>Ga0070663_100000085_pt1 | contig 42131 bp, 70 predicted proteins | sample KBSC63metaG_FD_65646 | JGI IMG/M metagenome (GOLD analysis project Ga0070663, IMG submission 65646) | Corn rhizosphere microbial communities from Kellogg Biological Station, Michigan, USA - KBS C6-3 metaG | ecosystem: Host-associated > Plants > Roots > Rhizosphere > Soil ...
CCCGCGAAGTCGAGTACCGCAGCCACGCCCAGGTGGTCTACACGACCGCCTTTCAGGACGCGATCCACCGGAGCTACGGCTTCTGCCGCGTGACGACGGAGTACGAATCCGATCGCAGCTTCAATCTGCAGATCGCGTTGCAGCCGCTCGTCAACCCCGACATGGTGCTCCCGGATCCCGACGCGCGGCGTCCCGATTCGTCCGACATGAAGTACTGCTTCGTGATCGAAAGCCGATCGCACGAGGAATTCAAGCGCGAGTATCCCACGGCGAAGCTCACCGATTTCTCGAGCCTGATGGTCACCTTTCCGCAGTGGGTGAAGGAGCACCGCGTCCTGATCGCCGAGTACTGGACGATCACCACCAAAAAGCGGAAGCTGCTGCTGATTCAGCCGCCGCCGCTCCCGACGGTCCTCGGCCAACCGCCGCCGCCCGCGCCGAAACCGATCGAAGCCTTCGAGGACGAGCTCGACCTGGCGACGATGCCGGCCGGCGCGTCGATCGTGAAGGACCGCGCGGTCGACTATCCGACGGTCTGCCAGTACCTGACCAACGGGATCGAGATCCTCAAGACGACCGAGTGGCCGGGGAAGTACATCCCGATCGCCAGCTGCTACGGCATGGTCCTCTACGTCGAGGGGAAGCGCGTGATCCTGTCGATGACGCGGCTGGCGCGCGACCCGTACATGCTCTTCTGCTACTACCGGACGTGCGAAGCCGAGCTCGTGGGCATGACGCCGAAGACGCCCTACATGGCGTACGAAGGGCAGTTCTCCCCGGACCAGCTCACCGAAGTCCAGAAGTCGCTCCACGAGCCGGTCGCCGTGCTCTTTTCCCGGGCGACGCTCGATACGCTCCCCAGCACGATCCTCCCGCTCCCGCAGCGGCAACCCTACGAGCCGCAGATCCAGGCGCTCGAGATGGGTGCCGAGTCGGCGCGGCGCGGGATTCAGTCCGCGATGGGATCGAGTCCGCTGCCGTCCAGCGCGCAGCGCCGCAACGAGAAATCCGGCGTCGCGCTCCAGCAGATCGCGGACACGTCGCAGATGGGCTCGTTTCATTTCAACGACCATTACGACGACATGATCCGCTTCGTGGGCGTGATCGTCGAGGACCTCATTGACAAAGTGATCGACACCGCGCGCGACGTCGGCGTGCGGATGCCGAATGACACGGCCAGCCGCCAGCGCGTCAACGACCCGAGCGATCCCGAGTCCGTCTCGACCAAAGGCGATCACTCCGTCACCGTCTCGACCGGCCCGGCCTACGAGAGCGAACGCGAAGCGGAGTCCGCCTTCGCGGATGTGCTGATGCAGTCGCCCTTCGCGCCGCTGATCGCGGATCTCGCCGTGAAGCTCAAGGGCGGCGGCCCGACGCTCGACGAAATCGCGGAACGCCTCACGCCGCAACAGTTCAAGAAACCCAAAGAGGGCGAAGGGCCCGATCCGCAGCAACTCGCGCAGCAGGCGGCGCAGCAGGGGCAGCAGCTCCAGGAGGCGCAGCAGGTGATCCAGCAGCTCCAGAGCCAGGTCCAGACCGACCAGGCCAAGCAGCAGGCCGCCCAAGCGATCGCGCAGCTCGAGCAGCAGACCAAGGTCCAGCTCGCCGCCGCGGCGCAGCAGGCCGCCGCCCAGATCGCCGCGCAGCAGGCGGACCTCGAGCGCGAGCGCATCGCGCACGAGGGCGAGATCAAGCTCCAGATCGCCGCGATGGATCAGGAAACCAAACTGCGCCTCGAGGAAATGAAACTGCGCGGGATCCAGATGCAGGCGGAAATCGACAGCGCCGAGAACGCGCTGGCGCGCCAGGCCGGCCACGCGTCGGCCGTGCAGCTCGCGCAGATCAGCGCCGACGCGAAAGCGGCCCCGCGCACCACGCGCAAGATGACGATGCAGCGCGGCCCGGACGGCGCGGTCGTCGGCGCGCATATCGAAGATGTGACGGACGGGCCGCCGGATCCGACAGCGGAGTCACCGGATGCGGCTGATGGAGCGCCCGCGTAATGGCGATCACGGCCGCCGTCTGCAACTCGTTCAAGCAAGAACTGCTGGCGATGACGCCGCACACCGCGGCCGATGTCTACAAGATCGCGCTCTACACGTCGACGGCGACGCTCTCGAAAAGCACGACCGCCTACAGCGCGACACGGTCTTCACGACCCGGCCGGCGACGACGACGCTCTTTGTGCGCGTGCAGGGGCCGGGCGGCGGCGGCGGCGGCGTGGCGCTGAACGCGGCGGGCAACGGGACCTGTGCGGGCGGCGGCGCGGCCGGGAGCTACGCGGAGAAAACCTTCACCGTCACCGGGAATACCGCCTACACCTACGCGATCGGCGCAGCGGGCGCGGCCGGGGCCTCGGGCGGCGGCACGGGAGGCGCCGCCGGCGGCGCCTCGACCTTTGCGGTCGGCGCCGTGACCGTCACCGCGCCCTCGGGCCTGGGCGGGACGTTTCTCGGGACGGGGACGGTCCATAACTACGCGTTGGGCGGCGCCAGCGGGGCGACGGCGACCAACGGCGACGCGAATCAGGGCGGGCAGTGCGGCCGCGTCGGCGTGATCATCGTCGCGGGCGTGGTCGGCGTCGGCGGCGCGGGCGGCGATTCGACCTTCGGCAACGGCGGCCCGGAACGCAAGACCACCGGCGCCGGCACGGTCGCGACCGGCTTCGGGGCTGGCGGCAGTGGCGCGCTCTCGCTGGCGGCGGGCGCGGCGGCGGCGGGCGGCGCGGGCACCGCGGGCGTGATCGTGGTCGATGAGTACGCGTAAATGAAGGCCCCCTTCGAGCCGACGTTCGACGTCCGCGACTGGTGGGATCCGACCGCGACGGCGTCCGGCTGGTTCGATCAAAAAGTCACCGATGACGCGGCCGGCGGCGACGCCACGGCCAGCCCGGCGGGCGTGGCGTCCCTGAGTGCGATCGGCACGGCCGTCGCGACCGGCGCCGCGCTCGCGAGTCCGAGCGGCGTCAGTACGACGGCGGCGATCGGCACGGCGGTCGCGACGGGGGCCGCGCTGGCGAGTGTCAGCGGCGTCAGCGCGACGGGCGCGATCGGGAGTGCGACGGGTACGGGCGACGCCGTGGCGAGTCCGAGCGGCATCAGCGCGACCAGCGCGATCGGCACGGTCGTGAGTACCGGCGACGCGTGGGCGAGTCCCGCGGGCGTGGCGAGTCTGGCGGCGGTCGGCGAGCCGATCGCGACGGGCGACGCGGGCGGTGAGCGTGTCGACGCCACGGCGAATCCGGCCGGCGTCCAGGTGATCGCGGCGATCGGCGACGTCCTCGCGACGGGCACGGCGGATCAGACCGCGGCGGCCGGGTATTGGTGGGGCACGACGCGGCGCCGGGTCGACGCGACGGCGCGACCGCGTGGCGTGATCGCGCGGACCGCCGTCGGGCTCGGGCACGGGCATGGCGGCGCGATCGCGCGGCCGGCGGGCGTCAGGCTGGTGAGCGCGGTCGGATCGCCGATCGCCGACGGCGTGCAGAACCTCGAGGACGACGACTTGATCTGGCTGCTGCTGGAGGCCGCGTGATGCCGGCGCGGCTCTCCATCGGCGACGTGCTGACGCTGCGCGGCGTGACCGCGGGGCTGATTGTCCCCGGCAAGCCGCTGAAACGCTGGCGCGTCATCGCGTGCGACGCGGCGCACGAGATCGTGTTGCAACCGCTCAACGACGACGGATCGATTGACGAATTTACCGACGCGTGCAGCGAGTTTCGCGTCAGCGTCGAGGTGGAGACGCCGCACACGATGAACTAGACGGGCTTTGACGGACGGCCTTGAGCGCGGCTCGCTACCGCGCTGACACACCGGGGATTCTCACCGGGGCCGCCGACAAGAGACGCACACGAAGAGGACCGTGTTGATCGCTCTAACCGAGCGGTTGGCCGGTCCTTTTTTCGTGCGTCGCCCTTTTCGCCGAGGAGTGTATGGACGACCAGACGACCGCCCCGATCGCCGCCCCCGAGTCCGCGCCGCCGTCCGACAGCGCGCCCGTCACCCCGTCCGATCGCCTGGCGCGCATGTCGCCGGCCGAGAGCGCGGAGTGGCGGAAGAGCGGGACCGTGCCCGGCGTGGAGGCGCCCGTCTCGGCGCAAGGCGACGGCGACGGCGGTGAGGACGCGGTCGAGGACCACCGTGTCGCGCCCGTCGAGGCCGCGCCGGCCGTGGATCCCGCCGCCTCCGCCGCGGGTCGCACCCTCAACAAACGCAAGCAGCAGACCGCGCAGGAGCGCATCAACGAGCTCGCGCGCGCGAACTACCTCAAAGACGGGGAGCTCAAAGCGCTCCGCGAACAACTCACGTCTCGGCCCGCGGCGGCCGCTGAAACGCCCGCACCCGTCCCGCCCGCGCCGGCCGCCTCAGCCGACCCGGACGAACCCAAGGAAGAGGACTTCGACACCTACGCGCAGTTTGTCCGCGCCACGGCCCGCTACGAAACCCGTCTCGCGCAGCAGGCCGATCGGGCCGACCGCGCGCAGCAGCAGGGTCGCGCGCAGCTCTCTGAGGTCGCGAAAGCGCACGACACCCGCGTCGAGGCCTTCGCCGCCGCGCATCCCGACTACCTCGACGTCATCACCCAGCAGACCGCGGTGATGCCGACGCCGCTCCTCGCGGAGGCGGTCCTGCATTCCGAGCTCGCGCCCGAGATTGCCTACCACCTCAACACGCATCTCGACGAATACCGCGCGCTGATCGCGCTGCCCCCGGCCCTGCTCCTCAAGGCCCTCGGCAAGCTCGAGTCGCGCCTCGAGGCGGCGTCCCCCGCCTCCGCTGCGGCCACTGCGGCCGCGTCCACCCCGAACCACGTCACTCGCGCGCCGGCGCCCCCGCCCACCCTCGGATCCCGCGCGGCCGCGCCGGCGGACGGGGTCGAGGCGGCGGTCGCGCGGCGCGATGTCGGCGCCTATCTCCGCGAAGCCAACGCCCGCGAAGCCAGCGCCCGACGGTAAGCCAAGGACTCCACCATGCCCGCGAATACTTTTGAATTTGCCGACTGGCTCGCGATGGAATCGCTGCGCCAGTTGCTCAACCCGCTCGAGATCGGGCCGTTCTTCAACACGTCCTACAACCACGAGTTCACGAAGTCGTATCCGATCGGCGCCTCGCTCCGCATTCCCTTCCCGAAGCAGTTCCTGATCGACCAGGACAACACCCTGGGCTACACCCCGCAGGCGATCCTCGACCGCCACGCCGACGTGACGATCGACAAGGTCGCGAAGGCCCATTTCGAATGGGACTCGATCGAGAAGGCGCTGAAGATGGCCCGCGGCCGCGAGAAGATCGCCAAGGACATCATCAAGCCGGCGATGACCACGATCCGCAACAAGATCGAGACCGATTGCGCGGAGTGGGCCGCCATCCACACGCCCAACGTCGTCGGGATCCTCGGGACGAACCCCACTACGTTCGACGCGGTCTACGGCGCGGCCGGGCAGCGGCTCGCCGAGATTTCCGCGCCCGCCGGCGATCACGGCGTCTTCCTCGCGCCCGCCATTGTCCGCACGCTGCGGGCGACGGCCGTCGCCCAGTTCAACCCGTCGAGCGACATCAGCAAAATGTGGCGCAAGGGCCTGATCGGCGAAGTCAACGGCTTCGACACCTATCAGAGCAACTCCCTCAAGCGCCACACCTCCGCGATCTGGGCGGGCACGGTGGAAGTGACCGCGACGCTGACCGGGACGGCGGCCATCTCCACGCTCACGCTCACGGTCACGAGCGGCGACACCTTCAAGGCCGGCGATAAGTTCAACATCGCGGCCGTCAACGAAGTCAACGCGATCACCAAGGTGTCGACCGGGACGCTCAAGCAGTTCTCGTGTCTCACCACGTCGACGATCAGCGGCACCTCGGCCACGATCACGATCACGCCGCCGATCTACGGGCCGGGCTCGCCGTTCCAGAACGTCGATGCGCTGCCGCTGGCCGGCGCGGATCTGACGATGTGGCCGGGCACCGCGGCGCCCACGAGCGCGCACACTGGGAGTCTGGGCTTGGCGCTGGGCGAGAACGCCTTCGCGCTCGTCAGTGTCCCGCTCGACAACCCCGCGCAGGGCGGCACGGTCGAAGTCAGCAGCCAGGCGCGCGACCCCGAGACGGGGATCAGCGTGGCCGTGCTCCGGATCTTCGACGGCTTTCAGCGCAAGTGGATCAACCGGATCGAGTGCATCTACGGCTTCGGCGATTTGTACAACGATCACGACGCCGTCGTGATTGCGTCCGCGTAACCCGGACGAGGAAAGGATAAGGACACAATCATGGCGTTCACCAGCTTCTCTCCGTCAAAAACGTTCGCGCAGTTCTCGACGGTCGCGTTTCCCACGAAGACCCCGGTCACCAAGATCCTGACCACCGCGGGCGGGGCCGTCACCTTGACGGCCACCGAGGTGCTGGGCGGGCTCCTCAACATCGAGTGTCAGGACGCGCAGACCGCGACCACGCCCACGGCCGCCGCGCTCGTCGCGGCGATCAACGGCTGTCAGGTCGGGACGTCGTGGGATCTCGACATCGTGAACTACGGCGACACCACCCTGACGATCGCGCTCGGGACCGGGGTCACGAAGATCACGTCCACCACGACCGCGGTGTTGACGCTCGCCACGCTCGTGTCGAAGCGCTTCACCTTCGTCGTCACCAACAACACCGTCGGCGCGGAAGCCGTCTCGATCTACGGCGTCGGCGGCGGCGCCGCGGTCGTCGCGTAACGCGGTTCATGTCGGATCGCGGCGGCGGAACGCCCGGCGCCGCGATCCTTTTCTTGCTACGGAGTCACGCCCATGAGTGAAGCGACGCTCGATCCCACCCTGACCGTCCCCCGGTTGCTGTACCGCGGGCCGGAAGACGACACGGCCGAGACCTGCACGGTGGTCGATACCGAGGCGGCCAAGACGGCGCTGGCGGCCGGCTGGCGTGTGCATCGGACGACCGACCCGGCCCGCGATGCCGACCGCAAAGCCGCGGCCGACCTGCACGCCGCGCGGGCCAAGGAAGACGCCGACGTGGCGCGGAAGCGCGGCGCGGAAGATGCCGCGCGCGCCGAGACGCGCGCGAAAGCCGACGCCGACGCGGCCAAAAAGCGGGCCGAGGACGCCGCGAAGAAAGCGAAAGCCGACGCCGAGGCCGCGGCGAAGAAGTCGGCGGCGGACGCCGCCGCCGCGACGCAGCCCGCCGCGAAGGGCAAGCCGTGAGGCGCGCGGCGCTCCTCACGCTCGGGCTCCTCGGGCTGGTCCTGGCGGCGCCGGTGCGCGCGCAGGTCCTCCGGGAGCCGATCCGCTGTGTCGTCACGGTCGCCACCGCCACCACGGTCCAGGCCGTCGGCGGGGACTGTGCCGCCAAAGTCGGGCAAGCGCTCGTGATCACCGACGTGCTCAGCAGCACGAACGCCGCGGGCATCGCCGCCGACTCGTACAACACGCTGAAGTACGGGACGGGCACGGTCTGCGGCACCGGCACCACGGTGATCTGGTTTGCGATGACGACGGCCGCCACGCAGCAGACCGTGATTGACAACCGGACGACGCCGATCCGGTTGCCGCAAAACGTCGATCTCTGCTGGATCAACTCGACCGCGGGCTCGAAAGCCTGGGTCATTACGGGGTACTGGTCATCATGAGTGCGCTGAGCGACGTCCAAGGGAAGATTGCCGCGGTGCAGGCCGGGGTCGCGGCGCGGCCCGCGACGGTGGTCGGGGGGCTGCTCCTCGACGGGCTGACGGCCCAGGTCACCGCCCTGCTGCTCGTGACGACGCAGCGGATCGCGCTCCAAGCGGCCGTCACGGCGGCCTACAACCAGGGGCAGATCGACGCGGTCGTCGTCGCGCTGATCGCGGCGGAAGCCGCGATCGCGGCCACCGCGAACACGCGCGTGTCGGCGGTCCAAGCCCAGACGGCGCTGCTCTGATGGACACGGGCCTCTCGGTCTGTCGCGCCGCGGCGATCGCCATCGGGCATCTCGACCCGCTCGAGACGCTCAGCGACGGCGACGCCGCGTTCATTCTCGGGGTGCTCAATGGGCTCTTCGATGATTGGAACGCGGATCGCGAGGCCGTGTACGCCGACGTGTTCACCACGTACAGCACGGTGGCGGCGCAAACGCCGACGACGATCGGGCCGACGGGCACCTTTGTCATTGCGCAGCGGCCCGTGACGATCGACGGCGCGGCGCTCATCCTGACGGGCGGGGTGCGCGTGCCGATCACGACCGGGCGCGACAAAGCCTGGTGGTTCGATCGCAGTGTCCCGACGCTCGCCTCCGGGATCCCCACCGACTGCTACTACGACGCGACGTGGCCGAATGGATCGCTCTACTTCTATCCGGTCCCCAACGCCATTGTGTCGATCGAGCTGATGACGCGGCTGGTGCTCAGCGCGATCACCCTCGCCACCACGTTCACGCTGCCGCCGGGCTATCTGAACGCGGTCACGTTGACCGTGGCCGAAGCGATCGCGGCGCCGCTCGGCATCACCCTCGCCGGGAAGATCGAGCAGCGTGCGGCGCAGGCGCGGGAGCGCATCGGCCGCAACAACCGCCAGCCCACGCCCAAGCTCCGCACGCGCGACCACGGGGTCCCGAGCGGCTCGCACGGCGGGCTCTCGTACAACTTCCTGACGGGGGGGTGGTCGTAATGTCGCGCTATCCCTTCATTGGCGAGGCGTACCCCGCCGAGGCCTATCAGGAGCGATCGATCTGCGACAACTTCTACCTCGAGAAAAACGAGTCCGACGGCGCGCCGACGCCCTGGGCGCAGCTGCCGACGCCGGGCACGATCAACTTCGCCAGTGTCAGCCAGGCGCCCGGGCGCGCCACCTTCAGCATCGGCGGGGAAGCCTACTTCGTCGCCGGCTATGCCTTCTGGGAAGTCGACAGCGCCGGCGGCACGACGCAGCGCGGCACGGTCGAGCGGAATGCGTTCCCCGCGACGATCAGCGCCAACGGCGACGCGGGCGATCAGCTGTTCGTGACCTCGGGCGACGTCGGCTACTGCTACGACCGCACCACGCACGCCTTCACGACCGTCCAGCCCGTGGGCTGCACGATGGGCGCGTCGATCGACGGGCGCTTCATCTACTTGGACGCGTCGACGGGCACGCTCTATGCGAGCGCCCTCTATGACGGCACGACCTGGAACCCGACGCACTACGCGCAATCGACCGCCGGGGATCCGTGGATCGCGCTCGCCGTCACGCCGGATCGCCTGATTCACGTCTTCGGCGAATCCACGAGCGAAGTCCTCGCCGACCAGGGGCTCCCGGGCTTTCCCTTCGCGACGATTCAAGAGGCATTTCTGCCGTTCGGGATTGCCGCGCCGTACGCCTTCACCGTGGATACCTCGGTCACTTGGCTCACGCAAACCGCCAAGGGCCGCGGCCAGATCGTCCGGGCGCAAGGCTACACGCCGCTCCGGGTCTCGAACCACGGCATCGAAGCCACGATCGCGCGCTACACCACGATCGGCGACGCGATCGCCTGGAGCTACCAGCAGCAGGGGCATCCCTTTGTTGGCTTCACGTTCCCGACGCAGCGGGCGACGTGGGTGGTCGACGAAGCCACCAGTAAGTGGCATAGCCGCAGTTACTGGAATACCGCGACCGGCACCGCCGAAGCGTACCGGCCGGGCTTCACGATGCAGGCCTTCGGCAAGACGCTCGTCGCGGACCGGGTGACGGGATCGATCTACGAACTGACGCCCACGAGCTTCACCGACGTGAACGGCGCGTTGATCCGCCGCACGCGGCAACCGGCGCCGCAGACGATCGATCGCCAGCGCTTCGTCGTCGATGCCTTCGAGCTGACGATGGATGTCGGCGTCGGCCTGATCAGCGGGCAGGGATCGGATCCGCAAGCAATGCTGCGCGTCTCGCGCGACGGCGGGCAGACCTTTGGCAATGAACACTGGACGACGCTCGGCGCGATGGGCCAGTACCGGACGCGCGTGATCTGGACGCAGCTTGGGAATTGCCGCAGCTTCGTGCCGCAGCTCGTGATCACCGAGCCGGTCGCGGTGCGGCTGACCGATGCGGCGATCACGATCCGCGCGGAGGCCGCGTAAATGATCAGTCCGTGGCCGATCGGCACGCCGCTCCTGGACGCCGTCGGTAATGCGCCGTGGCAGCGGTGGTTCTCGAATCTCGTGGTGGCGGTGAACCGCTTGCTCAGCGGGACCAAGTCCGGGCTCGGCGATCCCAACGGCGTCGTCACGGGGACGCTCGGCGATCTCTACCGGAACGAGAGCGGCGGCGCGAACGTGAGTCTGTATGTCAAGGAATCCGGCAGCGGGACCACCACCGGGTGGGTCGCCAAATGATCCGCGACGCCGTGATCGCCGACGTCGACGCGCTCGTCGCGCTGGGCACGTCCTTTCTCGCGCAGACGCCGTATGGCGCGCTCTTGCCGACGCAGCCCGCCGCGATCGCCGGGATCATGACGCGGCTGATCGAGAGTCCCGACGGCGTGCTGTTTGTGTCGGTCGATCGCGCGGGCACGCTCACGGGCATGTTGGGCGCGCTCTGTTTCGTGCATCCGCTCTCGGGGGAATGGGTGGCGAGTGAATTCTATTGGTGGGTCGAACCGGCGGCGCGCGGCGGGCTCGATAGTCTGCGGCTCTTGAAGCTGACGATCACCTGGGCGCGGGCGCAGGGCGCGGTCCGGCTCCACATGATCGCGCCGGAGGGCTCGGGCGTCGGACGGCTCTATCGGCGGCTGGGGTTTGTCCCGGTGGAAACGGCGTATCAGAAAGATCTGACGACGGACGACGACGTCTTTACGCGCTACGACTATCGGGGCCGTCCGAACTTGCAGACCACGCAGCGCGCATCAGGGATGTCCGAGCGCCCGCCTGAATCACCGGAGCCTGCGACGCGTGGTCTCCCGGCTCGGAGCACGGGGATCGTCGCAGCGCGTCAAGAGATCTTCAACGGATCCCTCGGGTGCAATCGATGACCCCGCACGCCATCCGCGTCTTCGATGACGTCGTCGCCGATCCGCACACCTACCGCGCGGCCGCGCTCGCGCAGCCGTTCGGCGAGATGACCTCCGGCAGCGTGACGTTCAAGGGCCTCGCCCCGATCGGCGCGTCGCCCTTGTCGGCGTGGCTGAAAGCGGAGTACGGCCTCACGCCCACCTACGAAACCTTCCGGCTCAGTCCCGAAGGCCAGGACGAGCCGTCCTTCGTCCACACGGACCGCGACATGGGCGACTGGACGTGCATTTTGTATCTGAATCCGGATCCGCCGGCCACCGACGGGACGACCTTCTGGAAATACCGCGCGACGGGCGCCATTGCCTCGAGCGCGGAGACCGACGACGCCAAACACGCCGAGTGGGTGAACTGGCGCGACACCGCGCAGTGGGAGCCGTGGCACACGGTCCAGGCCGTCTTCAACCGCGCGATCTTGTTTCCGGCGCCCTACTTTCATTCGCGCGCGATCTTTCAGAACTGGGGCGCGGGCCTCGACGCGCGGCTCATTCAGCTCTGTTTCGGGACGGGGAGTCTGCCATGTGTGTAGCCACCGTCGTGATCGCCATCGGTACGACCACGGCCTCCATCATCGCGGCGGATCGCCAGGCCCGGGCCGCGAAGATCGCCAGCGACGCCCAGGCCCGCGCCGCCCGGGACGCGCTGCAGGTCCAGAAGGACCAGTACGCGCAGGCGCGCGCCGACTTTGAGCCCTACGCCGCCGCGGGCCGGGGGGCGGTGGGGCGGATGCAGGACCGGGCCGGGCAGACGCCGCCCGCCTTCGATCCGACCAACGCCGCGACGTTCCAGAGCGGCGGCTGGGGATCGGCGGGATCGGCGCCGCCGCCCGGGGACGGGCCGCCCGTGGCGGCACAACTGGGGATGCCGCAGCAACTCGGCTCCGCCCAGGGGGCGCTCGCCGGGCCGACGTCGTCGCCGACGTCACAACCCGCGGGGGAGACGACGCTGATGCAGGCGCCCGATGGATCGCCGCCGCGGCCGGTGCCCGGTCTCGTCGATAGTCCCCTCGTCAAACAACTGATCGCCAAAGGCGCGCGCGTCGTCCAGCCGCCGCAGACAGGCGGGCGCTGATGGCCGATTGGTGGGAGTCCACGGGCCTCGACATCTCTCTGCCGCCGCCGACCCCGATCCAGCCGACGTCGACGGGATCCGCGGCCGCGCAGCTCGGCGGCGCCGCGCAAGTGGCGGGCACCCCCGGCACCCCCGGTCTGAACGGGGGCGGGGCCGGCGGGAGCAACGGGGCGGCGGATTGGTGGATCGAATACACGAACCAGCTGGGCGGCTACGGCGGCGAGGGCGGGGCGTTCGATGTGAGCGCCGGCCGCACCGGCGCCTCGGGCGCGGCCTCGGCGGCGCGCGGCAACCTCCAAGGCACCGTGGACGGCTACAACGCGCGCTACGGCACGCACGCCACGGTGGCGTCGGGGGACCGCGTCGACTTCGGCGACGGCAAGGGCGCCCGCGATGTCATCCGGGATAGCGGCGGCGGCACGGACGGCTTCTGGCTGGGCGATGCCGGCGGCGGCGCCGGCGGGTCCAGCGGCGGCTCGAGCGGCGGCGGCGGCGTCCGGGGCTGGACCGAAGGCGGCGGCCCGCAGACCACGGGCGGCGGGGGCGGAACTTTCGCGACGGGCGGGGCCTATCCGACCACGATGCCGGGCTTCGACACGCCCGCGCCGTTCACGTCGACCGCGCCGCCGATCGGCCCCTTCAGCGGCCCCGCCGCGGCCGCGGCGCCCGGCCAGGTCGGCTACACGAACGCGACGGCGCCGGGGATGCTGACCGCCCAGCAGCTCGGTCGACCGCAGGCGCTCACCTACCAGACCAGCGCCACGCCCTCGGCCTTTGCGGGCTCCCGGCAAGCGGCGCCGGGGACGCTGTCGTACGAGAACATGCCGACGCCGGCCGGCTACGCCCATCAGGACTACCGCGGCCCGACGGCGGCGGAGATGGAGGCGGATCCCAGTTACACGTTCCGCCGCGATCAGGGGATCGACGCCTACCAGAACTCCGCGGCGGCGAAGGGCCAGCTGCGCACGGGCAACGCGGCCAAAGGCCTCATCGACTACGGGCAGCAGGCCGCGAGCCAGGAGTACGCCGCGATCGACGCGCGCAGCCGCGCGACCAACGCCGCCAACAACGCCGGGCAGCTCGGGGCCTACCAGACCAACGCGCAGACGGGCCTCGCCTACGGGCAGGACCGCAACGCGAACGCGTTCAACTTCGGCCAGGCCAACATCAGTAACGCCGAGCGCGCCAACAGCGATAACTACGCGCGCGCCAGCGGGGAAGCGCAGCAGGGCTGGCAGAACGCCAACGCCGTCGACCAGCAGAACAACGCCGGCCGAATGAACGCCGCCGCGGGGAATAACGCCGCCCTGCTCGCGCGGACGCAGGCGAACAATCAGGCCAATCTCGCCTACGGCGGCCAGAATTTCGCGCAAGGCTTTCAGGTCAACCAGGCCAACAACCAGGGCCAGGCCAACGCCATCACGACGAACAACGCCGCGAACCAAGCCGCGCAGGCGCAGGCGTACGGGCAGGCCAGTAACACCTACGGCCAGAACCTCTCAGCGCAGGCGCAGCAGTACGGCCAGCAGCTCGGCACCTACACGGCCAACACCGGCACCGCGCTCGCCCAGTACCAGGCGCAGACCAACGCCGCGCTCGGCTACGGCAATTTGGGCTTGGGCTATCAGAACAGCAACAACGCCTACAGCCTGGGGCAGGGGCAGTTGGGGCTCGGCTATCAGAATTCCAACAACGCCTACAGCCTCGGCGCCGGGCAACTCGGGCTCGCCGGCCAAGGGCAGCAGTTCAATCAGGCGACCGCCCTCTACGACCGCGACTACGCGCGGACGGTCACCGATCCCTGGCAACACGAGCGGGACATGGCGAACGCCGGCCGCCCGAACCCGCCGCAACCCTGAGGGCCTGACACATGGGCTATGCCGACAGCGTCAGTCAGATTCTGCTCCGCCGCGGGGACGCGGAAGCACGCGCCGCGCTCGAACGCGGCGACATCTGGGCCGGCCTGGCGCAGCAGCTCGGGCAAGTCCCCGGGCAGGTGGTCCAGGGCGTGCGGCAGGAGCGGGACGACCAGCAGCGGCGGGCGGATCAGGAGCAGCGGCGCGAGCTCCAGCAGCAACAGATCGCGAGCAACAAAGCGCTCGAACAGGACCGCCTCGCCGACGTCGCCGGGAAGCAGGAGCTGACGAAACAGGACGCGGCACTGCGCGACTACTTCGCGAAGCTCGGCGACGCCGATCCCGACATCAAGACGGTCAGCGCCATCGTCGGCCCGAAGCGCGGCGTGGAGATCGCCGAGGGGATGGTCGCGTTTCGCGGCTTGCAGCGCAAGGAGTACGACGACAAGCAAGTGAAGATGCGAGATGTGCTCGCCGGCTTTGGCGCGTCCACCGACGCGCAGCGCGAAGCGGCCTATCCGCACATCCGGCAGGAATTCATCAGCGCCGGCCTGATGAAGCCCGAGGACGCCCCGGAGACCTACGACCCCGCCTGGTATCAGCAACGCGTTGACTACGGCAAGGCCCAGGTGAAGGCCGGCACGCGCGAGATCAAAACCCGCAACGCCGACGGTAGCGAGACGATCCGGATCGTCAAGGACGAACCGACGGCGACGCCGTTCGAGAGTGCGGCGCCGGTCAAGCCGCCCGTCAATCACATGGTCACCGTGCCGGGCCCCAACGGCCAGCCGATCCAGCGGCTCGCAACGGAAGACGAACTCAAAGCCGGCGTGCCGGCGTATCGCGCGCCCGTTGTGGGCCCGCGCGACGCGCCGAGCTGGATCCTGCGCGACGGCGTCGCGCTGAAAGTCAGCGACGCGCAGTTGAAGCCCGGCGACAAACCGTATGCGGTGGCTGGCGCCGGCGCGAAAGCGCCCACCGGCGCGCAGAACAAAACGCTCGGCTTCTTCAACCGCGCCAAGCAGGCGGCCGACGATCTCGAGACCGTCGAAACCGAGATCAGTCAGAAGGGCCTCGGCGGGCAGGCGTGGATGGCCGCCATGCCGAATGCGCTCCAAGGCCAAGCCGCACAAACCTACCAGCAAGCGCAACGGGCGTTCACCGAAGCGCGGCTGCGCAAGGATTCGGGCGCGGCGATCCCGGATCAGGAATTCGACAACGACCGCAAGACCTACTTCGTGCAACCGGGCGACACGCCCGCCACGCTCGCCCAGAAAACGCGCGCGCGATCCGCGATGCTCGCGTCGCTGGCGTTTGAAGCGGGCCCGGCGCTGCACGGCTTCTACGGCGACGAGGCGGAGGGGCTGATCGCGGGCTACAAAGCGGCCGCGAAACCCGCCGCGCCGGCGAGTACGCAGGGCGCGGGCCCCAAGGTCGGCGAGGTCCGCACCGCGCACGGCGAAACGCGCCGCTGGTCCGGGACCGAGTGGGTGAAACAGTAGTGCCGCAGACCATCACGGATCCCAACTGGGGCCTCCCGGCAGCGGCCGCCGCGCCGATCACCGATCCGAACTGGGGCGCGCCCGCCGCCGCGTCGCACACCTATCTAGACGCGCGGCTCGATCCCCGGCGCGGCCGCGACGACGCGGGCGATCTCCCGCCCGACACGGGCACCGTCACGCGCTGGTTTGAAACCGAGCTGCGGCCGATGCTCTCGCGCGTCGCGCATCCGGAGACGATCAACGATCTCGCCACGCTGCTGGTGCCGGAAGGCGGCGCCCTGGCGCAAGGCGCGCGCGCGACCGCGGCGGATGTCGAGCGCATCACGGGGAATCTCACCCGCGTGATCAGTAAGCTGCCGGCACCCACCGGGCAGCAGCTCCTCACCGTCCTCAAGACCGTGCGCCATCCCGTGCGCGAAGGCCTGAAAGCCGTCGCCGATTCATTGATCGCGCGGCTCGAACCCGCCGTCGCCGCCGAGCCCGCCGTCGTCGGGCGCGTGGTCGGCAAGGCCCCCACGGTGAATGAGTCACTGATCGGCGCACTGAACGAGGCCCGGCAGGCACCGGCGGCCGCGAGTCAAGCCGCGCGCCTCCCCGAGTATCCCCAAGCCGCGGCCGACACCATGCGATCGCTGAATGAGCGCGCGCCCGTGACGAGTGCGCGGCCGCCGCCGGCGCGTGCGACCGCCACGCCGGCCCCGACGTCCGCCACGCCCGCGCCCGTCGCCTCGCACCCGCCCGCACCGCCGCTTCGCAACCTGAACGATGCGCCCGCCGTCGCCGTGACGCCCGCGCAAGCTGCCGCCGAGCGCGTGCTGCAGTTCAACCCGTCGAAGGTGCTCGCCGAAGTCAAAGAGACCTTCACGAAAGTGGGCGAGACGCCGCTCCGGGGGGAAGCCAGTAACGCGATGGAATTCATGCGCCGGGGCGTGCCCGCCGACGAGGCCGTGCAGCGGGTGATCGCGCGGCGCGCGCCGACGTCGGCGGTGGAAGATCTCGCCGCACGCTTGAAACAACCGACAGACGCGACGGTGAAAGCCCGCGTGGAAGCCCGCAATGCGTCGGGCCGGTGGACCCAGTGAGCTACACCCTCAGTCCGTACGTGTTCTGGCAACAGTTCGATGGCGCCGGCGATCCGCTGGCGCTCGGCTCGATCTCGGTCTACCTGGCCGGGACGGCGACGCCGGCGATCACCTACTCGAATGCGACCGGCACGCAGAACGCCTGGCCGGTCGGCTTGGACAGTGAAGGCCGCTGCGTGATCTATCTCGACCCGGCGTTCTCGTACAAGTTCGTCGTGAAAGACAGCGCCGGCGTCGTCGTGCCCGCCGGGACGCAGGATCTGATCGCGGCCGTGGGCGCCGGGAGTGCGGGCCTCGGGAGTGTCTTCGAGTTTGGCGGCTTCGGATCGTCGCCGATCAGCGTGACGACGTATCCCAGTGGCCCAACCTTCGACACGTTGCATCCCGGGACGGCGGTCTATCCGGTCGACTCCGCGAACCTGCTGGGGACGTACGTGCTGCAGGTGACCGGGCTGATGGTGACCAGTGGGACGTTGACCGTCGCGCTGGTGAATCTCAGCGACGGATCACCCGACACGCCGATTGCCACGGCGACGATCACGAGTCTCACCGGGGAAGTCGCGACGTCGGCGGCGATCACGTTTGGGGCGGCGGGCGTGAGTAAGTCGTATGGCGTGAAATGCAAAGTCAGCGCGAACTCCGGGTATGCCTGGGGCGCGAAGCTCATTCGTCAGGCGTAGTGAAAGAGACGATGACCGAAATCCTTTTCTCGCGCTACGGCGGTGTGAGTACCCCGGCGTCTGAGACCACGCAGCGGCGACGATGGGTGATCCCCTCGGGCGCCCGAACCACGGCGCTCGCGCTGACGCTCGCGCTCTTGCCCGCGATCCTCCACGCGCAGCCCGCGCCGATCACCGGCACGACGATCAAGAGCACCGATAGTTCCGCGACCTCGCTCTGTGTCGGGTGTCCCGTGGCGACGTTAGTCCCGGCGGCGAATTCCGGCGCGCGGCTGGCGACGCTGACCTTTGAGCAATTCGCGGCGCCGTCGGTCACGACCAACAAGCTGTATTCGGTCAGCGGCGGCTTGTACTTCAACGGGGCGCTGCTCGCCACGGGGTCGAGTATCAGCGGCACGACCAACACCATCGGCATGTTCACCGGCGTGGCCGCGATGGGGAACTCGCTCCTGACGCAGAGCGGATCGACCGTGACGATGGCGGGCACGCTGGCGGCGTCGACCTTTGCGGGCGGCACGTACAACGGCCTCGGCACGGGCCTGTCGAATGTGCCGACGTCCGGCCTGGTCGGCAACTTTGTCGCGACGGTCGCCAGCGGCACCGGGATCACGTCGAGTGTCACGACGGGGAACGCGGCGGCGACGACGATCAGCCTGAACAACACGGCCGTGACGCCCGCGCAATATGGGCTGAGCGGCCCGGCCTCCGTCACGGTCGATCAGCAAGGCCGGATCACCGCGGCGGCGGCGGTCACCACCTTCGGCACCTATGCGCTGAGCACGGCGGGCACTGGCTTCCAAGTGCTGAGCGTCACGAACTCCACGAGTAACGGCACGAGCGGATCGGAGTACCGCTTGACCGCGGGCACGAGTCGCGTGTCCCTCTTCAACCAGTCGCAGGGCTACACGACCGGGACGTGGGACATCGCGGCGAGTGGGACGCTCTACGCCGACGGGGTCGGCGGGCTGTCGTTCGTGACCGCGGATGCGTCGGGGCCGATCCGGCTGTACACGAATCAGACCCTGCGCGCGCAGATGCTCGCGGCGGGGCATTGGTCGCTGGGGAGTACGGGCAACCTCACCGATGCCGTCGCCACGCCGACGATTGCGAGCGGGTTTGGGACCGGGTCGACGATCGTGGGAAAGGCCTATGCCTTCAAAGTCACCATCGGCACCGGCAGTCCGACGACCGGCACCGTGAATTTCAACGCGACGTATGCCAACGCGCCGATTTGCACCGGCACCGTCAGCGGCACGCAAGAAATCGATAACTTGAATGCGTCGACAACGCAGGTCTCATTCACGTTCAGCGCGACGATGAATTCTCTGGACTACGTCACCGTGCTCTGCCGAGGCTACTGATCATGAAATCCACCCTGCTCGCGCTCGCCGTTGCGTGTGCGCTCTTCGCGGGCGCCGCGGCCCAAGAACGCCTGACCCTCACGACGCCGAAGCCGCTGCCGCCGCAAGTCGTCGGCTACACCGTCAGTAGCCTGCTCTTGAAGTGGGAACCGACGCCGCAGATCGTGATCACCCTCAAGGGCGAAGACGGCACCTACACCGACCAGGTCTACGAAGGCGCGACGGCGACGACGCTGCTGATCCAGTTGAACAAGGTGAACTTGTCGACGCGCAGCCTCACTCAGCGCATCTTCGATCGGCTGATCGCGGATGGGCGGATTGTCGGGACGGTGGCGGGGTCAGTCCCGTGAGGCGCGCGCTCGTCTGTCTGATCGTCGTCGTCGTGTTCGGCGCGCACGGTGGAGTCACCGGGACCGCCGCTGCGAGGGCACAGACCCCGAGTCACCCGAGCGGTGACGATCGCGTCAAAGTTTCGTCCGTCGTGCCGGTGCTCACGTCTGATCAACGCACCACCCTCCAGCTCCGCGTCTTGATCTACCGCAACGCCCAACTGGAACTCGAAGCCGTCGTGAAGGATCTCTCTCACCCCGGCTTCACCCTCGATCTCAACACCTTGTCCTATGTGCCCCAGGAGGCCAAAGCCGTGACCCCATGAGCGAGGACCGCTCGGCCTTCGCCCAGGTCCCCCTCCGGCCCGAGACGCGCACGTACTACGCGATCTCGCTGTTTTCGAGCCGCACCTTCTGGTGGAACGCGGCGAATGGCTTGCTGGCGTTGTTGTCGCTGTCGGAGATCAACGTGCTGATCCCGCCGCGCTTTGTGCCGCTCCAACTCGCCGTCGTCGCGATGGTGAACTTGTATCTGCGCACGGTGACGGTGCGGCCGGTGGCGATCATCGCGCCCGGCGACACGAAACCGATCACGGTGCCGAAGGTCGGCCCGCCGGATCCGCCGCTGGTGACCGACTGATGACACGCCACGAGGCGTCCGGCCCCTCGCTCGATCAGTACGTCGAGACGCGGTTGAACCTCCTCACCGAGAGCCTGAAGGAGATCGCCGCGGTCCAGAAAGAGACGCTGGGCGTCGCGCTGACGACGATCAAGGAGGCCGCCGCCGCCGCGTCCGCCGCGACCGATCTCCGGTACCAGCAACGCTTCGAAGCGCAGAGCGATGCGCTCTCGGCCGCGTTCCTCAGCCAGCAGACCGCGATGCAGACCGCGTTCACCGTGGCGGAAAAAGCCGTGCAAGCGGCCCTGGCGGCCGCCGATCGCGCCGTCTCGAAGGCGGAACTGGCCGCCGACAAACGGTTTGAGAGCGTGAACGAATTCCGCAAGACGCTCGATGACCAACAGCGCACGCTCATGCCGCGCGCCGAATCCGATCGGGCCTTGAGCGCGCTCGCCGACAAGTGGACGAGCCTGAAAGAACAGACCGACGGCCTGGTCGCCGAACGCGTCGGCATCAAGGGCGGCTGGGGCTACGCGGTTGGGCTGGTCGGCTTCATCGCGTTGCTCTATGCGTTCTTCAAACCATAACGAGGGCCCTCATGCTGATCCTCCTGATCGTCCTCCTGCTCGTCTTCGGCGGCGGCGGCGCGTTCTACTACGGCGGCGATCGCGGCCCGTACTGGGGCGGCGGCGGGATCGGCCTGATCCTGATCGTGCTGCTGATCCTCTACGTGCTCGGCGTGATCCCGCACGGGCGGCTGTAGGGGCGGGTGAACGCCCTGGAATACGACGTGTCCGAAGTCCTGCGCCACACGCGCGGGGCGCGACGGACCGCGAGGGAGATCCCGACGATGACCGGCCTACGCATCGCGACCGGGCAGGCGTGCTGCGTCGAACCCGACGAGGCCGCCTACCACTATCAGGTGTTCGTCGACCATCCGACGATCGACCGCTGCGGCGAGATCCAGATCACCGACCACGGATCGTACGTGGTCGTGCGGTTCGTGCAGGCGAATCGCGTGCTGTGCATCACGCCGTGGGGGCGCTTGGAAACGCGCGCGGCCGACGCCGTCGGCCTGTGGGAGCAGCTCCACCGGACCGGCAGCGCGCTGTGGCGGAACGGGGTCCCGGGCGGACCGCTGACGATTGACGGCGCCGTCATCGTGACGCCGCCGAGCACGCCGTTGCATCTCGAAGTGCGCAACCAGGACTTCGTCGACGCCGACGGCCAGCCCGCGTGCTATTCGGGCGTCGACATGTTCCCGGCGTTCCGCATGTGGCGCGACCAGCAGCGGGCGGAGCTCGAGGCGCTGGTCGCGGAGTCGCACGAGTTCGACTGGCAATGGTGGCGCGTCTTCATGATGGGCAGTCAGGCCCAGAATCAGATCTTCACCTTGACGCCGCACGAGCCGGGGTACTACGACGACGTGCGGCCGTTTGCCGACTGGCTCAACGCGCGCGGCATCGGCCTCCTCGCCGAGATCTACGTCGACAACCAGGACGTCCACGCGGACGCCGGGCATTGGCTGTGGATGGCCGATCGCCTCCGCGGGAGCGTGACGATTCTCTCGGGCGGGAACGAAGCGCCGAAAAACGGGTTCGACCCGCAAGCGTTGGCCGATCCCCGGATGATCTGGTCGCGCGGCTCGTCCACGGCGGACTCGGCCACGCCGGCCAACGGGGCGCCGTGCGCGTCGTTTCACCAACGGACCGACTGGCCGGCCACGCTGATGGATGCCGTGGCGTCGGAAGTCTTCCTGAGTGATCACGGCTACCCGGTGCTGCTGATGGACGAGCCCACCCGGTTCGACGAACACAGCAACAAGAGCGGCGTCGCCGACAGTGTGCGCTTCGCCTACGTCCTCGCCCGGATCTATGGGGCCCTCTGGGACCTGGTCGTCTTTCACAACTACTGCGGGCAGCGCGGGATCCGGTTGACGCCGAATCTGCGGACGGTCGCCGGCGCCTGGTCACGCGGGATGCGCCTGTGATGCCGGATGCTCAAACCTTCGGGTCCCCGGCCTGGCGTCCGGGGCGACGCGCCCGACGCGGCTCAGCCGCGCTGTGTCCGCTTCTGCGGCGTGGCGGGCTACCATCCGACGATTGACGCCTGTCTGCAGGCGCAGCGCGCGGCGATCGCCGTCTTGCAGCGTGCCCGCCTGACGCCGGAGTCGCGCCCGCCCCCGCCGGCACTCGAGCCGCTCGAGCCGCTCGAGCCGCCCCCGCCCCTGCCCCCGAGCGCACCGCACCGCGGCGGCTGGCCCCTCGGCCAGCCCCGCACGACCCCCAACGCCGTCATTGATCCGGCGACGAAGGCCGTGATCGTCGCGCGCATGTTCGAAGCCGGCCAGGGCTTCGGCGACCTGATGGCGGCGACGCGGACCCTCGCGGCCGAGTTCCACCTCAAACCCGGCACCATCCAAACGAGCTGGCGGCGCTGGGCGACCGAGCGCGATCCGATCTGACCGCCCCCGCCGATCACCGCCCGAGCAGGACGTCCACCACCCGGCGCAACACCGGCTCCGGTGCGTGGCGATCATCGACACACGCGACCTGGCCGCAGGGCGGGTCGGGATCCGGGACACAGGCGGCCGTCACACACGGGACGGGGGCATCCGGGACGCAGCCCGCGTTCTTACAGGGCGACGGGATCGATCCACACGGAAAATCGCCGCAGAGGCCGGCGGGCTGGGCCGGCTGCGACGACGCGACGGTCGGTGACGACGCCAGCGCGGACGGCGCCAGCGGGTTGCTGCTGCAGGCGGAGACGAGTCCCGACACACCCAACACGACGCTGAGGATTGCGACTTTCATAAGGCACTGACTTTCAGACTGGCCGATGGGTTTACGTGCGGATGAAGGTGATCGGGAAGGTCCCGTCTATGTATTGTGCGCCGTTCTTGCGAAAGAACACCGTGCCGTCGATCCGATAGCGGCCGAGACTGACTTCGAGATGGGTTTGCATCGAGAGACAGATCCCGTTGCGGACGTCGTAGCGCGTGTCGGGGTTGTCTTTCGATTCGATGTGATGCGCTTCGGCGCGCAACGGATCGAGCTGGCGCGTGCGGTGGACCGTGACGCCGGTTTTGCGATCCTTCCACAAGTCGCGCGCTTTGACGGCTGTGGCCCATTCGCGCAGTTGTTTGGCGTCCAGGAGCCGCGCGGCTTTCGACGCGATCGCGCGGTCCAACTTGGATCCGACTTTCGGGTGCGCGAGGGTGGGGCTGGTCATGTCGATCGGCATTAGCGGCCCTCCGCTTTCGCGATGGCCGCCCGCGTGGCCTTCTGGTTGTGCTCGATGCCGATGCGAAGCTGTTGCGCGAGGTTCTCGATGGCCGCGACCGTCCAATGCTTCGCGTTGTCCGTGAGGCTGTTCATCTGCTCGGCGAGCCAGGTGAAGGCGTTGTCGTCCTGCTGCGCGGCGTTGAGCAGGTCCGGCGCCGCCGCGATCAGTGTGGCGTTGGCGTGCGCCTCCTCCTCCGATAGCACGCGATGTTCGTGGACCGTCGGCGCGGTGATGGACACGTCGATGGCCCAGACCGTGACGACGGTCTGACCCTCGCCGTCTACAGCCCACGGGCCGCGTGTGTGCGCGTTCATGCCACCCTCCTGCGGCGGTACGCCGCCTCGTTGCCCTGCGTCCAGGTCCACAGCGCCTTCGCCGCCAGAAACACCGGGAAGAGATCCGCCACCGGCGGCACGACTTGCACCTCGAACGCGGGATCCCCGTCGACCTTCGGTAGCCGCACAATCACCGCCGCGGCCGGCGCCAGATAGCCCATCTCCATCAACGCCACGCTGTAGGCGACACTCTGGAGCCGCGCTTCGGGATAGATGGCCTTGCCCGTCTTGAAGTCCACCAGCGTGAGGACGCCGTTGACGCGCGCGAGCACGTCCATCGTCCCCGCGTAGCCGTGCACCGTGGAATACACGGTCTGCTCGATGAGCACGGGCTTGAGGTTCACGCGACTTGCCCAGTCCATGAACGCCGAAAACGCCCACTGCGCTTGTTCGCGCACGATCGGCTTCGGCCCGGCCACGGCGCCGATCGCGCTGCGCATCGTCCACTCGATCAGCTTGTGCGCCTCACTCCCGAGATCGCCGGCGGTCGCGAGCACCTTCTCGTGCGCGCGCACCTGGCCGAGCTTCCCGAGCAGCTCCGTCAGATACCAGGAGCGGGGGAGCGGCGTGCGCGTCACCGGCTGCGCGGCCCACTGCATGTAGAGATCGGCGGCGGCTTGCGTCACCGCTTCGCGTTCGACCTTGGCGGCCCAGGGCACGAGCGCCGGTTTGTTGATTGCCGACAGGATCGTCGTCACGCTCGGGAGCTGGACGCCGTGCACCTCGTAGAAGCGGCCGGCGGCGCTGTCACGGCGGACGGGGGGCTTGCGGCTCATGATCCGTACTCCTCGTCGCCATCGTGGAGGTCAATCTCGAGGTCGTCGACGGGCGGCGGCAGGGGACGCGGCGCCGGGGCGGTCGCGGCCCGCACGCGCACGACGGGGTAACTCTGGCCGCCGAAGTCGGCGACGCTCGCATAGATCGTGACGACGACGCCGGGCCACTCTTCCGTGAGCGCGGATCCGGCCACCGCCGTGATCGCCGTGGCGTTCGTCTTATTGAGCTTCAGGCCTTTGCCTTTCCCGCGGAAGTAGACGACGGGCAGCGTGTCGCGCGTGCGGCCCATCTGCTCGAACTCGACGCGCGCGATCGTGAGGGTCCAGGCGCGGCCCTGGAGATCGTGGGCTTTCAGAAACTTGCTCGGGAAGACGTCGTTGATGTTGGGCATGGGATGGGTGTCCTTTGTGTAATGACGGGTAATGACAAACCTAGGAACAGGAACCGCAGTAGCCGCACTGGGCGGAGCACCCGCCGCGTTCGTCGCCTTCGCGCAGGTCCTCGAGCCGATCGTCTTCCCGCAGCTGTGCGTCGATGCGCGCGTTCTCCGCGAGGGCGGCATCGAGTCGCGCCGCGGTGCCCGGATTCGTCAGCAGCAGATGAAACGCCGCGCGTTCAGCCTGGGTGCGCGCCGCGGCCTGGACGCGCGCGTCCTTCCGGTCCATGCGCTGACGAATCCAGATCGCGTCGACGAAGCGGCGGCTCATGAGCGGCCGCCTTTCTCGAACGTCGCGATGCAGGCGGGGCAGATGCCGTGACTCGTGCCCGGTGCCGGCGCGACGGTCGGGTCGAAGGTGGGGCAGTAGGCGCAGACGATGGCCGCCGGGGCGCGGAGGACCGTCACGGTGTGGTCGACGTGGACGATCTCGACCGAGGCGTAGGGGAGGACTTCCGGGGTGAGCAGCGCGGGCTTCATCGGGCGACCCTTCCTGGTTGAAGGGCGCCGGATATAATCCCGGCAGCCGGTTCAACCTGATGCAACAGGTGTGAGGCGGTTAGGCGCTGGCTGGGTGTTAGTCGCACTCACCAGCGCCGCTTACAAGAACAATACTACGCGAGTCGCGTAGGCGTGTCAACAAGAAACGACGACGCCGACGAAGATTCTTTCCCGCGCGCTGACCCTCAGGGTCATCCGAACTCGGAGACCACGCGCCGGCCATGTCGGAAATCCGACATTGACAGGCCTACGCGAATAGCGTAGGGTCCTCTCATGGCGATCGCCGACGAAGTCCGCGCGCTCCGCGCGGCGCTCGAGGAAAACACCACGACCTTCGGCGCGCGTTGGCATAAATCCGGGCGCACGGTCGAAAACTGGGAGCAGGGGCGGGGCAAGCCCGATCCGTTCGTGCTCGAGGCCATGCGCGCCCTGGCCGCCCGCCGCGGCGTGAAAAAGAAGGCGCGGTGATATGGGCGAGCTGGAATGGATCCTGAACGCCGACGAGCTGCAGCGCCTGAGCGTGGCGTGTCCGGACTGCGGGACGGAGATGACCTTCGACATGGCGACCGACTTCGACGCGCGGGAAATCGTCTGCGCGCGCTGCGCGGCGCCGCTCCGGGGGATCAAGCCGATCCTCACGGCCTACCGGACGTTCTATCGGCTCATCGATGAGCGCGAGCCCGGCGCCGTCCGTTTCCGGCGGGTGGCGCCGCCCCAGCCGGCCCCGCGCTGACCGCCTGAGCTAACGCCCGCCCGCTGCCCGCCGATTACCCTTCCGTATCACCCCGCGCACTCGTCCACCCATCGGCCCGTTGAAAGCCCGTCATGACCGCGCGCCTGCTCCTCCTCGCCGGCAGTCTCTGTCTCGCGTCGCCGGCCGTCGCCGCGGACGTCTGGGTCACGATCGCCAGCGACCCGGCCGGCGCGTCGATCTTCTGGACCTCGCCCGGCCCCGTCGATCCCCATGAACTCGCGTTCGGTGCCACCCCGCAACGGATCAAGGTGGAGCTGGGGCGCCAGCCGTGCGTCGACACCCACGCGATCCGCGTGCGCTGGGTGAGCGGGGTCGAAGCCACGCTCCCGACGGTGCGCGTGTGCAAGGGCGCGCGCCAGGAGCCGCTCACGTTCATCCGGCCGTCCGGCGTGGCGGGCTTGGAAACCGATGCGCGCTACGCGCTGGACCTCGCGCGATTCGATCAGGCCGAACGCGCGATCAGGCAACGCCACCAGGACGCGACCACGCAGGCGGCGCTCGCGGCCCTGAGTGCGATCCGCCCACCCGTGGCGGTCACCGTGGTGACGCCAGGCGCGCCGCCGGTGCTGCCGCGGCCGACCGTGCGGTGTACCTCCGAGCTCGTGGGCACGTCGGTCTACACGACCTGCCGGTAAGGCGGGCTAGGCTTGGCGGCCAACTGCGGCCAACTGTGGGCCGATCGACTGGGAGCCAATGGGACTGTTTGGGACTCGTTGTCGTGGCGATCTCGGCTCAGGCCGCCCGCGGAAATAGCGGCAAATCTTGGGCTAACTGCGATCACGACCCGCACCGCTGGTGGAGCGTCCCCAACGGGATTCGAACCCGTGTTTTGGCCTTGAAAGGGCCACGTCCTGGTGGCCTCCGTCATAGGGGAACCGTCTAGCGGCCAACTTTCTGTGCCAACGGGGCGAGTTTCAGGGAGAGTTGGCGGGACGTCGCGAGCGCCTGGCCGAGCGCTTTGGCGGCCTCGGCGTCGACGGCCTGATTCGCGCCTTTCGCGTACCGCGCCGTCACGCGCGAGCCTTCCGCGTGCAGCCCGAACCGGGCCACGGTCGCCAGATCCTGCTTCACTCGATAGAGCTCGGTCAGGAAGCTATGGCGCAGGTCGTAGAGATGCACGGCCTTCGGATCGAGACCGGCTTTCGCGCAGCCGCGTTTGAAGGACCGATTGAGCGATTCCGTCGCGAAGGGGCCGTAGGCGTGGGCCGCGTGAAACGCTTTGAAGGCGTCGAGCCCGTCCGCGATGAGGGGCAGGGTGCGCGCCTCCACGCCGGCCCCCTTGTGCCGCGGCACGACGCGCAGCGTGCCGGCCGTGAGCTGGAGATCGGTGGGCTTGACCTGCTTCAACAGCCCCGGCGGGATCCCGGTGTACGCCAAGACGCGCGCGCGGATCTTGGACAGGTTCACGCGGCGGGGCAGGCCCTTCTTCGTGTCCCGGTGATCGGGCATCGCGGCGATCGCCGCGGCGATGAGGAGATAGTCGATCGACCGGGCTTCCGGTTTCGGCACCGCCGGATTGTCGGCGGCCTTGACCGGATTCACGTCCCGCGACTTCTTCCCGTTCATCTTCGCGAAGAACGATTGCAGGGCCGTGCGCCGTTTACGGACGGTGCCGGGCGCGCGCGTCTGCAGCCAGCCTTGGAGGATGCCGTCGATCTCGTCCGTCGTGATGGACCGCCGCGTCCGGTCGCGCCCCAACTCGCGCGCCCAGAGCGCGAGGTGTGCGGCGCGTTGCGCGTAGCTCGGCATCGCGGCCACCCGCCCGAGATAGGTCACGATGTCGGCGCCGAAGGATCCCGCCTCCGTCTGGGTCCCGCCGAACTTCGTGATCTGGTCCTCGCGCCACGCGCGCAGCTCCTCGATCGGCGTGTCGCCCGGGAAGGTGTCCGTGTGCAGATGGCCGTGGATGCGGACGTAGACCTCCCAGCTTCCACGCCGTCGACGAATGCCTTTCAGTTTGCGGGGCATGTCAGGGATCCACTTCGTCGAGGAAGCCCGCCACGATTTCCGCGATCACCCTAACGGCGTTTGGCGCGACGAGCACGAGCCTTTGTAGGCCGTCGATGAGCCGCTTGAGGTCGCATCTCGCGGCCAATTGCTCGGCCGATAGTGCGGGCGAATCGTTCCAGGTCGGCGGCGGCGATCGTCGACGGAACCGAATCACCATGCGCGCGCTCCTTGCCAGGGACGTCGGGTGCGGATGTCGCGCCGATCGGCACCTGCTCGATTTCAGAGAAAAATACCGTCAGGGATTTGCCGAAGGCGCGTTCGATGATCTGAAACAGCACACGCGCGGAAGGATCCGTGATCACGGTGCTGAGGTCTTCGTATTTCGACACGAGGCTTTGCCGGATCCCGGCTTTCACCGCGACGTCTTCCTGGGTCATCTCAAGGCGCTCACGCTCGTCGATCAACTTCTGTCGGAGCCGCATCAAATCCACGCCCGGCAGTGTAGGCGCCGTGCATCCCGTATAAGTTGTTGATTCCATACGTGATGCTGAAAGCCCGCCTAAATGGCCGCGATACCATTGACATAGTAACATGAGCGTGTTATTACTTCGGTTCGATGAAAACAGTCACTCTCCGAGAAGCCCGGAAGCAATGCGGCTGGACGCAGGAGCAGCTCGAAGCCGAATCCGGCGTGGCCCAGGCGGTCATCAGTAGCCTGGAACGCGGCGTGGTCCGGGATCCGGCGTCGAGCACGGTCTTTAAACTCGCGAAGGCGCTGAAACGGGATCCGCGTGCACTGCGATTCGGCGAGGTGGCCGCATGACGCGCCCCCTCTCCGTCGTGCGTCCGCCGCCGCGTTCGTCGCTGATGCGCGATCTCTTCACGTCGGTCCATGAACATCTGATCGATCACATCCAAGCGGGCCGCGCGGCCGACGCGTACGAGCTCGCGCGACTGCTCGCGTATGTAGGGCCGCGGGTATGAGCGCGAAGTGTTACACCGTGGCGCAGCTCCTCGGCCCGGATCTCCTCAACCTGCCGCGCGCCACCTTCTACGCGTTGAAGGCCGCCGGCAAGTTGCCGATGCTCGAAGAACTCAAACCGCGGATGGGCCGCCGCGCGCGGTTTCGGGCGGACCTAGTGGATCGGTATTTGGCGAACCAGTGGCAGCCGCGATCCGTGGCGGGCCAGCGGCGGACGGCATGATCCAGACGATCGGGCTCGTCGTGCTGATCCTGGCGGTGCTGGCGATTCCCGTGTTGGGGTTGCTGGTGCTGGCCGGGGCGATGCTCCGGCAGCACGATCACGAACGATGAACGGAAGGACCGCGGCAGCGAGGGGTCAGCAGGCCGCCGCGGCTTTCAACACGACGCGACCGGAGACAAGGGGCCGGTCGGCCATGCAAGAGCCAAGTGTACCAAACTCGCCATCCACGCCCACCAAAGTCACCTGTCCGGGCTGCGGGCATCAGTGGACGGACAAAGTCCCCACCCCCGGCGTGCTGCATCGGACGCAGCTCTGTACCCGGTGTCGGCCCCAGGCGGCGGCATGACGGACCTTCAGGATCCTTCAGTCTGGCGGATCGCGGAAGTCGCCCCATGACCCCCCCTGACGCCGACCTCCTGCGGCACCTGATCACCGCGACTGAGGACCTGCACCAGGCCGTCACCGAGCTGACGATCGCCGTCCAGGTCCTGACGACCCAGGTCGCCGTCCGGGTGATCACCGTGGATGTCGATCCGCCCTTGCCCTCGATTCAACAGGATGAGCGCTGAGATGGGGACGTGGGTGACCGTCGGCGTGGTCCTCGGCTTCGTCGTGCTCGTGATCGCCACGGTCGTGAAGTGGGTGTGGTACTGGCATCTGCGTCGTCGGTTCGAAGGCGAGAGTCCGGTCACGGAGCGCTGGCGGGCGGACCACGAATACCGACGCGACGGCGACGATCGGCAATGGAAGTAGACGACGAAGATGGAGAGGCGCGATCGCGGCGAGGGTGAGTCGCGCGGAACCGTGAAACCTCGCATCGGCGATTCAGGTCGTGCGAGCGTGCGCGCCGGAACGGAGACGACGAACGATGGAACGACGGCGGCGGCCGCCCAAGGATCCGACGATTCAGGCGCTGCTGCGCTTCGTGCGCGTGCTGGAGACCGCCGACGATCGGGCGCGACGGGCCGCGATCTGCTGGCTGGCGGACAAGTATCTCGGCGTGCAGCTGTATGGGCGCGTCGTTTCGGAGGATGTGCGGTCCACCAGTGCCGACGCTGCGGGGTCTCCCTCCACAAAGGGTGTGGATTGACCCTGCGCGTCAAATCTTCATCGTCGTCGTACGTCGTTCGGGAGTGTCAGGCGTGACCAACTCACTGTAGCGATCCACCCCCGCGCGGGCTGCTGTCTTGAGCCGGCACACAACCCCGCGCGGGGCGGACTCTATCCAGAAAGACGACCGTGCTGCCTTCAGGATGCCCGAACTCTAAAACGAGAATCAAGCCGCTGTCGGTTTGGTTTCGTACGCTGCCGGGCGGCGTATGAGCGGCCCGTCGATTCCCGAGCGCATCGCCTGGTCGAGCCGCTCGCTCACGTCGGCGGAAGTGAAAGTGTTGACGGCGCTCTGGTCCGCCGGCGACTGGCAGACGGGGCGCAACTGTCGGGCGTACACGTCCACGCTCGCCGATCGATCGGGCCTCTCACGCGCGACCGTGACGCGGACGCTCGCCGACTTGCGGACTCCCCAGCGCGCCGGCGGCTCCCTGATCACCGTCAGCGCACGCGGGCACCGACAGGCGACCGGGTATGACATTCAGGTCGATCGACTGGCGGCCACGCCGCCGAAGGAGCAGCAAGTGAGCCTCAGCACCGTCCTCGACGCGCCCGGGTTAGAGGCTCATTCTGAGCCTCAAGAGAGGGTAGAGGCTCACAATGAGCCTCAAGGCCGGGTGTTAGAGGCTCAAAATGAGCCTCACATCCTCAGTACAGAAGAACGTACACACACACCGCGCGCGCGCGAGGCGGACCTTCCACTGATCGGGCAACCGCCCCCGCCGAAGTGCGCGCATCCCAATATGCACGCCTGGTGCGACGGCCGCGTGCATGTCCCGCGGGCGCTGCATTTCGAATTTCTCGATCGGCTCGGATCGCGGCCCGGCGAAACGCGCGCCGAGAAAGCCGGGCGCCTGGTCGCGTTCTACGCCGCTGATCAAGCGGCGTTGCCGCCCGAGACGAACGTCCCCAACCCGTTCAAGTATTGGAACGCGCAGTTCGATGCCTGGCTGGCGCAGCCCGCGTCCCGCCTCAGTCGCCGGGCGATCGCGGACGCGGAAACCATCCTGCGTCGGATCGGCTACTGTCCGCACGATCCGCCGCACGACGACTGGGACGAGTGCATCGCGACGATTGCGCGCGCGCGCAAGGTGAGCTGATGGCGTCCGCGGATTGGATGACACGGCCACGGGCACGCGCCCGAGCTCCCCGCGATCAGTCCGTCGCCGTCGTTCGTGTTGCCGCCCTCGGGACAGGACGTGTTTCAGGCGTTGGTGATTGCGGCGCGCGCGGCCTTGTCTGAGACGTCTCAGACACAGAAGCTCTACCTGACGATCCAGCAGGCGGCGGCCTACAGTGGCTTGAGCCAGGCGTACTTGAAACGGGCGATTGCGGCGAAGACGTTGCCGGCGATTCGGGATCGCGGGTGGCGGATTCGGAAGAAGGATCTGGAGGCGCTGTGACAGCACGACGCCGAGCGAAGCGCGTCACCCCTCAGCCCGCGCGTGCCGCAGACGCGCCCGCCGATCCCAACGCCTGGAAGCTGAAGGTCGTCATCGAAGAGGACGAGGAGTTGTCGGCCCGCCGCTTCACGGTGTGGATCGCGCCGGCTGGGGACTCCGGATATCACCTGTGTATCGGGTCGGGGGCCACACGCGCGGAAGCCGTATCCGATGCCGAAACCGAGTTGCGCGGCGCGGTGGGGCTGCTCGGAAAGGGCGTCGACCGTCCGGCGTGTGAGAAATGCGGCTGGCGGAAGGATTTGGAGGCGCTGTGAAGAAACAGCAATGTATGGGGATTCTGAAGTCTTAATTCTGACCAGGGGTGCCGCCGGAGGCTGACGGGGGTGACCGAGGCGGGTCGCGGCGTGGGCTCTGGAACATGAACGCCGTAGACGAAGCTGTGACGCGATCTCGACCTCGCAAGCTGATTCGGAGAGTGTGCCCTCGCAACGGCGACTGCGGTAATTCCGGCGTACGCGCCGAACACGAAAGACCCTGATGTTTCATGTGCCTGAATCCGCCCGCGATACGACGCATCCGCAACTCGGCACCACGAGCGCGGACGGGAATAACGGCGCGTTTGCCGTGCTCTCGCCCGAGCCGGGCTGGACGCTGCAACTGATTTGTTCGGACGGCTCCGATCCGGAGTTTGCCGCCGACCGATGGGAACACGTCAGCGTCCATGCCTATCGGACGAGTCAGACGGATGTGCCTCAACTGTTGGGCCAGTCGCGCGTCCCGAAGATGCGCACCCCGACGTGGAAGGAAATGGCGTTCATTAAGAATCTCTGTTGGGACGACGAAGACGTGGTGATGCAGCTCCATCCGAAACGCTCGGAATACGTCAACCAGCATCCGCATGTCTTGCATCTCTGGCGGCCGGTGGATTTAGTGATTCCCACGCCGCCCTCGATTTTCGTGGGAACGAAGTGAAGCGGCGAGGATGATGGAGTTATCGGTCTCTTCGCTGCGTGGCCTCCCTGATCGGGTTACCGGAGTAGTCCAATACGCGCTAACGGATTTTCTTCGTCTTTGACTTCTGAGGAGGCGCTGTGACCAGTTGGATGAATCGCACGAACGAGGCCGAAGCGGCCCGACAAGCGGCCCATCGCGAGCGCCGTCAGCGCGCCGGGAATTGCATCCGGTGTGGTATCGCCCGCGACCCTCGTAGTGATCAACTTTGCACGCGGCATCTCTTGGAACAACGGCAGCAAGCTCGTGACCGCTGGCGCGCCGCGCATCCCGACGCCCCTCGGCGGCGTCGGCGGACGGATCTGGAGCAGCGATGACTTCAGAGGCGGGGAGGGCGGCGCTCCAGGCGTTGATTGACCAGTGGCGGGACCGAGCGGTGATGATGCCGAGTCGTTCCGCTGGATTGCAGGCCAGTCAGTGTGCCGATGAACTCGAAACCCTGATCGCCGAGTCCCCACGCCTCCTCGATCAGTCTGAGACGCGCCGATGCTCGCCTGTGGGCGATGGTTGGTACTTTCACGTCTGGCCTGCCGATCGCTGTCAATGCGGGGCGCTCCCGCCGTTCGCTGATGGGACAACGTCGAACGTGCCGATCGCTGCGCCGACGCTGCCGAAGCCGCCCTCCGCACCATCCAGCAGCACGCCGTAGAGGGGACACCAATGATGGACGCCGAGTATTGTTCGCCTGATTATCCCGTTGCGCGTTGCGTAACGTGCGGCGAGCCTTTGCGCTATCGAGACACGCGGGAGTGGAGTTTTCTGAACCTCAAAAAGAACGTGGCGGAGCACGACGACTGCTATCGGATTCGCTTCGCGTTGCAGTATCCCGACGCCAAAAAAGCCAAGGAACCACAGCCATGACTGAGGGGAGGGCGGCGCTCCAGGCGTTGATTGGCCAGTGGATCGCTCGCGTGGACGATCTCAAGGACATGCTCAACGGGGGAGAGTTTCAAGGCATCGCTTATTCATTGCAGGAGTTTCGAGCTGAACTAGAAGCTGCCCTGATCGCCGAGTCCCCACGCCTCCCTTTGTCGTTTCGGACGGTGATCGAGGCGAGTGTCTCTCGTGCGCGCCGTGGGCATCCCGGCGGATTGTCGGACTGGTCGGCGCTCGAATGGGCCGGCGCGATGGCCGGCGAAGCGGGCGAGGCCTGCAACGCGGCGAAGAAATTGCGGCGGATTGAACAGTCGATCGCCAACATCAACCATGAAGCCGGGCGGTCGCTCACGGATCGTGAGGCAGCGTGTCAGCAGATCGGCAAGGAAGTCGCCGATACGATTCTCTATGCGGTGCTTCTGGCCGCGCGGGTCGAGGTGGATTTGGAAGCAGTACTCGTTCGAGTCTTCAACGCCAAGTCGGATGAATACGGGTTTCCTGAACGGCTCACGCTTGATCCAGGGAAAGAGCCGACGCAGGGGCGGGCGCTCCCCGCTCCTCCCCCCGTAGAAAAAAGTACAGAGCCGGAGACGAAGCTTTGACGCGTATGGCGCATCGACAGGCAACGCCGTGAGGAAGACCACGCGTTCACCATCAGGGTAATTCGTGGCGGATCGTGAATGCCGAAGATGAGCACCATCGGACTGTTCGACCTCGATCGCACCGGCTTTCCGAATGTCGCGCTGATGAAGCTCTCGGCGTGGCACAAGGCGCAGGGTGATACCGTGTTGCCGCTCAACAGCGGGGAGCGGGCCGATCGGCGCTACGGCTCGTGTGTCTTCACCTGGAATCGCCGGAAAGCGGCGGCGCTGGTCGCGCAAGGCGCGATCGTCGGCGGCAGCGGGGTTGACCTGAAGAACGAACTGCCCGCACCCGTCGAAGCCATGCGGCCCGATTACAGCCTGTACGGGATCGACTACGGCATCGGCTATCTGATGCGCGGCTGCATCTGGACGAACGAGAATTGCCCGGCCTGTATCGTGCCCACGAAGGAAGGCAAGCCGCGTGAAGTCGCGACGATTGATGACCTCGTCAACCCGCGGCGGGCCTTCGTGGTGTTGCTGGACAACGAGTTCTTTTGGCGCGAGAAGTGGGCCATCGCGCAGATGGAGGCGTTTACCGCGCGGGCGATCGACTGGTGCCCGAGTCAGGGGCTCGACGTGCGTGTTGTGACGCCGTCGATCGCGGAGGCGCTCGCAGCCTCGCCGTTCTGGAACGTCCATCACAACCGCAAACAGATCACGTTTGCCTTTGATGACATCCGCACCGAACGCCTCTATCGGCGCGGCGTGGAGCGCGTGCTGGCGCGGATGAAGGCGTGGCATCTGCAGTCGTTCGTGTTGGTCGGGTGCAATTCCACCATCGCGCAGGATTTACGGCGCATCGAGATCATCCGCAGCTACAGCATTGACCCGTTCGTCATGGTCTATCGGGACTACCACACGGGCCAGATGGCGCGCGACCCGCAGTTGCGGAACTTGGCGCGGTGGGTCAATCGACGGCTCTACAAGACGTGCAGCTTCGCGGAGTATTGGCCGGAAGCGCGCCGTGAGCAGCAAGGGCTGATTCCGTTGCAGGTGGTGGCATGAGAGGGTTGCCGCAGGAGGCTGACGGGGTGACCGAGGCGGGTCGCTGCGTGGTCTCCAACTCCGCGTTACCGGAATCGTCCAATACGCGGGAAGGGATTTTCTTCGTCATGGCTGATCCACAACCATTAGGAGAGGGAGGCGGGGCCGCGATCCCCTCCCTAGATCCAGAGACGGTATTGTCGTCGCCGTTTGCGGCAGGTCTGCTACTCCACCTCAAGGCGGAATGTGAAGACCAAAAAGCCCGCGCCGATCGAGCCGAAGCCCAGATCGCCGCCCTGATCACCGAGCGGGATGAACTCAAGGCGGAGGTTGTGGGCGAACCGGAAACCGTCAAGGGGTTGACGGGCTATGTGCGGCAAGCCGATCACGAGGCCCTGATCGCCGCCCTGATCGCCGAGCGGGACCAGTTGAGAGCCGACGTTCAGTTTATGCAGCTAGATGGCGATGTACTTGAGGAACGTGCCCGCGCTGACGCGGCCGAAGCCCGCGCCGACGCCGCCGACGCCGCCCTCCGCTCCCTCCAGCACGCCCTTGAGCAACTTGTGACCCGATTAGACGTGGTGCACGCCGATCCGCGGTACATGGGCGTCTGGAGCCTGTTTCAGATCCATGGGGGACGGTACACCGAGCCGACCTACACCGCAGAACTGGACGCGGCGAGACAGGCCCTCCTGTCGGTCCCCGAGGCCACCCTCCGCACCCTCCACCAGCCTGGCAAGGATCGGCTCCCATCGACAGACTAAGGGGAGTAGACTCCGCTGCAGGCCCGCATCCCGCGGGCCAGAACAGGATCAGGTATGTATCGACCAGGGACGACCCCGAAAGGCGCGACGACGGCGTCCGCGACCGCGGCCCAGCTCACCCCGGCGCTCTTGAACGGGGTTGCCTTGCCGTTCGCGATCGAGATGGTGATCGATGAAAGCAGCGAAGCCTTCACGGGGCTCGTCGCGGGCGACTGGCCCGGCCATTCGCCGAGCATCCTGGGGGTGGGCCGCGACGGGAAGCTGGCGATCGCGAGCTTCTCGGAGGTGACCGTCACCGATAGCCGCGTGCTCCCGAATGAGCTGGGCTACGCGATCCGCGCCAAACGGCAACAGCGGACGGAACGGGCGGGGAAGGCGGGGAAGGCGACGACGTAGGACGGCGGGTCGCGGTCCCTAGCGCCCGCCGCGCCGCACGGCCTCCAGGAAGGCCTGGGCGGCCTCCCGTAGATCGGCGGCGGGCGAGGGGAACGCGGCGATCGGCACATAGAGCGCGGCGGCCCAGATGACGAACCGGGCGAAGGTCTCGTCGTCGAGCGCCTGGAGCAGGGTCACGACCGACCGGCGGTCCGGCCGCCCCCCCGGCATCAGCGCACCGCCGTCCAGCCCGTGAGCGCGGTGTGGCGATCAGCCAGGGTGCGAATCTGCGCTTCGATCGCGTGGTAGGCCAGACAATTGCCCGCGCGGCGGCCCCCGGTGCCGACCGCGTCCGCGCTCGCCAACTGCCGATAGAGCTGCAGAATCGCGTCGCGCAGATCGTCCGCCGTCTCCGGTCTGGAGGCTGTCGGGACTCTCGGCGTCCCCGCTGCGTGGTCTCCCTCGCCGATCGGGGTGGAGGGTCGGAGCGCGTCAACGTTCATCGGTCCGACTCCGGCTCTGCGGCTCGATCCGCTAACTGGAGGGTGGGTTGGTGTTGCGCGGCGCGCGTGGCTTTCGGCGGGATCGTCCGTCGCTCGGTGAACACGGTCCCATCCGCACACCGCCACTGAATCTCGACCGTCTCGTCTTCGTAGACGCGGATCACGCGCACAAAGGGACTCATCGGGATCAGCGGGCGCCGTCCACCCCCGGCAATTCTAGACGGACCCCTTCCGCCCGCGGGCCTTTCGGGCCCTGGGTCGCCTCAAAGCTCACGAGCGCATCCGCATGTAAGAGCGCAAACGCGTCCGCGGCCGATCGATGAAAGAAGTACTCGGACCCATCGGGGGCTTCGATGAAGCCGAAGCCCTTGTCAGGCAGCAGGCGGAGGATGGTGCCGGTCAAGCGCTCAGCCATAGAGGTCCGTCACGGCCCCGTCGAGAACCCCGTCGCCTGCTCCCGAGAGCACTGCGCCGCGTTCTTCCCGTAGACGGTGTAGATCATGGCCCCCGGTGGGATCGTGAACCAGAGACTGCCCGCCGCCCGCAGATTGACCCCTTCCGTGACGCTGTCGGGCACGTCGACGCCGTTGGCGCGGATGGCCAGGAACACCATCGGCGAATTCGGCGAGCTGGCCTGGAACGTGATGAACGCCCGACTCCCCGGGCCGCCGGATCCCGTCCGATTCAGCTTGCCGGTGACGAAGATCGAGACCGAGGTCGCCCCGAGCGGGAAGGCGCACGGATCGACCGGCGGCACGCCCGGCACGAGGAACGCCACTTCGACGGACGGCGCCGACACCAGGCCGGCGGCGGTCACGGCGCGGACGTGGAAGTAGTAGGTCCGGCTCGCCAGCAACCCCGACACCGGGACACTCGTCGCCGACGTGTCCACGCGCACGGCGGCGGTTTCGTCGAGGCCCGGCGTCAGGCTGTAGTACAGCCGGTAGCCCGTCGCCCCGTCGGTCGAGGCGTCCCAGATCGCCGTGACGGTGCCGTCGACGCTCGCCAGCGCGCGGACCCCGGCCTGCGGGGCCGCCCCCAACGAGACGGCCGCCAGCAGGACGAGCGCGCACGCGCCGCAGACTCGGCGCATCGGTTACGCCGGGGTGTTTGCGACCGCCGCGTCCGCCAGCGCCTGCGTATCGGCCGCGACGGAGGTCTCGAGCGCGGTCAAGGCGTCGAGCACGGCCGCGACGGCGGCGGGATCGTTGGCCGCGATGGCGTCGGCGAGCTGCTGACGGAGCGCGGCAATCATCGCCGTCAAGCCCTGCAAGAGCGTGATGATCGACGTGCCGACGGTGGTGTTCTTCGCGACGGCGGCCTGGAGCGAGTCGAGCTTGTCTTGAATGGATTGCAACACAGCCATAGTGGACACTCCTTGCGCCTCAAGGCGCCGGACCCGGGTGACGAGGTGATCGACGACGGTACGGATCGCATCGAGGCGACCGGCGACGGTCGGCGGCCGGCGCGCGGCGGTGGGTTTGGCCTTCATGCGGATCACCCGCGCACCAGATAGACGACATTCGCCCACGCCTGCCGCCACGTCGCCCACGATTTGAACTGGACGATGTACCAGCGGGTGCGCAGCGGAAAGCGGTAGCGGTGGACGCGCGGCTGCTGAATCTCGTCGCGCGTCTCGAGCATGGCGGAATACGGAATGCGATCGACGGCGCCCGGGTAGTCGCGCGATCTCACGGCGCGCCTTTCTCCGCTTTCACCGTGCAGTAGATGGCCGGGTCGCCGGTGATCGTCCAGGTCGTGATCAAGGCGTCGGCGGCGGCCGCGCTCTCGCGCGCGAGCAAGTACGCGTGGACCATCTCGGGATCAAGCCGCGACGAGCCGGCGCGTTCGACGTGCGTCACCACGCAGCCGTTACAGGTCACCTGATCGCCGTTGGCGAAGTCGTCGGCGATCAGCAGCGCATCGATCTCCGCGCGGATCGCCTTCTCGGCTTTCACGTCGGCGGGATCGACCTTGATCTTGTCGTACGCCGCTTGCTGTTGCTTCACCAGACGCGGCAGGAGCTTCACGAGCCGGGGGTGATTCGCAAAGGTGCCGGTCGCCATCAGGCGGACCTCGTCTCAAAGGGCCGGCGGCGGACGTCGCGTCGCTCCGGGCGCCCGTCGGCCAGCGGCCGGCTGAGCTCGATGTCGAGCGCCGCTTCCCGCTCGGCGATCTGCGCGAGCAGGCGCATCCGCGATTGATAGGCGGCGAGATCCGTCACGGGAATGCGGATCAGTTTGCGGCCCAAGCGAAACGCCCCCGGGAAGGCGGACGCCGCGATCAACCGGCGGACGGTGTCTTCACTGACGTGCAGGCGATCGGCGACTTGCTGGACGCTCCAGGCTTCCGGCACGATCAGCTCTTTGGTAGACTGCACGGCGGTTCTTCAGGATACGCCCGCCGCGCCCGTCGCCCGCGGCCGCACTCGTCCGCACACCCACTAATCTCTAGGCGGTGCGCGTCCCTGCCGCGCAGACTCAAGCTCTCACCGATCGCCCGTCTATCCCACCCACCAGGGAGATCCTGTATGGCGTCTCGACCCGGCGCCGTCTCGCCGCTTCGCACGCAGCGGAGGCATGTCGACGGGATCGAACTCGATGACGAGCGCGCCGACCTGATCGAGGACGACCAACTGCCGGGCGTCATCCGCCGCAACATCCTCTGGGGGAGCGGACCGTCCTGACCCCCAAACAAGCCCGCTTCGTCGCCGAGTACTTGATCGATCTGGACGCCACCCACGCGGCGATCCGCGCCGGGTACAGTCGGCGCAGCGCGTCGAGTCTGGCCTACCAGCTCCTTCAGCATCCTTCAGTCCGGAAAGCCGTGATGGCCGGCAAGGCGAAGCAGCTCGATCGCGCCGAGCTCACCGCGGCGCGGGTGCTCCAGGAGCTCGGCCGCGTGGCCTTCGTCAACGGCCGCGACTACTGGACCGCGGACGGCGACGCGAAACACCCGAAGGAGCTGACCGTCGACGAAGGCGCGTGCCTCGCCGGTTTCGAGGTCCTGATCAAAAACGCGGAAGCGGGCGACGGCGTGACGGATACGGTGCACAAGTTCAAGCTCTGGGACAAGGTGCACGCGCTCGAGATTCTCGCGAAGCACTTCCGGCTGCTGGTGGAGCGCGTCGAGATCGTCGACCCGGACGGCCGCGTGAAACGGCTGCAGGCGGCGCGCACGCGGGCGGCGAACAAGTGAAAGCCGGCTGGCGCGCGGAGCAGCACGCGCAGGCCGCAATCGCGGCGAAGACGCCCGGATCGCCCGAGAGTGTCGAAGCCGAGATCGATGAGCTCGTGGCGTCGTGCTACTACGACCCGCTCAAGTTCGTCGAGCTGATGTATCCGTGGGGCGAAGAGGGCGGCCCGCTCGAGAACGAAGTCGGCCCCGACGACAACCAGCGCGAGTTTCTGACCGCCCTCGGCACCGAGATCACCGCCCGCCAGTTCAACGGAGCCGATCCGGTGATGCCGATCCTGATGAACGAAACCAGCGGCCACGGGACCGGCAAAAGCGCGATGGGCGGCTGGCTGGCCGACTTCATTCTCTCCACCCGCCCCCACTCGATCGGCACCGTCACCGCCGGCACCGCGACGCAGCTCAGCGAGCGCACCTGGGCGGCGATCCAGTTCTGGACGCGGCTCTGTTTGACCGCGCCCTGGTTCGACATCATGGAGCGCGGCATCTACAGCAAGGCCTTTCCGGATACCTGGAAGCTCGTCGCGCAAACCTGCAAAGCGCAGAACGCGCAAGCCTTCGCCGGCCAGCACGCGCGCACGTCGACGTCGTGGTACCTGTTCGACGAAGCGAGTGAAGTCCCCGACAAGATCTGGGAGACGGCGTACGGCGGGCTGACCGACGGCGAGCCGATGCTCTTTGCCTGGGGGCAGCCGGTCCGCAATACCGGCGAGTTTTATCGGGTGTGCTTCGGCTCGCTCAAAGCGCGGTGGAACGGGCGCCGCGTCGACTCGCGCACGTCGCGCTTTACCAATAAGCAGCTCATCGCGCAGCAGATCCAGGATTACGGTCTGGAGTCGGACTTCGTCAAGGTCCGCGTGCTCGGGCTGCCGCCGAGTGCCTCCGAGCTGCAGTACATCGACAAGGCGCGCGTCGACCTCGCCCGCAAGCGCGTGATGGTCGCGCTCCCGGACGATCCGATCGTCGCCGGCTTCGACGTCAGCGGCGGCGGCAAGGCGTGGAACGTGATTCGGTTTCGCCAGGGGCTCAACGGCGATGTGCTCCCGCCGATCCGCCTGGCCGGCGACAAGGACCCAGACCGCAGCGCGCGGATTGCGATCTGCGCGGAGCTGCTCAGCGACCGGCGGCCGGGGCATCAGCTCGCCGCGCTCTTCGTCGATAGCGCCTTCGGCGCGGCGATCGTCGTGCGCCTGCGGTCGCTGGGCTACACCAACGTCCACGAGATCAACTTCGGCGGCGCCTCGCCCGATCCGCACGACAAAAACATGCGCGCGGCGATCTATCACCGGGGCAAAGACTGGCTGCTGCTCGGGTCGCTGCCAGACGACGACACACTCTGCGAGCAACTCGGCCTAGCCGGCTATCACCTCGACACGAGCGGGAAGCTGGTGATCGAATCCAAGGCGGACATTCAGGCGCGCGGCGAGGCCTCGCCCGATGATAGCGATGCGTTTCTGCTGACCTTCGCGCAGGCCGTCGCCATCAAGCCGCCGCCGGCGGCGCCGTATGTGCCGAAAGGGAAGTGGGGCTAGAAGCGATGAAGGAGACCAACCATGATCTCAATCAGCAGTGGGGCGGCCCGGCGTTCCCGTTCACGTTCGCCGATAAGTCGCAGCCCGGCATCACGACGCTGCAGGTCTTTCTGGGCATGACGCTCCGCGACTATTTCGCGGGACAGGCGCTCCCGGACTGCATCCGGATGGCGGCCATGCTTCATTCCGGGGCGAACCATTTGCCCTGGACGGGCGCCGCCGCGAAGGCCGCCTACGATATCGCCGACGCCATGCTCGTGCAGCGGGCGCTTGTTCACACGACCGACGTCGCCGATGCGAGGCCTCCAACTCCGAACAACCCGAGCGGTGGAGATCGCGTCGAATGACTTTCGTGCGTCCTTCCTTCACACGGGATGGCTGTAAAGGTTCCGGCCTGCGAACCGCTGCCGTCCGTCCTCGATCCCGTAGGGCGGACGGTACCTAGATGGACGCCCAGACCCCCCGCGATGACCTCGTGACGATCAGCACGGCCGCGCGCCGCCTCGGGCTGTCCCGCCGCGCGACGCTGCGCTGGATCCACGCCGGCCGGCTCGCCTTCACGCGCTACCCCAACGGGCAATACCGCGTGTCCAGCGCGGACATCGCAAAAATACAGGCGACAACCCGGTCCATCTCGGTCTGATCCGGTCCATCCCGGTCTCACGGGCGATCGCCGATCCCTGTCACCCTCGCGGGACGCATGAATCCCGCCGAGCAACAGGCGCATCGCACGAAAACCGCGCAGCTCGAGGCGCGCGTCGCCTCGCTCGAGGTGGTCCTCGATCACATGGGCCGGTTCCTGGCCGAGTGGCATCCGATCGTCGACGCGCATCTCCAGCTCCACGGCACGACCCTGCGCCACGGAAAAGAGCGCGCAGTTCTACACCGACCACACCCGCGAAGTCGAGTACCGCAGCCACGCCCAGGTGGTCTACACGACCGCCTTTCAGGACGCGATCCACCGGAGCTACGGCTTCTGCCGCGTGACGACGGAGTACGAATCCGATCGCAGCT
>Ga0070663_100000090_pt1 | contig 41066 bp, 25 predicted proteins | sample KBSC63metaG_FD_65646 | JGI IMG/M metagenome (GOLD analysis project Ga0070663, IMG submission 65646) | Corn rhizosphere microbial communities from Kellogg Biological Station, Michigan, USA - KBS C6-3 metaG | ecosystem: Host-associated > Plants > Roots > Rhizosphere > Soil ...
GAAGCCGGTCACGTCCTCGGCGGCGAGGTCGCCGGAGTCGTCACCGCGCTGGGCGCGGACGTCGACGAGTCGTGGGCCGGCGCGCGCGTCTGGGCCCCGACCGGCGAGGGCGGCGGCTACGCCGAGCAGGCACTCGTCCCGGCCATGGCGCTGGTGCCACTGCCGCCCGACGTGTCGCCGGTCGACGCGGTGACCGTCGCGGGCTCCGGCGTGGTCGCCCACTTCGGCCTCCGGCACGCCCGCTTCGCACCCGGTGAATCGGTACTGGTCCGGGGCGCGGCCGGCGGGATCGGGGTGATGGCGGTCCAGCTCGCGGCACGCACCGGCGCGGTCGCGGTCACGACCTCGTCGGCGGAGCGCGGCGCCCGCCTGCGCGCACTCGGTGCCACCCGGGTGCTGGACCGCACCGGCGAGGGCGCCACCGGCCACGACGTCGTCTTCGACGTCGTCGCCGGGGAGGAGCTGCCCTCGTTCTTCGCCGGGCTCAACCCCAACGGGCGGGTGGTGACGGTGGGCGTGGTCGCGGGCCCGCCGCCGGCCCGGCTGGTCGCGGAGATGTTCGCGGCGTTCCGGAAGTCGCTGTCGTTCGGGGTCTTCAGCGCCGATTCGGTGTCCACGGAGGATCGCCGGACGGTGGCCGCCGGGCTGCTGGCCGCCGTGGGCCGCGGCGAGCTGGACGCCGTCGTCCACGACGTGCTGCCGTTGCGGCAGGCCGCGGAGGCCCACCGGCAGCTCGACGCCGGTGCCGTGTTCGGCCGGATCGCACTGGTGCCGGCCTGAAGCGGCTCAGGCCCGGCTCCCCACCGGGTCGGGTGTCGCGGCGCTGCGGTCGATGTCCTTCTCCAGTTCCCGGATGATCGGCAGCACGTGCTTGCCGAAATACTCGATCTCCTCCTGGAAGTGCAGGAACCCGAGCAGCAGGAGGCTCGCGCCGCGGCGCTTGTACTCGGCGGTGTAGCGCACCTGCGTGAGCGCGTATTCGAACCCGTTATTCTCGGCGATGACCGCGAGATCGCGGTTGTATTCGTACCCCCAATCGGTGCGCTGCTCGATGTCACTGGTGACGAGCCCGCCGCTGACGTTCGGCACCCAATAGGCGAATTTCAGGGGTTCGTGGAGCTGGGTCATGATCGGAGAAGGGGGCATGTGTCACGGCTCGGCAAAGCATCCACGTGCTGGGAAACCACCCGGCGGCCGGGAATCGCGTCCAGGAGTTCCTTCTTGTACTGGCTGGAACACCGTCACCACGCACAACGCCTGGACGGGCGCCAACTTCCGCCGCGGTGGCCGGCACCGGCCCGGTGAACCTGCGGGCGACTCCCCCGGCCGACGCGGCCGAGCGCGCGGAGGACATCCGGCGCCGCCAGATCACCCCGCAGCGCGCGCGGCCCTCGACGACATCGTCGACCGGCTGGTGCCGGAGGACCGGCGTGTCTACCGGACGGAGTACGAAGGCCCGACGCTGCCGGAGCACCTGGGACTGCCTCAGCGCAGCTGCCGCCAGGCTTCGCGGCGACGGCGCTGGGCCTCCGGGTCGGCGACCGGCGCCGCCGACAGCAGCCGCTGGGTGTACGGGTGGGCCGGTGCGGTCAGGACTTCCTTCGCCGGCCCCTGCTCCACCACCCGCCCCTGGTGCATCACCGCGACCCGGTCGGCGAGCTGCTCGATCACCGCGAGGTCGTGGCTGATGAACAGGCAGGCGAACCCGAACTGGTGCCGCAGGTCGCGCAGCAGGTCGAGGATCCGGGCCTGGATGGTGACGTCGAGCGCGCTCGTCGGCTCGTCGGCCACCAGCAGGTCCGGGCCCAGCGCCAGGGCCCGCGCGATGCACGCGCGCTGCCGCTGGCCGCCCGACAGCTCGTGCGGGTAGCGCGCGGCCAGCGACGGCGACAGCTGCACCGCGGACAGCAGCTCCGCGACCCGGCCGTCCACTTCGGACCCGCGAGCGGCCCGGTGCAGCCGCAGCGGGGTCGCGACGCTCTCCCCCACCGTCGTCCGCGGGTTCAGCGACGACAGCGGGTCCTGGAACACCACGCCGATCCGGCGCCGCAGCGCCTTCGCCGTCCGGCCGCGGACCCGGGCGATGTCGGCGTCCCCGATGTGCACCGAACCCGAGGTGGGCGCGATCAGGCCGGTCACCGCCCGGGCCACCGTGCTCTTGCCCGATCCCGACTCGCCGACCAGGCCGAGGACCTCACCCGGCTCCACGTGCAGGTTCACGCCTTCGGCCGCCCGGACGGTGATCGTGCGGAAGCGGCCGCGGTAGGTGACCGACAGGTTCTCCACGCGCAACAGCGGTGCCACGGCCGGGACGTCCGGGAGCGGCTCCGTACCTCGCGTCGTGACCGCGCTGCCGAGCGAGACGACCGAGCCGAGCAGCTGCCGCGTGTAGTCCTCGGCCGGCGCCGTGAAGATCGGCTCGACCGGGCCCTGCTCGACGACGACACCGTCGTGCATCACGACCACCCGGTCGGCGAGGTCGGCGACCACGCCCATGTCGTGCGTGATCAGCAGGATCGCCGTCCCCAGCCGCTCGCGGAGATCCCGCAGCAGCTCCAGGATCTCCGCCTGCACGGTGACGTCCAGCGCCGTGGTCGGCTCGTCGGCGATCAGCAGTTTCGGCTCGTTCGCCACCGCCATCGCGATGACGACGCGCTGCAACTGCCCGCCGGACAGCTCGTGCGGGTAGGACCGGAACCGCTCGCGCGGATCCGGCAGCCCGACCAGGGTGAGCAGCTCGATCGCCCGTTCGCGGGCGGCGGGGGCCGTGAGCGGCTGGTGCGTCCGGATGGCCTCGACGAGCTGGTCCCCGATGGTGAACACCGGGTTCAGCGCGCTCATCGGCTCCTGGAACACCATGCCGACCTCGCCGCCGCGGACCGCCCGCAGCTGCGCCGGGGTCATCGCGTAGAGGTCCCGCCCGGCCAGCTCCGCGCGGCCCGTCACGCGGGCCGTGGGCGGGAGCAGGCCGAGCAGGGACATCGCGGTGACCGTCTTGCCGGAGCCGGACTCCCCGACCACCGCGACGACTTCGCCCGCGCGGACTTCGTAACCGACCCCGCGGACGGCTTCGACGTCCCCGAACGAGACCGCGACGTCGTGCAGCCGCAGGAGCCCGGCTCCGCTCACTGGATGATCCCGAACTTGCGGTAGTCGACGTAGGCCGGGAAGCGCCCGATCTCGACGCCGCCGACCTGCGACCCGTGCAGGAACGAGTTGCGGGTGTAGATCAACGGCACCACGGGCGAGTCGGCGAGGATCTTCTTGTCCAGCGCCGCCCACTTCTTCCCCGCCTCGGCCGGGTCCACGGTGGCCTGTGCCTCGGTGATGAGCTTGTCGACCTCGGGATTGTTGTACCGGGACTCGTTGACCCCGCCGTTGCCGATCTCGGTCGACTGGAACAGCGGCTGGATGTTCGCGTTGGCCGACGGGATGTCGGGCTGCCACGAGGTGAGCGTCAGGTCGTAGTCCGAAAGGCCCTTGGTGTCCACTTCGGACGTGTAGGTGTCCTCGTCGAGCGGCTTGATGGTGATCTTGATGCCCGCCCGTGCCAGGGACGCCTGGATCGCCGCTGCCTTCTCCGGGTAGCCGTTTTCGTTGCGGGTGGCCAGCACGAGACCGTCGAGCCCGTTCGGGAAGCCCGCCTCGGCCAGCAGCTGCTTGGCCTTGGCCACGTCACCGGACGGCGGCGCCGGGTACAGGTCGTACTGCTCGCGGCCCTGCAGGCCCGGCGTGATCAGCGTGGTGGCGACGTCGCCGGCCAGCTGGGCGCTGCCCGCGCTGGCGACCTGGTAGGCGGCCTTGTCGACGGCGTACTGGAACGCCTGGCGCACCTTCGGGTTGACGAGGTTGCCGCGCTGGGTGTTCAGCGAAAGGTAGGCCAGCGCGCCGGATTCCGACGTCACCAGCCGGGACTTCGCCGACGCGCTGCCCTGGATCTGGGCCAGCTGCGCGGGCGAGGCGAACGACATGCCGAAGGCGTTGCGGTCGGTCCCGGTGTCGTCGACCAGGCGCTTGGAGATGACGCTGGTGTCCTGCCCGAGCTGGAACTCGATGGTGTCCGGGTTGGCCAGCCGCGTCTTGTCCTCGTCGCGGCTCCAGTTCGGGTTGCGCGTCAGCTTCGCCGACTTGCCGCGCTCGTAGCTCGCCAGCTGGTACGGGCCGGACGCCACCGGGTGGTCACCGTAGTTCGCCTCGGCGCCCTTCCCCTTCGGCACCGGCGAGAACGCCGGGGTACTGGCGACCCAGTTGAAGTCGCCGTAGGGGCGGGCGAGGTGGAAGACGATGGTCTTCGCGTCCGGCGTCTGGATGGAGTCGAGTTCCTTGCCCTCGAACGGGCCCTTGTACGCCAGGCCCGGCGAGAGCAGGTCCTTGTGGTAGGCCAGGCCGCCGGAGAACGCGGGCGCGAACGAGCGCTCCAGGCCCCACTTGACGTCCTCGCTCTTGATCGGCGTCCCGTCGGCGTACTTCAGGCCGTCCTTGAGGGTGAACGTCCACGTCTTGCCGCCGTCGCTCGGCCGGCCGGTGTCGGTGGCCAGGTCGGGCACGATCGTGGTGTCCTTGCCCGGCGCGACGTCCCACGACGTCAGCCGCCGGTGGATCAGCCCGAGCGTGGTGACGACCAGGTTCGAGCTCTTCGCCGGGTCCCAGGTGATCGAGGGTGCGTCGTTGAGCAGGACCAGGTTCCCGCCCGGTTTGACGGTGCCGCCCTGCGCCGCCGGTGTGTCGTTGGCGCCGCACGCCGTCAGCAGCGTGACGGCGGCCAGCACCCCCGCGGCGAACCGCAGCTGTTTCATCGTTTCCCCTTCAGACGAGGCGAGCTCGCGGATCGAGCGCGCCGTAGCAGAGATCGACCAGGAAGTTCAGGACCGTGATCAGCAAGGCCGAGAACAGCGTGACGCCGAGCAGCACCGGCAGGTTGAGCGACGCGATGGCGTCGACGAGCAGCCGGCCGACCCCGGCCATGCCGAAGATCCGCTCGGTGATCACGGTCCCGGCCAGCAGCCCGCCGAGGTCGACGCCGAACACGGTGACCACCGGCAGCAGGACGTTGCGCAGCGCGTGCCGGCCCACCACCTTGCGTTCGGTCAGGCCCTTGGCCCGCGCGGTGCGGATGTAGTCCTCGCCGAGCGTTTCCAGCATCTGCCCGCGGGTGAGCCGCGCGTAGATCGCGGCGTGCAGGAACGCCAGGACGAACCACGGCAGCACGAGGTGCCACGCCCACTGCACGGGATTCTCGGTCAGCGGCACGTAACCGGACTTCGGGACGACGTCGAGCGCGAAGGCGAAGATCGTGATGCCGATCATCCCGGCCAGGTAGGCGGGCATGGACACCCCGGCCATCGCGGCGGCCATGGTGATCCGGTCCACGGCGGTCCCGCGGCGCAGCGCCGACAGCACGCCGAGACCGACGCCGAGGACGATCCAGATCGCCGCGGCACCCAGCGCGACCGAGAAGCTGACCTCGATCCGGCCGCCGATCTCGCTGAGCACGTCGACGTTGTTCTGGAAGTCGTAGCCGAAGCAGGGGGCGGCGCAGTGGATCGCCGCGGCGCCGGTGCCGAAGGTGCGGCCGCCGAGGATCCCGCCGAGGAACTCGAAGAACTGCTGGTACCAGGGCGCGTTGTAGCCCATGAACTCCCGCGCGAGCTGCAGGCCCTCGGGAGTGCACGGGCGGCCGCAGGCCATCCGGGCCGGATCGGCGGGCAGGACGTAGAACACGACGAACGTCACGAAGGCGACGACGAGCAGGACCAGGAGCATTCCGGCGAACCGGGTGGCGACGAAGCGGGCGGTGCGCATCAGGCCGTGCCTCCCGAGCGCGGGTCGAGCGCGTCGCGGATCGCGTCGCCGACGACGTTGAAGGCCAGCGTGATCAGGAACAGCAGCAGCCCGGGGAAGACCAGGTACATCGGGTCGGTCTCGAAGAACTCGATGGCGGTGCTGATGGTGCGGCCCCAGCTGGGTGTCGGGGGCAGGACGCCGACGTTCAGGAACGACAGCGCGGCTTCGCTGCCGATCATCGACGGGATGGACAGGCTGGCGACGACGATGATCGGCGCCCACAGGTTGGGCAGCAGCTCCTTGGTGAAGACGTGCCACGGGCCGCCGCCGACGACCTTGGCCGCGGCGACGAAGTCGCGCTTGGCCAGCGTCAGCGCCTGGGCCCGGACGATCCGGGCCACGCGCGGCCAGCCGAAGAGCCCGAGGACGACGATGAGCGTGATCTGCCGGGGGAAGTCGACCGGCAGGACGGCGCCGAGCGCGATCATGAAGATCAGGTACGGGAACCCGAGGATGACGTCGGCGGTCCAGGTGACCAGGCGGTCCCACCAGCCGCCGAGGTAGCCGGCGCTCACCCCGATCACGACGCCGAGCGCGGTGCCCAGCACGGTGGCCCCGAGCCCGACGAGCAGCGACGTCCGGGCACCGTGGGCGACGAGCGCGAAGAGGTCGACGCCGGTCAGCGGCTCGACCCCGAACCAGTGGGCGCCGCTCACCCCGCCCAGCGTCCCCGCCGGGAGCCCGGTCGGGCCGAGCGTGGCGATGTCCGGGACGAGGCTCTGCCCTTCGGCGAGGACCCACAGGTCGGCGCCGGCGGCGAGCAGGACGATGACGACGATCAGGACGGCGCAGACGGACGTCCACCGCCCGGACCGGACGGCACGCCAGACCGCGGCGGGCAGGGAGCGCGCCGCGAGGGGCGGCAGGGCGGAGGCGGACACAGCACCTTCAAGGTTCAGCCGATCGAGTGACGATCAGGGACCTTATGCAGCTGGAGCGGTGATCGATCCACCGTCCCACGATGCGGGAGGTTTCTTCCCGGCGGTGTCCGGTTGGCGGAACATCCCCTGGCAAAGTCCGCGCCGGCACCCTCGAGTTCGCCGACACCCCCGGCGCCGTGACTCTGGGCGCGGCGAGGCCGTCAGCGAGCGAGGGCGGACGCCGCGCACAACGCGGCCCAGGTCGCCGCGAACGCCGCCACCTTCGTGCGCGCGGACCGGTCCGGCAGGCCGGTGCCGAACACGACCGCGTCCGCCGCGTCGGAAGCCACCCGGGCGGCGAGCGCCACCTGGAGCGGCTTCCCCTCGGGGGCGAACAGCATCGCCAGGCCGATGGCCGCGTCGCGAGCACCGATGCCGGCGATCAGGGTCCGGACGCCCGCGGTGACACCGCCCGCCGGAGTGGTCAAGCCGCACGGTTTCGCCAGCACACGCGGCGCGGCGATGATCGTGGCGCTGTAGGCGGCGGTCACCGCTCCGAGAACGCGGGTCAACGCGGGCATCGGTCACTTCTTTCAGTCGGCGCGGCCGGAAGACTTCCGCTTACCCGCGTCCGACGGCGCCAAACCGCCGCCCCCGACACCCGACTCGATCGCGGCCGTCACGATGCGGTTGCGGTCGCCCGGCGACAGCACGCCGTTGCCCACCAGTTCCTGGGTCACCGCCTTGACGTGCTTGACGAACCGGTCGTGGGACGCGTACTCCGCGTTCTCGTCGATGACGTCGTTGATCGTGCAGCCGTTGCCCGTGTCGATGTTCTCGACCTGGCTGTCGATCCCGCCGATCACCACCGTCTCCCGGGTGTCCGAGGACGGGCAGGCATCCGGCGGCGGTGGGGCCGCGACCACCGTGAACGCCCCGGTCAGCTCCGCCGAGACGTTCCCGGCGACGTCCGTGGCCCGCGCCCGCACGGTGTGCGCGCCCGGTGCGGACACCACCACCGGTGCCGCGTACCTGGTCCACGCCGCGGAGTCCACTTTGTACTCGACGAAGTCCACTCCGGACTCCGCGTCGGTGGCGGCCACCGTGACGGTCGCCGAACCCACGTAGTTCCAGCCGCCGTCCTGCTTCCCGGTGACCTGGAGCGCGACCGAAGGCGCCGTGGTGTCCCCGCCGGCGACCACGGTGAACGACACCGAACCCTCCGCGGAGGCATTTCCGGCGACGTCGCGAGCGCGGTATCCCACCGTGTGCGCACCGGCCGCGGACACCGGGACCGGTGCCGCGTAAGCGGTCCACGCACCAGCATCCACTTTGTACTCCACGGCGGCGACCCCGGAGCCCGCGTCCGAAGCGGTCACCGTGACCGTCGCCTTGCCGACGTAGTTGCCGCCCGCGTCCTGCGTGCCGGCCACCGAAGCCGACACGGCCGGTGGCGTCGTGTCGCTCCGGACCACCGTGAAGTGGGCCATGCCCTCCGGCGACACGTTCCCCGCGACGTCGGTGGCCCGGTAGTGCAGCATGTGCATGCCCGCCGCCGTCACCGCGACCGGCGCCGAATACGGCGTCCACGCGCCGCCGTCCAGCTGGTACTCCACCGAAGCGACGCCGGAATCGGCGTCCGTGGCGGTGATCCGTGCCGTCGCGACGTCGAGGTAGTTGCCCGACGGATCCTGCGTACCGGTGATCGCGGCACTCACCGCGGGCGCGGTCGTGTCCCCCGGCCGCGCGACGACCGTGAAGTGCGCCATCCCTTCGGCGGACGTGTTCCCGGCGACGTCGGTCGCGCGGTGGTGCAGCATGTGCGTGCCTGCCGAGGAAACCACCACCGGCGCGGCGTACGTGGTCCACGTGCCGCCGTCGAGCTGGTACTCGACCGACGCCACGCCGGATCCCGCGTCGGTCGCGGTCAGCGAAACCGTGGCGGACCCGACGTAGTTCCCCGAAGGATCGCGCTCGCCCGCCACCGCCGCGGTCACCGTCGGCGGAGTCGTGTCCCCGGTGCCGTCGGAGACGACGAACTCCCCCACCATCGCGGTGTGCCCGGGGATGGTGCAGTAGTACCGGTACTTGCCGGGCGTCAGCGTCACCACCGCCTCGTGCCGGCCGTCCTGCGGGTCGAACGGGTTGGCCAGGATGTTCAGCGAGACGTCGTGGTTGTAGCCCGGGGTCGTCGTGTCGAACGTCAGGGTGTGCGACATCCCGGTCGTGTTGCCGGTGGCTTCGCTGTTCTCGAAGACGATGGTGGTCTCGCCGGGCAGGGCGCCCGTCGGTGCGGACGCGTATTCGGTGGTGCTGTTGTTCCCGGTCCAGGTCAGCGTCTGGACCGGCGCCGCCACGGCGGGCGTCGCCAGTCCGAGCAGCGCCAGGAAAGCGGCCAGCAGCACGGCGATCAGGCGTGGGGACATCGCGGGAAAACCTTCCTGGGGAGGATGGGGGCCGGGCCGGAACCCGGCCCCCATCGCGCTACAGCTGCCGCACCCGGATGTTGCGGAACTCGATCAGGTCGTTGTCGCTGTGGTTCTGCAGCCCGATGAACCCGCTGACGAACTGCCGCAGGTCGGTCGGCGGGTCACCCGCCCGCGACGACTGCTGCCCCGGCGTGTTGTCGAACTCGTTGATCACCACGCCGTTGCGGGTCATCGTGTAGTGCTGCCCGACGACCTTGATCTCGTACTCGTTCCACGTCCCCTTCGGCCGCGCACCCGCCTGGTCGATCGGGCGCGGGTCGAAGTTGTAGACCGACCCGGTCTTCTGCGGCTCGCCGGTGTCGCCGTCGTAGATCTGGATCTCGTGGCCGCAGTAGATGGCCACCCAGGCCTGGGACGTCCGCGCCGACCCGGCCGTCCCGCAGCTGCCCGGCGGCCGCTGGTCGAGCGGGGTCCGCGGATCCGGGAACCGGACGAAGACGCCGCTGTTGGCCCGGTTCGGGTCGGGTGCGATGTCCTTGAACTGCAGTTTCACCGAGAAGTCGCCGAACTGCCGCTGGGCGTACCAGAGCATGCCCAGCCCGCCGCCGGCCCGGATGGACCCGTCGGGTTGCAGCGTGAACTGCCCCGAAGGTGCCTGCTCCCAGGCTCGCAGCGATGCGGCTGTGCCGTCGAAGAGCGCCTCGTAGCCCGTCGTGCCCGGCTTCCCGATCGGCGACGCCGCCGCGGCCGCGTTCAGCTCGGCCACCTCGGCGTCGTTCAGGATCCCGAGGTCCGACAGCGTCTCGGTGGCCTGCTCGACGTGGTTGACGAACGCCGCGTGCGTGCTCCACGTGCTTTCGTCGTCGAGGAAGTCGTCCACCGTGCAGCCACCACCGGCGTTGCGGTTGACCACCTTCGTGAGGGTGTCGCCCAACGTCACCACCGGGCTCGGATCGGCCACCGCGCAGCCGACGTTCACCGATGCCCGGGTCGTCACCGCCTCGCCGTTCGCGTAGGTCACGGTGAGCTTCGCGGTGAAGAGGCCGGTGCGCGGGTAGGTGTGCCGCGGGTCGGCCTGGGTGGACACCGAGCCGTCGCCGAACTCCCACCGGTAGGACACACCGCCGGACTTCGACCCGGTGAACGCCGCTGTCAGCGCCTTGTTCTGCACCATGGTCGACGACGCCGCCGGCGCCGGGGTCGGCGCGCCGCCCGTGTAGCTGATCTTCAGCAGCTTCTGGTTGGCGTCCAGGGAGAAGAAGCCGTTGCCGTAGTCGAGCACGTACAGCGCGCCGTCCGGGCCGAACTTGGCGTCCATCCAGCTCTGCACCCGGGTGTCGCCCGCGCCGCCCGGGATGATCTGGCGGAACGTCTCGGCGAACACCGGCGGCTGGTGCGTGGGCACGCCCGCCGGATCGACCGTCACCGCGACGCGGTTCTGCGAGTTGGCTTCGTCGGCGATGAACCACTTGTTGTCCCAGTACTCCGGCCACGCGACGCCGCTACCGGTGTTCACCAGCGAGCGGTGGTACGTCGGACCGGACATGATCGCCTGGCCGCCGCCCCGCAGGTACGGCTGGGTGTAGGTGGCGTCCGCCGCGTTGTACGTCGGGATGGAGCTGCCCGGCCGCTTCGGGAAGACCGGCCCGCCGCCGTCCGGCGAGTACCAGATCATGTTGTCCTTGATCGGCGGCAGGTTCACCAGGCCTGTGTTGCGCGGCGAGGTGTTGACCGGGTTGTCGCAGTCGTACCAGCCGGTCAGTTCCGCGGCGTTCGTGCTGCTGCGGTCGCGGTAGGGCTGCCGGTTGCCCATGCAGTACGGCCAGCCGTGGTTGCCCGCCTCGGTGATGATCGTGGCCGTCTCGTACTTCGCCGGCCCGAGCTCGGGGCTGGGCGCCGGCGCGTCCGGGCCGACCCAGCCCGCGGTCATCCAGTTGTGCACCGGGTCGATCTGCAGCCGCGAGATGTTGCGGACGCCCATCACGTAGATCTCCGGGCGCGTCTTGTCGGCCGGCCCGTTCGGGAACAGGTTCCCTTGCGGGATCGTGTACGTCCCGTTCGCCTCCGGGTGGATCCGCAGGATCTTGCCGCCGTAGTCGTTCGTGCTGCCCGCCGTGCGGCGCGCGTCCTGGAACGAAAGGCCCTTGTACTCGAGCGTCCAGTTGTTGCCCGAGTAGCCGTTCGACCCACCCGAGGAGTTGTTGTCCCCGGAGCCGACGTAGAGGTTGCCGTCCTTGTCGAACGCCATGCCGCCGCCGGCGTGGCAGCAGCTGTGGATCTGGACGTCCCAGGACATCAGGTCCTTGCGGGTGGCCTGGTCGATCGTCTGCGCGGTCGCGTTGTAGGTGAACCGCGAGATCGTGCGCTTGCCGATCCGCTTGTCGCGGTCGATCGACTCGTGCGGCATCCAGTACGCGTAGAACCAGCCGTTCTCGGTGAACTTCGGGTCCAGCACCATGCCGAGCAGGCCTTCTTCGTTCTTGACGAGTTCGTCGCCGCTGCCGCGGTTGCCCATCACCCGCAGGGTGGTGAGCAGCTTGACCTTCTTGGTGGCGGGGTCCCACTGGTGGATCGTGCCGCAGCCGAGGCCGACGTTCGGGTCGTCCCAGCTGACCACCGGCCCGGTCGGGCAGGCCGCCTTGCCGATGTAGAACACCTTGCCGTCCGGGGCGACGGTCAGCCCGTGCGGCTCGCCGATCTGGTCGAGCTGCCCGGCCGCGTTCTTGCCGGTCAGCCGCTCGACCTTGTAGTTCGACGCGATCCCGGCCTGGCAGTCGCCGCGCACCATGCCGGTGGTCCAGCGCAGGGCGCCGAGCAGGTGGTCGCGGAACTGCCCTTCGCCGTAGGAGCCCTCGGTGCGGCCCATGCCGGTGTAGAAGGAGCGGCCGCCGTCGTAGTCCCGGCACCAGGAGATCGGGTGGAACGCGCCGTTCGCACCGACGCCCGGCTGGTAGCCCTTTTCCTCGACCTGCGCGACGGTGTGCACGGTGCCGACCGGGTTGGTTTCCCAGTTGAGCCAGCGGTCGGTCCGCGTCCAGTTCTGCGGCAGCCCCTTGGTGGCCGGGTGCTGGGCGTCGAGGACGTCGACGACGGCCTGCTGCGGCGCCGGTTCGGGCGGCGGCGGGGTGGTCGAGGTGTCCTTGAACAGCTTGAGGTCCGCGAGCTGGATGATCGGCTCACCGGCGTTCGCGGTGATGTTCAGCCGGTAGTTCGGGTAGGCCGTGGTGTTGGCGAAGGTGAACGTCCGGGTCTGGAACGGCTCGGTGAACGTCTCGTTCGTGCGCGTGTCCAGGTCGGTCCAGGTACTGCCGTCCGCCGACCCCTGCAACGTCCAGTTCTTCGGGTTGCGGCCCGGGAAGTCGTTCGCCGACACCAGTGCGTAGCTGCTGACCGCGACCGGGGTGGCCATCTTGTAGGCCGCCCAGCCGGTCGTCGCGAAGGTCAGCCACTTCGTGTTCTCGTTGTTGTCGGCCAGTTTCTCCTTGGTTTCGTTCGGCGGGTTCTCGCCGCTCGCGGTCACCGCCGCGACCGCTTCGGGCGTGAGCCGCGCCCCGACCGGGCGGGCCCCGATCAGGCCGGTGAACCACTGGGACGACTCCTGCGCGCGGGCTGCGTCGGAGATGCCCAGGAACCCGCCGCCGGCCTTCATGTAGGCCTGCAGCGCGCCTTCCTGGTCACGGCTTAGCGTCACGCCCTGCGCGGACAGGAACACCACACCGCGGTAGCGGGCCAGGTTGGCGGTGCTGAACACGGCAGGATCCGACGACGCCGTGACCGTGATGCCGTTGTCCCCGCCCAGCCGCGCGATCGCGTCCGCCGCGCGGAGCACCGGGTCCTTCTGGCCGGCCGCGGCGCCGTGGAAGACCAGCACGTTCACCGGCACGTTCACCGCGGCGGGCGCGGCCTGGGCCACCGGCATCGCCATCAGCGGAGCTCCGGCCGCCAGGACCGAACCGATGGCGAGCGCGACCGCGCCGCGCCTGCCGAACCATCGTCGTTTCATAGCTCCCCTCCTGCGTGCGTCCGAGAGTCGGGATTCAGGTCGTGCCCGGTGTGGCCGTGCTCCTTGAACCGGTCGATCGCGTCCTGCGCGCCGTCGGGCAGGCTGCCGTCGGGGTTGCGGACCAGGAAGAGCCCCACCATGCCGCCGTCGGAGTGGGTCTGGACGTGGCAGTGGTACATCCACGCCCCGGGCCCGGCGCCTTCGCCGGCGAGCACCTGGAAGCCGAACGAGCTGCCGGGGTCGAGGTTCTTGTTGTCGACGATGGCAGCGTTGTCATCGGCGCCGCGGAGCATCCCGGTGCGGGTGTCGGCCCAGCGGTGCCCGTGCAGGTGGAACGTGTGCGGCAGGCTGCCGTACCCGATGCAGACCCACTCGACGCGCTCGCCGAGGCGCGCCTCGAGGATCGGCGTGTCCGGCGCCATCGCGTGGTTGATCATCATCTCGTTGAACACGACGGTGTACTGCTTGCTCGGCAGCAGGTCGCCGCGCTTGCGCACGATGAGCCCGCCGTAGAGCCCGCGAGCGAGGCCGGCGGTGCCGTGGTCGGTGCCCATGGCGTGGTCGTGGTAGTGCCAGTAACCGGCGCTGCCCGGCATCCAGAAGCCGCCGCCGGCGTCGTACCGGGTCCGCGTGCGCCAGGTGTAGGTGCGCGTTTCGCCCGGTTTGTTGAAGGACGCGTTGAGCGGCGCGCCGTCCGACGCGGTGTCGTAGGTGACGCCGTGCGGGTGGATCGACAGCCGTTTGTCGGTGCGGTTGACCAGTTCGATCTCGAGGGTGTCGCCCTCGTAGACCTCCAGCAGCGGCCCCGGGATGGTGGCCTTGCCCGGTTCGAGGCCGTAGCCGTAGAGGCCGCCGGGCAGGGCTTCGGCGTAGATGGTGAGCTGGCGGGTCAGGCCCGCGGCCGACGCTGTTCCGGCCACCCCGACCGCGGGCGCGAGCACGCCCGCGGCGGTTCCGGCCAGCATCGACCGACGTGACACTCGCATGTGGATTCCCCCGGGGTCAGAAGCGCACGGTGCGGAGGTATTCGAACCCGACCTTCGCCGTGTTCAGCGGGTCGGTGGGCTGGTCGTGCTCGACGATGAACTCGCGGATGTTGTGGCAGGAAGCGGCGAAGATGCGCCGGAAATCGATCACGCCGGTGCCGGGGTCGGTCATCTGCCCGTCCGCGGTCCGGTCCTTGACGTGGTACTGCGTCACGCGCGGGTGGTGCTGCCGGAACAGCTGCACGGGATCGGCGCCGCCGGTCACCGCCCAGAACAGGTCGATCTCCAGGTGCACGAGACGCTTGTCGGTCTTCGCGGTCAGGACGTCGTAGGGCCGCACGCCGCCGATCGGGGCGAACTCGTGGGCGTGGTTGTGGTAGCCGAGCTCGATCCCGGCCTTGCGGAAGGCGGCTGCGGCAGTGTTGACGCGGCCCGCGAAAGCTTCCCACTCGGCGATGGTGGCGAAGTTCGCGTACGGCACGTTGGCGAGCGAGTTGCCCAGGATCTTCGCATCGGCGATGGTCTGGTTCAGGTCGCCGTCGATGCCGACGTGCGTCGAGGACGCCTTGAGGTGGCAGCGGTCGAGGATGGCGCGGAACTCCGTCGCGCTGCGGCCGTACGTCCCGGCCAGCTCGACCTTCCGGTAGCCGATGTCGGCCAGCGCGGAGAGCGTGCCTTCCGGGTCGTTCTGCAGCAGCGACCGCAGGGAGTAGAGCTGGATGCTGATCCGGTCGAGCGGGATCCGGCGCCGGGCCGTGGCGGCGTCCGCGGTACCGGGCAACGCGATGGCCGCCGCGCCCACCGTGAGGGCCGCTGTCGCCACGTTCAGGAACGTCCGTCGGGAGTAGTGATCTGGCAAGTCACCGCACATGGAACTCCCTCATCTCTGGTTGCTGAAAGCCGCGTCGAAAGCCGCCGACGGCTGGTCGAACAGGTGCTCGCGCAGGTACTTCACCGCCTCCGCCGCGCCGCGGAGCCGGTCCATCCCGGCGTCTTCCCACTCCACCGAGATCGGGCCGGAGTAGCCGATCGAGTTCAGCGCCCGGAAGCAGTCCTCCCACGGGACGTCGCCGTGGCCGACGGACACGAAGTCCCAGCCCCGCCGCGGGTCCGCCCAGGCCAGGTGCGAGCCGAGCCGTCCGTTGCGGCCGTCGAAGCGCTTGCGGGTGTCCTTGCAGTCGACGTGGTAGATCCGGTCGGCGAAGTCGAGGATGAACCCGACCGGGTCGAGGTCCTGCCAGACGAAGTGCGACGGGTCCCAGTTCAGCCCGAACGCCGGCCGGTGGTCGACGGCTTCCAGTGCGCGCTTGGTCGTCCAGTAGTCGTACGCGATCTCCGACGGGTGGACCTCGTGCGCGAACCGGACGCCGACCTCGTCGAAGACGTCGAGGATCGGGTTCCACCGGCGGGCGAAGTCCGCGTAGCCGTCATCGATGTCATCGCGCGTGACCGGCGGAAACATCGCGACGTACTTCCAGATCTTCGACCCGGTGAAGCCGATGACGGTGTCCACTCCGAGCTTCGCCGCCGCCCGGGCGGTGTCGGCCATCTCGGCCGCCGCCCGCTGCCGGACGCCCTCGGGTTCGCCGTCGCCCCAGATCCGGGACGGCAGGATCGCCTGGTGCCGGTGGTCGATCGGGTCGTCGCAGACGGCCTGCCCGACGAGGTGGTTCGAGATCGCCCACACCTTGAGGCCGTGGTCGGCGAGCAGCCGCAGCCGCCCCGGCACGTAGTCCTCTTCGGACAGTGCCCGGTCGACCTCGAAGTGGTCGCCCGAGCAGGCGATTTCCAGGCCGTCGTAACCCCATTCCGAGGCGAGCTTGCAGACCTCGGTGAACGGCAGGTCGGCCCACTGACCGGTGAACAGTGTGACAGGACGGCTCATTTCGGCTCCTCCACCGATGTCCAGTGCGCTTCTGCGGCCGCGCTCTTCTCGACGGCGGCCAGCACGCGCTGGACACGCAGGCCGTCGTCGAAACTCGGCGCCGGATCGGTGCCCGCGCCGATGGCTTCCAGGAGGTCGGCGACCTCGTGGGTGAACGTGTGCTCGTAGCCGAGCAGGTGCCCCGGCGGCCACCACACGCCGACGTACGGGTGCTGCGGCTCGGTGACGAGGATGCGGCGGAACCCGGCCTCGGTGCCGGTGCCCTCGTACCACTGGAGTTCGTTCATGGACTCGAAGTCGAACGCCAGGCTGGCCTTCGACCCGTTGATCTCCAGCCGCATGGCGTTCTTGCGGCCCAGCGCGAACCGGGTCGCCTCGAAGGTCGCCACCGCTCCCCCGGACAGCCGGGCCAGGAACAACGCGGTGTCGTCGACGGTCACCTCGTCCGTGCCGCCGCTCTCGGCCGGTCGCTGCTTGACGAAGGTGTTCGTCAAGGCCGAGACGCCGGTGATCACCTCGCCGGTGACGAACTGGGCGGCGTCGACGATGTGCGCTCCCAGGTCGCCCAGCGCGCCCGAACCGGCACTTTCGCGACGCAGCCGCCAGGTCATCGGCGACTGCGGGTCGGACAGCCAGTCCTGCAGGTACACCGACCGCACGTGCCGGATCTCGCCGAGTGCCCCGCCCGCGACCAGCTTCCTGGCGTGGGCGAGCGCGGGCACCCGGCGGTAGTTGAACGCGACCATGGCCCGTACCCCGCGTTCACGGGCCCGCCGCGCCGCCTCGGCCATCGCTTCGGCTTCGGCGACCGAGTTGGCGAGGGGTTTCTCGCACAGCACGTGCTTCCCGGCCTCCAGCGCGGCGATCGCGATCTCCGCGTGGCTGTCCCCCGGGGTGCAGACGTCGACCAGGCCGACGTCGTCCCGGGCGACGAGCTTCCGCCAGTCGGTCTCGACGTCCTCCCAGCCGAACTTTTCCGCAGCCGCCTTGGCCCGGGTCTCGTCGCGACCGCCGAGCACGGCGAGCCGCGGCACCAGTGGTGGGTCGAAGAACCGATGGACGCTGCGCCACGCGTGCGAATGCACCGCACCCATGAACGCGTGGCCCACCATGCCGATCCCGATCGTTTCCCGTGCCGGGCTCATACCCCTCCTTTGGTTTCGGTGGAAACGAACGTCAGGAATCGAAGCCGACGTCGAGGTACTGGTCGACGTTCTCCTTCGTCACGACCGCCGAATACGTGGTGATCTCGGCCGGGATGTCGTGCTCGGCCAGGTCGCCGATCCCCTTGCCCTGCCCGAGCAGGCGGGCGAGCGCGACCGCCGTCGAGGCCATCGACGGGCTGTAGAGCACGGTCGCCTTGATCGGCGACGAGTCGGCCTTGATCAGGTTCATCATGTTCTTCGAGCCGGCGCCGCCGACCATGATGAACTCCTTGCGGCCCGCGGTGTCGATCGCCGCGTTGACGCCGATGCCCTGGTCGTCGTCGTGGTTCCAGAGTGCGTCCAGCTTGGGCGCGCCCTGCAGCAGGTTCGCGGTCTGCTGCTCGCCCGACTCCGACGTGAACTGCGCCGACACCCGCGGGCCGACCTTGAACCCGGCCCGCCCCAGCGCGTCCTTGAAACCCTTGCTGCGTTCCTGGGTCAGCGGCAGCGAGTCGATCCCGGCGACCTCGCCGATGACCGGGTTCGCGACGTTCTTCTTCTTGAGCTCCGCGGCGATGTAGTTGCCGGCGTTGACGCCCATCCGGTAGTTGTCGCCGCCGATCCACGTTCTGTACGCCAACGGGGTGTCGAAGACGCGGTCGAGGTTGATCACCGGGATGCCCGCGTCCATCGCCTGCTGGCCGACCGCGGTGAGCGCCTTGCCGTCGAAGGGCAGGATCACCAGGACGTTCACCTTCGCGTTGATCAGCGTCTCCACCTGGGAGATCTGCTGGTTGACGTCGTTGGTGCCCTCGGTCGCGTTGAACTTCACCTCGCTGAACTTCTGTGCCTGGGCCTTGGCGTTCTTGGTGATCGCCGCGATCCAGCCGTGGTCGGCGGCCGGTGCGGAGAAGCCGATGGTGATCGGCTTGCCCGGCTGGGCGTTGTTGCCCGCGTTGGCGACCGGCGCGTTCGACTCCGAGTTCGCGGGTGTGTTGCCCGTGCAGCCGGCCAGCAGCGCGCCGGCGCCGACGGCGGCCCCGCCCAGCAGGAATCCCCGGCGGCCGAGGAAGGGTTGTTCGGCCATGTTGACCTCCATCGGTGGTTACTGACTACCGGTCCTGGCTTTCCTGGCCCGGAACTGCAAGAGCACGGCGAGCACGATGATCACGCCCTTGGCGATGTTCTGGATGTCGGTGTCCAGGTTGTTCAGCGTGAAGATGTTCGACAGCACCGTGAAGATCAGCACGCCGACGAGCGTGCCGATGAGCGAGCCGCGGCCGCCGGTCAGCAGCGTGCCGCCGATGACCACCGCCGCGATCGCGTCGAGTTCGTAGAACATGCCGTTGGTCGACGCGCCCGCGGTCGTCCGCGCGACGACCATGAGCGCGGCGATCCCGCAGCAGAGCCCGGCCACGCCGTAGACGAGGGCGAGGTGGCGCTTGACGTTGATCCCGGCCAGCCGCGACGCCTCGGCGTTGCCGCCGACCGCGTACGTCCGCCGTCCGAAGGTGGTGCGGTTGAGCACGACCCAGCCGACCGCGAAAACCAGCGCGAACAGCCAGATCAGCGTCGGGATGCCGAGGAAGCCGCCGCGGAAGAACGCCAGGAAGTCCTGGTCGGCGACGACCTGGGTGCGCCGGCCGCTGATCCGCTCGGCGAGCCCGCGGGCCGAGACGTACATCGCCAGAGTGGCGATGAACGGCACGACCTTGCCGTAGGCGACGAGGACGCCGTTGACCAGCCCGCAGCCGAGCCCGACCGCGAGTCCACAGAGGACCATCACCCACGGCCCGTAGGACTGCGTGGCCAATGTCGTCAGCCAGACACCGGCCAGGCCGACCATCGAGCCGACGGAAAGGTCGATGCCGCCGCTGATGATCACGAACGTCATCCCGACGCTGACCACGCCGATCGCCGCGGCCAGCCGCAGGATCGTCGAGATGTTGCTTTCGGTGAAGAACAGCTCGGGCCGGGTGATCTGGCCGACCAGGCACAGGATCACGAGCACGCCGACCAGGCCGAGCAGCCTCGGGTCGGCGGAGAAGGTGAACCGCTTCCGTTCCGCGGGCAGCGCTTCCTGGGGCGGTGCCTGTGTTTCGGTCATGCCGCGCTCCCCTCGAGAATCACGTCGAGCACCTCGGCCTCGGTCAGTCCGGAGGAGGGCCGGTCGGCGAGGACGCGGCCCTCGCGCAGCACCAGCACCCGGTCGGACAGCCCGAGCACCTCGGGGATTTCGCTGGACACCAGCACGATCGCCACGCCGGTCGCGGCCAGCTCGTCGATCAGCCGGTACAGCTCGGCGCGGGCGCCGACGTCGACGCCGCGCGTCGGCTCGTCGAGCAGCAGCACCCGGCACCCGCGGACCAGCCACCGCGCGAGCACGGCCTTCTGCTGGTTGCCGCCGGACAGTGTGCGGACGATCCGCCGCGGATCGGCGGGCCGCAGGTCGAGGCGCCGCAGGCTCGCACCGGCGTCGTCCAGTTCCTTGGCGCGCTCGGTGAAGCCGAGCTTCGCGTAGCGGCCGAGGCTGGCCAGCGTCACGTTGTGCACTACCGGCAGGTCCAGCAGAAGGCCCTGGCTCTTGCGCTCTTCGGGCGCGAGGCCGATGCCCGCCTTGACGGCCGCCCGGACACCGGGGCCGAGCGGTTTGCCTTGCACCGCCACGGTTCCGCGGTCGGCCTTGCGGGCGCCGAAGATCGTTTCCAGCAGCTCACTGCGCCCGGAGCCGACCAGGCCGGCGATGCCGACGACCTCGCCGGCGTGGACGGTGAAGCTCACGTTCTCGAACTCGCCGTTCCGGGAGAGGTGCTCGACGGCGAGGGCGGTCTCCGGCCTGGCGTGGCCGTCGTGACGCGGCCCGAAGACCGTCTCCACCTTGCGGCCGGCCATCAGCGCGACCAGGTCGGCGGTCGGCGTCGCGGCGGCGTCGAGCCCGGTGCCGACGGTCCGGCCGTCCTTGAGCACGGTCACCCGGTGCCCGATCCGGCGCAGTTCTTCGAGCCGGTGCGAGATGTAGACGACCGCGACGCCGTCGGCGGTCAGCTCGCCGACGATCCGGAAGAGGTTGTCGACCTCCTCGCCCGCCAGCGCGGCGGTGGGTTCGTCCATCACGAGCAGCCGGGCGTCGTGGGCGAGCGCCCGGGCCATCGAGACGAGCTGCTGCCCGGCGGCCGACAGCTTGCCGACTTCGGTCGACGGGCGGATGCCGGGGTGGCCGAGCCGGGCCATCAGGCGGGCGGCTTCGTCGCGGGCCTGGGAGATGCGCGTGAAGCCGAAGCGGGCGCGCTCGTGGCCGAGGAAGATGTTGTCCGCCACCGAAAGCCCGGGCACCAGGTCGAGTTCCTGGTACATGGTCGCGATGCCCAGGCGCAGGGCGTCGACCGGCGAGCCGAGTTCGACGCGCTCGCCGTTCCAGGTCAGCTCGCCCGCGTCCGGCCGGTGGGCGCCGGAGAGGACCTTGATCAGCGTCGACTTCCCGGCGCCGTTCTGGCCGAGCAGGCAGTGCACCTCGCCGGGTTCGACGTCGAGGTCGACACCGTCGAGGGCGCGGACGCCGGGGAACGTCTTCACGATCCCGCGGACGGACAGCAGGCTCATGCGCACACCTCGCTGGCGCTCGGTGCCGCCTGAGCCGGAAGCGCAGGGTTGAATGATTCGCTCGCAAGCTCTCTCATACCGTGGCCTCCTCGGCGAGCGTCGGGTTCGCGAACAGCCGTTCGGCCGCCAGGTGCGCGGCACCCCGCAGCGGCGCCTGCAAGCCGAGCCCGGACGCGACGACCCTGGCCTGCCCGAGCGGCCGGGCGGCGAGTTCGACGCGGACCGGTTCGACCAGCCACTCCCCCAGCGCGGCGAAGTAACCGCCGAGCACCACGACGTCCGGGTCGAGCACGTCGACCACAGTGGACAGGGCGATGCCGAGCGCGACGCCGAGTTCGTGGACCGCCGTCTGCGCGCGCTGGTCGCCGCGCCGGATGCGGTCCTCGAGCAGGGCGACGCGGCCTTCGACGCCGGGAGCGGGATCGTGCAGCGGGTCACCGGGGGCCGCGGCCGCCCGCAGGACGGCGGCCAGGTTCGCCTTCGTCTCCAGGCAGCCGGTCCGGCCGCAGGTGCAGCGTTCGCCGGACGGGTCGACGGCGATGTGCCCGACCTCGCCCGCGAACCCGCGTGCCCCGCGCAGGATCGTGCCGCCGGAGACGAACCCGCCGCCGACGGCCGTCCCGCCGCCGAGGTAGAAGACTTCGGTCCCGGTGCCCGCGACCGATTCGGCGAAGGCGCCGAGGTTGGCGTCGTTGTCCACGGCGATGGCGTCGACGGGGACGGCCAGCCGCGCCGCCATGAGGCCGGCGATTTCGGCGTCTCGCCAGCGCAGCGCCGGGGCGAACCGCAGCACGGCGGCGGCCGAGTCGACCAGCCCGGGCACCGAGATCGCGACGCCGACCGGTGGACCGGGCAGTACCGAGTGGGCCAGCCGGCCGAGCTCGTCCAGGGTTCTCTGGAGACCGAGCGCGGCGACGTCGACGGCCTCGGCGCGTTCGGCCAATACCCGGCCGGACAGATCGGTGACCAGGACCGACAGCCGGTCGGCCTCGATGCCCAAAGCCAGCGCGTACGCGTCTTCGCCGTGCAGTTCGACCAGCCGGCTCGGCCGTCCGTTGCCGGGGAGGACCCCGGCGGGCCGGACCAGGCCACGCTCGGCGAGTTCGGCGAGCAGGCCGGGCACCGCGGACTTCGCGATCCCGCAGCGGGCCGCCAGCTGGGTGCGCGAGAGCGGGCCGGTGCGCAGCGCCCGCAGGACCGCGGCCAGGTTCGCCGTACGCGGGCTCGCCGAGCCGGCTCGCCTCGTTCCGGTGACGGCCACGGTGCCCCCATCTTGCGCTGGCTACTGAACGCACTTTGTCACTCAGGCAGCGAAAGTAGGGTGACTGGCATCACTCGTCAAGGTGATACCCCGGCGTCAAGTCGGGTTTTCACCCGGATAGACGTGCCAAACCGGACAGACTTTCGCCCACAGCGTGCAAAAGTCTGTCCGATCTTGACGTTACACTGTGGACGCGTTCAGCAACGCTCGGTGAAGCCGAGGCCTGCCGCAGCGAGGTCGCGGGAGGCGTGCGCCCGGGTCGGTCAGCTGCTGAGCGTGAAGGCCCGGTCCGTCGCGGACCACGCGGCCCCGATCACGCCCGCCGTCTCGCCCAGCTCGGACAGCACGATCGGGAGGTTTCCGGTGGCCAGCGGCAGCGAGCGCCGGTACACCGCGCTGCGCACCTCGGCGAGCAGCTGGTGCCCCAGCTGGGCCACCCCGCCACCGATCACCACCATGCCCGGGTTGATGAAGCAGACCAGCGACGCGATCACCTGGCCGAGCCGCCGTCCACCGTCGCGGATGAGGTTGACCGCGCCGGCGTCGCCCGCCGCGGCGGCCCGGCCGACGTCACGCGCCGTCACCGCCCCGCGGTCGGCGGCCACCTCGGCCAGGTGCGCCGACCGGCCGCTGCGCGCCAGGGCCAGCCCGTCACGGGCCAGCGCGGCCCCACCGAAGTAGGCCTCCAGGCAGCCGACCTCGCCGCACGCGCAGGTCGGGCCGAAGTCGTCGAGCCGGATGTGCCCGATGTCGCCCGCCGTGCCCGCGACCCCGCGGTAGACCTTGCCGCCGAGCACGATCCCGCAGCCGATCCCGGTGCCGATCTTGACGAACATCAGGTCGTCGGTCGAACGCGCGACCCCGGCGTGCCGCTCGCCGAGGGCCATCGCGTTGACGTCGTTGTCCACCGCCACCGGGCAGCCCCAGAGCCCGCCGAGGTGGTCGCGCACGTTGAACCGGTCCCAGCCGGGCATGATCGGCGGCGCGACCGCCATCCCTTCGGCGAAGCTGACCGGCCCGGGCAGCCCGACGCCGGCCGCGACCAGCCGGCCGGGCGCCTCGTCGCGGACCTTCGCCGCGAGCTCGGCCACCCGCCGCAGCACCGGATGCGGCCCCTGCCGCACGTCGCAGTCCTCGACGGCGTGCGCGAGCACCTCGCACGACGCGTCGGTGACCGCCACACCGACCGACGTCGCACCGACGTCCACCGCGAGCACCCGCAGTTCGCCGGCGAGCCGGACCAGCGTCGACCGCCGCCCGCCGCGGCTGGCCGACGGACCCGCGGCCTCGACCAGCCCGACCTCGGCGAGCCGCGCCACTTCGGCCCCCACCCGGGCGCGCGGCAGTTCCAGCCGCTCCCCGAGCTCGACCCGCGACATCGGGCCGTCGTCCCGGAGCAGGGTCAGCAACCGGGTCTGGTGCCGGGTTTCGACCATCGACTGCTCCGGGGTGGATACCGCGCTCATTCGCTTCAGCGTACTGGTCCTTTCCCGGGCGCCCGCGCACCCGGCCGAGGGCGGTGAGGTCGCCCGTCCCGGGTGCGGGGCAGCCTCCCGCCATCGCAAACCGGCTGCACGACAGGAGGATCGCCATGCGACGGATCACCGCCGCGCTCGGTGCGTTGGCGTTGACGACCGGAGTCGTCATCGGCCCGGTGGCCCCCGCCTCGGCCCAGGCGGAAACCGGCCCGGCCCAGAGGTGTATCGGCAGCTCGCTCGCGATGTTCGCGACGACCGCGTTGTGCCTCACCGCACCTGCGCCGGGAAGTCCGGCAGGGTGAGGGCCGAGTGCTCGGGCTTGGGCGTGCGCGGGAACTCGGTGAAGTGCCGCAGCGCGGCGTTGCGGCGTTCGAGGGCTTCCGCCGTCGCCGGGAAGAGCGTCGCCTGCCCCTCGCTCACGAGACCCTGGTTGGCTTCGGCGAATCCCCGCATCCGGTGCTCGTAGGCGGCGAAGGCCGCCGCGTGGTCCGGGATGGTGGCCAGTGCGTGACCGAGCACGTACGCGCCGGCGAGGGCGAGGCTGGTGCCCTGGCCGGTCAGGAAGGACGGCGCGTGGGCGGCGTCGCCGGCGAGCGCGACGCGGCCCACCGACCAGCGCGGCATGCGGATCTGGCTGACGACGTCGAAGAACAGGTCGTCGGCCGCCCGCATCGCCGCGACCATGCGCGGGATTTCCCAGCCCTCGCCGTCGAAGGTGCGGGCGATCAGGTCGCGCTGTCCCTCGGGGTTCCGGAACGCCTCGAGCGGGGGTTCCGGCCGGGCGAAGACCAGGAAGCCGTGGACCTCCTCGCTGTCGAGAACCGCATACAGCGCGGCGCCCTTGCCGGGCGTGCTCCACGTGAGCCCCTCGCGGAAGAGGCCGAAGTCGTTGGGCATGGTGAACCCGGCGAAGGTGTAGCCGAGGTAGTGGTGGAACGGCGCTTCGTCGCCGAAGGCCAGCTCCCGGGTGCGGGAGTGCAGGCCGTCGGCTCCGATCACCAGGTCGTAGGTTTCCCGGCGTCCGCTCCGGAAGACGACGTCGACGCCGCCGTCGTGGTCCGCGAGGGTCTCGACGGTGTCGCCGAACCGGAATTCGACGTCGTCGCGCACCAGGTCGTACAGCGTCCGGATCAGGTCGCCCCGGCGGATCTCGAGGTCTTCGCCTTCGGTGCCGCCGATGACCGCGTCCGGGACCAGCGACGCGATTTCGCCGCCGTCGGCGTCGAGGAAGGTCAGCCGCCGCGTCGAGACGTGCAGGTCCTGCAGGCGGGGCCGGATTCCCATCCGGTCGACGACGTCCAGCGCCGTGCCGCGGACGTCGATGGGATAGCCGCCGACGCGGAGTTCGGCCGCCTTCTCCACGACGGTGACCGCGAACCCGGCCTGAGCCAGCCAGTGGGCCAGGGCCGGCCCGGCGATGCTGGCTCCCGAAACCAGTACTCGTTTCATGACCCCTCCGATAGCTAAGTTAGGTATCTGAATCCGGGGTGCGACAATCCCCTTGATCAACCCCCGGCCCGACCGACTATATACCTAAGTTAGCTATCTAAGAGGTGTGATGGGCGACACAGACGCCGGTGACGTGTCCGAGCTGCGGTCCGTGCTGCCCCGGATCCTGCAGCTGGGCAACCTGATGAACCGCAGCGGTCTCGGCGAACGGGCGATGAAGCGGATCGGGGCCGACCTCGACCGGCCCGGGCTGTCGATCATCCTGTCCCTGCACGTGGCCGGGAAGGCCATGCGCGTCGGGGAGATCGCGGACCGGATGCAGGTCGCCGGGCCGCACGTCACGCGGCACCTGCACGTGCTCGAACGGCGCAAGCTGGTGAGCGGCCTGGCCGACCCCGACGACCGGCGCGCCCGCCTGGTCGAGCTGACCCCGGACGGCGCGGAACTGGCCGACCGCTACGTCACCACGCTGCTCGGCTGGCTCGGCGACGCGCTCGCCGGCTGGTCGCCGTCGGACCGCCGGACGTTCTACGACCTGCTCCTGCGCTTCACCGACGACCTCGCGGCCTTCCTGTCGGCCACCGCCGAAGAGGAGTGACGGCCCGGCTAAACCCCTCTCCCGGATCGCGCGTGTGAGCAGCGTCAAACGTTCGGATACAACGGGGAGGACACCTACTGTGCGGCGATTACTGAGCGCGGTCTTCGTTTCCGGTTTGGTCGGTTCGGCCTTGGCCGTCTCCACCGCACCCGCGTGGGCGGTGACGGCGGACTGCAGCAAGTGGAAGATCGCCGAACAGGGCGGCGCCACGTGCACCGGCTCGGGTGGCCAGTGGCGGCTGTCGCTCGACTGCCCGGCCGGGTGGGACTACCACTCGAACTGGATGAACCTGACCAGCACGCCGACCAGCGTGCAGGGCTCGTGCGATCCCTTCTCGCCGAGGAGCGTCAACGTCGAGACCCGCAGCTAGGCGGGGCGGCGGGTGGCCGGTTCCCGGTCACCCGCCGGAGCTCGCGCCGGCCGGTTCACGGGCGCCGGTCCGTTCCGCTCCGACGGCCGCCACGACGACGAGCGCCACCCCGGCCACGGCGCCCGCGTCCGGCACCTGGTGCAGCACCACGAGCCCGATCACCAGCGCGATCGCCGGCTCCAGGCTCATGAGCGTCCCGAACGCCGGCGTCGTGAGGCGCCGCAGCGCGAGCATCTCCAGGCTGAACGGCACCACCGGGACCAGGATCGCCAGCCCGAGCCCGGCCGCCAGCAGCGGCCACGTCAGGTGCCCGAACGCCGCGGGCCCGGACAGCAGCGTCGCCACGATCCCGGCCACCGGCATCGAAACGGCCAGCCCGCGCACCCCCGACACCTCGTCGCCGACCCGCTGCGTCAGCACGATGTAGCCGGCCCAGCACGCCGCCGCGGCCAGCGCGAACCCCACGCCGGCGAGGTCCACGTCGCCCCGCCACGGCTGGGTCAGCAGCACCACGCCGGCCGCGGCGAGGACGGGCCAAAGCCGCCCGCGGCCGCGGGCGAACGCCACGGTCAGCGGCCCGAGGAACTCCAGCGCGCTCGCCGTGCCCAGGGGTAGGCGCGCCGCGGCCTGCATGAACAGCATGGCCATCCCGGCCGTGACCACGCCCAGCGCCACACAGGCCGCGAACGTCTCCCGCCGGAACGACGACGGCCGCGGTCGCACCACGACGGCCAGCAGCACGCCGGCCCACGCGAGCCGTAGCCATGCGGCTCCTTCGGGCCCGATGCGGTCGAAGAGGCCGACCGACACGGCGAGACCGAGCTGGACGCAGAGCATGGCGGCGACCGCGAGGGCCGCTCCGGAGCGGGTCGAGGAGAGCACGGCTTCAGGAAATACCCCGCGAACCGTTCGCGTCCACTTGCCGATCATGGACATACCGTTCAGCGATCCCGGACAATCGGTGGATGGACACGCGCCGGCTGCGGTATCTGCTCGAACTGTCGCGGCACGGGTCGATGCGGGCCGTGGCCGACGTGCTCGGCACCACGACGTCGACGGTCTCGCAGCAGATCGCCGCACTGGCCGGGGAAACCGGCGCGCCACTGCTCGAACCCGACGGCCGCCGGGTGCGCCTGACCCCGGCCGGGCGGCGGCTGGCCGACCACGCCGTGACGATCCTCGCCGCCGTCGAGGCCGCCCGCGCCGATCTCGACCCGCACACCGAACCGGCCGGAACGGTCCGCATCGGCGGGTTCGCGACGGCCGTCCGGCGTTCGGTGCTGCCCGCGGCGGCCGTCCTCGCCGAGCACCACCCGCGCGTGCAGGTCCTCGTCAGCGAGTACGAGACCGCGGAAGCGCTTTCCGCGCTCCTGGCCGACGACCTCGACCTCGCGCTCGTCTACGACTACGACCTGGTGCCGGCCACTGTGGACCCCGCGGTCACCGTCACTCCACTGTGGACGGATTCGTGGGGCCTGGGCGCCCCTGCCGCCGACGCGCACCGGGTGCGCGGCAAAGGAACCCTCGCGGTCTTCGACGCCTTTCGCGACCACGACTGGATCGGCAACTCCCGCAACACCGCCGACGAGGACGTGGTGCGCACCCTCGCGTCCATGGCGGGATTCACGCCGACGGTCACGCACCGCGCGGACAGCCTCGACCTGGTCGAGGACCTCATCACCGCGCCGGGCCGCCGGGTCGGCCTGCTCCCGGCCGGGCGGGCCACCGGGCCGGAGGTCGCGGTGCTGCCGCTGGCCGAGCCGGCCATCCGGCAACGCGCCTTCGCCGGTACCCGCCGGGGCCGGGCCGCGTGGCCGCCGCTGGCCCTGGTGCTCGAACTCCTGACCCGCTGACGGGCGCCCGCGGACTCCCGGCAAAGCGGCCGGGAACGGCGGAAGGGACTTCCGGGCAAACTTCGGTCACCCCTCGTCATCACCCGATGGTGTGGTGTTAACTGTCGCCACAGACAGAGAGCGTTTCCCCGACCTCGGCTGCGACGGCACAAAGCAGTACCGGTTCGCCCGCCCCCGCCCGAAAGGCCGTCCTCGATGCGAGTGTCCGCACCGCTGTCGTCCGGTCAGCAGCGCCTATGGGCCGTCTCCCAGCTGGACGGGGCCGGCTCGGCCTACAACGAGACCATGGCGTTCACCCTGCGGGGCCGTCTGGACCGCGAGGCGCTGCAAGGGGCGTTCGACGCGCTCGCCGACCGCCACGAAGCGCTGCGCACCCGGTTCGTCGTCGAGGGGGGCGAACCTCGGCAGGTCGTCGAACCCGCTGGTCACCGGTTTCCGTGTGTCGTCACCGAAGTCGCCGGGCAGCCGGGGGAAGCGGCCCGGCTGCGGGCGGCCGATGCGGCCGAAGCGTTCGACCTGACGCGGGCGCCGCTGGCGCGGGCGCGGTTGTTGGCCGGGGCGCCGCCCCCCGACTGCCACGCTACCGGGGAGGACCGACAGTTCTCCGGCGGCGAGGACCACGTCCTGCTGGTCACCGTCCACCACATCGTCTTCGACGGCTGGTCGCGCACGCTGCTGCTGCGCGAACTGGGTCTGCTCTACGCCGCCCGGCTGGGCGGCACGACAGCGGACCTGCCGCCCGCGCGGCCCTACCGCGCGCACGCCCGGGCGCAGCAGGACTGGCTCGCCGGGGCCGGTCCGGCGCCGCACGAGGCGTACTGGCGGGAGCGGCTCGACGGTGTGGCGCCGGTGCTGGAGCTGCCCGCCGACCGGCCGCGGCCGGCCAGGCAGGACTTCCGCGGTGCGCGGGTGCCGCTCGCTCTCGGGCCGGACCTCACCGCGAGGGTGAAAACCGTCGCGCGCGAGCACGGTGTGACGCTCTACTCCACCATCCTGACCTGCTGGTTCATTCTGCTTTCCCGACTTTCCGCACAAACTGACATCGTTGTCGGCGTCCCCACCGCCAACCGCGGCGGCCGCGGCGAGCACCCGGACACGCTCGGGTTCTTCGTCAACACCCTGGCCGTGCGCGCCGAACCGGCCGGTGCCCTCCCCGGTGCCGTGCTGCTGAAGCAGGTCCGCGCCGCCCTGCGGGGCGCGATCGACCACGCCGAGCTGCCGTTCGAACGGGTCGTCGAGCTGGTCAACCCGCCGCGCAGCCCGGCGCACACCCCGCTGTTCCAGACCATGTTCGCCTGGGTGCCGACGATGCACGCCCTCCTGGAGCTGCCGGGCGTGGCCGTCGAGCCCCTGGACGTCGAGTTCGCGCCCGCGAAGTTCGACCTCGCGCTCAACCTCGCCGACGAGGACGGCGGCGTCACCGGGCACCTCGACTACGCCGTCGCCCTCTTCGACCGGGCCACCGCCGAGCGGTACGGCCGGTACCTCGTCCGCCTGCTGGACCAGCTCGCCGCGCGGCCGGACGCCGCCATCGCGAGCTACGAGCTGCTCGACGACGCCGAACGCGACGAGATCCTCACCGCCTGGAGCACCGGGGCACGTCCACGCCCCCGTCCCGGCGGGCTCGTCGAGCGGTTCACCGCGCACGCCGGCACCACGCCGGAGGCTCCCGCGCTCGTCTGCGACGACCGGACCCTCACCTACGGCGAGCTGGACCGCCGCAGCACGAAACTGGCCAACGCCCTGCGCCGCCGGGGCGCCCGGCCGGGCGCCGTCGTGGCCATCCACAGTGGACGGTCGGCCGAGCTGGTGGTCGCGGTGCTGGGCGTGCTGAAGACCGGGGCCGCCTACCTCCCGCTCGATCCGGCCCAGCCGGCCGCGCGACGGGCGGCGATGGTCGAGGACGCGCGCCCGGTGCTGGTCCTGGACGACGACGTCACCACCTTCGAAGCCGAAGGCGACGAGACACCGAGACCGGTCGCGACCGACCCCCGCGAAACGGCCTACGTGATCTACACGTCCGGCTCGACCGGGCGCCCGAAAGGCGTCGCGGTGACCCACCGGAGCGTCCTCGCCCTCTTCGACCAGTGGCTGGACCGCTTCGGCGCGACTCCCGGCGAGGCGACGTCCGCGTGGTCGAGCATCGGCTTCGACGCGTCGGTGCACGAACTGCTGCTGCCCCTGACCACCGGCGCCGTGCTGCACGTCGTGCCCGAAGCCGTCCGGCCCGACCCGGCGGCCCTGCTGGCCTGGCTGCGCGACCACCGGGTGGTCCAGGCCTTCCTGCCGCCCGCCTACGTCCGGTGGATCGACGAAGATCCCACGCGCCTGCACGGGCTCGCGCTCCGGCAGGTCCTCACTGGGGTCGAACCACTGCCGGAGGCGGCCCTCGCGCGGTTCGCCGCCGCCCTGCCCGGCCTCCGGATCTGCTTCGGCTACGGCCCCACCGAAGCCACGCTCTACGCCACCGCGCACTTCGACCCGCGGCCCCTGGACCGCCCGGCGCCCATCGGGCGGCCGCTGCCCGGTTCACGGCTGTACCTGCTGGACGAGTGGCTGCGCCCGGTACCGCCGGGTGTGGTGGGCGAGGTCTACCTGGCCGGTGACTGCCTGGCCCGCGGGTACCTGCACCGGCCGGGGCTGACCGCCGAGCGGTTCGTCGCGGATCCGTTCGAAACCGGCGAGAGGATGTACCGGACCGGCGATCTCGCCCGGTGGCTGCCCGGCGGTGCCGCCGAGTACGCCGGCCGCCGCGACGACCAGATCAAGCTGCGCGGGTTCCGCATCGAGCCCGGCGAGGTGACCGCCGCGCTGCTGGCCGTGCCCGGCGTCCGGGAGGCCGCGGTGCTGGTGGACCGCGAGGGCGAGCCGAGGCTCGTCGCCGGCGTCGCGGGCGGCGGCGGCCGGACCCCGCACGAGTGGCGGGCCGGGCTGACCGACCGGCTGCCGGACTACATGATCCCGTCCGTGTTCGCCGAGTTCGACCGGCTGCCCCTGAACCGCAGCGGCAAGCTCGACCGCGACGCCGTGCTGGCGCACGCCCGGGCGAGCGCACCCGGCAACCCGGTCAACACCACCGCCCCGCGCGACCACGTCGAGCTGGCGCTGCTGCGGATCTGGCAGGACCTCCTGCTGCACCCGGCGATCGGCGTCTCGGACGGCTTCTTCGACGTCGGCGGGACGTCGATTTCGGCGATCAAGCTGGCCCACGCGATCGGCGCGGAGTTCGGCCGCGAGCTGCCGATCCGGGACGTCATCCTGCACCCGACCGTCGAGGCGCAGGCCGCGTTGCTGCGCGCGGACGGCCCGGCGGACCGCGGGAGCCTCATCGAGTTCCGCCCCGGCACCGGCGGGGGCCGGGTCGTCTGCGTGCACCCGGCAGGCGGCACGGCGTTCTGCTACCTGCCGCTCAGCGCCCTGTTGCCCGGCGACGCCGGCGTGCTCGGGATCCAGTCGCCCGGGCTCAACCACGGCGAGGAGCCGCTGCCGAGCGTCGAGGCGATGGCCGAGGAGTACCTGCGGTTCGTCGGCCCGCAGCCGGACGAGACCCTGGTCCTTTGTGGACTTTCCTACGGCGGTCTGGTCGCCTACGAGATGGGACGCAGGCTCGCGGAGCACCACCCGCGGGTCAGCGTCGTCCTGCTCGACACCACCGCCACCGACGACAGGAGCGCGAAGGCGGCGATCGAGCCGGTGCCCGCGGCCGAGTTCCGTGAAAAACTGGTCCGCTTCAACGGGATGTACCCCGGGATCGAGGACGCGCAGATCGAGCGCTACCACCGCACGTACAACCACAACCGGCTGACCGCGCGCGAGTACGACCCCGGCGAGACCGCCGCGCGCGTGGTCTTCGTGCAGGCCGTCGGCGAGGACCCGATCCCCGGCAGCGCCGAGTTCTGGCGCCGCCGCGCCCGCGGCGCGTTCGAGGTCGTCCCCGCGGACTGCGGCCACTGGGACATGCTCGAAAGCGACGCGCTGCCGCTGGTCGCCAAGGTCATCACGGCCGAACTGGCGGCCCGATGACCTCGATCGCCCGCCGCGTCCACGATCGCGCACTGCGGCATCCGGACGCCCTCGCCGTGACCGACGGCGACCGACGGCTCACCTACGCCGAGCTGAACTCCGGTGCCGCGGCGGTCGCGGAGTCGTTGGCGCGCCAGGGAGTCGGCCCGGGTGACGCGGTCGCCGTCAGCCTCCCGCGTTCGGCGGACCTCATCCTCGTGATGCTGGGCGTGCTGCGCTTGGGCGCTCAGGTCGTGCCGCTGGATCGGCAGAGCCCGCCCGCGCGCCGCGACGCCATCCTCGCCGACGCGGGCGCGGTCGTCGTCTGCGACGAGCTGCCCGGCTTGACGCCGGCCGAGGCGGGCGTGCCCGCCGAACCCGCGCCGGCGTCGTTCCTCTTCTCCACCTCCGGCACGACCGGGCGCCCCAAGGGCGTCGAGGTCCGCGACGCCGGTGTCCTGCGCCTGGCCGAACCCGGCTGGCTCGACATCGGCACGCGGTTCGCCTGCCTGGCCAACCCCGCGTTCGACGCGATCAGCTTCGAGGTGTGGGTGCCGCTGCTGACCGGCGGCACGTGCGTGGTCCTCGACGACGGCACCGCCGGTGACCCGCGGGCGTTCGCCGACGCGCTGGTGCGCGAGCGCATCGACACGATGTTCGTGACCGCGACGCTGTTCAACGCGGTCGCCGAGACCGTGCCGGACGCCTTCGCCACCGTGCGCCGGGTCGTCATCGGCGGCGAGCAGCTCAACGCCCCGCTGATCCGCCGGTGGTACCGGGCCAACCCGGACGCGCCGACGCGGCTGCAGAACGGCTACGGCCCGACCGAAACGACGACGTTCGCGCTCAGCTACGCCATCCCGCGCGGCTTCGACGGCGACGTGGTGCCCATCGGCCGCCCGCTGCCGGGCACCGGTGTGGTCGCCGTGACGCCGGACGAGCGCGTGGCCGCCGAAGGCGAGGTCGCCGAGCTGTACGTCTCCGGCGCCGGCGTCGCCCTCGGCTACCGCGGCCTGCCCGCGGAGACCGGGCGGCGGTTCGTCCGGCTCCCGTGGTTCGACCAGGGCCGCGCCCGGTTCTACCGCACCGGCGACCTGGTCCGCGTGCTGCCCGGCGGGCGGTACGCCTACGTCGGGCGGACCGACCGGCAGGTGAAGGTCCGCGGGTTCCGGATCGAGCCGGGCGAGCTGGAGCAGCGGCTCCTCGCCCACCCGGAGATCCGGCAGGTCCACGTGGCCGTGCGGCGCGCGGCCACCGCCGAGCTGCTCGCCTTCGTCGTCGCCGGTGACCTGTCCTTCGACGCGTTCGAAGCGCACCTGGCCGCGTCCGTGCCGGTCTACATGCGGCCGCACCACGTCTTCCGCGTCGGCGAGCTGCCCCGCAACGCCAACGGGAAGGTCGACGAAGCCGCGCTCCTGGCCGGCGGGTTCCCGCCGTGGCGGCCGGCCACCGGCGGTGAGGCGACCGCGTGGGAGCGCGATGTCCTGGCCGTCGTCACGGAGACGCTCGACGTCCCGGACCTCCACCCGGGCGACACGTGGCTGCGGTCCGGCGGCGACTCGCTCAAGGCGTTGCGGCTGCGGTTCGCGATCCGCGAACGCTGGGGCGCGGACCTCGCGCCTTCGATCGTGCAGCGCGGCACCTTCGCCGACCTCGCCGCCGCCGTCGCGGGCGCGGGGCGGGCCGCGTACCCGGAGCCGGGCCCGCCGACGACCGCGACCTCGGCCCCGGCCACCAGCGAACAACAGCGGCTTTGGCTGCTGCAGCAACGGAATCCCGCCTCCACGGCGTACCACGTGCCACTGGCGTTCCGGGTCACCGGCGCACCCGACGTCGGTGCGCTGCGCCGGGACGTGCGCGGGCTGGTGGAACGGCACCCCGCGCTGCGGACGGCGTTCGAGGCGACCCCCGACGGCCTGCGGCAGGTCGCGAAGGCGCCGTACGACCCGTGGACCGAGCCCGGCGACGACTTCTTCACCGCGCCGTTCGACCTCGCCTCGGGCCGGTTGCTGCGGGCGGCGTGGCAGCCGGACGGGACGTTCCTGCTGTGCCTGCACCACATCGCGGTCGACGGCTGGTCGCTGAACGTCCTCTTCCGGGAGCTGTCCGGCGAGCCGGCCCGGCCCGGCGCGCACACGCCGTTCGACTTCGCCGCGTGGCAGTCCCGCTGGTTCGCCTCCCCCGCCTACCGGGCCCAGCTGACCGAACGCGTCGACGACGCCGAACCGCTCGGCGAAGCATCACTGGCAGGGCGCCTGCACACGACCCGCATCGGGCGCGAGCGCGTCGACGAATGGGCCGCGGAGCTGGGCCTGACCCGCTTCCAGCTGCTGCTCGGCGTGTTCGCCTGGAGCCTTTACGCGGTGACCGGGCGGACCCGGCCGCGGATCGCCGCGCCGGTGGCCAACCGGCCGGTGCGGGCGTTCGAGGACGGCGTCGGGATGTTCGCCAACACCGTCCGGGTCCCGCTGGCAGTGGATCCCGGCGAAGACCTCGGCCGCCAGCTCCGGCGGCTCGGCGAAACGGCGGGGGCGGCGCTGGATCGCCAGGACGTCGCCTTCGCCGACCTCGATCCCGGCTACGCGGCCTTCGACTACCTCTTCGTCCTGGAGAACACCGACTTCACGGCGTTGCGGCGCCCCGGCTGCTCGATCAGTCCACAGTGGATCGAGGCGGCCGAGGCGAAGTGCGCGCTCACCCTGTCGGTGGTGGAACGGCCGGACGGCTTCGACTGCCTCTGGGAGTACGGCGAAGGCCACTTCACCGAAGCCGAAGCGACAGCTCTGGGCGAGGTCTTCGACCGTGCGTTGCACGGCGACGCCCGGACCCCGGACCGCCGCGACCACGGCCGCGGCGCCGACGCCGAACTGACGTGGGCCACCGTGGCCGAAGGCTTCGCGCGGCAGGTCGCCCGGACACCCGAGGCCCCGGCGCTGACCGGCGAAACGACGTTGACCTATGCCGAACTGGACGCGCACGCGGCCCGGCTCGCCGCCACCCTGCCCGCGGACGCGACCGACATCGCGCTGTACTTCCGGCCGTCGGCCGAGCACGTCGTCGCGCTGCTCGCGCTGGCACGGCTGAACATCACCGCCGTGCCGCTCGACCCGGCGTACCCGCCCGCGTTGCTGCGCGAGATGCTCGGCCGCGTCCGGCCGCACTGCGTCCTCCTCGCCCCGGGCGAGGAGTTCGAGACGGACGTCGAACGACGGTTCGTCACCCTCACCGGCGGCCCGGTGCCGGATGTGCCACCGCGGCACGCCGGACGGTCGCTCTACACGCTGTTCACCTCGGGCTCGACCGGGACGCCGAAGGGCGTGCGCGTCCCGGACCGCACCCTGGCCAACCTGCTGCAGTGGCAGGCCATGCCGGCCGCGGCGACCCAGCAGTTCTCGATGCTGTCGTTCGACGTGTCGTTCCAGGAGATCTTCACGACGCTGTGCGGCGGTGGCCGGCTGCACCTGGTCCGCCCGGAGTGGCGGCACGACGTCCCCACGCTGCTGGACCGGCTGGACACCGCCGGCATCGAACGGATCTTCCTGCCGTACGTGGCTTTGCAGCTGCTCGCCGAGCACGGCGTCCGGCTCGGCCGGTACCCGTCGCGGCTGCGGGACGTGATCACCGCCGGCGAGCAGCTGGTGTGCACCCCGGCGATCCGCCGGTGGTTCGCCGGGCTGCCCGGCGCGCGCCTGCACAACCACTACGGCCCGACCGAAACCCACGTCGTCAGCGCGCTGACCCTCGACGGCGACCCCGCGGACTGGCCGGACCGGCCCGCCATCGGCCGTCCGGTCGCGAACGCGGCCCTGCGGGTCGCCGACGCCGCGGGGGCGCCCCTGCCGCCGGGACAGGTCGGCGAGCTGCTCATCGGGGGTCTCGCGGCGAACCGCTGCTACCTCGGCGAAGCGGTTCCGGAGAAGTTCGCCGAGCTGCCGGAGCTGTACTACCGCAGCGGCGACCTGGCGCACTTCGACCGCGCCGGGCTGCTGCACTTCGACGGCCGGGCCGACCGCCAGGTCAAGCTCAGCGGGCACCGCCTCGAACTCGGGCAGGTCGAGGCCGCGCTGCTGCGGCACCCCGACGTCGTCAACGCGGTCGTCACGGCCGAAGACGGCCGGCTGGCCGCGTTCCTCGAGTGCCGCCGGACGCCTTCCGCGGCGGAGCTGGCCGACCACCTGGCCCCGCTGCTGCCGCCGCACGCCCGGGTCGACCGGTTCCGCGTCGTCGCCGCCCTGCCGCGCACGCCCAGCGGGAAGCTCGACCGGGACGCCGCCCCGCGCACCCTCGGCGAAGACCTCACCCGGAGCGCCGCGCGCCCGCCGAGCGAACTCGCGGCGCTGTTCGAGGAGGTGACCGGCGCGCCGATCGGCCCGGACGAGACGTTCTTCGCCGCCGGCGCGACGAGCCTGTCGTTGATGCGCTTCCACCTGCGCTGCGCGGAAGCGGGGTACCGGTTCACCGCGGCCGACCTCTTCGAGCACGTCACCCTCCGGGACCTGACCCGGCACCTGGAAAGCGGCCCGGCCCCGGCCCGGGTCGCCGCCGCGGCGGCGACCGCCGACGAGCCGGTGGCGGTCGTCGGGATGGCGGTGCGGCTGCCCGGCGCCGCCGACCTGGCCGCGTTCTGGGACCTCGTCGTGTCCGGCCGCCGGGGCATCGAGGAGTTCCCGGCCGCCGAGGGCCTGGTCGGCGCGCGCAGCCTGTTGGCGGGCCCCTTGGCGTTCGACCCGGACCACTTCGGGATCAGCCACCGCGACGCGGCGCTGATGGACCCGCAGCAGCGGCAGTTGCTCATGGCTTGTGTGGAGGCCCTGTCCCACGCCGGGATCACTTCGGGGGCGGGCGTCGGGCTGATCGCGGGCTGCGGCGAGAACACCTACTTCCAGCAGATGCTGCGCGAGGCGGACCCGGCCGCGCTGCCGGACGGCTTCCAGCTGGCCCTGCACCACGAGAAGGACTTCCTCGCCACCAAGGTCGCCTACCACCTCGACCTGACCGGTCCCGCGCTGACCACCCAGACGGCGTGCTCCAGCTCGCTGGTCGCCGTCCACCAGGCCGCCGGGATGCTGCGCGGCGGCGAGGCGGAGGTGATGCTGGCGGGCGGGGTGCTCGTCGACGTCACCCTCGCCGAGGGGTACCGGTACCGGCCGCAGCACATCTTCTCGGCGGACGGGCACTGCCGCCCGTTCAGCGACGACGCGGACGGCACCGTGGGCGCGAGCGGCGTCGGCGTGGTGGTGCTGAAGCCGCTGTCGGCGGCACGCCGCGACGGTGACACGGTGTACGCGGTGATCACGGGCTCGGCGCTGACCAACGACGGCGCCGTGAAGCAGGGTTACAGCGCCCCCTCCCCGGCCGGGCAGCGCGAGGCGATCCGCGCAGCACTGCACCGGGCGGGACGGTCCGGGGCGGACGTCGGGTACGTCGAGACGCACGGAACGGGGACGCGTCTCGGCGACCCGATCGAGGTCGCGGCCCTGCGCGAGGCGATGCCCGACGTCTCCTCGTGCGCGCTTTCTTCGGTGAAGAGCCAGCTCGGCCACCTGGGCGCGGCGGCGGGAGTGGTGGGGTTGATCCGCGCGGCACTGGCGGTGCACCACGGCGTCCTGCCGCCGACGGTGGACTTCCGCGCCCCCAACCCGGCACTGGACCTCGGACCGTTCCGCGTGCCGTCGCACGCCGAGCCGTGGCCGGCCGGGCCGCGGGTGGCCGGCGTGAGCAGCTTCGGCATCGGCGGCACGAACGCCCACGTGGTGCTGGAACCGGTGCGGCCGGTCCCGCCGTCCCGCCCGGATCCCGTGCGGTGCCTGGTGCTTTCGGCCCGCAGTGCGGCCGCGGTGCGCGCGGACGCGAACCGGGTGGCGGAGTACCTGACCGCGCACCCGGAGTCCTATGTGGACGTCCTCCGGCACCTGCAGTCGGGCCGGGCGGCGGATCGTTGGCGCTGGGCGGCGGTCTGCGAGGACGCGGCCGCGGCGATCGAGCGGCTGCGCGCGGCCGAGCCGCGGGAGGTGCCCGGCAATGCCGCAACCACCGCCCACCCGGCCGGCCCCGGCAACGCCGCGGACACCACCCGCCCCGCCGCGGACCTGGCTGCCGCTTGGGCGGCCGGAGCTCCCGTCGACTGGGGCCGGTCCCCCGCGCCCGCGCCGTGGGACTTCCCGCCACCCGCCTTCTCCGTGCGCGACTTCGACTTCCCGCGGAAAGCCGCCACCCCGCGGCGATCCGAAGGCGAGTGGCTGCACCAGCCCACCTGGGTCCGCCTCCGCCGGGTCGCCTCCGCCACCCGGACCGACCGCCTGCTCGTCATCTCCGGCGAGGGCCCGCTGACCGCGCCCGCCCTCGATGCCGCCTACTCCCGCGTCGTGCGGGTGCACGCCGCGGACCGCTTCACCCGGCTCGGCCCCGACACCTTCGAAGCCGACCCGGCCGACGCCACGCACCTCCGCCAGGTCCTCGACGCCCTGCCCCGCACCGAAACCGACTGGCTCCACACCCTTCCCCTCGCCATCACCGGACCCGTCGGCGAACAGTCGCTGGACCGGGCCCGGTGGGCCTGCCTGGACACCCCGGCAGCCCTCCTGAGGGCCGGCCACGACCGTCCACTCAGGACCTGGTGGGTCTCCGCCGGGGCCGCGCCCGCGAACACCGCCGTCACGCGTCCCGAAGCCGGGCTCCTGGCCGGGGTGACCGCCGTCGGCCCGCAGGAAACCGGCGTGCCCGGGCACTGGGCCGACCTCCCCACCCCGGCGCTGGACCCCCTCGCCGACCTCCTCACCGGGCCGGCCCCGCCGGAGCGCGTCGCCCTGCGCGCCGGTTTCTGGTGGACGCAGGACAGCGCACCCGTCGCGCCCGGCCGACCATCCGCAACGGCGGGAACGCACCTCGTCCTCGGCGGCACCGGCGGAATCGGCACCGCCGTCGCCGAAGAGCTGCTCACCCGCACCACCGGCCGGGTCGTGCTGCTGGCCCGCAACCCGTACCTGCCCGAGGCCCTCAAGCCCTGGGCGGACCGCGTCGACCTGCTCGCCGCCGACCTCACGAAGATCACCGCGGCCGAAGTGCCCGGCCCCATCACGGGAATCGTGCACGCGGCCGGCGTCCCCGACGGCGGTCTCATCGCCACCCGCGGCACCGGCACGCAGTCCGTCAAGCTCGCCGGTGCGCTCCTCACCGAGAGGCTCGTCGAACGCGACCGGCCTGCCTACGCCGTCTACTGCTCGTCGCTGTCCGCGCAGTTCGGCGGGGTCGGCCAGCTGGACTACGCCGCCGCCAACGGGTTCCTCGACGCGCTCGCCCACCGCGACGGGCCGACCGCCCGGCTCTCGATCGGCTGGGACGTCTGGCGCGACAGCGGCATGGCCGTCACGGCACTGGAAACCGACGCCCGCCACCAAGCGCACCTGGCCGTCGGCCTGAGCGACGAAGAAGGCCGGCGCACCTTCGCCCGCGCGCTGGGGACGGGCCTCCCCCAGCTCCTGGTCGCGACGACCGGCCTCGAGGCCGCCAAGACGTTCCACGACCGCGAACCCGCGCCACCGGCGAGACCGGCCGAAGCGGACCTGACCGAGGAGGTCCGCGCCCTCCTGGGCGTTGCCGAACTCGACCCGGACGTGCCGCTCTACGACCTGGGCGCCGACTCCCTGACCCTGCTGGACGTCGTCGACTCGGTGAAACGCCTCTACGGCGTCGACCTGGACCTCGCCTGGCTCGGCCCGGAGGTGACGATGGCCGGATTGCTGGCCAAGCTCTCCGAAGCGGCCGGGACCGGCGAAGTCGAGGTGCAGGTCTGGCGCGAAGGGACGACGCCGGAAGTCGTCTGCCTCGTGCACCCGGTCGGCGGGGACGTCCACGCCTACCGCCCGCTCGTCGCGGCCCTGCCGCCCGGGCTCGGCGTCTGCGTGCTCGCCGACCCGGCGCTCGGCAGGCCGGAACCACCGGACTGGTCCATCGAGGACCGCGCCCGCTGCTACCACGCAGCACTGCAGGCCAAACTGCCCGGCCGCACCTGGCAGCTGGCCGGGTGGTCGTTCGGTGCCTGGGTCGCGGCCGGCATGGCCGCCGAAGCCGAGGCGGCCGGGCAGCCGGTGCGGGCACTGCACCTCATCGACCCGCCGCCGCCCGGCGCGAGCTCCGCGGACTACAGCGAAGCGCAGCTGGAAACGGTTTTCGAGCGCGAACTGGGCGCCTCCGGCGGCACCGCAGGCGAACACGCGCACAAACTCGCCCGCGCGTGCCGGGCCAACCTGCGCAGCATGGCCGGGCACGAGCTGCCGCGGCTGGCGTCGACACCCAGCCACGTCTGGCTCGCCACCGAGCCCGAACCGGGCCTGCCGGTGGCCGACCGCGGCGGCTGGCGAACCCTGCTGCCCGAACCGAGCCACTGGCACGCACTGCCCGCCACGCACTACGGCATCGTGCGCGCCCCGCACGTCACCGCGGTCGCCGCCGCCATCGGACTGTGAGACCCACAGAGGGAAGGAAACCATGGAGCAGTACGAACTCGACGCCGTCAAGCGGATCACGACGCGGCCGGCGCGCGGCTACCGGACCCTGGACGTGCGCGGCCTGACCCCGGTGATCGGCGCCGAGGTCACCGGCCTCGACCTGACCCGGGAGCTGACCGACGAGCAGCTCACCGAGCTGAAGACGGCGTTCCTGGACCACCACGTGCTGGTGTTCCGCGACCAGGACATCACGCCGGACGACCACCAGCGCCTGGCCGCGAACTTCGGCGAGCTGCGTCCGGTGAACCCGCCGCCCGAGCACGGGAATCCCTACATCCTCGAGGTCGCCACCGCCCCGGAAGCGGCCACCGTGTTCGGCAACGGCTGGCACGCCGACGGCACCGCCGACGAGGAGCCGTCGCTCGGTTCGATGCTGCACATCACGGAGATGCCGGCCCCGGGCAGCGGCGGCGACACGCTCTTCGCGAACATGCACCTCGCGTACGACATGCTGTCGCCGAAGCTGAAGGAGCTGCTGACCGGGCTGACCGCGATCCACGACGGCGCCCACGCCTTCCGCGGCCACAAGATCCCGGCCGGCTACGAGCCGCCGGTCAGCGAGCACCCGGTGGTCGTGCGGCACCCGGAAACCGACCGGCCGCTGCTGTACGTCAACCCCGCCTACACCTCGCGCATCCCGCAGCTTTCGGCCGACGAGAGCCAGGCCGTGCTCGACCTGCTGTTCTCGGTCGTGCCGAACCGGCCGATGCTCGCCTGCCGGGTGCGCTGGGAGCCGAACACGCTGGTGTTCTGGGACAACCGCTGCGTCCAGCACCACGCGACGTACGACTACTAC
>Ga0070663_100000092_pt1 | contig 40835 bp, 38 predicted proteins | sample KBSC63metaG_FD_65646 | JGI IMG/M metagenome (GOLD analysis project Ga0070663, IMG submission 65646) | Corn rhizosphere microbial communities from Kellogg Biological Station, Michigan, USA - KBS C6-3 metaG | ecosystem: Host-associated > Plants > Roots > Rhizosphere > Soil ...
GCGACGACCAGCGTGCGCGGATTCGGCACGCTGTCGCGATAACGAAACTCGCTCGCAATCTCGACACTCGCCGGCAGCTTCGCGATGCTCTCGATCCAGTACTTCGCGGTCAGCGCCGCGTGATAACTGCCGCCGCACGCGAGCAGCAACACCGAATCGACATCGTTGAACACGCGCCACGCGCCGTCGCCGAACAGCTCCGGCATGATCGACGCGACGTCGAGCAACGTATCGGCCACCGCCTGCGGCTGCTCGAAGATCTCCTTCTGCATGTAGTAGCGATACGACCCGAGATCGGCCGCGCCGCTGTGCGCCGCCACCCGCTGCACCGCGCGCTCGACGCGCTGGCCGGCCGCATCGACGATCCAGTAGCGATGCAGCTGGATATCGGCGACGTCCCCGTTCTCCAGATACGCGATGCGATCGGTGATGCCCGACAACGCGATCGCATCCGACGCCAGGAAATTCTCGCCTTCGCCGACACCGACGACGAGCGGCATCCCGTCGCGCGCGCCGACGATACGGTGCGGCTCGTCGCGGCACATCACCGCAATCGCGTAGCTGCCGCGCAGTCGTGCCACCGCGCGGCGCACCGCGTCGAACAGGTCGCCGTCGTACAGGTGATCGATCAGGTGCGCGATCGCCTCGCTGTCGGTCTGGCTCGCGAACACGTAGCCGTGCGCCTGCAGCTCCGTGCGCAGTTGATCGCAGTTCTCGATGATCCCGTTGTGCGACAGCGCGATGCGCGCGTTGTCGTCGCTCGGCGAGAAGTGCGGATGCGCGTTGAGCGTGACGGGCGCGCCGTGCGTCGCCCAGCGCGTATGCGCGATGCCGGTATAGCCTGACAGCGCTTGCGCGGCGATCTCGCGCTGCAGGTTGGCGACGCGGTCGACGCTGCGCGCGCGTGCCAGCGCACGGTCGCGATAGACCACGACGCCGCACGAATCATAGCCGCGGTATTCGAGCCGCTTCAGCCCGTCGACGAGGTTCGGCAGGATGTCCCGCTGGGCAACCGCCCCGACAATTCCACACATATCGCGCTCCGTAAATGTCCTGTCTGGACCCGTGACAGCGATGGTAGAGTCGAGCGTATGGAATTAAATTTCAAAATATATCGATAAATGAAACGAGATGGCGATCGGCTATCATGTTGAAATTAAATTTCACATCCTGACCGGAAGGAGCTGCCGATGGCCGGCATCACGCTCGACGATCTCGACCTGCGCATTCTCGCGATCCTGCAGGACGACGCATCGGTGTCGAACCTGCAACTGGCCGAGCGTGCGCTGTCGTCGCCGCCGACCTGCATGCGCCGCGTGCGGCGGCTGACGGAGGCGGGCGTGATCCGCCGCCAGGTCGCGGTGCTCGATCCGGTCGCGATCGGCACGGCGGTCACGGCGTTGATCGAGATCAGCCTCGACCGGCAGACGGCCGAAGACTACGACGCGTTCGAAGCCTACGTGTGTGCGGAGCCGGCGGTCACGCAGTGCTACCGCGTGTCGCCGGGGCCCGATTTCGTGGTGATTGCCGATCTCGCCGACGTCGCCGAATACGACGCGTTCGCGCGGCGGCTGTTCACCGGCGCATCGAACGTGCGCAACGTGCGGACGTTCTTCTCGACGCATCGCGCGAAGTTCGAGGCGAACGCGCGGGTCGCGCATGCGATGCGCAAGCGCGCATAGCGTGAGGTGAACGCGTCATTCGTCTTGCGTCACACCGTTGCGCCCGCATCGGCCAGTTGCAGCGGCTTCCCGTATCCGAAGCAATGCGCGGGCTCCGGAAACACGCGGTGCCGCACGTCATGCGCGTACTGGCGGATCGCGTCGCGCATCACCGCATTCGCATCCGCGTAACGCTTCACGAAGCGCGGCGTGTACGCATCGAACGCGCCGATCATGTCCTCGGTCACGAGCACTTGCCCGTCGCACGCGGGCGATGCGCCGATGCCGATCGTCGGGATCGTCAGCGTTCCGGTCAGGCGGCGCGCGAGCGCCTCGGCAGTGCCTTCGATCACGACGCTGAACGCGCCGGCCCGTTCGGCCGCACACGCGGCGTCGAACACCTGCGCGGCCGAAAGCGGGTCCATCCCCTGCGCGCGAAAGCCGCCCGTCGCGTTGGCTTGCTGCGGCATGAGGCCGACATGCGCCATCACCGGAATGCCGCGCTCGGTCAGGAAGCGGATCGTATCGGTCATCTCGCAGCCGCCTTCGAGCTTCACGGCCTGCGCGCCGGTTTCGGCGAGCAGCCGCGCGGCGGAGCGGTAGGCCTGCGCGGGCGATTCCTGGAACGTGGAGAACGGCAGGTCGACGACGACGCACGCCTGCGCGGCGCCGCGCACGACGGCCGCGCCGTGTGCAATCATCATGTCGAGCGTGACGCGCAGCGTATCGCGCATCCCGTACAGCACCATGCCGACGGAGTCGCCGACGATGATCACGTCGGCCACGTCGTCGACGAGTTTTGCCATTGGCGCGGAATACGCGGTCAGCGACACGAGGCTGCCGAGCCCTTTGGTCGAGCGGATCGCGGTGACGGTCTTTCGGGTGGTGCGGGTATGAGCGCTCATGAACGGAAGCCGTGTGAAAGAAGAGCCGCCACGGTAGCATCGCGCTCGTTCGTGCAATGACCTTCGGAGGACGTCTTATGTTGCTGGCGGGACAACCCGGCGACCCATACGCAGTGCCGCCGATGGCGCGCCTGCCGAGGCCGCTATACGTGCGCGCCTTCGGGATTCCCGGCAACGTGAGCGTCGATGCGCACAGTCATCCGTGGGCCCAGCTAATGTATGCGACGAGCGGCGTGCTCGAGGTGTCGACGCCGTCGGGCCGGCAACTGCTGCCGCCGCACTATGCGATGTGGATTCCGCCGCACGTGCCGCATGCGGTATCGACGCGCGATTGCGTCGCGTTCCACAGCCTGTATCTCGATGCGGCGATCGCACGGAGCGACGTGAACGACGATTGCACGATCCTCTGCATGACGCCGCTGCTGCGCGAGCTGGTGATCGCGACTCGCGAATTGCCGGTGAATTACGACGAGACGGGGCCGGACGGTGCGCTCGTGTGCGTGATCGCGGACCGGATCGCCCGCATGCAGCCCGCGCCGCTCACGGTGCCGCTGCCGCGCGATCCGCGCCTGCTGAAAATCGCGCGCGCATTGCATGCGGCGCCGGGCGATACGCGCAGTCTCGACGAATGGGGCCATCAGGTCGGCGCGACGCGGCGCACGCTGTCGCGGCTGTTCCGGCAGGACACGGGGCTGTCGTTCACCGAATGGCGGCAGGCCGTGCGGCTGCTCGCGTCGCTGCCGCTGCTCGACGCGGGCGAGCCGATCGGCACGGTGGCCGCGCGACTGGGTTACGACTCGACATCGTCGTTCATCGCGCTGTTCCAGGCGAAATTCCGCGTGACGCCCGGCGCGTATGCGAAGCGTGAAGCGCGTCGGCCCGTGTTGAGCGCGTGACGCGCGGCATGCGTCAGAACGCGAGCGTCTGCTGCACCGGATGACGCTCGCCGTGCGCGAGGCCGGCGCCTTCGAGCGACAACAACGCGCGTTTCCGTTCAATCCCGCCCGCATAGCCGGTCAGGCTGCCCGACGCGCCGATCACGCGATGGCACGGCACCATGATCGACACCGGGTTGCGGCCGACCGCGCCGCCGACGGCACGCGCGGCACTCATCGGCAGCCCGACGCGTTCGGTGATGTCGCCGTACGACACGAGCTCGCCAAACGGAATCGCGAGCAGTTCCTTCCACACGCTGCGCTGAAACGCGGTGCCGCGCAGATGAATCGGCACCGAGAAGGTTTCGCGCGTGCCGGTGAAATATTCGGCGACTTCTTCGGCGACCTTGCGCGCGAGCGACGGCACATTGCGCGTGTCCGCATCCGGCGCGATCGCCAGCGACGGATAGTATTTCTGGCCGACGAAGAACAGGCCCGTCAGCGCATCGTCCTCGATACGAATGGCGATGTCGCCCAGCGGGCTCGGAATCAGATGAGCGAGAGTCATCGCGAAGCTTCTCCATGAAGGCGCCACACATGCAGTGCGGCATACGCGCGCCACGGCGCCCACCGCGCCGCATCGGGCGCGGATGACGCGGATGACGCGGATGACGCGGATGACGCGATGCGCGGGCGTTCGGCGGCGACGCGCGGCGCGAGCCACGCGTCGTCGGCGGGGAACGCGTTCGGCCAGGCCATCGCACGCATCGCGACGTACTGCACCGCGCGTTCGTCGAAGCCGGACAGCGCGCGCAACGCGGCGAGCGTCGCATCGAGCGGCGCCATCGGTTCGAGCGCGAGCGTGCCGTCTGCAACGACGCGGGCCAGTGACACGATCGCCCGCGCGGCCTCGCGCGTCACGCCGATTGCTTCGAGCGCCGCCGGCGGCGCGGCCGCCAGTATCGCAGCTGAAGGCAACGCATGCGTGAGGCTGGGCGCGGCGTCGGCGACCGACGTACCGAAGCGTTCGGCAACCCGCGTCAGCACCGGGCCTGCGTGCGTCGCGGCCAGATGCTCGCCCGCGAGCGCACGGATCGCGATCTCGAGCCCGTCGAACGCGCCGGGTACACGCAGACCGGGCGAGCCGTGCGCGAGTGCGCCGAGATGCGCGTCGGTCACGTCGGGGCGGCTGTCGAGATCGAACAGCCGCCGCACGCGCGCGAGCACGGCCGGCACGACGGGCGTCAGCGCGGGCGACACGGTGACTGCGAGCGCGAACCGCTGCGGCACGTGCGTGACGGACAGCCAGCCCGTCACATGACCGCTGCCGTTCGGCAGTGCGACGACGCGCGCATAGCCCTGTGCGTCGATCCGCTCGACGCCGTCGATCTGCCGCTGCGCGAGAAAGCGCATCAACTCGGGCCACGCGAACGGCGGCCGGTACGGCAGCGGGAACGTCATGTCGCCGCCGCCCGCTGCGCCGGCGCCCTTGCGCAGGCGCAGCGGATTGAGGCCGTAGCGTTGCCGGAACAAGTCGTTCAAGCGCCGCACGCTGCCAAACCCGGCGGTCGACGCGACGACGGCCACCGGCAACGCGGTATCGGTCAGGAGGCGCTTGGCCATCAGCAGCCGGTGCGTCTGCGCGAACTCGACCGGCGAGACACCGAACTGCGCGGCGAAGATCCGGCGCAGGTGGCGCTCGGTCACGCCGACGCGCTGCGCGAGCGCGTTGACCGAGCGCTCGTCCAGGAAACCGTCCTCGATCAGCGTGGCGGCCGCGTCGGCGAGATTGCCGGACAGGTCGAGCAGCCCGTGGCCGGGCGCGAGCTCGGGCCGGCAGCGCATGCACGGCCGAAAGCCGGCTTTCTCCGCGGCGGCGGCGCTCGCGTAATAGCTGCAGTTGCGCGCCTTCGGCGGTTTCACCGGACAAAGGGGGCGGCAATACACACCGGTCGTCGCCACGCCGACGAAGAACCAGCCGTCGAAGCGGCGGTTCCGCGAAAGCAGGGCTGCGTAGCAGGTGTCGGGATCGAGGCGCATGCGACGACTGTAAACCATCGCCGCCGCCGATTCTGGTCGAAATCGGACCTGTGTATCGGCGCGCGAGTTCGCGTCATGCCCCCCGTTTTGCCCGCAGAAAAATTCCAGAAAACGGTTAATGCCAATCTGCGAAACAGTCGTCTCTTTTTGCGCGGCCAATTTCGAGATGACTCATCGAAATCCCCGACTGACACGGCCCCCGGCCACGCCCTATTCTTTGAAAAACGTTTTCCACGACTCGACGGGTAATCGGCCGCGCCACGAAAGGGCGGGCCGCCGCCCGTCCCGGCGCCCGTCGCCGGTCACGGACAGGCAACGACTTGCGGCGCGACGGGCGCGGCCGCGCATCGGAGACACTCATGCAATCTGCCGTCGTCGGCGCGGTGCGCGCCGCCGCCAGCCGCTACCGCTGGACCGTCTGTGCGCTGCTGTTCTTCGCGACCGTCATCAACTACATGGATCGCCAGATCCTCGGCCTGCTCGCGCCGATGCTCCAGCACGACATCGGCTGGAGTCAGGTGCAGTACGGTCGCATCGTGATGGCGTTTTCCGCGTTCTACGCGATCGGCCTGCTTTGCTTCGGTCGCATCGTCGACTGGCTCGGCACGCGCATCTCGTATGCGGTCGCGATGCTGGTATGGAGCATCGCGGCGATGATGCACGCGATGGTCGGCTCGGTGATGGGCTTCGCGGCGGTGCGCGCGTTGCTCGGGATCGGCGAGGGCGGCAACTTCCCGGCCGCGATCAAGACCACGGCCGAATGGTTTCCGCGCCGCGAACGCGCGCTCGCAACCGGGATCTTCAACTCGGGCGCGAACATCGGCGCGGTGTTCGCGCCTGCGATCATCCCGGCGATCGCGGTGGCCTACGGGTGGCGGGCGGCGTTCGTGATCGTCGGCGCAATCGGCATCGTGTGGCTCGCGGTGTGGCTGGTGCTCTATCGCACGGCCGACACGCGCGCGCTCGCCGACGCCTACGACGAGCCGCGCGACGAAGCCGAAGCGCTCGACGCGGCGAACGTGAACGCCGGCGCGCCGCGCTGGGGCGAACTGATCCGCAAGCGCGAGACGTGGGCGTTCCTGATCGGCAAGTTCCTGACCGACCCGGTGTGGTGGTTCTATCTGTTCTGGCTGCCGAAGTGGCTCAACGAGTCGCGCGGGATGGACATGCAGCATATCGGCCTGCCGCTCGTGTGCATCTATGCGCTGACGACGGTCGGCAGCATCGGCGGCGGCTGGCTGTCGTCGGCGTTGCTGCGCGCGGGCTGGAGCGTCAACGGCGCGCGCAAGACGGCGATGCTGATCTGCGCATGCTGCGTGCTGCCGATCGCGTTCGTGTCGCAGGTGCAGAACCTGTGGATCGCGGTGCTGATCGTCGGTCTCGCCGCGGCCGCGCACCAGGGCTGGTCGGCGAACCTGTTCACGACGGCGTCCGACCTGTTCCCGCGCCGTGCGGTCGCGTCGGTGGTCGGCATCGGCGGGATGGCCGGCTCGATCGGCGGCGTGCTGTTCTCGGAAGTGATCGGCCAGGTGCTGCAACGCACGGGCCACTACTGGGTGCTGTTCGCGATCGGCGCGCTGGCCTATCTGCTCGCGCTGGCGGTCATGCACGTGCTCACGCCGAAGATGAAGCCCGCGAAGCTCGACGCATGATGACGTGTTGGCGTGCCTGCAAACGAACGCGCCGCCCGGAGGCGGCGCGTTTTCATGTGCGGGGCGAGGAAGCGCCGGGTATCGCAGAAGGCGCGTGCGTCAGCCGACCGCGGCCGTCGATGCGCGCATGATCAGCCGCGGCTCGAACGTCGAATAGCTTGCGTCGGTACGCCCGGCGAGCGCGTCGATCAGCTTCTGCATCGCGAGCTCGCCCATGTTCTCGCTCTGGATGTCGATGGTGGTCAGCGCGGGCGCCGCGTATTCGCCGTACGGCACGTTGTCGACGCCGGCGACCGACACGTCCTGCGGCAGTCGGAACCCGAGCGACGCGGCTTCCTTCATGAAGCCGAGCGCGATCAGGTCGTTGTAGCAGATCACGGCCTGCGGACGCTGCGGCCCGAGCATCACGCGCGAGCATGCTCGCTCGCCGGCCTCGGCGGTCGGCGCGTGCGCATCGTGCACGTCGAGCGTGAGGCCTGCCTCGGCGAGACAGTCGCGCGCGCCCTGGATCCGTTCGTCGTTCACGCGCGCCGGCCCGAAGCCGAGGTACGCGATGTGCGTATGGCCGAGATTGAGCAGGTGACGCGCGAGCATGTAGGTGGCGAGCCGGTTGTCGATGCCGACGCTCGGAATCGGCAGGCCGGGGCTGCGCCGCAGCAGCACGAGCGGCTTGTGCAGGTCGAGCATCCAGCCGGCTTCCTCGTCGGGCATCCGCGTACTGACGATCAGCCCGTCGACGCGCTGCGCGAGCGCCTCGATCAGCGAGCGTTCGCGCGCCTGATTCTCTTCGGTATCGACGAGCAGCAGCGTGTAGTCATGCTGGAGCGCGACGCGGTTCGCGCCTTTGACGACGTTCGTGAAGTACGGATTGCTGATGTCGAGGATCACGACGCCGATGGTGCGCGTGCGTCCGGTGATCATCGAGCGCGCGAGCGGGTTCGAACGATAGCCGAGCCGCTCGATCGCTTCCTTGAGCCGCGCCTCGACAGCCGGCGAAAAGCGCTGCGTGCCGTTCACGTACTTGGATACCGTCGCGACCGACACGCCGGCTTCCGCCGCCACGTCGCGGATCGTCGGGGAAACTTTTTTCATGAGGAGGGTAACGTTTTCGTTCCGTTGCCCCGGATTGTGGCAGAAAAAGCCGGCACTCGACCACCGCCCGATATCGGGAAAATGCGGATGGCCGCGGGCGGGTTCAAGCATTGACGGTCGGCTTTTGTCCCGCGTATAGTTGGAAAACGTTTTCCGCTTTCGGCTGATTCCACCGATTTCGGGCAACTTCCCGGACACCCTTCAGGACAGATTCAAGGAGACTCGATGAACGCCTCATCCACCGGCGCACGCAAGCCGTTCGGGCGCCTGCTGCTGACCGGCGCGGCCGGCAACCTCGGCCGCCAGGTGCGCGGCGCGCTGGCGACCTGGGCCGACGTCGTGCGCGTGAGCGACATCGCCGCGCTGGACGACGCGGCCCCGCACGAAGAAGCCCGTGTCGTCGACCTGGCCGACCGGCCGGCGGTGATGGACCTTGTCGACGGCGTCGACGCGATCGTTCATCTCGGCGGCATTTCGGTCGACGCGCCGTTCGACGATCTCGTCGATGCGAACATCACCGGCACGTACAATCTGTACGAAGCCGCGCGCAAGCACGGCGTGAAGCGGATCGTGTTCGCGAGCTCGAACCATGCGATCGGTTTCCATCCGGTCACGGAGGTGCTCGATGCCGATTCGCCGCTGCGCCCGGACAGTCTCTATGGCGTGACGAAGTGCTTCGGCGAGTCGCTGTCGCGCTACTACTTCGACCGCTTCGGGATCGAGACGGTGTGCCTGCGGATCGGCTCGTCGTTCGAGGCGCCGAAGAACCCGCGCATGCTCGTGACGTTCCTCAGCTATCGCGACTTCATCGAGCTCGTGCGCTGCTCGCTGCTGACGAACCGCGTCGGGCACGCGATCGTGTACGGCGTGTCCGACAACCCGGTGAAGTGGTGGGACAACACGAAGGCCGGCTTCCTCGGCTTCCGGCCGCAGGACAGCTCCGAGCAGTTCGAGGGGATGTTCCCGCTCACCGCGCCAACCGCCGACTACGACGATCCCGCGCAGCGCTACCAGGGCGGCGGCTTCGTCGTCGGCGAGCCGATGGAGCGCAACGCGAAGTAAGCGCGGCGCGCGACGTGGATCAGCGCAGGATGTCCGTCGCCTTGTGCCGTTCATCCACGCCGTCGATCAGGATCAACGGGCCGCTCGCGTGCCGCGCGCGTAGCGGCTGGATCTGCTGATACGCATCCGATTCGTACCAGGCGCGGGCGGTGTCGAGATCAGGAAACGCGATCGCGATCAGGTCGCCGCGCCACTCGCCTTCGCGCACGTCGGGCCGCGCGCCGTGAATGACGAAATGGCCGTCGAACGGCGCGAGCGTGCCGTCGATGCGCTCGAGGTAGTCGACGATGTCGTCGCACATTTGAACGTCGTGCAGGTGGGCGATGGCGTAGGCGGTCATGGCGGGCTCCGTGGTGTCGATGCGATGCGTCGATCGATGCGGCCATGATCGGTGCGCGGGCGGCGCGCGTCGATTACCCGCGACGTAAGCAAATCCACCTGGACGAACGCGATGCCGGCCGGGCGCGTCACGCGCGCTTGCGCATCGGCCGCGGGCGCGGCACCGCCTCGGGTGCCGGCGCCGACTCCGCCGCTTCCTTGCACAACTTGTCGAGCATGCGTTGCGCGGCGCCCGCGCAATCCTCGCCCGCCGGCTTGTTCGCGATCTCGTCGATCAGCGCTTCCAGGCTGCGCCGGTTCTGCGCGAGCCGCTGTTCGAGCAGCGCGATTTCGTCAACCTTGTGCCGCAGCGCGTGCAGCAGTTCGTCGTGCGGCCACGCGCCGAGATCGGGCGGCAGCAGCGCGCGGATCTCGTCGAGCGCGAAACCCGCGCGCTGCGCGCGGTCGATGATCGCGAGCCGCGTCAGCGCTTCCGACCCGTATTCCCGATAGCCGTTCGCCTGCCGACGTGCCGGTTCGAGCAGGCCGCTCGCTTCGTAGAAGCGGATGCGCGACGCCGCGATGCCGCTGGCGCGCGCCAGCTCGCCGATTTTCATGGTTATGCTCCAGGGGGCTTGACCTTGAAGCTGACTTTAAAGTTATGGTGGGGCATCGTCAATCGAGGATGTCCATATGAACCTGTTTGCGCCCCTCACCCTGCCCAATGGCGCGGTGATTCCCAATCGCCTCGCCAAGGCCGCGATGGAGGAAAACATGGCCGATGCGGATCACGCGCCGTCCGACGCGTTGCTGCGCCTGTACCAGGCGTGGGCCGACGGCGGGGCCGGCCTGATCCTGACCGGCAACGTGATGGTGGACGGCCGCGCGATGACGGGGCCGAACGGCGTCGTGCTCGACAGCGACGCGCATCTCGACCGCTTCCGGCGGTGGGCGCAGGTCGCGCGCTCCGGCGGCGCGCACGTGTGGATGCAGATCAATCATCCGGGGCGCCAGATGCAGGCGGCGCTCGGCCAGACGACGGTCGCGCCGTCGGCCGTGCCGCTCGCGCTCGGTGCGCTGTCGAAGCAGTTCCCGGTGCCGAAGGAGATGACGGAAGCCGATATCGTCGACGTGCAGCAGCGCTTCGTGCGGGCCGCGCGGCTCGCCGAGCAAGGCGGCTTCACCGGCGTGCAGATCCACGCGGCGCACGGTTACCTGCTGAGCCAGTTCCTGTCGCCGCTGACCAACCGCCGGCAGGACGCGTGGGGCGGCCCCATCGAGCACCGCGCGCGGCTGCTGCTCGATATCGTGCGGGCTGTGCGCGCGACGGTGTCGCCGGCGTTCGTCGTGTCGGTCAAGCTGAATTCGGCCGACTTCCAGCGCGGCGGCTTCAGCGCGGACGATGCGAAGCGTGTCGTCGAACTGCTGAATCCGCTCGGCGTCGATCTCGTCGAGCTGTCGGGCGGCAGCTACGAAGTTCCGGCGATGCAGGGCGAGGCGCGCGACGGCCGCACGTTGGCCCGCGAAGCGTATTTCCTCGAATTCGCGCGGGACATCACCGCCGTCGCGGCGATGCCGCTGATGGTGACGGGCGGGATCCGGCGTCGCGCGGTGGCCGAGCAGGTGGTCGCCAGCGGCGTGGCAATGGTCGGCATCGCGACCGCGCTGTCGATCGATCCGAACCTGCCGCGCGACTGGCGGACCGGCAAGGACAGCGCGCCAGCGCTGCAGCCGATCCGGTGGAAGAACAAGGCGCTGGGCGCGCTGGCGAACATGGCCGTCGTGAAGTTCCAGCTCGCGCGGTTGAGCGCCGGACGGCGCACGCATCCGGGCGTGTCGCCGCTGCGCGCGCTGGTGTCGCAGCAGATGGCCGCGCAGTGCCAGACGCGGCGCTACCGCAAGTGGATGGCGGGGCGGGCGGCGCGTTAGGCGCGACGGCGATGCGGCGTGTGGCCTGATGCCGGCTCAGACCGGGTACGCATCGTCGACCTTCAGGTTCGCGAGCCGGAACAGCGTGCGCAGCGTCTGCGGATGAATGTCGCGGCGCGCGGCGAGCGACGTCAGCATGAAGTCGAGCACCTTCGCGTAACGCAGCAGCACGAGGCAGCGCGCGAGGTCCGCATTGCCGCCGCGCATGCCTTCGGCGAAGTGGACCATCTGGGTCGACAGCGAGCGTGCCATCTCGAGTTCCATCTGCTGTTTTTCGGTCCATTCGAGCTGCGGCTGTTCGAGCAGTTTCGCGAGAAAGAGTTGGAACGACGTATCGGATGAGTTGGGCAGCGCATCCATGGGGAGCCTCGTTGCTTGCGTGGATCGTTCGGGCGTATCCGGTGGACGGATCCCGATCCGGTTCATGTCCGCGCCGACTGGTGACGCGGCTGTCGCTGCAATGCGAATGCAGGTTTCGTACCAGCGGCGCGATCCGGTTGTCGAGCAACGTCGACGCGGAGCGCGGCCGCGGTCATCGCGTCCCGCCGGGGCTGGCTTGCGTGGAAAATCGACGAAGGGATCCATACGCCGCGCGTGGTCGCTATCGATCGCGCGTCATGGCCCGGACGGATGAAATGCTTCAGCGATGTAACGTAACGCCGGATTCAAACCGGTTACGTGTTTCGGTCGACGGATCGCCGGAAGGTCGCGACGCCTGTGTGTCGGCAGTGCCCCGTGGCCTCGGGCGGCTGCGCGCCGCGCGCCGCGACCACGTCCGCCGCACGGTCGAATGCCGCGACGCCTGCGCCGGATGTTTCATATCCGAGACGTTTTCGCGCGAGGCGATCCGGATGCGTATGCGTATGCAACGGACGCCGCCGGCGCGATCCAACTGGCCCTGCGAATAACCGGCCAACTGTCCATGGGCAGCGGCGCCGTGTTTGCGAACAATCTTCGCATCATCCCCGCGAGGTTCGACATGAGCGTCCACGCCTTCTTCTCGGCCAACCTGCTGCTCGCCTACACGGCTTATTTCATCGGCACGGCCAGCCCCGGCCCGAGCAATCTCGCGATCATGTCGGTTGCCGCGAACCATGGCCGCAAGGCGGCGCTGGCGTTCGCGCTGGGCGTCATCTCGGGATCGATGTTCTGGGCGACGGTGGCCGCGCTGGGCGTATCGGCGGCGCTGCTCGCATGGTCGAAGCTGCTGGTCGCGATCAAGCTGTTCGGCGGCGCGTATCTGCTGTGGCTCGCGTTCAAGTCGGGCCGCACCGCGTGGTCGGCCAGATCGGCCGATACGCTGAACGCGGCGCCCGAGCAGAAGCTGTCGCGCCTCTACGTGCGCGGCGCGATGCTGCACCTGACGAATCCGAAAGCGATCCTGGTGTGGGTCTCGATCGTCGCGCTGTCGTCGAACGGCGCGGGCGCGTCGCACGGCGCTGTCGTGCCGGGCTGCATCGCGATCGGATGCGTGGTGTTCGGCGGCTACGCGCTGGTGTTCTCGACCGACAGCGCACGCCGGCTGTACGTGCGCGGCCGGCGCGCGATGGAAGCGTGTCTCGCGGTGGTGTTCGGCGTGGCGGGCGTCCGGTTGCTGGCGTCGAACGTATAGGGCGGCGCGTCGCGAAACGGCGTCGCGCGCAGCGCCGCGTCGGCGTTCCCGGTCCGCGCGTGGCGCGCACGCGCAAAAAAAAGCCGCTGCACCGGCGCGGGCAGCGGCTTGTTCCGGGCACCATGCTTCAGAAAATGAAGCCCGTGTTGATGAACTTCGAGTAGTGATCCGACACGATCGAATCGAGCAGCTGCTTGCTGCCCTCGGTCTGCTTGGCCGCGACCATCGAGCGGATCGAGAACGCGCGCAGCGCATCGGTCACCGACAGCGTGCCTTCCGCCGAGTCCTTGCGGCCCGCGAACGGGAACACGTCCGGCCCGCGCTGGCACTGGCAGTTGATGTTCACGCGGCAGACCTGGTTCACGAGCGGATCGACGAGCGCGCCAATCTGCGCCGGATCGGACCCGAAGATGCTGACCTGCTGACCATGGTCCGACGTCGTCACGTAGTCGAGCGCGGTTTCCACGTCGTCGAATGGCGCGACCGGAATGATCGGCCCGAACTGTTCCTCGCGATACAGCTTCATGCCTTCGGACACCGGATACACGACGGCCGGATAGAACAGCGTCTTGCTGAACTCGCCGCCCGAGTGGTTGACGACCTGCGCGCCCTTCGCCTTCGCGTCGTCGATCGCGTCGGTCATGTACGCGGTGCGATGCATGCCCGGCAGCGGCGTGATGCTGACGCCTTTCTCCCACGGCATGCCGATCTTCAGTTGTTCGAGCGCGGCGGTGAAGCGTTTCAGGAACTCGTCGACGATCGAGCGATGCACGAGCAGCATCTTCAGCGCGGTACAGCGCTGGCCGTTGAACGACAGCGCGCCGAGCAGACACTCCTTCACGGTGAGGTCGAGATCGGCGTCGGGCAGCACGATCGCCGCGTTCTTCGCGTCGAGGCCGAGGATCGCGCGCAGCCGATGCGACTTCGGATGCTGCTTCTTCAGGTGATCGGCGACCTTGCTCGATCCGATCAGCGCGAGCACGTTGATCTTGCCCGACGCGAGCATGTGCGGCACGACCACCGCGCCCGGCGCGTAGATCGTGTTGATCACGCCTTTCGGGAACGCATCGCGGAACGCCTCGAGCAGCGGCTCGAACAGCAGCGTGCCGTACTGAGGCGGCTTGAACACCACGGTGTTGCCCATCAGCAGCGCGGGGATCAGCGTCGCGAAGGTTTCATTCAGCGGATAGTTGTACGGCCCCATGCACAGCACGACGCCGAGCGGCGTGCGGCGGATCTGGCCGATCGTGCCTTCCGCGATCACGAAGCGCGAGTTCGCGTTGTCGAGCTCCTTCAGCGCGTCGATCGTCTGCGTCATGTACGTGACGGTGCGGTCGAACTCCTTCTGCGAATCGGCGAGGCTCTTGCCGATCTCCCACATGATCAGGTTCACGACCAGCTCGCGCTGCGCGACCATCCGCTTGATGAAGTCCTGCATGCACGCGATGCGCTGCTCGACCTTCATCGTCGGCCACTCGCCGCGGCCCGAGTCGTACGCGCGCACCGCGGCGTCGAGCGCTGCGTCGCTTTCCGTCTCGCCCATCACCGGATAGCTGCCGATCTCCATCTGCGCGACGCTGCCGTCCGGCTGGCGCACGCACACGGGCGACAGCACGGTCTTGGTCGTGCCGTCCCACGGGCGCAACTCGCCGTCGACCAGCGACACGCGCTGGTGGATCGGAGCGGCGAGCCGGAACTCGGCGGGGATGTCTTGATAGGCGGGAAACAGCTGCTGCAGGGAGGCGGAATCGGGCATGACGGTCTCGTTTGACAGGTGTCCGGAAAGGACGGGCGATGCGGAATCCTGAGCTGAATGATCCTCAATCCTTGAATCGGCATGATGACGCGCGCACGTCTCGACGTCACGCTACGTCACGCGATGGTGTGGCCGAAACCCGGATTGGAACCAGTTCCATTTAAAAGGAACGCCGAGCCGATTGCAACATTTGCCGAACGCGATCGTTCGGCGCGTAAGGATTCTGTAGGACTGTTTCCAAATGCCGGAAATAAGCCGATCGGTGCGTGCGCAAACGTTTCACGGCGGCCGGTTTGGGCGGATAATGGCCACGCGCGGCGCAGAAAAAATTGCCCCGGGACCTGAGAGAAAACATAAGCAGTGAAGAAATGAGAGAAGGTGCCGCCGCGCTGCCGAAGCGAGGTCGGCTGCCCGGAGCGCCGGGTCGGGGTTGCCCGCCCGGCGCGCACCGGACTTGTCGCGGTACGCCGCGATCACTCGACGTCTTCGTCATCCTCCGCATCGAGATCGTCTTCCCTCCCGTCCCGCCCCGGCGCCGCATACGCGCTCGCCTGTTCCAGCAACCACGCACGAAACGACTCCAGCGGCTTGCTGTGACTGAGCTCCGTCGGATACACGAGGTAGTACGCCGAATCGCCGACCGTCGCCGCGTCGCACGGCACGACGAGGCCGAGCTGCTGCAGTTGTTCCTCGACGAAGAACTTCGGCACGAGCGCGATCCCGAGCCCGGCCGCGGCCGCGCTGATCAGCATCGTATGGAGTTCGTAGCGCACGCCCTGCATCGTGCGGATGTCCTCGACGCCGTGCGTCTCGAACCATTGCGCCCATGCGCCGGGGCGCGTCGTCGAGTGCAGCAGCGGATACGCGAGCAGATCCTCCACGCGTTCGACCGGCCCGTCGAGCAACGCGGGCGAGCAGATCGGCACGACTTCCTCGCCGAACAGATAGTCGGACGACGTGCCGGGCCAGGTCGGCTTGCCGTAGTGGATCGCGGCTTCGAAGTGCGTGTCCTCGAACGAGAACAGGTCGGTGCGGCTGCCCATGTTCACGCGTACGTCCGGCGTGCGGTCGTAGAAGCTCTTGATGCGCGGGATCAGCCAGTGCGACGCGAAGGTGGGCAGCACGGCCAGCTCCAGGTAGCCGCCGCCGCTACCGTGCGCGATGATCGACAGCGTGTCGCGATCGAGCGCTTCCAGCGCGCGGCGCACCTGCGTGCCGTACAGCTTGCCGGCGCGCGTCAGCACGACGCGCTGCTTCACGCGTGCGAACAGCCGCACGCCGAGGCTCGCCTCTAGCGTCGCGATCTGCCGCGATACCGCGCTTTCGGTCAGGAACAGCTCCTTCGCCGCGTGCGTGAAGCTCTCGTGGCGCGCCGCGGCTTCGAAAGCCACGAGCGCACCCATGTTGGGGATCTTGAATTTGCGCATGAATTTGTCTGACGAAGGAGCCCGCCCGAAGCGGGCCGGCGAACGCGTGCGGGAACCGTCAATAATTCCAAAAACTCATCACGTGTCAATTTAATCTCGCTTTACGCCCTGCTGCAACCCTTTGAATAATGCATCCCACGCAAGGTCAGGCGCCCGCGGGGGCGGCCGGCCAACCGAAATGCCGGCACGTTTGCCGGCGATCCCCGACACGAGAATCCTGATGCGCAATCCGAATATCGACAGCCTGCTGACGAAGCTGCTGGGACAGGCAAAGACCGACGCCCTGTTCGCGACCCTGAACATGCCGGCCATTCTCGAGGAATGGGAAACCGATGTCGTCACGCGCGCGGAAATCGCGCAGGCGATGAACATGGCGCTGTTCGAAGGGCTGCTCGAACGTTCGGCGAACGGCCGCGCGTACACCGCCGAAGCCATCGAAAACGGCGGTTCGGTCTACTTCGACCACGGCGCGCTGCGTACGGTGCGCTGGCCGCACACGGGTGCGTTGCCGCCGGGCGAAGCCGCGTTCACGCGGATCCTGCGTCCGCTTGGCTTCCGCCTGAACGGCCGTTATCCGCTCGACAAGCTCGGCATGACCGGCCGCGCGTACGCGCATGAAGACGCGCCGGACGAGATCGCGCAGTTCTTCGTCAGCGAACTGCATCCGGAACGTTTCTCGAAGGAATTCCAGCAGGCCGTGACGAACGTCGTGAGTTCGTCGCGCGATCCACTGTCGCCGGCGGCCGTCGCGCTGCTGTGGGAGATCGAGCGCGAAGGCTGGCTGCCGCTCGATGCCGCGCATGCATTGCTGCCGGAGATCGTCGGCGCGTTCGCGCGCCAGCACGACGTGCCGAACGAACTCGACTACGAAACGCTGTTGCTCGAATCTGCCGAGATGGCATGGATCGCGACCGAAGGCAACGCATTCAACCATGCGACCGATCGCGTGACCGACGTGTTCAAGCTGTCCGACGACGAGAAGGCGAAGGGGCGGCCGATGAAGCCGGAAGTCGAGCGCTCGCGTTCGGGCCGCGTGTTCCAGACCGCGTATCGCGCGGACATCGTCGAGCGCGAGTTCCGCACGCGCGACGGCGGCACGGTGAAGCGCAACGTGCCGGGCTCGTTCTATGAATTCATCACGCGTCGTCGCACGTTCGACCAGGCGGCGCGGCGCTGGGTGACGGACCTGCGTTTCGATGCGGGCAACGCGCAGGGCATCTTCAAGATGACGGCGAACGCGGCGAAGTAAGCGCGACGCACGCAAGACAAAAGGGCCGGCGGCTGATGACAGCCGCCGGCCCTTTTGCGTTGCATGAGCGCGTCGAGCGTCAGAACAGATGCGTGACCAGGTAGAACAGCACCAGCACGCCGAGCGGTACGCCCAACAGCCATGCGATCAGATACTTGCCCATGTCGTGGTCCTCCGCATTGCCGCGACGCGGGACGCGTCGCGGCGGTGTGAGGAGACTGACGCGTTACAGCTCGCGATCGAACTCCTTCATTTGCTTCTCGGCTTCGTCGCGCGCGATCCCGTAACGCTCCTGGATCTTGCCGACCACATAGTCGCGATTACCTTCGGCGACGGCCAGGTCGTCGTCGGTCAGCTTGCCCCACTTGGCCTTCAGCTTGCCCGACAACTGCTTCCACTGACCCTTGATCTTGTCTTCGTTCATGGTGTGCTCCTGTCGTAAAGGGAGAAAAGTGCGGCGCCAGGCCGCGTGATACCTCAGGCCTTCGCCTTCAGGCCGGATGCGTCGACGTGCTTCACGCCCTTCACCGAGCGTGTCACGGCGATCGCTTTCTTTACCGCGAGCTTCGAATGCAGCACGCCCGTCAGCGTGACGACGCCGTCCACCGTCTTCACGTCGATGTCCGTGCTCTTCACGCCTTTGGTGGTCGCGAGTTCGCTCTTCACCTTGGTCGTGATCCATGTATCGGTCACGGGCTGGTCCGATTCGGCCTTCATGGATTTCTCGGTCGACGACGCCTGTGCGTACGCGGTGGTGAGCGGTGCGCCAGCGAGCAGGAAAGCCGCGCTGACGGCGAGCAGCGTCGAAAGGTGCGAGGTCTTGTTCATTGATGTTCTCCTTCGAGTGGCGTGAGTGAATGGATGCGAATGCAATGCGAATGCGGATCGCGCCGCGCGTTATCGCGTCATCGCGTCATCGCGCGATCGGCGTGTCGTAGCCCGGCTCGCGCGGCGGCATGTCCGGGCGCGGTACGTCGGGTGGTTGGGGCACGGGCGGGTCGGTGCCGGGCGACGGTTCGGGCGGATGGTCCGGAGCCGGTTCGGGCCGCGTCGGATCAGGTGTCTGATGCAGCTTCATCGGGTCGTCCTCCTCTGCGGTAGTTCAGCGCGTGAGCGCCGATGCAGTACCAGCGTACCGGCACGAACGCACGCACACATCGCGCAAATTCACCGGGTTGCCTAGTGCGTTTGCACGGGGACGGAACGGCCGAGCGGGAACGGGAAATGCGCCGATGGACGCGCGAGGCGCGACGGCATGCGCGGGTGCCGCCATGTGCGCCGCTTGGCGGGATAGCGCACGCTGGCGGCGTGGCACGCGAATGTACTATTGCGCATGGTGCATCCAGCGTGCCGAGCGCATCGACGGCACGCGACCATCGCGACACGCGCCGGGCCGGCGCACGTCGGCGCCTGATGGCGCGGATGCAGCCCAACCGGCAACCATGCACACGACGTGGACGACCCTTCAATGGACGATCGAGTAAACGAACAGACGCTCAAGTCGCATACCGACCGGCGTCAGCTGTACCAGATCATCGCGGGGCTCACCGAAGGCGTGATCCTCATCGAACCCGACCAGCGCATCGTGTGGGCGAACGAGGCCGCGCTCGCGATGCACGGCGTCACCGAGCTCGATGCGCTCGGCGCGGACGTCACCGAGTATCGCGAGCGCTTCCGGCTGCGCTACCGGAACAACAATCCGGTGGGCGACGGCCACTATCCGATGGATCGCGTGATCGCGGGCGAGGAGTTCAGCGACGTGACGGTCGAAGTCGAATCGGCCGCCGACGAGAACGTGAGCTGGGTCCACCGGATCCGCAGCCTCGTGCTGACGAACGCCGCCGGCGAACCCGACTGCCTGGCGCTCGTGCTGCACGACGCGACCGAATGGGCAAGCGCCGAGGAGCGCTTCGAGCTCACGTTCAACGCGAACCCCGCGCCGGCCGTGATCTGCCGGCTCGACGACCTGCGCTACGTGAAAGTCAATCAAGGCTTCCTCGACATGACGGGCCACGCACGCGACGACGTGCTCGGCCGCTCCGTCTACGAAGTCGATGTGCTCGATCAGGCCGAGCATCGCGAACTCGCGATCGAGCGGCTCGGCGAGGGCGCGACCATCCCGCAGATGGAGGCCGTGCTCAAGCGCGCGGACGGCGGCACGAAGGCGGTCGTCGTCGCCGGGCAGCCGATCGACATGAACGGCGAGGCATGCATGCTGTTCACGTTCATGGATCTCGAGCCGCGCAAGCAGGCCGAACTCGCGCTGCGGCAGAGCGAGGAGTGCTTCGCGAAGGCGTTCCGGATGGCGCCGGTCGCGACCGCGATCGTCACGGCCGACCGCTTCGAACTGCTCGACGTGAACGATGCATTCGTCGCGATGGCCGGCCATGCGCGGGACGATCTGCTCGGCAAGTCCGCGGACGAGATCGGGCTGTGGGCCGAGCGCGGTGCGCGCCAGCAGATCGACAGCGCGCTTGCACGCGACGGCAACGTGCGCAACGCGGACGTGCAGATCCGCACGGGCGATGGCGACGTGCGCGATTGCGTGGTGTCGGCCGAACCGGTCGCGATTCACGGGCAGGATTGCCTGCTGATCGCGTTGCCCGACATCAGCGATCGCAAGCGTACCGAGATGGAGCTCGTCTACGCGATCGAGACCGCGATGCAGGATGCGTCGTGGTTCAGCCGCACGCTGATCGAGAAACTGGCGAACGTGCGGCGCGAGAATGCGCCGGACGCGGGCGCGCAGCTGTCGGATCTCACCGCGCGCGAACGCGACGTGTTCGACCTGCTGTGCCACGGCCTCGCCGACAAGGAGATCGCCGGCCGCCTCGGGCTCGCGCCGAACACGGTCCGCAATCATGTCGCGACGATCTACGCGAAGCTCGACGTGCATAGTCGCGGCGAGGCGATCGTGTGGGCGCGCGAGCGCGGGATCGTCGGCGCGGCAGACGCGAACGGCGCGCGCGGCGACAAGGGCGCCGAGAAGGGCGGCGCGAACGTCAAGGGCTGACGCCGGGCGCGGGCCGTCTCCCCATCGGTGCGAATGCACCATGCAGGCTGGTGCATCCGCATCTGCCGCGCGCGGCGCGCGGCTGCGATCCTGTCCACTCGGCGGTGCGACGCGGGCTGCGGCACCGTCGGCTCTCTCCCCAATTCGTTGCAGGAGACGACCATGGACAGGAATCGCATCGAAGGCAAGCTCAAACAACTGAAAGGTTCGGTCAAGGAAGCACTCGGCAAAGTGACGGGCGACCGCGAGACGGAGGCGGAAGGCGTGGCGGAACAGCAGGCCGGCAAGATCCAGGAGAAGGCGGGCGAAGCGGCCGACGAAGTGCGCCGTCATACGGGCAGCGACCGGCACTGAGCGCCGTTGACCCATCGCGCGCTGTGCCCACGCCGCGTGACGTCGTGATGATTCTCCATCGGCATCACCCTGCGCGGCCTTCATTCGAAAGCGTCTTTGCGCATACCGCCCGATCTTTCTCCCTTCCCGGCTCGCCATCGCGCGGGCCGGCGCCGTCTGTGCACACGGAACTTGATGACAATTCCTCACAACGTAGTTCCGATATTTCGTTTGCTGCACGCGTATTGGCTACCCACAATCGGTTCACCTCTTTCGCGCTGACAGGTTCTTCGGAGACGGAAGCGCGGTGATCGACCGGCAGGCGACGCGCGTTTCGCGCAGCCCCCGGCGACAGCAGAATTCACCGGCACGCGGGAGGTCGCCGCCGCGCGATGGTCGTGCGGCGCATCCGACCCATACAAGAAGGATTGGCCGATGACGTTCCGCATTCGTTCGCTTTCCGGCATTGCCCTGACCGCCGCGATCCTCGCGTTCCAGACGGGCGCGGCCCACGCGCAGGAGACGGTCGTGAAGGTCGGCGTGGCCGTGCCGCTGACGGGCGGCGGCGCCGCGTACGGCAAGGACATCGAGAACGGTGTGCGCATGGCCGTCGACGAGGCGAACGCCGCGCATACGACGATCGGCGGCAAGCCGGTGAAGTTCGTCGTCGCGTCGCAGGACGACCAGAGCGATCCGCGCGTCGGCGTGCAGGCCGCGCAGCAGCTGACCGACGCGCAAGTGGCCGTCGTGATCGGCCACTTCAATTCGGGCACGACGCTGCCCGCGTCGAAGATCTACGCGAAGGCCGGCATTCCGATGATCACGCCGTCGGCGACCAATCCCGACATCACGCGTGCCGGCCTCGGCACCGTGTACCGCGTGATCGCCACCGACGCGCAGAACGCCGGCAACGCCGGCGCCTATGCGGCGAGCGTGACCAAGGCGAAGCGCATCGCGATCATCGACGACCGTACCGCGTTCGGCCAGGGCGAAGCCGACGAGTTCGAGAAGGCCGCGAAGGCGAACGGCGGCACGATCGTCGCGCGCGAATTCACGAACGACAAGGCCGTCGACTTCAGCGCGCAGCTCACGAAGATCAAGAGCACGAACGCCGACCTGGTGTTCTTCGGCGGCCTCGATGCGCAGTCGGCGATGCTCGTCAAGCGCATGCGCCAGCTCGGCATCCGCGCGCAGTTCCTGGCGGGCGGCGGCGTGATGAACGCGAACTTCATCAAGCTCGCCGGCAACGCGGCCGAAGGCGCGTCCGTGTGGGAGTACGGTCAGCCGCTGTCGCGTCTCGCGAAGGGCAAGCAGTTCGAAACGAAATTCAAGCAGAAGTACGGCGTCGACATGCTCGCGTATGCGCCGTTCGCGTACGACGCGACGTGGATCGCGATCAACGCGATGCAGAAGGCGAACTCGACGAAGCCGGCCGACTTCAACGGCGCGCTGAAGGGCACGCGCTACGATGGCATTACCGGCACGATCGCGTTCACGAACACGGGCGACCTGAAGAACCCGAGCTCGACGCTGTATGAAGTGAAGAACGCCGCGTGGCAGCCCGTCACCACGCAAACGGCGGACTGAATACCCGAACGCGCGCGGACTTTCGCGGCGACGCCGGACGTGCTGAAATACCCAGGGCGATCGAATGCGATCGCCGCGCATGTCGGGGCGATACGCCGGGCGGTCCGCACGCACGGCGCCGCGCGCGACGCGGCATGAACAATCTTCGGGCGCGGCCGGCTGGCCGCGCCTTTCACGTGCAACTGGAGTCAGTCGTGAGTTCTCAAGTCGTCATCGTCGGCGGTGGTGTGATCGGCAGCTCGATCGCCTATTTCCTGCGCGCTACCGATCCGACGGTGTCCGTGACCGTCATCGAACGCGATCCCACCTATGCGAAGTCGTCGTCGGCGCTGTCGGCCGCATCGATTCGCCAGCAGTTCTCGACGCCGCTGTCGATCGAGATGTCGCTGTTCGGGATCGACTTCTTGCGCACGATCGGCGAGCGGCTCGAGGTCGATGGCACGCGGCCGTCGATCGATCTGCACGAAGGCGGTTACCTGTTTCTCGCGACACCGGCAGGCGATGCGACGCTGCGCGAAAACCATGCGCTGCAGACGAAGCTCGGCGCCGATATCCGCTTGATGGATCGCGATGCGCTGCGCGCGAAGTTTCCGTGGCTGAACGTCGACGATCTCGTGTCGGGCGCTTATGGCGCAAGCGGTGAAGGGTGGTTCGACGGCTATGGGCTCGTGCAGGCGCTGCGCAAGAAGGCGCAGGCACTGGGCGCGCGCTACGTGCCGGCCGACGTGACCGGCGTCGTTCGCGACGGTCGCAAGGTCACGCATGTGATGACGAGCGACGGCGAGCGCTACGCGTGCGACACGCTCGTCAACGCGGCGGGCGCGTGGACGCGCACGCTGTCGTCGATGATGGGCATCGACATTCCCGTGTATGCGCGGCGTCGCAGCATCTTCAACGTGTCGTCGCCGGCGCAGCTCACCGGTTGTCCGCTGCTGATCGATCCGACCGGCGTGTATTTCCGGCCGGAGGGGCGCACGTATATCTGCGGGACGTCCCCGAGCCCGGATCGCGATCCCGACGATCTGCCGCTCGACGAAGTCGATCACGACCTGTTCGACGAGGTGATCTGGCCGACGCTCGCGAATCGCGTGCCGGCGTTCGAAGCGCTGCGCGTGGAGAACTGCTGGTCCGGGTACTACGAGTACAACGTGTTCGATCACAACGCGATCATCGGGTATCACCCCGAGCTGGATAACGTCGTGTTCGCGAACGGCTATAGCGGGCACGGGCTGCAGCAGGGGCCCGCGACCGGGCGTGGGGTGAGTGAACTGATTCTGGGCGGGCGGTATGAATCGCTCGACCTGTCGTCGCTCGGCTGGGAGCGCGTGCTCGAAAACCGGCCGATCGTCGAGAAGAACGTCGTGTAGCGCGGCGTGACCGCCCGGTGTGGGGTGGGCGGGATTCTCCTTGTGTCTCAATCTGATTGGCCCGGCTTTGCCGGGCTTTTTTTGTTCTTTGGGGGTTATGGGTGGAGCGGGCAGCGGTCGGCATTCGGCCATGAAGCGCCGTTCGCCTGCATGCACATTCGGACACTCGAGCGACCGCTCCAGTCGGCAAACGGCCGTTCCGATGAGAATGATTCAGATTCCGTCATCTGCCAAAGCGCTCCTGACCTGCACTCAGGGTGTCAGAACGCGGTGAATTCTCGACCCGACGGATTAGCGCTGCGGCGACATGCTACGATCAACGCGATCCGACTTTCATCCCGACGCGCAATGACGACAATGTATGAATTGCTCGGTGTGTGCGAGAACGCGACCAACGAGGAAATCAAGCGAGGCTACCGAAAGGCGGCGATGAAAGCGCATCCCGACCGCAACGTCGGGTGCGAAGCGGACGCGCATGCGCGATTTCAGGAGATCAAGGAGGCATACGCGATTCTCTCGGACCCGGAGCTGCGCCGCGTCTATGACACCGCTTACGCAGAGGAAATGCTCCGTCACGCACGGCTTCGCGAAGAAGAGGAGCGCTTGAACGCGGAGCGTGAAGCGGAATATGCGCAGTTCGTGGCATGGGCGATGCGCTTCGCCGAGCAAGGGCACAACCGCGACGTCGTGTTCGGTGTTCTGCTCGGCCGTGATTGCGATATTCAACTCGCCGAGCGCATTGCCGGCAGCGTGGTCGAGTTGCATGCGTCGCGCCAGCCGGGCGTATCGCCGGACGGGGAGCGTGATGAGCAGATGCCGCAATGCGACGAGAGGGCGACACAGGCGACATCGGCGCACGCGTCAAAGAGCGACGCGCGAAGGAGTGGCGAACACGCGCATACGGACTTTTTCAGCGCTCTCTGGCAGGGCGTGTTCGGGCTGCGCCGGTGAGCCTTGGTGTGTGACCAGTTCTGCGAACGCAGAACTCGACCGCGATCGGTGCCAACTTCGGGGGAGGTTTTTTTGATCGACTGCTTCAATTCGTTGCATCGACGGGTTGAATCCGCGGCCAAATCCAGCCATTCGGCCGTTACTCGGAGCCGTCATTCGAAAGGCCGCTCCTCTCCGATACCGGTCCTAGAGCGTACGGATGGCGGCGTTCTAAGCGATTGTGCGGTCGGGGAGCGGCGTCCAGTCGGTGCGATGACCGATGGTTCGGAGGAAGGCGTCAAGTGCTTGTTTGGAAAGCGAAACACTTGCGTTGTTCTCTAACGGATGGAAAAGAAACAGCTGTTCTGCGTGCAGACCGCAATCCACAATGAGCCGAACACGCTTCGCTTCATCATTGACCAGCGCAAACGGGCTCAGGGAGCCGGGCAGGACACCCAGCAGTTCCAAGAGTTTGTCTGATGACGCGAAGGAGAGACGCTTACTGCCAAGCAGGTCTGCCAGAGCAACCAAATCGAGAGACTTTGTGGCCGTCGTAACTATCAAAAAGTAGCGTCCTTTTTTGTCTTGAAGCAGCAGATTCTTGCACCGCACACCTTCAAGCGCGAGGTCGAGTTTGCCCGACTCAGCCATATTGAGCACCGAATCATGCTGCTCGCAAGAGAACGGTATTTGTCTATCGGCGAGGAGCTTCAGTAGTTCGTCTTTTCGCAACATTGATGTGTTTCAGTCTTTGAGGTGGCAGGGCGGTGGCCGGCTCGGGAAACCGTCTGCACGGCCGATGACCCCATTCATTTCGGTTACGCGTCGTCGAATACAGGATACGATGCCTTGCGGATAGCAGCGATGGTCGCATCGGGCGACAGCAACCCCGATTCGTCCAGGATGGTTACAAGCGAGCGGCCCTCCGCCACCGACTGCCGAGCGAGCTTACTTACACGGGCGTAGCCGACTTTGGGAACCAAGGCCGTTGCAACTGCCATCGATTCCAAAAGATGCTTCTCGTTACGTTCCACGTCGGCCTGGATGCCCTTGACGCATTTCTGTGCGAAACGTTGAATGCCGTTTGTGAGCAGCATGATGCTATCAAACACACGAGAGGCAACTACGGGCTCGAAATGGTTGATTTCCAGCTCGCCGTACTGCACTGCCTGAGCAACTGCGACGTCGTTTCCAACGATCGCGAAGCTCAGCTGGAGTATTGCCATTGGCAGGACAGGGTTAACCTTGCCGGGCATGATTGATGAACCGGCCTGTGCCTCTGGCAGCCTCAGTTCGCCCAAGCCACCCACCGGTCCCGAAGACAGCACCGTCAGGTCGGAAGCGACCTTTGCGAGCGATACGGCAGTCGTGCGGAGTTCTGCCGAAACTCGCGAGAATACGTCCATGTTCTGCATTGCATCGAAGGAGTTCGTCGGTGCCTGATAGTCCACGCCCGTAATTTTGCCAAGATGCGAATACACCGCAGCGCGGTAGCCAGCCGGAGCGCCGAAACCAGTCCCGATGGCCGTGCCGCCCAGCGGAAGCGTACGAAGCTTGTCGCGAACTGCTGCGAGTTCTTCGGCCAGACGCTTCGTCAGAGAAGCGTAGCCTCCAAACAGTTGGCCGAGACGCATCGGTTGCGCGTCCTGTAGGCAGGTGCGGCCAAGATGCAGTACATCGGCAAACTCGGTGGCCTTGCCGTCGAACAGAACCGCAAGTTGCGATAGCTCTTCGATCAGAGGTCCGAGCATCGCATATGTCGCGATCTTCAAAGCTGCAGGGTAAGCGTCGTTTGTCGATTGCGAAGCATTGACGTGATCGTTCGGATGAACGACTTCGTAGCTACCGGGTGCGTGTCCGAGGAACTGCTGCGCACGGTTGGCGATGACCTCGTTGAAGTTCATATTCGTCGAAGTCCCGCCCGAACCTTCCATCAGATCTACGAGAAGCGACGAGTCGCACCGCCCGGCGATGACTTCTTGACAGGCTTGGGCGATCGCTTCGCACTGTTCCTTGGTCACGACGTTATTGTCGAGGTTCGCCAGTGCGGCGGCCCACTTGACCTGTGCGAAGGCGTCCCGGAACTGCGCGTAGTGAGCCACATTGAGCGAGGACACCGTAAGATTTTCGACGCCTCGAACAGTGTTCACGCCGTAGAGCTTGTCAACCGGAATGGTGACTTTGCCGACGTAGTCCTGCTCGGTGCGCTGCTCGCCTTGAGTAAGCTTATTCATGAGTGTTCCTTTCGCCAACGGTAACAAGAGATTCGATGTTCGAGCCAACGGCCTTCAGCCTCGGCATGAATGATGTTTTGATGACCTCATGCGCGGTCTCGCAGGCGTCATCGAAGAAAGCGTTGTATTCGTCTCGTCGCGCCACTAGATAAAGCGAGCGCTCCAAGCCCATATTGTCAATTACGTGAGTAGCGACGTTGCCCGCATGTGTCACAGCTTGGAGATGGCACATGGGAGTTGTAATTGCCCATCCGATGCCTTCCGCAACCATGGATGTGAGGGCGTCCGCGTTGTCCAGCTCCAGCCTGTTGGGGGCGCGAACTTCAATTCGCCGAAGATACCGTTCGATCTGCATGCCTACCTGAGAGGTTCGGTTGAACCGGACGATAGGTAAGTTTTTCGCGAGCGACCGCAAATCGTCCAGCGTGCGCACCGGCTTTGTCATCTCCTTTGGCGTTATAACGAAGTACCGTTCTGAGAAAAGCCTGTAGCGGACAACGTCATTCGCATCCATCAACGGGTCGCTGGTTATGATGAGGTCCAGGTCTCGGCGCAACAGGGCTTCGCCCTGTTGCGGGCTTAGACCAGTGCGTATCGAGAGCTGCGAAACCCTACTCAGCAGGTTTTTCGTGAAAAGTGAGCCGCAAGTTGATGCGAAGGAGTCGACCAATCCGATACGCAAATCAGGTTTGATACCTTGACCTGCCTCAACGACTTGCGCCTTCAGGTTGGCAATTTCCTCACTCAAGACTGCACCGCGATTCCGAAGCGCGATTCCAAACGGCGTCAATGCGAGCGGTCGTGTCGTACGGTTGACCAGCACGACGCCTAACTCTTCCTCAAGCTGCCGGATTATCTGCGACACGCCTGATTGTGAGATGCCCATCCTCGCTGCCGCTGCCGACATGCTTCCTTCTTCGGCAACGGCCACAAAGATTTGCACTGCATGCATGTCGAGTGGCTTGTTAGATGACATTGTTCGGCTCCTGATAGTTGCTTGGGCTCACTGTCGCATAGGCTTGCCGACTTCAGAACCGCATGCTGTTGCCGCTTTCAGGAACCGACTGCTCGCCGCTCACCACGATGACGTAAGCCGTCAGACAGGGCGCTTGGCAGCAAAAGATTCTTCCTCGGCGGCGGTATCGGACTTTACGTCGGTCAAATTCTCATTGCCCGTTTCAGGGGCCATCAGGTGACAGAAAATCCCGCCAAAGAGCAGCACTGCGACGCACGCGCCCAACGCCGCGTGAATGCCGACGTGTTGGACCGCCAGCGGGAGCAAGAACGTGCTGATCGCCGAACCGAAGCGACTTGCCGCAACTGCCAGGCCCACGCCAGATGCACGCAGATGAGTCGGGAAGAGTTCGGGCGGATAGACGAATTCAAGGTTTGCTGCTGCCGAGAGAATGCACGCGAACGCGCCGAATGCGATCATCGTTCCGACGGGGCCGAAATTGGCATACGCCAGCACAGCCAGACCAAGCGCCGCGAGGTAGAACGTCCCGATCAGGAAGGTGCGGCGAGACAGCCGATCGACCAGCAAGAGCCCGATGATGGCACCGGCCAACAGCAGAACGTTATAGACAAGGCCGCCAACGAATTTGTCTTTGACGTGCAGCGCCTCAAGCACTCGCGGCGCGAACGTCCCCAGTGCAAAGTAAGGGATGACCTGACACGTATAGAACACGCAACCGACAAGGGTGTTTTTTCGCCAGCGCGGCGAGAACAGCTCGGACCATGCGCCGCCGCGGTGCTGCTTTGCGTCGGCCGTCGGCTTCGAAAGCGTAACTTCGGAACCGAACTTACGGCGAATGATGGCCAGGGCTTCGTCGCCGCGTCCGCGTTTCATCAGCCACATCGGCGATTCCGGCACGATGAGACGGAACGGAAGAATCAATAGGGCAGGAACGCCGCTTGCCGCGAGCATGATTCGCCAGGCGTCCGGGCCAATGTCGCGCATTGCGAACCCGGCAAGATAGGCGCCAACATAGCCGGCCGCCCAAGCTGCGGCTAGAACGCTGAGAAGGCGTCCCCGGTAGCGACGCGGAGAATACTCGGTGACCAGGGACTTACTCACGACATAGTCAGCGCCGAGAATGAACCCTAAAAGCAGGCGCAGAACGAATAGCTGCGTAGGCGAGGTGACGAAGTACTGCGCGCCCGAGACGACGGCGAAGAGCAGCATGTCATACGCAAAGATCGATCGGCGACCGAACTTGTCTGCGAATGGGCCTGCCAACATGCTGCCGAAGAAGAGGCCCGCAAGCGACGCCGCTCCGAGCAGCCCCATCCACACCGCGTCGAGGTGAAGGGGGCCCGCTGCCATGCTGACGGCGATGCCGATGATGCCAAGCACGAAACCGTCGCTGAATTGCCCGCCCGTGCCACTGAACGCGACGCCCACGTGGAAAGGACGAATGGGTACGTCTTCGAGTAAAACCTGGTTGCTCACTGTCGTCTCCTGTCTCGGGGTGATGCCTAAGTGTCTTGGCACCTTGAAAACAGTCTATGACGAGAAATTCAGCAAAACAGCAGGTCCGGCCATACTATTATCGTTTCTAATAGAAACTCGAAGCACGGCTGAATATGAGCCGGCGCTGCGCTTTTGGTAGCGCGTAAAAAAGCCCAGCGCGTAGCGCCGGGCTGTCCAAGGAACTTCGTTCGGTCAGTTTTTCGTAGTTCGGGATCGGCGGTGTTCCACCCAATTTCCTGAGCGGATCTCGGGCAGGTCCAGCACCGATGCGGCTGACACAGGGTAGAACAGGCAAGCCACCGTTTGTCCATCGACATTGAGGTCGATCACTTCCAACGAGAACAATGTTTCATTCTCGGGATATGCTCGCTCGACCTCATCGAGCACAGCTCGCAGTTCGTCCTCGATTTCGTAGACTTCCCCGATTACGGGGCCGCCATCGCTAGCTGACACTAATCCGGGGTACTTCCCGAAGTCGTAGAGACGTCCCCTTACGGTCGCGGGCCCGACGAAGCGAGGCGCAGTCAGCCCATGATCGACGGCAAGATCGTAAATGTCGTTAGCCTCGCCCTTGCGCAGCGTTCCGTACAAGAACATGTTGAGCATTAGCTTTCGGTCCCGAGTTCAGAACTGATGAAGCATCTGCTGAATCCGGGCCGGGTCTTTTGTGACCGTGAGCGCGAGCATCAAGAGAATACGAGCCTTCGGCGGATTGAGGTTATCCCCCAGCAGGCCAACGTACGCGGGATCTTCCGGGACGTAACCACTGCCGGTTCGTGACGAACGGACCACGATGACCCCCTTATCGATTGCCTTCTTGATTGACGGAAGTGCGAGAAGCGACTCGCTGCCCGCGCCTACGCCCGCCACGACGATGCCGCGAGCGCCGTGGGACACTGCACCGTCATACAGATAACCTCCGTCGTTCTGATAGCCATACATGATGTCAACTTCGGGAAGCGAATCGAGGTTAGACACATCAAACGGGGTCTGCGTTGTGTGAAGTTTTACCACAGCGGTTTCGAAGTGCGGCACGTTGTCAACCAAGGTGCCAAGGTAGCCGTCGTCAGGGCTCTTGAACGTATCGAGGCTATCAGCGTTAGTTTTAGTCGTGTATCTCGCAGAGCCGATCCGGTCGTTGAGAACAATCATCACGCCTCGCCCGCGTGCCTCGGGTGATGCAGCGACAGTCACCGCCTGAAGCAGGTTGCTAGGGCCGTCCGCGCTGATAGCAGTCGAAGGGCGCATTGAGCCGGTGACGACGACCGGCTTGTCGCTCTTGACGACCAGATTCAGGAAATAGGCGGTCTCTTCGAGCGTATCGGTTCCGTGAGTTACAACCACGCCTGCGATATCGGGTTGAGCTAAAAGTTCGTTTACCCGCTTCGAAAGCTTGAGAAGAATAGCGTTGGTGATGTTTTCGCTTCCAACGTTCGAGATCTGTTCGCCTGATACCCTGGCTACCTTTCCCAGCGATGGGACCGATTTGAGAAGCGCATCTGCGGTGAGTACGCCCGGTTTGTAGCCCGTCGACTGCGTTTCCGTAGCCGCGGTTCCAGCGATCGTTCCACCAGTCGCCAGTACAGCAACGTGAGGCAGGGCGGTTTGCTGCTGAGTCTGGGCTTGAGTCTGGGCTTGAGTCTGCGCTTGGGCGTTCAACGACCCAGTCGCGAGAAAGCCAAAAATGAGGAACGTGCAAGCAAGGCGTTTCACCTGGCTCAATTGAGCGCATGCATCTTTCACAGCGTACTCCCGGATTGAAGGTAAAGGATCGCCGGCGCGTCATCGCTGACGCGGTGCGATTGAGTCGGACCCAATCGGTAGGTGGTGGTAGGCGTGGACGCCTTGGTCTTCGACTGTTACGGTTCCGATGAGCGGAGTGTAGTAAGCCGGGCGACGCGCCAAAATACTCCGGCAGTACCATTACTAAATCTGATGCTGCGATTCCGCCCGCCTGAAACTCCGCGCTACCTCGGGTGAACTCTGATTGCACCGCTGCACCACGTGCACCGTCGGAGTATGGACTCGACGGTAAAAGTCGTCGGCCAGCAAGACGTGACCGACCTATGAAGCCGAGATTTGCCCCTCGACCCCGAGACCGGCCGCAACGAGCCCTCGCTCAGCGGCGCGAGACTCGCTTCGTCATCCGCATCCCGTGTTAGTTTGCGGGAAAAAATCCAATGTACTAGAAGGCATGAACATCGATCACTTCATCGCCAAACGAGTCCGGGATCTGCGTAAGGCCCGTGCATTCACTCGGGAAGAGTTGGCTGGTTCCAGCGGCGTTAGCCGCTCGACCATTTCACTGATTGAGCGCAAAGAAACCAGTCAAACGGCTGCTGTACTCGGCAGGCTTGCCGACGCGTTGGGGGTGACGTTGGCGGCCTTGTTCTCGGACGACGTGCAAACCGCCGAGCAACATCCGCTCGCGAGGAAAGCGGACCAGCAAGTCTGGACAGATCCAGAGTCGGGTTACGTCCGGCGTCATGTGTCACCACGTGGTTTCGCATCGCCGACCGAACTCGTCGAAGTTGTATTCCCACCGGCCAAAAGCGTCTCTTTCGAGAACGTGGCTCGAAGCGTCGTAACGCACCAGCAGGTTTGGGTTCTCGAAGAAGAGATGCAAGTCAGCTGGAGGAAAGACGTGGAAACTTGCAGCCGGTGACTGTCTGGCGATGGTACTCGATCAGCACATCGTCTTTAGAAATGCCAGTCGCCAGTCGGCTCGCTATTTCGTGGCGCTGGCGACACTTCCCTCAACGAGGCGCAAGGCGGATTGACCGGAGTACTTTGTTAGCGGCCCTTCCATGCCGCATGTCGTGACTGGCGGCAGTGGGGCGGAAAGCACCATTCGTCTCCCCGCAGCGAGCGGACCCTGAACGTCTGCAACTTAGCAGAAAGAAGCCGTTCCGCCGACGCTCGTTGTCGTCAACTCGGCACGCGGAATACAACAGCCGACGCTTAGACCTTTGCGAGAAGCAGTCAGCGCCGAATGCGAAGTTTTGACGATTGACTCGTGTGCCACGGGTGTATCCATTCGAACGCGGCTCTCACTCGACCGGCGGAATCGCGCCTTCTGACAAGGTTTTGATAAGCCTCTTGCGACGCCGTTCGAGATCCGCGATCTGACGATCGATAGCTTCAAGGCGTTGCCGCTGGATATCGGTGATCTGGTCGCACGAACGCGCGCCTTCGATCAGAAGCATGCAGTCCGGGAAGCCGAGAATGTCTTCAATGGTGAAACCCGTCGCGATCATGCGCCGGATCTGCCTGACCTGCGTGACCGCCCTGTCGGGGAACATCCGGTATCCATTGTCCGCGCGCACCGACGCGAGCAAACCGTGTTTGTCGTAGTGACGGATCGATCGCACGCTTACGCCGGTGCGTTGCGAAACTTCTCCGATAGTCAGCAGTTCCTTTGAGGGCATCTTGTCCATGAAAAACAGGCTAGCACAAAGCGCTTGACTCTGACATTAGTGTCAGGGTTCAGGCTGGGCGGACGATTCACCTCGAGGCCTTCTTCATGCTCACCCGAATGCTCAGATACCTGCTGGCCGCCGCAGTTACCGCGGCAACGCTATTTGCGTCGATACCTGACGCGGTCGCTGCACCGACAAGCTATATGGTTACATCGAAGGATGGTGTAAGGCTTTCGGTTCAGGAAAGCGGCAATCCCAACGGCCCTCCGGTCATTTTCATTCACGGTCTGCTTGGCAGTCGCCTGAACTGGGAAGCGCAAGTGCAGAGCCCCGAATTACGCAAATACCGGATCATCACCTACGATCTGCGCGGCCACGGCCTGTCGGATAAGCCATCTGGCGCCTCGCCGTATCACGATGGACGCCGTTGGGCCGACGACCTCGAAGCAGTCATCGACGGCTCGCATGCGAGAAAACCCGTCGTGGTCGGTTGGTCGCTTGGCGGTGTGGTGATATCGAACTACCTCGCAACGTATGGCGATGACAACATCGCCGGTGCCGTATACGTCGATGGTGTCGTCGAACTCGCGCCGGGTCAGATCGTTGACCATCCCGAGGTCTATCGGGACATGAATTCGCCGGACCTGAAAACACATCTCGACGGTGAGCGTACCTTCATTGGGTTGTGCTTCAACCGTCGTCCGGATGCGGACACTTTCAGCCGATTGCTCGCCAACGCCGCGCTGGCGTCGTGGGACATGCAGAAGGAAATTCCGACGATGACGGTGTTTGCCGCCGAGGCGCTCAGCAAGACACGCGTGCCATTGCTGTTCATATACGGCGGCCGCGATGCGCTGGTCGACACGCCCACGACGCTGGCCCGCGCGAAGGCGTTGAATCCTCGCATCCAGAGCAAAGTGTACGTCGATGCGGGTCACGCACCGTTCATCGAGGAACCCGACCGCTTCAATCACGATCTGGCGGAGTTCGTCAGGTCGGCGTCCGGGAAATGAAGCACTGATGCTTTGACCCGCACGCATTTCACGCCAGCAAGCACGCGATCAGGTCATGCGTCGTGCGCACCTCGTACTTCCGCAGCAAGCTCGCACGATGGATGTCGACCGTGCGCGGGCTGATGTTCAGCTCCTTGCCGATTTCCTTGCTCGTCAGGCCGTGAACCAGGAATGCCGCGACGTCGCGCTCGCGATCGGTGAGCGTGCTCGTGACGTCGGGATGCTTCGCGCTCTCCGACAGGTCAGTGAAGGTCCAGACGGCCAGCTCGAAGGGCCGCTTCGAGTTGTATCCGAAGCCGCACACGGTGACCCAGAAATGGCTGCCGTCGACACGGCGCATGATGCGATCGTCGCTGAACCCGGCATGTTTCGCGAGCAGCGGCGCGAGGCGCCGGCCGGTCGTCGCGAAGTCCTTCTGCTGCGGATACAGCTTCGCGAACGACTGGTCGATGATGTCGTCACGGGTCGCCCTGAACAGTTGCAGCGCCTTCTCGTTGCACTCGACCATGATCCGCTCCCTGGCCACGATCGCCGCGACGGGCAGATGTCGGAAGAGATCTTCGTAATCGAGACGGGGCGTCGTGTCGGTCATGTTCGGCATCGTGTCGACGGGCCCGAACCGCGTTCGGACCAAGGCTATCGGGCAGGTTCGCTCCTGCTGGATTGTAGCGCTTGCCGATCACTCATCCGACTTGAAAGACACAGCACTCGTGTCCTTCGCCCGCGCACTGGACCTCGGCCGAGTGCGCGCGCATGGCCGGTGTGTTGGTATGGGGGGCGATTCAACCGTTCCACACTTCGCCGAATACCCGGAGCCAGTTTTCGCCCATCACCTTCTTGATGCGCGATTCGCTCCAGCCGGCACGCTGCATCGCGGCCGTGAGGTTCGGGAATTCACCGATTGTTCGGATACCTTGCGGATTGACGACCTTGCCGAAGTCCGTCAGACGACGATAGCGACCCTTGTCGTGGGTGATCCAGTCGAAGAACTCGGTGCTGTAGCCCTGCGTGAAGTCCGTGCCGATACCGACCTTGTCCTCGCCGATCACGTCGATCACGTATTCGATCGCTTCGAGATAATCGTCGATCGTCGCGTCGGCGCCGCGCCGCAGGAACGGCATGAACATCGTGACGCCCACGAAGCCGTTGGCTTCGGCGATCTCGCGCAGTTGATCGTCCGTCTTGTTGCGCGGATGCTCTTTCAGTCCGGACGGACAGCAGTGCGAGTAGGTGACCGGCTTCGTCGAACAGGCGATCGCGTCGGACGACGTCTTCGCGCCGACGTGCGAGAGATCCACCATGATGCCGACCCGGTTCATCTCCTGAATCACTTCGCGGCCATAGCCGGACAATCCGCCGTCCGGTTCGTAGGAGCCCGTGCCGACCAGGTTCTGCGTGTTGTAGCAGAGCTGCACCACGTTCACGCCGAGTTCCTTGAACACTTCGATGTAGCCGAGGTTGTCCTCGAACGCATACGAGTTCTGGAAGCCGAAGATGATGCCCGTCTTGTTCTCCTGCTTCGCGCGCAGGATGTCGTCCGTCGTGCGCACCAGCGTGAGGATTTCACTGTATTCGCGGATGTGCTGCTTCATTTCCGCGATGTTGTCGATCGTCTTCTGGAAGTCGTCCCACACGGAGACCGTGCAGTTGACGGCCGTGACGCCGCCCTTGCGCATGTCTTCGAACACCGAGCGCTCGAACTTGGAAATGTTCAGGCCGTCGATGATGATGCTGGATTCATGAAGGCTCGTCATCGTGTCGCTCCGTGCGTTGATGTTGTGCGGGACGGCCGCTCAAACGGCGCGTTCGACGCCGCGCTTCGCGGACTGGCCGGCTCTTCCGGTTGCAGGGCCGGCTTCCTCGAGTGCCGTCTTCGACGTTTCCGGCAGCGACAGACCCCCGATCATCGCGAAGATCGACACGGCGATCAGGTAGTACGCAGGCGACAGGTTGGTTCCGGTCGCGGAGATCAGCCACGTGGCGACGAGCGGGGCGGTGCCGCCGAAGATCGTGTAGGCGAGGTTGTAGGTGATCGCGGACGCCGTATAGCGGGTTTTCGTCGCGAACACTTCCGACATCAGCGGTGCCGTCACCACGCCCGAGAATACCGCGCCGATCGCGAGCAGCGCGACGCCGAGCAGCGAGTGCGACAACACGCCCGAGCCGCCCAGCGAGAAGGCCGGATACACCGACACGATGATGAAGATGCCGGTCGTGGCGATCGTCGCGCGGCGGCCGACGAGGTCGGAGAAGAGGCCGGCGACCGGGCACAATGCCGCGGCGAACAGGAGGGCGAGCACCGTCACGAGGAGCGACGTGCCGCGCGACAGGTGCCCGGCCACTTGCAGGTAGGTCGCGAAATACGTAGTGAACGTGTAGAAGGACAGCGCCGTCACGGACACGAACGCACCGAGCTTCAGGATGTTCCGCGACTGCGAATGCAGCGTTTCCATCAGCGGGGCATGCGCAATGTCGTGCTTGCCTTCGAGCGCCTGGAACGCGGGCGTTTCATTCAGGTTGACGCGCAGGTAGACGCCGATGAGGCCGACCGGTGCCGCGATCAGGAACGGCACGCGCCAGCCCCACTCGATCATCGCCTGCGACGACAGCGACGACTCGAGCAGATAGGCGACCACCGCCGCGCAAGCGAACGACGAGAAGGTCGATACCGGCACGAAGCTGCCGAAGAATGCGCGGCGGCGGCGCGGCGCATGTTCCATCACGTACGCGCATGCGCCGGCGTATTCGCCGCCGGCGGAAAAGCCCTGCACGCAGCGGATGATCGTGAGCAGCAACGGTGCCCAGCAGCCGATGCTCGCGTAGGTCGGCAGCAGGCCGATCAACGTCGTCGAGCCGGCCATCATCAGGATCGTCAGCGCGAGCGTGCGCTTGCGGCCGATCCGGTCGCCGACGACGCCGAAGATGAGCCCGCCGAGCGGTCGGAACGCGAAGGCCACCGCGAAGACGGCGAATGTCTTCAGGAGTCCGATCGTCGGGTCGCCGCTCGGGAAGAATTCGCGCGTCAGGATGGTGGCGAGAAAGCCGTATGCGGCGAAATCGAACCATTCGACGAAATTGCCGATCGACGCTGCAGCGATCACGCGTCGTAACGTTCTGGTGTCGACGTCCTGGGTGGTCATGGTCGTGTCCTCTTCGTGTGGGGCGCTTTGGGTCGCGTCGAAACCCATGGTAGGGAGGACAATTACCTAGGTCTATACGTGTCAATTACCTAGGTAATCGGGGGCGGGGCTGACGGGCGATCGGCCTGCCTGTTGGATTGGCGGCTGAGTCGGACCGCCAGTGGCATTCAGCAACCGCGCGCGTGTGGGGCACCAGGCAAAAAGCCGCGCCCGCAGCGTGGCGAAAGACAAGCGCGAGCCAGCTGCGGGTTCAGGTAGGGGCGGGTGGTAAGGCTGGCGACAGGCTTGGCAAACGCCAAGCCTGAATCGTCGGAAGAATGACGCCGGCCATTGCGTCACGACGGCGGGGCGAACGGTCGTCTGCCCGCACGGCGCGAGTAAGGGCTAACGCCATGTGCCGATGCGCCTCTTGCGCGATGAGCGAACTTAGGAACGGCGGAAAGGTCCGTACAAGGTCGATGAAGAGAACGGCATCAGAACAAAAGCCCCAGCATCGCCGCCTTGACTGCGGCTTCGGTCTTGTTGGTCGCGTTCAACTTGCGCATTGCATTGACGAGGTGAAATTTGACGGTGCGGTCGTCGACATGCATGATTTTGGCGATCTCGGCGTAGGTTTTCCCCGCCGCAGACCATTGCAGCGTCTCGCGCTCGCGAGCAGTCAACTCGACGGCATATTCGGGCACGAACCGCGCGAGCAGATGCATGCTCATCGCATAGTTGGCCATGTTCGCGAGCCATGACATCTTGTAGCCCTTTTCCGCGAGCTCGCGCTCATCGATCGGCTCGCCCGATCGCACCATGGTCACGAGTCCGATCGCCCCGGTGCGGCTGATGGACGGCATGCACCAGCCGTGGCGCAAGCCATGGTGTTCCGCTTCGTCCCAGAACTCGACGCTCTGCGTCTGGCTATCGGCACGCCAGATCAACGGGCTCATCTGACTGAGGCCATGCCGCACCGTCGGGTCGACGGCAAAATAGTTCTGGCTCACATAGCGGTCGACCCACGTCTGCGGATAGTTGGACTGCAGCATGAACTGCGGCTTGCTGACCGGCAACGGAATGCGCAGACCGAACGAACAGTACTCGAATCCAAGTGCTCGCACGTCAGCCGTGAACTCCAGAAACACGTCGGCCTCGGATTTTGCCGTAGCGTATCCATTCAGATACTTCTCTCTCCAGGCATGCATATCATTCCCTTGCGGTCAATCTTGCCCGCGAAGGCGGGCTATATCGTGTGGTTGGTGCGTTGACCGGTTTTTTCAAAAAATTATTCAAGAGGGAGGCTCATTGTTTCAAGTATCGAGTGGCAAGCATGATGTTGTACGCGAATTTTCTGCGTGATGGCGGATTCAGGGGGATCCACGCTCGATATTGATTGCTCGAGTTGTAGGGTTTGCATGTGGGCATGGCTACTTGTACATCCTGATAATGCGATGGCATTGTTGGGATGATCTGTAATAATCGTAAATAATATGCACACGATTGCGCCGGCTATCACGAATCACAACGCGGGTGCGCTACAAGCGTTGCAATGGCCTTCGCCTAGCCGATAGCCGCGAATCTTGCCAAACTATGCGGCAGCGATTTTAACAGGTGCCACGTCGAGAGAACGGACATGCCAGAAAAACTGAACGATGGATACGTACGATTGACCTTGCCGGCGTTTTACGCGCTGCGCTTCCGTCAGCATATGTGTCAGCAAGCCCCGAACGTGTTGCATGACTTGTGGGGCGAGGGCGTTAGCGCCGTCAACGCCGGCTACTACGAACTGGTCTGCACTGAAACGCGACCGACCGCGAGCGTCGGCTGCGTATGGCATGTTGCGGTGGGCCAGTCCGACGTGAGGGTCGGGAAGAACGACGTCAGCAGCAACGTGATGCTCCTCAATATGAACGGTGACGATTATGGGGCGCGATACAGCCAGGAATTGATCCAGGGCTGGCTGTGCTCGGGCGTCCGTCAGCGCGAACTTGAATCGGCCATCTTCGCAGGTTACTGATTTTGTTTTTTCAATGCATAGGGTTATCTTGCATGAAACCCTATGCTTCGCGGCACAGCACATGTGCCGCTCCGCCCCCGATTTCCGTCGATCCTCCTGATCGGTATGGCAATCGCGCAATGACGGCTACGGTCATCCATGCCGTGACACAGAACCTCCGATAATCAAGTGCGCTCCAGCCGGTTCTTCCGACCGACTCGCGTGGCTCTCGCCAGTTGAATTCCACCCCCTCCGTTTGCACGGCGTAATGTCCCAGCGCATTCGCCGCGAAGAATCTCGCCCGAACGCCCGACCCTGCCCATTCGGGCAGCTTTTTTGACATGGCAATTTCGGGTCCAATTCGCGCTAACAATTCTGAGATGAGAGAGCGAGGGCATTTACGATGCTGACTTTATTGTCGGGAAGAAGCGCTGATTTGAGTCGCGAGACGATGAATCGACTTGCGGAGTTTCGGCATAAGGTCTTCATACAGGAACTCGGTTGGTCATTACCCACCGGCGACGGCATCGAATTTGACGACTTCGATCACACGGACACCCTCTATGTGGTCGCTTGCGACCGCAACGGCGAAATCGTCGGATGCGGTCGGCTGCTGCCGACCGACGAGCCTTATCTGCTCGGTGAGGTGTTTCCGGATTTGATGGGCGGCGCATCGCTTCCCTGTGCGCGCAACGTGTGGGAACTGTCCCGCTTCGCGATGAGCATGCCGCGCGGCGAGTCGTTGACCGCGGAAGAGTCGTGGCAAAACACGCGTGCCCTGATGTCCGAAATCGTCCGTGTCGCGCATGCACATGGCGCCAACCGTCTCATTGCGTTCTCTGTGCTCGGTAACGAACGGCTGCTGAAGCGGATGGGCGTCAACGTGCATCGCGCTGCTCCGCCGCAAATGATCGACGGCAAGCCGACCTTGCCGTTCTGGATCGAGCTCGATGAGCAAACGCGCGCGGCGCTGAACCTCGACGCGCTGGAACACAGCGTGCCGTTCAACCTGTCGCGCGCCCTGCCTATGTCGCACGCGTTCGGACAAGCGGTGTGAACGCTCGATACGCACGCCCCGGGAAGCACGACGGTCCGCCGCGGCCGTGCCCCGGTGCAATGAATTAACTCAAAGGGTGTGCCCTGAAGATGAACAGTTTTAACGACGTGGCTCGGCTGGTCCCGGCCCGAAGGGGGAAGGTGAAATGACGCTTCGAGTGGTAGTAACCGGTATCGGCATTGTGTCCCCATTGGGTTGCGGTAAGGAATTGGTGTGGCAGCGCTTGATCGGAGGAGGCTCCGGGCTGCGCCGGCTCGGCGACGACATCGTCGCCGACCTGCCCGCCAAGGTCGGCGGGACCGTGCAGGACAAGACCGACGATCCCGACGGCGGGTTCGATCCCGAGCTTTCGGTGCCGAACAAGGAACTGAGGAAGATGGATCGCTTCATCCAGATGGCGATGGTTGCCGCGGATGAGGCGCTCGCTGAAGCCGGATGGGCGCCGCAAAGCGAGCATCAGCGCGAGCGCACGGCTACGGTCGTCGCATCGGGCATCGGTGGCTTTCCCGGTCTGGCGGAGGCGGTCCGGATTGGCGAGACGCGTGGCGTGCGGCGGTTGTCGCCGTTCACCATTCCGTTCTTTCTGTCGAATCTGGCGGCTGGCCAGATTTCGATCAAGCATCGGTTTCGCGGGCCTCTCGGCTGTCCCGTGACCGCCTGTGCGGCGAGTGTGCAGGCAATCGGCGATGCGATGCGCCTGATCCAGAACGGAG
>Ga0070663_100000094_pt1 | contig 40710 bp, 43 predicted proteins | sample KBSC63metaG_FD_65646 | JGI IMG/M metagenome (GOLD analysis project Ga0070663, IMG submission 65646) | Corn rhizosphere microbial communities from Kellogg Biological Station, Michigan, USA - KBS C6-3 metaG | ecosystem: Host-associated > Plants > Roots > Rhizosphere > Soil ...
CTCAGATAGAACTCCGACCCGGAGGGCTGCGCCTCGGTCTCGAGCTGGTTCCATTGTGTATCGATATGCGTCCGCCGGGGATGCGACGCCCACATTCGGGCAACCTGAAGCATCAAGGGTTCAAGTTCTTCCAACAGCTTTGCCGACTCGGTCATTCATCACACCTGCGATCGGACCGTTGCGGTCCACCGCCCAGCATATACCTCTACGAGGTCGCGCGACGGTCATTCCCGGCTGCAACGGTTCGAGCGTTACGGCTTCAAGCCCTGTAGAGGCCGGCGGCCCCGAGTGCAAAGTCGATCTCTGCGAAGGGCTCTTCACCGGCCGACAAGTAGCTCAGCGTGGTGCGATCGAGATGCTGCGAATCGATGGCAACTTCCGAGATGCCCCTGATGCCCGCGAGCTTTTCGGCAGCGATCGAGCCGATGAGATAGTGGCCATTCGACGTCAGGTTACGCGCGATCGCCATGGTCTTGCGCATTCGTCTGCCTGTAGCGTTTCGGTGCAGCGAGTATGCGCCAAGCAGCAGACGGATGTCGGCGTGGATGGCGCGTCAGCGAACCTCTTCAATCCACACCATCTTTCCGTTGGCCACGACAAAGATTATCGTCTTCGTCCCGTCGCGGTAGTACCACTTCTCACCAAGGTGCGCTCGTATCAGTACGCGACGTGACCATCTGCGAGGCGGATGCACGACATTAGACGGCGTCAGCGTTGGCTCGCAGCGTTCAATTGGCCGAGCCGCCGGCTGGCAAATCGTCGCCGGATTTTGGCGTCGAAGAACTCGTCGGGTTCATCAGAGATATGCCATGCGGAAACGACGCTCTCGGGAACCTCGGTAAATTCTTCCACGTGCCAAGGGCGAAATCGGACGAGCAACGTCGAGGACGCGCGGTCGTACGTCGCGGAATCGATCATCTTGGTTCCAACGTCGAGCTCTTTCATGTCGATCTCCAGATCGGCGGTCTGGAACGCGCCCGCACGCTCCTGCAAAGCGCCACGACGCGGAGCCGACGCTACCGTCTTGGTGCTGAATACGACATCGACTGTGGGCGCGGCCGGAATGCGCCATTCAGTCATGGGCGAGTAGCGAGCGCTGCAAAGCGCGCCCTACCTACCGCGGTTGGCGCGTTTACGGCCGCGCTCCCATTCGAGACCAACCATCTCGCGGACCTTTCGGATCAATGCGGGCAGCCGAGTAAGCAGATCGTCTCGTCGATGGGTGCGGGCGACTTCGCGAACGTCGTTCGCTTGAAGCGCCGCAGCGCACTCCGCGCAAACCATCTCGATGCCCGGCGCGATCGCGCGCATCGAATGCGTTCTCTGCCCACACGATGGGCAGCGAAGTTCGGGGGCCATGGTGGCGGTTCCGTAATCAACCTCGGCGGCGCACAGCAATATTGGCTCGCAGATAGGTCAACTGTGTGTGAATGCGTCGAGGGAAATTCCCTGACGACGCCTGGTGTCCGCAAATTGTTCCCGCCAAAAACAACGGGCCCGGATTTGATCCGAGCCCGTTCGATGCCTTGTCAGTTGCAGCAGCGCCCCTCGGGGATTTCCTCGATGCCGAGTGATGGCTCTGCCAGGGCGAATGCTCGGGACCGTGATGGCTTCCAAAAAATGTCTCAATCTTGCCAGGTTCAACATGCAACGCCGACTTCTGCTGCGAACGGGACGAGTAGGCTTCCCGGCTCAAGGCTACTCGCAGTTGCTATAGCAGCTAAGAATCGGCACGCAGAACTGTTCATCAGTTCCATATGGAATACATTCCATGTAGACAAAGCAAACGGGATCACATATGCCGGGGAAGTAGAAGCCATGCGCGCCGGGCCGCCCGAATTCCCTCCCGCCTAAACTACGCCGCGTGACCATGTCGCGCGCCTTCTTGAGCGGCTCTTGAGTGCCGCAGCCGCATTCTCCCGCTTTTCCGCTCGATGGACGGACTCTCGCTATTTTTTCGAGACGCACCAATACGCTCGTTTCAGCGGCCACCTGAACCCAAAACTCGTCATCTTGCTCGCGTACAGCGTGAATGTCCTCTTCGCGGATGATTGTGACAAGATCCAAGCTCGTGCGCAGCGCGACCGTGCCTTTGTCCGCGCTTGCTGGAAGGCCTTTAATCCAGATCATCTCGCCGCGCGCTATTCTCTCGGTAGGCGATGGATCGGATTTCTCGTGGCAGCGCCGCTTAAGGTCGTTCAATGAGTCGCCCATAGGTCATTTCCTCTGTGCAAAAATTCGATCCTTCAAAAGCGGGATCTTGAGTGCCACGTCTCGCACTGCTCCGTCAGGGACGGGATGCTGCTCCGGAGGTTCATCCGAGAGGCCCTACGGACTTCCAAACGCCAATAGGCGGCGAACCGTGACACGCAGTTGCTGTCGGCTCGCTAGCGCCAGGATTTCCGTGCTTATTGGGTCCGGCCGTGTCGACGTTTCATCTCAGTGAGGTCCCGAGCGATCTTCGCGGGCGTACTGTTCGAGCGGCCGTCGTAGGTGCCCACGATGTAGTCCCGGGGCGCATGGATCACTTCAGGCGGAAGGTCTATGAAGACCTGATCGATGTGATCGACCCATACAGTCAGGGGTTGCTCCGCGCAGAGGCGAGCTGCCTTCGCGGCAACGCGCTCCAAATCGTCGTGAAGACTACCCAGCGCCTCGTTTCTGAGCGGCCGCATCTGCTTCCCCAGTAGAGCAGAGCGTCCATTACCGACCTTCTGAAAGGCTCGGTCAAGGCAGTCGGAGTGCTCGTCACCCCAGACTTTCGTCGGGCGCCTTTCTCGATTCCGGCCCGAGTTCTACGCCTTCGGTGGCAGCTGCTGTCCCGAGCTGCGCGACCAAGCAACCCGCAGGGATTGAATGCCGGCTCGCACTGGCGAACAAGACTCCTCCACCGGCCAGGCGCCTTAGAGCAAGGATTCGAACGCCCAGAGGGCGTGCGACTTCGTTCAGCTTGTCAGCGATGCGATCTGCTTCGTCCATTGACGCGATTCCCCCTCGTTTGCATGCTTCGAAGAAGGTCGGCATGGGGCGTGCGCTCGGCTAGGTGGAATCAGGAGGTTACCGCCATAGGCATTTCAAATCCGTTGTGTAGGGCTGCAGATTTCGTCCGTGAGTCGGCAGCCGCGGCGCGTCATCGTGTCCTGACGGAAATGCGACGATGGGGTGGACGGAGGTCCTTTCCTCTCGTTCAATAAGGCAATGCCGTTCGACAGGGGATCGACATGCCGAGGAAAGTGTTCAAATTTTTATTCGTCGCCGAGGTCATCGTGCTCGGTGTACCGGTAACGCTGTTTGCACTGTTCGGTCTCCTGGTGCTGGTTTCGACCTATGCCAGGGGCGCGGCAGTCAATCCGGACTTCGTTCCCAGCGCATTCGCAGCTCTCTTGTCGTGCGTCGGCCTGTTCGGCTTCTGGGGCTTGAGCGGGCTGTACCTGTCGGGCGGCGGAAGAGCGCTCAGGAACTCCCCGATTTGGCTGTTGATTCCCACGGCGATCGGGGTCGCGATGACCTCACTCGTGTTCGTCATGCCATCGAACAGTCCGTTCAAGCCGTTGGGCATGATCGGTGCCTTCGGCATTCCGCTGCTGCTTCCGATGTTGCACATGGCTATTGGAACGATGGCGGAGGGAGGCTGACGGAGCGGGACTGCCGGTGTCGCCGGGAGCTGTGCGACCTTCGACGACAAGCGGCGGCCGGACGGGGAAAAGTGACCGAGGATTTTCCATCTGAATCAGCTTCCGTCGGTGTCGGTTGCCGAATCTCGCTGACTTGCGAGGCCGTACCTTCAGCCGCACTCGGCGCTATTCGAACGAATAGTTCCTCCATCTATCATTTCGTCCCAGACACGTTACGCGCCTTCTTTCGACTCGCGGAGCAAGCCCAGCCGAATCAAGCTTTCGGCCGTCGCCACGATGGCCTCTTCACTTGAACGCGGCGCCCAGCCGAGCAGGCGGATGGCCTTTTCGCTCGTCGCGTTCATGTTCCTGCCGAGCAGTGTGGCGACGCCTCGTAGCCCAGGGTTCCGCCTCGCTGCAAGGCGTACCAGCCAGTTCGGCAGTTCCCATGTCGGCACCTTGCTGGCCATCGTGCCCATGCGACGGCGCAGCACCTTCGCCACCTCGCTCAGCCACAGGCTGTCGCCGGCGATCGCAAGAAAGCGCTCGCCCTTGGCGGCGGGATGAAGCATGGCGTGCAGATGCAGATCCGCGACGTCCCGCGCATCGACGAAGCCGCAATTGACTTTCGGGCATCCGCGCTGGCCATCCAGCATGTTCGTGATCGTCCGGATCGAATGCGAATAGTCGGGGCCGAGTACCGGCCCGAGCACTGCGGTCGGGTTGACGGCGGACAGTTCCAAGTCGCCGCCTTCTCGCGCGATGAAGTCCCAGGCCGAACGCTCGGCAAGCGTCTTCGACTTTTGATAGGGCCAGATGTTGCTGCCCGTCAGGTCGCTCCAATCCGTCTCATCGAATGGCCGATTCAGTTGCGGATGCCCGGCGCAAATCGCACCGAAGGCGGAGGTCAGTACGACACGCTTGACCCCGGCATCGCGCGCGGCGCGCAGAACGCGCAGATTGCCGTCGACGGCGGGCCTGATCCAATCTTCCTCGCGGATTTGATCGCCCGACGGCGTCGGCGAAGCGCCGTGCAGCACGTAGGTGCACCCGGCGACGGCTTCCGCCCAACCACGGTCGTCGCCCAGATCCGCGGTGACGAACGACAGGCGATCCCCCGGTTCGGCGCCACCCGTCCTGAGGTTGTTCCGTACCTCCGCTTCGCGCGCCAGCGAACGGACGGTGGTTCGCACGCGATACCCTTCGCGCAACAAGGCGAGGATGCAGTGCTGTGCAATGAAGCCGGTTCCTCCGGTGACGAGTACGCATGGTTCGTTCATGCCGATTTCCTGATGGATTGGTCCACCCAGGTTAGGCAGGGCGGTCCGTACTGTGAATAATTGAAAGTGCGAATTACTTTCGCGATAGTGCGGATATGAGCGCCGATCCTTTCTCCGACGTCCTCAAGTTCACGAGCGCCCAATCGCTCGTCACCGGTGGTTTCACCGCGGGCGGTGCTTGGGCTCTCCGTTTCCCGGCGCCTGACAAGATCAAGTTCTTTGCGATCGTGAGGGGTCATTGCTGGGTTCGCATCGACGGCGAGGCGGAGCCGATTCGCTTCGACACCGGAGACGTCGGGCTTCTGTCCGCGAAGCGATCCTTCGTGCTCGCCAGCGATCTGAGTGTGTCGCCTGTCGACGCGATGAGCGCATTTGCCGGCGCGGGCGGAACCACGGCGCAGTTGGGCGACGGCGCCGACTTCGGCCACATCGGCGGCCATGTCCTGCTCGATCCAGCCAGCGGGCGGCTGCTGTCGGATGTTCTGCCGCCGTGGATACACGTACCGGCCGCCTCGCCGCAGGCGACGGCCTTCCGCTGGCTGCTCCAGCAACTGGTCGAAGAACGGGCCACCGAACAGCCCGGCACGCAGCTCGCGTCCGCACAACTGGCGCAGCTTCTTTTCATCCAGATCCTGCGCGCCCATCTGAAAACGTCCACCGCGATGCCCGCCGGATGGCTGCGGGCGCTGGGCGACACACGTGTTGCGCCCGCCTTGCGGTTGATGCACGGCGATCCGTCGCGCGCCTGGCACCTCGACGAACTCGCCGAAGCATGCGCGATGTCCCGCACGACGTTCGCACTCCATTTCAGAACGATCGCCGGTGTTGCGCCGCTGACCTACCTCACCGAATGGCGCATGCGCCTTGCCGAACGCGCGTTGCGCGAAGAGCGCACGCCTGTGACGGTGGTCGCCCAATCGCTCGGCTACGCATCCGAAAGCGCCTTCAGCACGGCCTTCAAGCGCGTCACCGGCAAGTCGCCCAGGGCCTATCGGGTTGCTGCGCGGGCGTGTGATTCGCACGCTGCCGGAAGTCGGGGCAGTGAAGAAGCGGACGCGGGGACGGAGGAACTATCCGTTTGAACGGGCGCCTACTGGCATCAGTCGGCGAGGTTCGTTGGTGCGTGGTCGACCCGTAGTTGTTTTACCGCTCCAACGTCTGGCCCAGTTTCTTCAGCAGCGCCGCAAGATGCGAGCGTTCGCCGGCAGACAAGCCCGCAAGCGCATCCGCGGCCTCCGCGAAGCGCACCGCGATGGCCTTGTCGATCAGCTTGCGCCCTTCACCCGTCAGCGCGGCAGCGCTGGACCGGCGATCGTGTGGATCGGCGATGCGCTCGACCAGGCCGGTGCGCTCCAGGCGGTCGAGGCAGGCGGTCATCGAGCCTGACGAGATCAGCACCGAATCGCGCAGTTGGGTCGGCGTGCGCCGGTAGGGGCGCCCTCCGCGGCGCAGCGTCGCCAGCACGTCGAGATCCGTGTAGTGCAGGCCGAGCGGCCGCAGTGCCGTGTTGGCGCGCGCTTCCAGCTGGCGCCCGATGTTCAGCAGCCGGCCGACGACGGCCATCGCGGCCGAGTCGAGTTCCGGCCGCTCCGTCTGCCACTCGGCCAGCAGCCGGTCGATCCTGTCGTCGTCGCGTTCCGTCTGTCGTGCCATAGGGCTATCCGGGCGATTGTTTAAGTATATCTTGATATCAAGTATCTTAATGTAAAGATACATTGTGAGCCCGGGCGGCAATGCGGCCCCCGTTCCGATCCTTTTCCTTTCTTCCGAGGTGCGCTTGAAGAAGATCCTTTTCGGTTCCGACGGCCATCTGCGCAACGGTTGGTGGATTCTCGTCTTCATCGCGCTGATGCTCGCGAGCCGGCTGGTGTACACGCCGGTGAGCCACGCGCTGCAGCAACTGGGCGTGTCGAAGGACGGCCTGGAGCCGCTGCGGCTGGGCTTCCTGCTGCTGGTCACCTGGATCTGCGTGCGCCTGCGCAGGGAGCCGCTGTCGAGCATCGGCTTCGTGCTGGACCGCCGCTGGGCGCGCGAGCTCGGCGTCGGCACCGGTTTCGGCGTCGCGACCGCGCTGCTCGCGGTGGCGATGATCTGGGCAGTGGGTGGCGCGCGCCTGGAACTGGACCCCACGCGCAGCCTGGCGACGCTGGTGCGCGGCGCCTACGTGTTCTTGTTCGTCGCGCTGTTCGAGGAAACGCTGTTCCGCGGCTTCGTGTTCCAGCGCCTCGTGTCGGGTGTGGGACCGTGGGTCGCGCTGATCGCCATGGGCTTGCTGTTCGCGACCGGCCATTGGGACAACCCGGGCATGCACGGCGCGACCCTGGCTTGGGCCACCGTGGAACTCTTCCTCGGCGCAGTGCTGCTCGGTTTGGCCTACCTGCGCACGCGCAGCCTCGCGATGCCGGTCGGCATCCACCTCGGCTGGAACTGGACGCTCGGCCACCTGCTCGGTTTCGACGTGAGCGGTTTCGGGCAGACCGGCTGGTTCCATCCGCTGCTGCAGGACAGGCCCGAATGGGTCACCGGCGGCACCTTCGGCCCCGAAGCGAGCATCTTCGCGGTCGTCGTCGACGTGCTGCTGATCGTTGTGTTGTGGAGGTGGAAGGGCGCGCCGCAGCAGCCGATCGCGGGTGATGTTCCCGCTAGGGTGGCGGAGGTTGCCGCTCGGAAATAGAAATCGCTCCGTCCTCGGCGAGGAGCGATGGAGGCGCTTGGTTCTGGGCGCCTCGAGTCCTGCACGCTGACGTCAGCGACGCCCTCCGTTGCCGGCGCGCCCACCGCTGCCTCCACCGCGCGGCGCGGCGCCCGATGGCGCCGACCGGCCGGCCGCCGCACGGCCGCGAGGCTCGAAGTCGCCTTCCTGGAAAGATCGCGGTACGACATTCCCTCGCGGCGACAGGGGGCGCTGCTCGAAGGCGCGCGACTGCATGGGCACGCCGCGGCCGAAGCCTTCGCCTCGTGCATAACCTGTCGAAGCGCCGGGCTCGCGCGTACCCATCGCGGTGCGCGCAGGCGCGTAGTGACTCGACGCGAGCGTGCCTTCGCGAGCGGGGGCGGGCGCGGCAGAAGCGGCTTGTCCGCGCCCGACGTTGCTGCCGTGTTGCGTCACCGGGCTGTCGAAGTGCGGCATCGACATGCGGCTGAAGTTCTCAGGCGCCACACGGGTGCCGGAGAACTCGGCGCCGCGCGCCGGCGCCGGACTGGATCCCGTGCGCGCGGGCATGTCCGCGACCCGCTCTGCGCCGCGCGCCGGCGGTTCGATGCGGCCGCGTCCGAACGAGCCGTGCGGCGCGAAATGGTTGACGATGCGATCGGAGTGATCGACGTAGGGATGGTTGTCGTGCACGACGGTCGGTCCGCGCCAGCCATGTCCGTAGTAGCCCGGGCCCCAGCGCGTGTGCCACGAATGCCAACCCCACGAACGGCCGAAGCCGATGTCGATCGCGATGGCGGCGCCGAACGCGAACGCTCCGAAGTCGGGGCCGTAGTAGAACGGCGACGGCCATGCGTATGCGTAACCTGGCCACACGCCGATCGGCGCGCCGTAGAAAACGCCGGGATCGTAGTAGGGCACGTACACGTTGTCCGGATCGGCCGGCGCGACCTCGACGATGCGTTCGGGCGGCTGCACCACCGCAGGCCCTTCATACACCGGCGGCTCGGACGAGTCCGCCGAGGCGTCCGCCGGGAGCTTGGCCATGTCGTTCGGAGCGCTCGTCACCGTGAGGTACTTGTTCGACTTGAGATTGCCACTGGCGACAGCCTTCTGACGCAGCGCCTGCACGGCGTTCATGACGTCGACCGGATCGTTGACGTACGCATCGCCGAGCGCCGCGGTCCACTGCGGGTTCTGCGCCATCTGATGCAATACCTCGGGAAACACCGTCAGCGCCTTCACGCCGTCGTCCCAGTTCTGCTGCTCGAGCGCCTGCTGAAGCGCTGCCCCGGTGGGCTTGCCGCTCTGCGCCAGCCACGCATCGGCGGCCACGACTTGATCCGGATAGCTCGCGGCCGCGAGCACTTCAGCCACCAGCGTGTCGGGGAACACCGCGACCGGAGCCAGCAATTGAATCAATTGTGCGGCGTTAGGCGGCGTATACGCTGTCGCGGGCGTCACCGCTGGCTGTCGCGTGGGTGCCGGATCGAGGCTCGGCGCGGTGCTCGCGCTGCCGGCCAGGACGCCGGACATGACCGGTGTCGAAGGCGCCGAATCGCCGTCTGCTGCCTGCACCGGCAACGCGCGTGCTGCCACGACGACGCCCGCCACGGCAAGTAGCAGGCCGACCGGTTTACTCGCTCTGAACATGACCGCGGGCCTCACGAGGACGACATCCGAAATATCCGCACGCCAAGGATGCTACTCGCGGCGTCGCGTACCAGCGTGACGTGGTCCTGAATGTAGCGAGTCTTTACGTGCGGCTTTACAAGTGCTTTCGATGCCTTGCGCTTCTCGCTTTCGCGCCGACTGTCGCGCATGCCCGGTACTGCCTCCGTGGCATCACGATCGACGGTGGGGAAACGACACTGGAAAGCGAGTCGTTGGACTGCACACCAAGCCTGCCGGGGAAAGGCTAGTACAGCTCACGATCGTTCGGCCGACTATCCATCCGCCGCAATGGCCGCTGCTTCGCGCAACACGTCGTCGGCAGGCGATTGCACGATCGGGATGCGCAGCGGTTTGTCGGGAGTGACGCCGCGAGAGCGCAGGTCGCCATTCGGTCGCACGATTCTCGCCTTCGGGAAGCCGACGGACAGTCCCGTGTGGGTCAGGCTGAACTGTTCCATCGCACCGAACGTCGTCGCCATGTCGGATGTCGCTTCTCCGAGGATCGTACCGAACCCGTAGTCCTGGACGAGCGCGGCGACAGCCACCGCATTGGAATAGGACTGCCGATCGATCAGCACGAAAACCTTGCCTTCGAAGCGGGCGCCCGTTCGCGGTTGGGCCAAGGGGATATCGAAGTCGACGATGTCGCCGGGGCGGGACCGCGCGTAGAGCTGTGCGAACTTCTGAGAAATGGGACCCGCCGCGGCCGCATCGTGGTCGATGCGCGCCTGATTCGCCGCGATCGACGCTTCGCTGACCTTGATCTTGAACTGCGAAGCGAACCGGAACGGGCGGTTGGCGAACCAGGAAACCATCACGTCGCTGAAGAGGTTGTCGCCGCCTGGATTGCCGCGCAGGTCGACGATGAGCCGATCGGCATGCGCCGCTTGGAACGTGCCGAACGATCGATCGATGAAATCGCGAAAGCTCGACACATCCCATGCGTCGGCCTCGGTCTTCGCCTCGGCATTGTAGAACGGACCTGGGCGCAGGTAGGCGACGCCGCGCTCGATGATCCGCGCATCGCGCAGGGGCTGCTCCAGATCCAAGCCGGGCGGCTGCGCGGCGCGCGCGGCATCCATTTGGGCGCTGGTTCGCGCGGGCAGCCGCAGGCGACGAGGCGGAGCGCCGGAGCGATCGATGGTGATGTCGAAACCCTCGACAGAACCGAGTTCGAGCCATGCATACATCGCGAAGTCGTACTCCATCAGGGAATGCGCCATCGCGGCCGTTTCGGCGGATACGTGCCGCTCCGTTCGCGCGAGCCACTGCCGCATGGATTGACCATCCATGCTCCTGATTTCGTCGCCCGGCTTGATGTCGTCGAGGCCGCTGAGGTTCTCCGCGACGTAGGCATGCTCGTCGACGATGCGGATCTGCAGCGGAAATCCCTTGCCGCCATCCTTGCGATACCGGCGCCAATCCGCAGCCGGCGAGTCGACGCGCGTATGCCCCATGCGCACCCGAGCGGCGAACAACTGGAACCGCGTCTTCGCCTGGAGCAACGTCAACGGCTGACGCAGGCTCGCTCGCGCCTGGTGATAGCGCCGATCGAGTTCCGCCTTGGTCGTGAACGCATAGAGATCGAAATGCGCCGCTTGCAGCCCCCGATACATCTGGTCGAGATCTGCGCGGAGTTCTTCCGGTGAATAGAGGCGGGCCGCACGGTCGGTGTCCTTGGACGCTGCGGCTTCCTCGCCGCTGGCGACACCGACGAAAGCTGCGAAGAAGATGGCTAGAATCCACACACGCATAGCGTCGCACCGAAGCTTGGAGGTCTGATCAGCATGATATGTAGGCGCCTACAGATATGCAAGGAGCGCAATGGACCGCACACGTAAGTACGGCCCGGCGGCCATCGGTGCGCGGCTTCGCCGACTCTCCGAGAGCCTCGATGAAGATGCCGGACGCATATACGCTGAACTCGGCTTCGCGATTCAGCAGCGCTGGGTCGGCATTCTGGAACAGCTGGCCGGAGCGGACGCGCTCTCGGTCGGCGAACTCGCGACGATGCTCGGCATCCGCCATTCGTCGGTCAGCCAGACTCGCCGCTCCCTCGAGGAAGCCGGGCTCGTCGAGTCCGAACCGGATCCCGACGACGCGCGCAGCCGGCGACTGCGCCTTTCTGCAGCCGGCAAGAAGCTGGTGCGACGCCTCGAGCCCTTGTGGGAAATCCTCAACCAGACATCGGCCGAATTGGACAAGGAAGCGAAGCACCTCGTCGACGCGCTCGACCGGCTCGACAAGGCGCTCGGGCGCGTGTCGCTGTATGAGCGCGTGAAGCAGAAGCTTCCGAACGAGAAGGGCGCGAAGCAGTGATTGCTCGCACTGGATTGCGTCGTCGGTTCACGCGAGACTTGGAGTCGTCGTCGCCCTGAGGTACATCGTGAAATCCCTCGCGCTGCGCTTGTTTCCATGGATCCTTTCGACGCTGCTCGCAGCCGGGCTTTCGGCTGTGTCGGGCATGAGCTTTCTCGTTTCGTTTGTCATTGCGACCCTCGCAATTTTCGTCAACGGCTTGGTCGCGAAGCTCGAAGATGACCTTCCGGGTGGGTTCAACAATCCGGATGGTTCGAGTACGCCGCCCTACGCGCGCCGAGTCGTTTGGATGGTTCGAGGCTTGGGGCTAGTTCTAGGCATCGCGTTGCTGTGCGCTCTCGTCTTCTCCGTGTGGATGCGGCCTTAGGCATCCACGGGTGCATCACGATCCCTTTTCGCCCAGAAAAGAGCTGCGGCGAGGGTGCGGCCTCATACAGAGTGGTCCTGCGTTCCCTTCCGATAGGTCGCGCGCGGCGCGACGCGCTTGCCGCTAACATGGGCATGCCTACGATCGGGGAGGGTCGTCATGGACACTGCCGCACCGAATGCGCCTTCCGCCGGCGTGCCGCAGCCGTCGAAGTTCGGCGCCGTCGTGCTCGCCTTGCTGATCAACGTCGTGCCGCTGGTCGGCGTGCTGTATTTCCACTGGTCCGCGATCAACGTGCTCGTGCTGTACTGGTTCGAGAACCTCCTGATCGGGTTCTGCACGCTCGTCCGGCTCTTCGCGCATCGCGCGTGGACGCGCAAGCGAGGCTACTGGCGGCACTCGAACCGGCTCGGTATCCAGGTCAACGACAAGCCGGCCGAGATGGGCCTGATCGGCGAGTACGCGATCGCCACGTTTGGCTTCACGCTCGCGCACGGTGTCTTCGTCGGCGCCATCGCGCTGATCGTGCATCAGAACTACCCCGATCAGGCGATGTGGCAGCTGTCGTGGCAGCAGGTGCTTCGCGGCGCGCTCGCGATTGCGGTCTTCCTCGGCATCGAGCTTGTGGTCGACCTGACGTGCATCCGCGGCGCGAGCTTCGCCGCGCTGCGCGACTACGCGCAGGCGCGCATGGGCCGCGTGATCGTGCTGCACCTCGCAATCATATTCGGCATGTTCGCGATGGCGATGTCCCACTCGCCGATGGGCATCCTCTATGTCCTGATCGGCATCAAGGCTTGCGCGGATTTGCTAGGCGTTGCGACGCGCGGTGCGCCGAGGATCGCCGACAGCGACACGCCGCCGCCGGCCTGGGCGATGCGCATGGCGGACAAGCTCGGCAAGGACAAGGGCGGTGCGGCGGGCCTGCAGAAGCAATGGCAGGCGGAGCGTGATCGGGCCCGCAGGGATGCGATCGAGGACGAACAGACGATGCCCGATGCGTCGGCTTGAGGCTTTCGGCACGATTGTGGAAGAGGAGCGGGGAATCATTCGTTTGAAAGAGTGCCGCTGCGTCGATTGAAGAGTCTCGCCGGCCAGCTTGCCCTGGCTGTACTCGCGCGTGGCGCTATCCAACCGAATAGATGCTCCATCCGCTTTACAGGCTGACTACACAGCGATTCCACGGAACAACCAAGGAGAAAGCAATGTCAGGGTTCCGAATCTCTCGCATCATCGCTCGTCGCAATCGGTTGGCTCTCGCGTTGGCACTCGTGCTTGCGCCGTCGGCCGATGCGGCCACCATCAGTGTCGATACGGAACAGGATGTCTCCTCGCCGGGCTCGTGTTCCTTGCGCGACGCGATCCAGGCGGTCAGTAGCGGCGAGGCCGTGGATGGCTGCATTGCGGGGACGGGAACCGACACCATCGTGTTCGCAGACGGTGTCCAGACGATCACCCTCAGTGGCGCGAATGGCGAACTGGCCGCGCGAGGGAATCTGACGATCGACGGCGAGGATCGCTTGGTCACGATCCAGCGAGCGTCGGCCGATGTGCCGTTCCGCGTCCTGGAGATGCTTTCGAGCGATCCGCTGACCTTGCGCCGGATTCAAATCAGCGGCGGCAACGTGGACGCCGGCGACGGCGCTGGCGTTCTTGCGCCGCTCTCGCACGTCGTTCTGGTCCAGAGCGTGATCTCCGGCAATACCTCTACCGGAGGCACCGCGCTGGGCGGGGGCCTGCACGCGTATTCGCTCGAAATGAGCGACAGCCAAGTGACAGGCAATGCGGGCGGGAATAAGGGAGGCGGTCTGTACGTGTACGACGCCGCCGAGATCATGCGATCCTCGATCTACGGAAACTCTGCCGCTCTAAGTGGCGGCGGCGTGTGGGCCTTCAGCCTGGCCCTCGACGACAGCACCGTCAGCTCGAATTCCTCCATCGAAGGATCCGCCATCACGACGTTCAACGGTCTTACGATGAGCAACAGCACGATCGTGGGTAATACGTCCACGGCAACCGAAGCGGGATCGGCCATCGCGCTCTTCGGCGGCCCATTCGTATCGTCGATCCACAATTCCACCATTTCCGGCAACGTGGCCGTGGCGCCCTGTTCGGATATCAGGTCGCAAACGAGCGCAGCGACGATGGATGTGTCCAGCTCGATCATCAAAGGGCAGTGCGGTGCATCGGCGCTTTCGCTGAGCTCGATCGCGGTGACGGGAAACCACGACATCCTCGATCCTGCGGGCGGCAACGCCACATTGCCCGCCGACAATTTGAATTGCGATCCGCACGTGCTGCCGCTCGCCGACAACGGCGGGCCTACCCTGACGGCAGCGCTCGGTGCGAATTCTTGCGCCATCGATCACGGCGCGAATCCGGATGCTTTGCCGTTCGACCAGCGCGGCGAGCCGTATGCCCGCGAAGCCGGTGCGGCTGCCGACGTAGGGGCATTCGAGCTGCAAGTCGATGTCGATCTGATCTTCGTCGACGGATTTGATGGGTGAGCGGCGAGGTGACCGAAGCCAAAGGCAACGGAGGAATGATCTGTTTGAACCCGCCCTCCCTGACGTTGAAGGGCATTGCTCGAATGAAGTATTCCTCCGTTCGCTTTTTTCTGCATGCATCGTGGTGGAGAACTCTCAACAGCCGATGCCGGCGGAGGTTGAACTTATGGACGAGATGATGTCGCCCTCTAGATGCGCTTCAATTCGAATCCATCGAGCAGTGCAGAATTGCGCACGCGTGACAATTTCGCAGGCCAGCGTGCCGGCAGCTCGTGCGGAGCAATCGCTGCCATTGGCCGCGGCGAAGCGCTTCAGTTCGGAAGCTGGGCTTCCTGGTGGGAACTTTGCGGCTACAGCGGCTGAAATTACGGCATCGTTCTCGACGCCATCTGGTTTGTACAGCAACGCAAAAGAAACATCCTTCCGCTGATCATGCATGCAGCTCGTCATGAAGAGGGTGACAGGCAGCAGTAGAACTCGCTTCCATGAAGGCATGAAGATTCGCCGGGTCGATCGCGTGTCGCGATTGGTGCAAGGATAGAGGATGAGCCGTGGGGTCAGCCCGGACTACCCCTGATTTTTGAGAAGGGCGAAACCACTGCGGGCGCTCAGCGACAGCGATGTCGTCGTGAAGGTTTGACCGCTCGGTCTGTCTCCGTTGGAAGAGGACGAAGCATTGAAAGCAGCGAACCCACGCGCCTCGACAGCCAGCTTTTCAGCCGGGATTGTTCTCATGCTTCTTGCGATGGGCATTGCAGGGTGTCAGTCCCGCGTCGGAGTGGGCGATGGTCCCACGTTCTCGGAAAACGACACGTTCCTGCTGGAGGTCACTAGCTTTGCCCGCTATCGCTATTCCTATGTCGATCTCGATCAGACGCCGAAGGACTTTCACGTCTGTTTGAGTCGAAGTGGAACGTGCATATTCCGTAAGGATTACAGTGTGGTCGGCTGGGACATCTCCTGGCAGATCCACTGGACGTCACCGACCGATGTCGTCATCGAAGTCTTCGATTTCGGGGCGGATGTCGATCATCGCCGAACCCAGGCGATGAATGCCCAGCGAAGACCGGTCGGCGACATCGGCCTTCACATCGACAGCGAGACGGGCAAAGTCACGGAGCGCTCATCGCTCGCCGCGCTGCGGTGATGAGATGAGAGACCTATCTGGTCCCACGAAAACAACAGCCACTCCTGTAATGGCATCCCTCTATTGGCTGAGAAAGTGCACTCTGACCCCGGTTTTCCGGTTTTCGACCCCGGTTTTCATCGTGTAGTCAGCTTCCCGGAGCCGATGCGTTGTCTGCGCGGATCTGGTCTTCAATCCATTTCACGTAGTGGCTGACCCGCACGTTGTAGTTTTTCTGTCCGTAGAAGCCGGGGTGAAGAACCAGGGCATTGTCGTGCGCATGTTTCTTCCAAGAAGCCAAGCCGGCCAATTGCCATTGGCCTTCGACGTTCACCAGAACGGGGCCGCCGCTATCGCCGTCTCCCGAGATGCCTTCGAGGTCGAGCGCTGCGGGTGGCTTGTCGAAGACGTAGCAAATCCAGCGATCGTTCGAGTCAACAATTTTGTTGTAGGCGTGACGAAGATTGGTGCGATGTGAGGCGCTGGCATCCTGCCCGGCCAGTCCCGTTCCCGTTGCGCCTTTGCCGATAAGCTTGACGGTCCGTCCCAGCTCATCGCTTCCGGAGAATATTTTTGCCGGAGTGACATCCAGCACGGGCGTCGCCAGCTTGATCAAAGCGATGTCATCTTGCGATGCAAGGAAGTCCACGATGTGTGTTGCATCGCCCGTCTTGATGGCTTGATCGATCAGATCCTGCGGCAACTTCTTGTAGCCGGAGTGAACGATGACCTTTTCGACGTTTCTGGCCTTCCCGTTGAGCACGACTTCCTTGACTTCAGATTGCCAAGTCACGGCATGAGCCGCGGTAACCACCCATTGCGGCGCAATCAAAACCCCGTGTCCTTCGCTAGGCAGATCGGCCAGCGCCGGGAACTCGGTCGTCGTGGCGCGATACTGCGAGTCGTCGACATCGTGACGAATGACGATCGCGCTCGCGGGCAACGATACTGCGAGCAGGCAGGTCAAGATTCGTCGATTCATGGAATTCCTGGGGGCTGATTACAAGGAGGCCCCGAAGGTGGGGCGTTGATTCGATGGAGCGGCCGGATCGCGCCATTCAAGGCTCTCGCGTGGCTGACTCGCCGATTCCTCTAGACACTCTTCAGTGGTGGCGGCGAAGGTCCCGTCAAGCACAGTGCCGCGCTGTGCAACAGGATCGTGCAGGACGTGTATCCCGTTCGAGGTCTTGCGGCACGCGTGCCTACTTTAGCCGCACGCTCCGCTTCGTACCGGACATCCAGCCTGGCGGCATCGTCCGCGCCATCCTTTGCCGTAGGGTGCGAGCGGTGGTCAGAGGATGCACGGGTCATCGCGATCGTTGTAGGCCATTGATACGACACTTTCGGACATGATTGTTCGACGAGTTCCGCCGGCGCGGCTGTAGTAGGAGCATCGGATGGCAGCTTCGGCGCCACCTGCTCGTAGCTACGCCGCCTGACCCGCGCTACGCGTGGCTTGGCGAGCGAATTTTCCAGAAAGTGCACTCTGACCCCTGTTTCCGCGGTGATCCCGTCAGGAAGTCGTGATACAACGCGGTATTCGGTCGTTCCCGCAAACAACCCAGGAGTCAAAGATCATGACGAAGGTTTCCGTGCTGCTCGCTTCGATACTCGCCATGTCGTCGGCCGCCTATGCGCAAGATGGAGGAAGCTGCGCGAATGCCATTCCTGTGAAAGACAATGGCGTAGTCCAGGTCAACACTGCCGCTGGGACTGGTTGGATCAACAACTACGGTCCCCTTGTCAGCCCATCGAATGACATCGTCTACACGTTCACGACAACGCAGGCGAACTTGTCGGGCACTATCACGGCTACCGCTTCGGACTATGCGTTCGCGATCTACGTCCTGACCAGCTGCGCGGCGGGCGCGGGCCCGACGCCTTTCGCCGCGACGGCAACGCTCAACGCGCCCATCTCTCTCTCTTTGCAACCGACCACGCAGTATTGGATCGCGGTGACGGGCACTGCCGGCGGGGGGGCAGGTGCGAATGGCACCGTAGCGATGGACGTCAATTTCATCATCCCCGTGACGCTGCAAGCCTTCTACGTCGAATGAATGATCGGCTCGTTTGTAGAGTGACGAACGGCGGCATTTTGTATAGCTCGAGTCGCGACCGATGAAGATCTTGGTCAGCGCACCATCTGCGTGGAGAGTCGCGCTATTCCGAGACCGGTGACGACGCTGGCGGCAACCCATTCGAACCTCCGCGAACGGATCGGCAACGTCCCCAGCACCGAGGCCAAGGTGATGCTGCGGACGACCGTGGCAAAATCGAAGACGATGGCGCCCCGGACGTAGAGCGACGGCGTCCGTGCCGAGAACAGGTTGAGCACGAAGTGACTCTCCGCTGTTGAGCCTGCCGCGCCTTCGCAGCCTAGCTGTCTGGTCTGCCGATCACCTTGATAGACTGAGTCATCGATCCAACTCATCTCACCGCGCTTTCAGGGGGCGCTTGTGAACCATCGATGGCGTTTGACGCTTGCGCTATGGCTGATGCTTCCCTCGGCGGCGGCTATGGCGAACCCGGCCGATCTCGATACGACGTTCGCAATGAACGGAATGGCGCGCCTTTCGCTCGATGGCTTCGGCAACAGCGGTCAAGATGCCGTGCTGCAACCCGATGGAAAGATCGTGGTGCTGAGTCATGCATACCCCGATGACGCTGCCACCATCGACGAGCTTGCGGTGACGCGTTACAACCCGGATGGAACGCTCGATTTGGGTTTCGGCAGTGGCGGAACGACGATCACGAACTACGGGTTCGGTCCCACATACCCTCTGAGTCTGCAGTTGACCGCTGCTAACGACATTCTTGTGCGCGCCAACGGCTTTGGTAGCCAGGGCCAAGTCGGACTGCTGATCAAGTATCGCGGCGACACCGGAATGCTCGACGAGCAGTTCGGTGACGGCGGCATCGTCGCCGCCCCGTCAACGAGTCCGGCCGACTTCTTCCAGGGCTCCGTCCCCCTACCCGATTCGGGCTTGCTGGCGGCACTGGAGTCCCCGTACACCGGCTCCATGCTCGTCAAGTACACCGGCGCCGGCGAAATCGATACGAGCTTCGGGGACCAAGGCGTCGTCACTTCGCCCGTTGGTGCGAGAGGTCTGCTGCAGCTGCCGGATGGGAACATCATCGTCACCGGTTACCACACCGTTGCCCCTGAGCAATATGAAATGGCGTTCGCCAAGATGGATGCGAGCGGTACGTTCGATACGACCTATGGAGAAGGGGGCATCGCCTCCGTGCCCCTCGACGGACTTGGGTTCTACGTCGGCGCGGGAGGTTTTCAACACGACGGTTCGGTGCTCATCGCTGTGGGCGAGGCTCTTGTGCGGCCACGTTCCATCATCGTCATTCGACTCGATCCGAAGGGTACGTGGGATGTCCACTTCGGCGACGCGGGATTCGCATCGACCGATCTCGGTGGGTCAACAAACCCCACGTCAATGGCCGTGCTGCCGAACGACCGCTTCGTCGTGGGAAGCAACAGCGAGATGGCCTACCGTGGCATGACGCTCGTCAGCTACCTCGCCGATGGCTCGCTCGATACGTCCTTCGGCGATGCCGGTATTTCAGAGGTCGGTGCGCTCGGCTTGACCGCAGCTGTGCTTTTTCAGCCGAACGGTGGCTTGCTGGAAGTGGGAACCCTGTGGAACGACGACGAGACGCAGGCAGCGACGGTCGTGGTCAGGCACGTAGGATGGCCTGATGAGCTTTTTCGGAATGGGTTCGACTAGCGGCGGACCAGACGCTGCTTCTTGGTCGGACTGCCTGGTGGCGCGCAGCTTCTCGGTGCTACTTGTATAGCTTGGCGAGCGAGTTTTCTAGAAAGTGCACTCTGACCCCGGTTTCGACCCCGGTTTCTGAAACTCAATCACCATCTTCGTTTTCCTGGGCAAGCAGCGACTTGAGACGATAGGCATCGATGTCGAAGTCCCTACTGTCCGAGACCGCGGTCAGTATCAGGGGCAGAATGCGCTCCCGTTCCGCTGCAATCTCGGAGCTGGTGAATCCTTCCGCAGCGGCCTCGGAGGACAGCTTGCCAAACAACCGCTTCGCCTTCGCGTCATGGCTTTCTATGTCGGGATTGGCACCGGGAGGGATCTTTTCCTCGATCCACATCTTGGCCCATCTCAGGAAGCGATCGCTCATAGCTGCCCACCTTCAATGAATCGCCTCGAGTTTTCGTAGAGGCTGTTTGCTTTCAGTCGCGCTGCGTTCGCTGGTCGACCGACATGTTCCGCTGGTGGACATCGTAACGAAGGTCGAACCCGCTGTGGAAGCCGGTGATGAGGAACGCCGTCAAGCGAGGGCCAGGAGCGCCCAACTGGACAGCGATCGAGCTGGAAACCCTTCGCCCTGACTAACCTATCGCAGCGCTCGTGTTCACATCATCGCTGACGCAGCCGCCACGGCTCTTCCTGCGCTCGCTGATGAGGCGCTGACATCGGATGCTCGAACTGCTCGACCAGCGATGGACTATTCTTCCGGACGCCATTTCTTTCGCGCGAGCCCAACACTGCGACGGCCAAGATGGCGCGAGTCGCGTTTCTTTCCGCCGGCACTGATCGTAGGACCGGTGCGTGCGAAGAGTTCCGCAAGTCCGATGTACAGGTGCATGAAGTTCGTGCAATCGCGATCAGGCAGACGCCGTTGTCGCCGGGAGGTCTGCAGCAACATCCAAATGGCGGCCATCTTCTTGGCCTTGCGCCGTAGCTCGCAGGGCTTCTCGAAGTAGCCGTAGCGACCCTTGGTCCAGCGTTTGAATTCGTAGGCGTTGTTGTGACGGAGACGCCACAAGGCATGATCGATGGACTCGCCGTCCTCGACAGTCACTTTGCGACCCACAATCTAGCGTCTTAACGGGCGACGCAACCGGGAATGATGTCTATCGAAAGGGCGCGGCGTGGCGCGCAACGGGATGCTACTGCTTGAACTTCACTCGCACAAGTCAGCGTTCTCCATTGCTGAGACGAGCGCGCTGATTGATTGGAGATCCACTTGCCGCCCACGGGCTGTTCCAGCGAATAATTTCTCAGCCCCCTTTGCTTGTTTGGTCGGGCTGCCTGCGGCGGGCGCCTTCTCGGTGCTACTGCGATGGCTTGGCGAGCAAGTTTTCTAGAAAGTGCACTCTGACCCCTGTTTCGAGAAAGTGCACTCTGACCCCGGTTTTCGGACCCCGGTTTTCGGCCAACTGCTGAGTTAAGGGCGTGTGGCGAGGTTTCTATAGTTCGCGAGGCTGGCGACATCGAGACGGAAGTAGGACCAGCGAGGCACATCCCTCTTGCCGGATAAAAATTCATCGAATAGAGGGGTCAAGTCGCGCGGCTCGGAAACTTCAAGCAAATTTCGTATTCTTAAGAAATATTTCCGCGATGCCGCGCGTGCAAAAATTTCAAATGGGCGATTGCGGTTGTGCGAATAGACTAGCGTAGAAGGCCACCAGCCGTGATAGTTGTCGCCCGACTCGATTTCGTAGCGAAGAAAGCATAGAAAATCCGCTTGCATGATGTATTCAAAAGATAGCTCTGAAGCGGCTGATCGCTCCTTCAGCATGTCAGCATGCAGCGAAGCGCGATTGCTTTGGAGGCGATTGTTTCTCTTTTCGAGCGAATGAAGGTGCACTCTAAACACAGAAACAAAAGAGTCAGGCCGATTGATTCTGTCGACTGAAATATGAGGTGGTAGCTGGAATGGTCGTGAAAGAAGCAGCTCTGCTTCGTCAAATCTATCATTGTGTAGCAGGGCGGCGAGTACACATAGTGCGAGCTCGTGAGCTAGAAATCTGAAATTTTCAAAATTTACTTCGTTCCACATCGAGACTTCCTCTGTTCGATGCATGTATTTTATTAGTTGCTCTAAAAATCTATGAGTGGAAATCACAAAATCTTGTGAAGGCATGTATTGAGCAACTGCGCAAAAAATACGAACGCACTGGTCTCGGTAAGGTTTAAGGTCGCTCAAACTTTTTACGATGGCATCGTCAATCTCTCCCGACGGATCTTTTATGCGGAAAATCTCAAGATTTTTGACGAATGTATTGTAGTACTCGTCAAGTGATCCTGCTGCGTAGGGCCTATGATTTCGAATCGCGTCTAGCGCGCGAATGTACGACGCAGTCGTACCTAGCGACGCCTGAGGGTCTTCGCTGAGGAAAGCAGGGCGAGAACCTAGCGCAGGTTTTATGCGCAGTGGCTTGTCATAACACCACCGGAGAAGCTTTTCGAAACTCTCTGCGTAAAGAGAAGTATCTCTGAAGTCGATATAGACCTTCGATGCGTAGTAGGCCGGAATCAATGCACGGCCTCCTTCGGGCGAGGTCGCGAGTATGAGCGCTACAAATTTTTCCTGCTGCTGATTTTCGTATACTTCACGCGAGATGATTTGCGTCTCAGTGCCTACGCCGCCAGTGCGGCGATTTGCTTTCTCCACGTAGCGCTCGTCACAGACCATCACGACCTTGCGGATATCTGGGTCGCTTACCATGCGTTCCATGAAGTGGTCCAGATCATGTCCCTCCCGGACTTCCCACATGTCTAGTACTACATCTACCCCAGACTCGCGGAGCTGCGTCGCCAGTTGCTCAACCCATTCGGTATGTTCGGCGCTCGACTGGCTGTAAGAGACGAATAGGCGGGGAGCACTGCTAGATGAATGCGCCTCGGATGTCATAGTGAGTTCCGGCTCTACAATTGGGGCAGCACACGATATTGATCTTGAAGTATGAACGCTAGCCTGCTCATCCCGGGAAACGAATACCTCCGAGGATTCGATCAGGAAGCTGCGTCAAAATATCACAATCTTTCAACAAGATGGCGGGTACCAATACTTGACAATCGAACACTCGGATCGCAATCTAAAGAGGTCGCTGCAAATCCAGCGATCGGGTTTGATCGCCCGACCAACACAGGCGCGCAAGCGCCCATCGTTCGATGCGAGGCGCTTTTTTCATGCCCGCGATTCGGCACGGTGCGTGCGTTCGCCCCCATCAATGGCGGGCGGCGTGAGGAGGCCGAAAGGCCTGCCGGTCCTGTGTCCGGTCGATCAACCTCGCGCCGTCCGTCACCTCGTTTGATCGCGTGGTGCCGGACTCCATCCACACAGGAGTCCTTCATGCTCAAGCTGTCCGCAACATTCGATCTTATCGAGAATCCGAAGGAGGTCATGCAATGACCTTCCAACCGGAGTCAACCGACCGCCTAGCCGCCCTCGACCGCTACGCAGACCTCCGCCACTGGACCCTGGCCCTGGTCGACCTCATCGAAGTCGCCGGCCAAGCCCAGGTCGAAGCGAAGATCGAGATCGCCGAGCGAACACTGGTGAAGACCGCCGGTCTGCTGCGCGACTTGCTGGAGCAAATGGACTCGCGCATCGAAGTGATCGGAAAACTGCCTCGCTAGCGCGCACGCGCGATGCCTGTGCGTGAAGGAAGCAACCCGGCCGTCACACCGGGTTGCTTCGCTGTCGTCAGATCAGCACGTCCTCATAGAACGCGCCAAACGGTTTGCTCGGATGGGCGATCTGGATTTCGAGGATCCACACGCCCGGTACGGGGCAGCGGTCGAATTGGCCGAGGTCGCCGGCTTTGTAGATCGAGTGCGGGAAGTCGCTGGCGCGGTGGCCTTGGATGTCGAGGTTGAGCACCCAGCCGAGTTCCTTCGCGCGGCGGTCGGCGTAGTCGTACAGCGCGGGGCCGGTGAGCTTGTCGGTTTTCCATGCGCGGCTCGTGTCGTCGAACACCGTTTTGACGGCGGCGGCGCAGGCGATTTTTTCGGGATCGCTGCCGGTCGTGAACGTTGCGCCGACGTCGCCTTCGTGGCCTTTGAAGACCGGGCCGATGTCGATGAAGAAGATGTCGTCGTCGCCGAGGGCGGGGTCGCCTTCGGAGGGCTGGTTGTACTTCTTCGTCGTGTTCTCGCCGAAACGGATGTGCAGCGGGTGCCAGATGCGTTCCATGCCGAGGTCGTCCAGGATCTGGCGACCGAGCGCGACGGCTTCGGATTCGCGCAGGCCGGGTTGGAAGGCGGCGACCATGCGCTCGACGGCGCGCCAGGATTGTTCGCTCGCGTAGCGCATCGCGTCGAGATCGAACGCCGCGCCGACGGCTTCTTTTGCGTATTCCACCATGAGAATGTTCCTCCGGTACAACGGATAGATTGCCCTATCGCAGGGCGTAGGAGTCCGTCGACAGGGCGCAGCAGGGCCGGCACCAGGTGTCGAGCGGGACTTCGCGTGTGATCGAAGTGAAGTCAGCGGGGTGGGCGGTGGTGCATTGCGAATCCTCCAGGTGATGGAGGGCGCCCTTGCTTCGAGGATCGACATCGAGCGTGGCGGATTCAATCCGTCGCAGCACCCCTCGACATCGACTGCGCGATGACTGGCATCGTGCACTGGCAGCGTCGCCGGATCGGCAGCGCGGGACTAGTGTTTCGGAGTGCGCGCCGGGTGTCAACGCGTCGAGCGTGCGCGCATCGTTTCAGGTCCACGCTGAAGCGGCTGCGGCCGGGGCTTCGCAGCATCGAGAAATCCTGGCTTCCTGCGGAATTTCCGCAGGCGGTTCCGAGCGTGGACCGGTACGGCGGCGAATGTAAGGTGCGCTGCATTTCCGTCCAGGCGCCGCTATGCTCGCGAACGCCGGTCGTCGGCTTTCCTGCGGGGGTGCGTCAGGATGAAGGATGTACTGCGACTTCTCTTGCTGCCGTGGCTTTTCGTGGCGGCGACTGCGGCGACGGCTGGCGATGCCGACCCGGCCACCTGCGAGGACGCCTTCGGCCTGAATGGGGGATACGAAAATCCGCCGATCACGCCGCAGCCAGCGACGGTCATTCCCGTGCATGCCACGTCGAACGACGTGCTGACCCTTTGCACGTTCGGCTTCATCTATGCCGATCGGATTGCGATCAGCGTTTCGGGAAACCGGATATCGGCTGTCGTACTCGACAACGGATTCAGTTTCAGTCCAAATCCACCGATCGTGAATCGAGAAGCGTTCGGGCCGCTTCCACCCGGCAACTATCTGATGGATGTGAGCGTGGACGCGGACTTCACGCCGGAGCCGGTCAACTATCCATACGTGCTGGCGACCGACGTTCCGTTCACCGTTTCGGGGGCCGGTGCGGTGGCGGAGCCGGCGCCCGCGCTCGGCGACTTCGCCAAGCTGCTCGTAGCGTCGATTCTTGCATTGGTCGGACTTGCGTCTCTGCGATCACGGGGCCCGAAGCCGCGCCAGGTGCTCGGTCGGTGATCCTCTCGTGCACGACGCGCGAAAGCAGCGAGGCGATGCGCCTTGCGCGTGAGCAAATGCCGCACGAGCGATATTCCGGGCAACCCATGGGAGGCGCGGAAGAAAAATGGATTCCCGCGTTCGCGGGAATGACGTCGTGGAGTTGCGGCGCTGACCCATTGCACGGTGCCGGCGCACGCGTCGTGTGGGCGTGAGGTTCCGCGTGGCCCGATCGGCAATCTTGAAGTGGGGACGCTCCCTTTGAGCAGCGTCGATTGATTCCCCGTCGCTCCGAGCTTCATGGATCCCTGCGTAGCCGTTCTGCACGCTTGCATCGTCGTTGGATACAGCCATCGTCGTTGGACACAGCCATCGTCGTTCGCACGCCGCTCATGGACGCTCGCATTGCAGTCCCACGCGGTCTTCATGGACGCCTGCCTCGACTCGCTGCCGCGTCCCAGGGGACGCGGGCTATTCGAGGCAGGCGTCCACGACTTCTTTCAGCGGTGCAACGTCAGCCCGCAGGCGTCGGTGTCGGGTCGATCGTCACATCGTCGATGAAGGTGGTGCCGTCGGTCTGCGACTCCTGGTTGTTGTAGTCGTACTGGAACTTCAGTTCGTGCGAGGCGCCGTCGGCGAAGGCGCTGATGTCGATCGAATGCAGTACGTAGTCCAGATCCGTCTGCGTGCCGAGATCGGTCGTCTCCACCGCCGTGCCGTCGATCGACACCGTCAGGTTGGCGGGGTAGTCCGACGTGTCGACCTGGAACACGGTTTCTCGGTAGTAGTTCACGTACAGCGGGCCGCCTGCGGGCAGCGTCACGGTCTGCGAGAAGGACTGGGTCTCGGAGCCCTCGTTCCAACCGCCGAACCAGGCGACGTAGTTGCCGCTGTGCGGGATCAGGCCGGTATCGGAGGCGCTGTAGAACACCGAGGCGCCGTTCGCGTGCGGGTTGGTGTCGGTGCTGGTCCACGTGGGGTTCGTGCCGCCGCTCGCCGTCGTCGCTTCGAAGCTCGAATCCTGCACCGGGCCGGGAGCGCCAGCGGCCGGGCCGTCGAATCCGTTCTTGAAGATGCTGTCGGGGTCGCCGTAGGTGATGACGACGTTGTCGGCGCCGAAATGCCAGCAGCCGCCCGGTTGCAGGAGCGGCGAGGACGTCGGGAAAAATTCGACCACGTCGACGTTGTGCATCAGATCCGCCCAGGTGTAGCCGTCGGGCGCGTTGGTCAACGTCCAGCCGTGAGGCAATGTCGGCGAATCGCTCGGGATGATGAAGCGCACCGTCGTCCACGCGTAGTCGTCGTAAGGCGCGGCAGGGCCTAGCGTGCTGCGTCCCTCGATGGCTTTCTCGCCGGAATGCAGGTCGATCAGGTCGAACGCATACGTCTTGAAACCGACGTTCTGCTGGTGGCAGTCGGGGACGTCGCTCACGTCGAGGCGTTGAAGGTCGATCGATGCGGTTCTCAGCTGCGCGCTGTCCAACGCGGCGCGTAGTGGCGAGCCGGGCGGGGGATTGGCGACGAACTGCGGCACGTACTGGACATACGGCGCCGCGCTGTCGGCCCAGCCGCCCGGGTTGCCGCCGCTGGCGTTGATCCCGGCGCCCAAGTTGGGGTCGCTGCCGCCCCACAGCCATCCATTCGGGTTCGCGCCGTTTTCGAAGGTATCGACGACTTCGGTGGAGCTGGCCGCCGCGGTGGTGGTCGTGGTGGCGAGCAGCAAGAGGATGATCGGCAATCGCATGGAGGTGCCCCAGGGGTTCAGGAGGAGGGCGCACCCTGCGATTCTTCAGGGGGTACGCCATTCCCGGACGCCTCCAATCGCTTTCCACTTTTATCAAAATTCTTTCAACGCCTTGTCGCTGCGCGCTTTTTTTCGAGCCGTTTGGCGACGGTCGTCCCTCGGGCCGAGGGAAAAGGGAGCGGAGGGACCCTCGTTTCGCAGGACACCGGCCGTGTCCTGCATGAAGGCGTCGTCCGCGCGGTCGACCTCGATCGCGCTCGCCAAGGTGCACGCCAGGAGCGCTTCTCGATCGCGGCGGCGGACGCGATGCACGGCACGGACGGCGGGCTATCCCGTCGGTGACGTCGCTATGCGTGCAATCGCCTCCGCGCAAAGTCGGTTGTAGGTCAGCAGCGCGCCCAAGTTGGTCTCCCGAGTGCACGCGGTCAGCAGGATCAGCCGATCGATCGGCGCGGGCAGGCACTGCGCCGCCGAATGCCCGGCCGAGGTTTCCATCAGCGCGTTGCGGCCGTCGCGCCAGTTGCTTTCTCGGGCCAGCGACTCGCCGAGCGTGCACAGCGAGCGGACGATCGCGGCAGTGTCGGTGGGCTCTCTCTTTCCATGAGACGCATGCATGACGACTCGGCCATCGACGGTCGCCAGCACGCTCACCTGGGCCCCTTTGATCCGAGCCAGCAGGTAGGAGAGCTCGCCCTGGCAAAGCTCGCGCTGCGCCATCGACGGCAGGAGCCGTTCAGTCGCTGCAACGCATTCGTCCTGCGGCGAGGAGCCGATCATGCGGCGTCCCTCCTTTCGATGCTTGCGGCAAGCGTGTCGAAGAGAAAGAGCGCATCGCTGCGCAAGGCGGATTTCGGCATGAGGGGTCTCACGGCGATGACTTCGTTGCACATTCGATGGAGCATTCGACGCGAGCCGGCGACGCTGCGTTGGCCTTCGTCGCAAAGGCGACCGTCAATTGCCTGCATCGTTCGACATCGTGGGCTTCAAACGGCGTATGGAAAAAAGGCCGCGTCATCCCATGGGGTAGGAAGGCGCGGCCTCTCTGACGAGGCGGCGTGGGCAGGGCCGCCTCAGCAGGTGTCGGCGCAAGTCAGTCGAAGAAAACGTCGTCGAGAGCGGCTTCGGTTCTGCCGCCGCTGATTCCGATTCCCCGCGCCATCAGGGCGAAGTGGCGGTCAGCGTCGCAGTCGCCTCGTCCGCATTGCTGCCCGCATCGGTCGCTAGGCCGCCGGCAGGAATGGTGTTCGTGAAGTCGCCCGCGAACTGCGCCGCGACGTCGACGGTGATCGTGCAGGAGCCGGCCGCCGGGATCGCGGCGCCGGCGGCGAGGCCGACCGATCTGCCGGTCTGGAGGACTCCGGAGCCGCCCGTGCACGTGGTCGACGCATTCGCTGCCGATACCAGGCCCGTCGGAAACGCATCGACCAGGTCCGAGGTCAGTGTGGCCACCGTGGCATTGGTGTTGGCGAGCGTGATCGTCAGGGTCGTCGGGATGTTCGTCTCGACGCTCGACAGCGCGAAAGCTTTCGCAAGAGTGGGCGCCGCGGTGGCGACTTCGAAACCATCCTTGAAGATCGCGTCGGTGCCGCCGCCGCTCACTTCGACGGAGTCGATCCACCAGCCCGGCCACACGCTCGTCGAGGCGTAGAAGGAGTTCGACGTATCGGAACCCTCGCGCCAGCGCAGGATCGCATTTCGTCCGGCGAAGGCCGCGAGGTCGACTTTGACGTCGATCCATTCCAACGTGCCGCCGAGGGCCGCGGTCCCGGTCGTTCCGCCCCACGCCTGGCGGCCGCCGAGCGGATTGCCCGAGCTGTCGCCATCGATCGCGCAGGTGTAGCCGCCGGTTTGGAAGATGCCGCCGCTTTCGACGATATCGCCGAAAGTGGCGCCGCCATCCGTCGAGATTTCGAGCACGCCGCCGTCGTAGCACGTGGGCGGCGAGTTCACGTCATTTTCGAATTCGTACTTGTTGCGGAAGCTGAGCACGGCGCCGGCAGTCACGGCGAAACTCGGCGACGTCAGACTGAAATCGGAGTGACGCGGCGCATCCGGCGCATGCGCGGCGTTGGGCAGCGTGTCGCCGTCGCCATTCGATGTCGTCCAGATCGACGTGCCGAGGACGACCGGGGAGGTCCAGCCGAGCGGCAAATCGGGAGCGTTCGTCTCGTCGAAATTTTCGTCGATACTGCCTCCGCTGCCTCCGCCCGTGGACACGATCAGCGCGGCCTCCGCCGGCAAGGCAGTGTTGTTGCCGAGATCGGTTTGCAGGGCGTCCGACGCGATCGAGTCCGTGTAGGTACCGCCTGCCGCTGCCACGACGGACACGGTCATGGTGCACGTGGCCGCAGCGGGGATCACGGCGCCGGCGGAAAGCGAGAAGCCGGCTTCGCCTGCATTCGCGGCGACTACTCCGTTGGTGCAGTTGGTCGCCGGGTTGGCGGGCGTCGACACGACGAGGCCGGTGGGCAGATTGTCGATGAAGTCCGCACTCAGCGTCGCCGCATTCGGGTTGCGGTTGGCCAGCGTGATCGTGAGCATGCTCGGCGTGCCGTGCAGAACGACTTGAGGGGAGAACATCGGGGTCGCCGCAGGGCGCAGCGGCGGCACGGAGCTCGCCGATTCCTGCAGTGCGCGAATACCCATCGCACGCAGATAGTTGGAACTGTTGCCGGTGAGATCGGTCATCGCCAACCACGCGCCGGAGCCGACGTCGCCCACGGTGAAGACCGGCATGACCGTGGTGGGCGTCGACGTGTCGACGCTGAAGTAGACGAACGGCGAGGGGCCGTTCGGGTCGGCATCCCACGAGGCGCCGACGTAGACACTGCCGTCGCTGATCACCGGTGCCTGCGAGGTATCGATCGCGTAGAACTGGCTGATCGGATAGAGCGGGATGCCGTCGACATGTGCCGGAATGCGCGCCAGCACGGTACCGGGAAATGGATAGACCGCTCCCATGGGGCCATCCACGGCGAAGAATTCGATCGTGAAATCCATCGACGCATTGTTGGGCAGGTCCTGCGTGCGGGTGAATGCGACGCAAACATGACTCAGCGTGGCCGGCGTGACGGTCGGCGATACCAGTTCGACGATCTTGGTGTTCTGCGCCCCGGGACTGCCGCCGAAGGCATCTTCGAAAGTGCCGTCGTCGTAGATCAAGCCGCCTGCGCAGTCCGTACCGCCCGCGGGCGTAGCCAAGACGCGTGACGGTACGTTCGCCAGCCCCTGTGCCTGGCTGTGCGGCGCCATGGTCAGAAGACACGCCAAGACGGACAGGGCCGACACGGTTTTGAGCGCGCCGTAGCCCATCCCGGCCGAAAGCGGATCGAATCGATTTCCCATGATGCTGATTACCCCAAGCTGACGATGACGATAGGAAGCACGGTTGACCTGCGCGCCGCACGGGCATGCAGAGGATTTCGCGGCGAAGGTCCAATTTCATGAGCCCTGCGCGCTTGTCGCCGCACCGTATAGCGGTACGGTTTCGACGGCCCAACCGCGAGCCAACCGGACGCTAACCGGCCCCTAACCGGAGGCTAACCACCGATGGAAATAGGGATTTCCGACATCGATCGTTCTGGGCGGAAAGCGCTGCCGGCTGCGCGAGCGGGCTTTGGCGCGTGCCCCCTGTCGTCAAGAGGATTCCCTTCGAGCGGCCGCACAGGAGGCCATAGGGATCGCGAACGGTGATCGTCCGGCCGCGGCAGACGAGCCTCGTCGGCAGCGGAAAGGTGGCACGGCAGGACACGGCCACGACACGCGCACGTGGCCGACCATCGGGGCGGTTTTAGCCGCCGGAATGTCAACAATTGTTGCCCCTTCGCGATGCGGCGCGTCGCAAGCGCCGCGATCAGGTTTTCTGGCATCGATGTTGCTTCGCGGTGTGATCGTTCGATGTCGCCTCGAATCGAAAACAATCGACGGTTCGCGCTGGAACTTCACATCGCAATCACCCGGCGTGCGTAGTTTTGCGAAGGCCCGGCGCGCCGATGTCATTGCCCTCCACGATGGCCGAATCGATGGCGCGTCGGGCACTCGAATGCGGGGCGAGGCTTCGTCGGCATCGAGGCCGACGAGGTCGTTCCGAACGCAGGAATCGCCGACTCCGGAGCGCCGCTCTTGCCGGGCGTTCGATGGTCGGCGGAGCGTCGTCGGCAAGATCTGCGCGCGTGTTCCCGGGCGTTCGATGGACGACATTCATCGGACAAGCCATTCCAACTTCAACGGCATTCCTTTTCGATCGATCGTCTTTTCTCATGCAACGTTACGACAGCACTCTTCTCACCGGCCATCTTCTCGGATTGGCGGATTCGTCCGAGCAGGGCTTTGCCCTGTTCGACGAATCCGACACGCTGCGCTATGCCAATCCGGCGTTCCGCCGCGCGCTGGGACTCCACGACGGCGAATTCCCGACCTGGTTCGAATTGATGCGGCTGGGCTACGCGCGCGATCGCGGCACGCGCGTCGAGGCGGATGATTTCGAGACCTGGGTCGCTTCGGCGCGCTCGCGTCGCGGGAAAGTCCCTTACCGCGTCATCGAAACGAATCTGCACGACGACACGAAACGCGATGGCGAGCGCTGGGTGCTGACGACCGAGACGACACATCGTGACGGTTGGATGCTGTGCGTCGTCACCGACGTGACGGCCTTGCATGCGGATGGCCGTTCGGTGCGCCAGGCCCGGGACAAGGCGCTGCTGACCGCGATGGTCGACGAGCTGACGCAACTGGGCAACCGGCGCTACATCATGAAGCACTTGCAGGACCTGCTGCAGTCGCGTGCAGCCGACGCCGCGCCGCTCGCCGTAGCGTTGCTCGATCTCGATCATTTCAAGTCGATCAACGACAGGTTCGGCCACGACGTGGGCGACAGCGTGCTGTGTCACTTCGCGTCGGTGCTCAAGTCCGGCATTCGCCGCGACGACCTGGCCGGTCGCTACGGTGGCGAAGAGTTCGCCATGATCCTGCCTGGCGCCGATCGGGCCGGTGTCGCCGGCGTGATTGCCAGAGTGCTGCAAGAGGCGAGGAATGCGAAGCCCGTACCCGACCTTCCGCAACTTCGCTACACCTGTTCGGTAGGCATCGCCTTTTCCCGTGCCGGAGACGACCCGCGCACGCTGCTGCATCGCGCGGACCGCGCCTTGTATCAGGCCAAGGCTGAAGGCCGCGATCGGTACCGCCTAGCCGAGGACAGCCTGTGCGACGGCTTGGAGCTGCTTCGCGAAGCGTGAGGGATGCGCGCGCTCTCGTCGCTTCGCGCTTTCCGGTCGACCGCAATCCGCCGGTGAAATTCTCGACGGACGTTCGGCACCTTCAGCACATCAGTCGAAGCCATCGGAGAAGAGGGCAGCCAGGACGAGCGTGAAGCGCGGAGATTGATGGTTGCTTCCGTCGCCGATGATCTTCCCGTCTGGTTGGCGGCAAAGGGTGACGCGGCGTCAAGAAGGATGTCGTGTGGCGTATCGTCATGCTCGCCCGGTGTCGATGGGCCTTGCGCATCCAGAGCGCATTCTGCCGGGATGGGCCGTAAAAAAAGGCCCGACCTCGGGGGAGCAAGGTCGGGCCAACCGCGCGCGGGGTGAGCACGCGGGGGATCTTCTCCGGGGGACCGAATGGTCGGAGAAGGCTGCAAGAACTCATACGTAAAAGGGGAGCGGATCGAGACATCACGGAAGGGGGTCGGGCTGGCCGTCTCGAGCGACTCATCCATCATGCAACTGCGGCGAGTCGAGTCAGGGTGAGACTTCGAAACCATCGGCGTAGATGTCGTCGAGCTGGTGGTTGAACGTGAAGACGAAATGGTCCATCCGCGCCTCGGCGCCGTTCGCCGAAAAATGCACTTCGCACAGGGCGGAAAGTTCGTCGGCCTGCGTGTCGTACTGTCCCTGTGCGCTGTCCCAGCTTCCCATGGCGAAGTAGTAAAGCGGCGTGTACGAGAAATTGCCGGTGGGTTGCTCGCAATCGGTAGTGGCGTAGCCGTAGCAAAACAGATCGAACTCGCCGCCGGCGAGGCCGATGTTCGCCCACGCATCGAAGCTCAGGTCGTATACGGTTTGCGGCGCGATGGAAAAGCACGACGACGTGATCGTCGATGCGCCCAGTCCGGGCACATCGATGGCGCCGGTGCCGTCGTTCGTCGAACCCTGGTCGGTCCAGGAGCAACTGCCGTCGCACGTCCAGCCATCGATCGAGCTGGCGAAGTCGCCGTTGGGTATGAGATTGACGGAGTCGTCGGCGCAGGCGCTGGTACAAATCGACAGTGAAGCCAAAGCAAGCAGGGAGCGGAATTTCATCGTTGGCCTTGGAAAGGGGAATGCGAATTGCCGCGGCAGGGCGGAGAGGCCGAGCCGGGAAAAGGGGAGCGGAAGACCTATCCGGATCGGATCGGCTCTCCGCGCTTCTAGGAGAGGCACGTCATCATGACGCGTCAATCGAATTCTATTCCAAGATCACCAGATCGATAGACGGTTTGTGAGATCAACGGTGCATCGATGATTTTCGCGGCAACGCTGCCCAGGCCGAAATGTTCACCAGCGGTGGTCCTTACTTGAAGAAGTTCGATCTGCGCGATTCCGTGGAGCCACGGCGGCTTCGACATCGTCCATGGGGCAAGGACGGGCAGCCCCGCGCCACCGGTCCAGCCGAGAACGGTCTCGGATGCTAGACCCCGATGCTGTGCATCAACGCCTGCACCTTCGCGATGGCCGCTCGCTCCAGATCGAGGAACGTTTGCTGGTTGCCGCACGATGCGCAGGTCATCTTCGTGTCGCCGCGCGGATGCTCGGGTCCTTCGAGGTATCGTCCCTTGCAGCGCGGGCATTCGAGCTGGAGCTGAGTCAACTGAAGGCGCGCCATTGCAGTACCTCGTCCTGTGCTCGCGGCGAATACCGTAGGCGTCGACTCGTCAACGCTTCGTGAATCGTCGCGCAACCGCGTCGCCGCCGATGGTTTCGCTTGCGCAGGCAAAAAAATGGCTCGGATTGGGTCCGAGCCGATATTCGCTTTGTCCGTTCGGAACGGAGCGGCGCTCACGCGCGGCGTGCCGGTCGGAGGAATGAACCGGCACGGCGACAGTCGCGGGCAGTGGCTGAACGGTGTGCAACGGCGTCCCGCTGGTTCAGCACGAGGCGAGGGATCGCACCCGCGTCGCTGCGGTTTCCGATTTGAACTGCGAAACGATGTAGCTCGTGAAGAACTCTTCCGGCAGCGGCGTCTTCTCGAGAACGTGGAACATCGCTTCGGGAACATTGCTGCAGAGCGTCACCTGCCCATCGGCATGATAGGCGCGCAGCACGCGGCTGGCAGGGTCGTATACGAACCGGCTGACGGTTCTGGGATGAGCATTGACGAGGAGCATGGGGGCTCTCCGGTCTGTCGTTGCTCGGCGGTGCGCTCCAACCCTACGAACTGAGCCTGTCGAGATTCTGTGAAGGCGGTCACGAACGAGTCGGTAGCCGTTTACGCCGTTCAGCCAATATGAGGCGGGCAATGGGGAAACGGCAGAGGCGATTTTCTCGAAACCGGGTCGCGACGCACGACGATACTCGCAGCCACCGCTTCGCTGGCAGCGGGCAACCGGCCGCTATCGTGCAGCCGGTTCAAGCGCATACGCCGGAATGGCGGGCGCCTTCTAGACGAAGCGATTCGATGGCGTATCGCGTGGCGACGGCGACTACGGCGAGTCGGTCTTGCGCCCGCTGTCGCTCGGCACGGGCCGGCTTGCCGGCGCGCCTTCGGGCAATGGCAACGTCTGCAGTTGTCCGACGCTGACGGTGCCGCCGATTTGCTCGATCAGCGCATTGAGCTCGGCCTGCTTCTTGACGAAGTAGTTCGATCCTTCGGTGTAATACGGACTGCCCTCGCCGAGCGTGTCGTAGACGCTGACATTGCCGACGTTGTGGCCGTGATTGATCGCGATGAACTGGTCGGACTGGAAGCGCGCCAGCGCACGCGGCAAGGCGACCTTGTTGCCGTATTTCTCGTTGAGGTCGCGCCAGGCCGACTCCGAGCGCGCGAGTTGGTCCGGCGTCAATTCGGCCCGCGCCGACGCCAGCATCGCCTCGGCCAGATCGCCGTGCGATTCGGCCGCGAGCTGCAGCCACGCCGTGCCTGCAACCTTGTCCTGCGGCACGCCGATGCCTTTGAACAACATCAGCCCGGCGTTGTATTGCGAAATCTTGTCGGCCCAGAAACCGGACAACTGGAACAGCCGCAGCGCGGTCGCGTAGTCGCGTTTCTTCAGATAGAACTGGGCCTTCTGCTCGTAGTATTTGCCGGGGAGGAACGAGCTCGGCGCATCCCAGGCGCCGATCTTCGTCTGGCCGGCTGCTGCCGGTTGCAGGACGCCGACGAACGAGACTGCAAACGCCACCGTCAGCACGGAACGCACGAGATTCTTCATGGTACGCACTCAGCCGGGTCGAACGTCAAAAGCATTTCGGCGACAGTCTACAACTGCTGCAAGGGCGTGAGGATGAACTTTGCGATAGGCGAATGACGGGTATCTTCCTGTGCGCAGTGATTCATGAAGTCACTGGATTCTCGTTTGCCATCTTTTGCGCTGCAGCGAATGTCTTCTCAGTGCGACGGCGTGTCCTTGACCCAGCGGGGCGCTGCCGCAATGGCCGCTTCGCGCCTCGCTTCGCCTCCCTCGTTACCGCCGTCGAATGAATCCGGATAGAAATAGCGGGCCAGCCTTTTGCCTGATGCGATGTCGCGCAAGAGGAAGTTCTGATAGTCGGAGCCATGGAGGACGCTCGTCCAGTACGAAACCGCTGTCCCTTTTTTCGCGAATGCCCAATCGAAGATGCATTGATCTTCCTCGAAGGTCTTTTCGATTCTTCGGCCCTTGAAGATCACCAGATGCAGCGGAACGGGGTAGCTGGTGCAGCAGTTCGGCTCGTCGACCAGCCAGCCGATTCGCTTGCCGTCGGCCGACACGTAGGTCTTCTCGATCTCGACTTGATTGCGGAGCGTGGGTACGGGAATCGTCGAGCCGTCCGTTCTTCGAATGAAGATTTCCCCGGTAGCCGCATCGGTTTCGATGCCGGAATAGAGTTCCCGGTGGCGTTCGGTATCTGGATCGGCGCGATCTTTCGGCATCCAGCAGACGAAGACCCACGCGCCCATTTTCTCCAGCGTGCTCGACGGATCGATATACAGCGTCCCGCGCTCCGTCTTTACGGTGAGCGGGCGTTCGTTCGGCGCGCGTCGAGTGCCGGTCGGCGTGAGCATTCCATCGAACGCGCGCTCGGGCATCTCATAAAGAACGTCGCCTTGCGGCACGCGTCGAATGACGACCGGGCCGTGCTCCGGCCGGGAAAACTCGAGAGCGAACGCCGGATCGACCTGGACGGTGTGGCTCGCCCTGTCGGAATAGACATCGAGCGCGATCAGCTGCCGGCTTCGAGGGATGCCGCAGGGACTTTCGAGCGAAGCCTGCGGGGTGGCCGAGGTGAGGGCGAGCGCGAGAGTCAGTGCCAGCATAGAGGACGCTCCGGTTCACTAAAGCGTACCCGAACGAGCGAGATTCGGCGTGTCGACATGCCCCTGTCGAAGCAACAGGCGGCGGCAAGAATAAGAGGCGTGCAGCTGCGCTGGTCCCCGCTTCAGGACACCAGCCAAAAGATGCCCATCGTGCCCAAGATGCCGACGCCGAAGAGGTACGCGTATTCGGCCGCCTTCGTTTGGCGCGTGCGCGGACGCGCCGTTGACGCCGACTCAGTGGAAGGCCAGAGACTGTACGTGTCACCCAGGCGAATGCTGGCCGACACGGCGTAGGCGCAGAGCACCGAGAGGAGGCCGAGCTCGCCGAACACCTTGGCTTTCGCACCCGAGGCCGTCAACAGCCAACCGGCCAGATTCGCGGCCGCGCAAGCCAGGCAAAACAGCTCGACCCCATGCAGATCTCGGCGACCGAGGCCGGGACCGCCGAACCACCGCTTGCCGTCCAGGAGGCGCACCCACGTCGGAATCTCGACGAATTCGTTCGGCGACTTGCTCATTGCGTACAAGGCCTGCTCCAAGGAGTCGACGTCCATTTCCAGCGTGACCGCCAGCGCGCGCAGCGAGGAATAGCTCACCCTGTGCCCGGCCTCCAGACGCTGGATGGTCCTGAGACTCAGGCCGCTCATTTCCGCGAGCCGCTCTTGCGAAAGAAATCTCTTCTCTCTGAGGGTTCTCAGGTTCATACCGGCCTTCAGTCAAGCGAGCACTCAAGATATTCGAAGTTCCGAACTGTCGGTGACGACAAAGCGCCGCCTTTGTGCCGCCAGCGTGCACTTGAAGCCTGCGGGCGGCAACCTCCGGTGCGCCGGTCGGCCCTCGCGTGCGGCGTGCTTGTCGGTCCTTGGCGCATGAACGCCCAGATGACAGCTTCTTGCGGACGTCCTCGACACCGGCCGATCGCGCGGGATAGACCTGCAGGCATCGCACGACAGCGGTGGGTCACCACTGAATACCCACCCCTTCGGTCGCGCCGTGATTCGTCGTGCGATCGAGCTCCTTGTCCAGCGCTCCACCGCGCTGTATCAGCGCTCTTCCTTCCTTTTCGACCGCGCGTCGCAGGGCTTTGCACGAATCGGCATGCCGATCGCTGCGCATCAGGGAGGCCACCGCGGCGATGGCTTCGCGCCCGTGCGTTGCGTGCTCCTGCTCGTGCCTCTCCAAAGCCGAACTCATCCGCTTCCATTTTTCGACGACCGTCGGCGGGACGTCGGCCGCCGGCGTCCAGCGCGGCAACACGATCAGGATGTTCAGGCTCAAGTCCGCACGGTCGACGATGCAGTGTCCGTTGCCCACTTGCCGCGTACGGAGGTCCCAGCCCGCCGACCACTGCGTCATACCCCAGTTGATCTTCCCGTCCGCTCCGGTGGGTCCTTTGGCGTTGAGCTCCTTCACGATCTCAGGTTCCGTGCGTGCTGCAATGTCGTAGTACGCGACGGTCTCGTGGATCACCGGATCGGGGATGACGGCAGGCATGGCGGTTCCTCGTGACAGACCCAGCGCGCAGCAACCCACGTGCCAGCGCCATGTCGTCGCGCTTTCAGCCGCTGCAGCGTTGTCCGCGGACAGTCGATCGTGTCCATCGTGTCCGTGTCGAGCCCAATTCGCGCGGTCGCGCGGCCGACCGGACATGTGCGCGGCGGCCGATTCGCGTACGGCGACAGGGCAGTCCACGCGAGCGTGTGACGAGGAGGAAGCGGCGCCACTGCCGATCGAGATCAGCGCGCCGGTACGCCGCTCAACGCGTGTCGGCGAGTTGAGCGCGCAGGGTCTTCGCGAGTGCGGCGTCGCCCATGGCTTCCGCTGCGCCGGCGGCGCCGTTCAGCGCGCCGCGGCGCCCGGGTGCCAGCGCGAGCGCCGCCTGATATTCGCGAAGAGCGTTTGCGGGCTCTCCGAGCGCGAGCAACAGATCGCCGAGTTGCTCGCGCGCCGGCACGACCGGCCCCGGTGTCACCGGACGTTTCTCGATCGCATCCTCCTTGTCGGCAGCGGCGGCCAACCGTCGCTTCGCTTCGTCGTGCGTGCCTGCGGCCTCGCCCCGCCAGGCGCGCGCCTCCTCCGCGAGCACTTCGGTCTGCGTCGCCCAGTAGTCGTTGTGTCCGGCGCGCAGCGTTTCGACGCATCGATCGATGTCGGCGATGTCGGCCTCGGCTGCGGTCGGATTGCCGCCCCGGGCATGTCCCAGCGCGCGAGCCCAATAGACGACCGCGGCGACATGCGGCGCCGAGTTCGGCAGGGGCGTCAGTGTCGAGGCGGCGATCCATTGACGCCGCTCGACGGCGAGCCGGACTGGCATCACGTTCGCCGCATAACCCATCTTGAAATTGCCGGCGCTGATGGCCGCCATGGCGTTCACGTCGGCGACGACGCGCTCGGCATCGGCGTCGCGACCGCGTTGCAGGTACGCGTACACGAGATAGTCCATCGCGTGCAGCGCTTCTCCGATGTCGCCTTCACGGCTTGCTGCCGAACGCGCGGCGATATTCGACGCGATCGATTCGTCCCAGTCGCCGAGCCGGGTGAAGATATGAGACGGCATGTGCAGCGCGTGCGGAGCCGACGGCGCGATCTTGGCGTAGGCGCGCGCTGCAGGGAGGCCGCGCGACGCCAGTTCGGCGCTGTCGTAGGCGTGGATCAGGTAGTGCGCCAGGCCGGGATGTTGCGCGTTCGCCGCATACAACGGCTCCAGAATCGCGGCCGCGCGCTTCTGGTTGGCGTGCGTGCGGTCGGCGGGCGAAGCCGTGCCGAGGAGTGCGAGCGCGTAGAACACCTGCGCTTCGGTATCTTCGGGATAGCGTGCGGCAACGTTGGCCATCGCAGCCTCATACGCCTTCGCGCGCTCGGCATGCGGCACGTGGTCTGCGTCGTTGAAATAGACCGCCGCGGCTTCGACGAAGTCGCGCTCCCGCGCAGACTTCGCTGCGGGAGCGCGTGCGAGCGCGATCTCCGACTGGGCCTGGCGAACATCGTCCGGGCCCGGCGGTTCCCAGAGCTGATAGAAATACGCCATGGCAACGCCCCAGTGCGCGATCGCACAGCTCGGGTCGGTGACCACGACGCCTTGGAAGGCCTCGCGAGCGGAGGCGTACGCGAACGAATGCAACAACGCTACGCCGCGTTCGAATTTCGGCTGCGCCGCTTTGGAGCAGGTGGTCGCAAACGTCACCGAACCCAGCTTCTCCGGAGGCGGGTGCGAGTGGTGCGATTCGTCCGCAAACGCAGGCGTTCCGGCGAAAATCAACGAAAGCATGGCGCAGCGCGCGATAGGCATCGGGCCTCCTCCGAAATGCAGGGACTCTCGAAATGAGCCGGTCATTTCCAGAATAACGCCGAAGCGCAGGATATACCGACACGTGCCGCACAAGGCCGCGTCGATCGCCGCGGCCGTTGATGCTCCGTCTCGATCAATGCTTCGGCGCAGGGTCGCCGAACCATCGCATCGCGGCGCGAGCGGCTTCTTCAGGATCGTAGTTTTCGCTGCCGGCCCACGCGACGATGCCGTCGGGCCGCACCAGCAGCGCGCTCGATCCGAGCCGATCGACGGCATCGCTCGCGACATACGAGATTCGATCCGGCCAACGGCTTGCGAGCTCGCGGTAGGGAGCGCCAGCATCGAAGTCCAGGAACAGGCCCGTCCCCGCGCCGAGCAGCGTACCTAGCTTCGTGCCGTCGGCGAGTTCGAAGTCGGGGGCGCTGCGACCGACCAGCGGATGGCCGGCGTCGAGATCGTAGCGAAGCGCAACGCCCCACACGCGCTCGGCAAAATAGGTCGCGCCGTCGCGCGTGTCGATGAGATCGCGCAGGATCGCCTCGAGCGCGCGCGAACTCCGGCTCGGCCGCATGATCGCGACTTGCGCGCGCGACCAGTCGAGCACCTGCGCTCCCACCGGATGCCTCTCGCCCGCATAAGTGTCGAGCAGTCCGGCCGGCGCGTCGCCGCGGATCGTCGACGCCAGCTTCCACCCCAGGTTCATCGCGTCGCCAATGCCGAGGTTGAGGCCTTGGCCGCCCAGCGGAGAATGGATGTGCGCGGCGTCGCCGGCGAGCAGCACGCGCCCTTTGCGATACGTGGTCGCCTGGTAGGCGCGGTCGGTCCAGGTGGTGGCAAGGCGGAGCGCCGTCACGGTGACGTCGGTGCCGGAGATGTGACGCAGCACCGCTTGCACATGCTCGCGCGTGATCGTCGGGCTTCGATGAAGAGCCCCGCCGTCGAAATCGACCATCGCGATGGTTCCGGGCTTCTGGTAGGTGTACATGCCCGTCGGCGTGTAGTGGCGGCCGGTGCGGAGCGTATCCGGGTCGGCCATGTCGACTTCGACGGAATAGCCGGTGAACTCGGGATCGGTGCCGGCGAACTCGAAGCCGCACGCCTTGCGCACGGTGCTGCGCCCGCCGTCGCAACCGACGAGCCATCGTCCGCGAAACCTCTCGCTGCCGGCGCGAACGCTCACGCCGTCGTCCGACGGGTCGGCGTGGTCGACGCCGAGGCCGCGCCTGATCTCGACGCCCACCGCGATGGCGCGAGCGGCCAGCACGGATTCGAGATGTTCCATCTCGACGGCCATGTGGGTGCCGGTGGGACTTGGCAGTCGATAAGGCCACTTCGAAGCGTCGATGGTGTCCTGGTAGAACTGGATGCCCGCAAAGTGGCCGCCGGGGCGGCGCGGCTGTTGCAGCCAATGCGCGGCGTTCG
>Ga0070663_100000102_pt1 | contig 39130 bp, 28 predicted proteins | sample KBSC63metaG_FD_65646 | JGI IMG/M metagenome (GOLD analysis project Ga0070663, IMG submission 65646) | Corn rhizosphere microbial communities from Kellogg Biological Station, Michigan, USA - KBS C6-3 metaG | ecosystem: Host-associated > Plants > Roots > Rhizosphere > Soil ...
CTGTGGGCGCAGGGCGTGGCGGTCGACTGGCGCGTCCTGTACCGCCGGTCCCGGCCCGCGCGCGCGAGCCTGCCGACCTATCCCTTCGCCCCCGAGCCCTGCACCCCCCCGCTCGGCGCGACCGCGGCAACGATGCGCGGCCTGCCCCCGGCGGCGTCCATCGCCGCCCCCACGCTGCATCCCATGCTGCACGAGCGCGTGAGCGACGCATCGCCCGACGGCATGCGCCTGCGCTCCCGGTTCACGGGCGGCGAATTCTTCCTGGCCGAGCATCGGATCCGCGGGCGGCGCATCTTGCCGGGCGTCGCCTACCTGGAGATGGCGCGCGTCGCGGCCGAACGGGTGCGCGCAGGCCAGCTGGTGCAGGTGCAGTCCGTGGTGTGGACGACGCCCCTGGTCGTCGAGGCGACTACGCATGTCGTGCTGAGCCTGGGCCAGGGTCAGGAGCAGGGCGCGGGCGGCGACCGCGCGCGGCTCCTGCCGTTCACGGTGCGCTCCAGCGCCGGCGCGGAGGGTGGCGAGTCGCAGCTCAATTGCCAGGGCACGATTCGCATCGTGCCGCGCGCCGACGCGACCGCTCCCGATCCGGTGGACATCGCGCAACTGCTGGCGCGCTGCCCGCGCGAGGTGCCGGCGGACCGGTTCTACGAGTACCTGGACAGCGGCGGCGGCAACTACGGCCCCAGCTTCCGGACGATTACCGCCTTGCACAAGGGCCACCGCGAGGTGCTCGCGCGCCTGGACCTGCCGCCCGCGGCGCCGCGGGACGCCAGCCTGGTCCTGCACCCCTGCATGCTGGATGCGGCCTTCCAGATCGCTGACAGCCTCATCCTGCAGCCACGCGCGAACGGCGGATGTCTGCCGTTCTTCGTCAAGGACGTGGTGGTCTGGCGGGCGCCGGGCCAGCACGCGTACGCGCATGTGCGCCTGGGCGACGACGATGCGTCCGGCCCGGTCACGCGCTACGACATCGACCTGCTAGATGCCGATGGCCGGGTGTGCGTCTCGATGAAGGAGTTCAGCGCCCGGGCGGAGACGGCCGACGGCCACGCCGGCGCGAACACCTATTGGGCGCGATGCCGCGGCGATGCGGCGCACGAGCTGCCCGAGACGGGCGGCCGGCGACCGGTGCGGCGCTTCGCCGCCGTGGAGCCGGATCGCTGGATGCTGGATCGCGCGGCCTTCCGGCCGGAGGGCGTGTACTGGATCGCCGACGCCGCCAACGCCCTCGGCGCGAGCTTGGCCTGCCACCTCGGCCAGGTGCCAGGGGCGACCGTGGTACTGACCGATGCGCGAGCGCTCGAGCCCGCCATGGCGCAGCGCATCGCGGCCGGCTTCGCGGCCGGCGCGCGCCTCGAATTCATGCAGGCGGCGGTGGCGAGCGCCGGCGCCGCGCTGGCCGACGCGATCCGGTCGCGTCACGGCGCGATCGCCGGGGTCCTGCATTGCGCGCACGCTTCCGGCGCGGGCACGGGCCACGACGGCCCGCTGCGCGCGTTGGACGAGGCGACGCGCACCGACCTGCTGGACTTCTTCATCTGCGTCCACACGCACGCGCAAGCGCCGGCCCCCGCGCAGCCGCAGGCGGATCCCGCGGCCGCGGATCCGGCCATCCTCGCGTGCATCGACGAGCGCGAGGCCTGGACCAAGGTCGGCATCCGGCAGGGCCGCAGCGCGGCCATCTTCTGCCCGGACTCGCTGCCCTGGCCCGCGGCCGCGCCGCTGCTGCGCGGCATCGCGTCGCGCCAGATCCTGGCCGTCGTCCATGCCCTCCACCACGTGCTGCATCACGCCGAGACGGCGATGGTGGTCGCGTGGAAGCCGGAAGGGCGCGTGCCCGAGCCGCCCGCGCTTCGCGAGGCGCCGCCTGCGCGGGCTGATGTGCCCCGCGTCGCGGACGCGTCCGCGAGCCTGGACGAGCTCGTGGCGCGACTGAAGGCGGTCGTGTCCGACATCATCAAGTCCGCGCCCGAGGAGATCGACGAGGACCAGAACTTCGGCGAGTACGGGCTGGATTCGCTGTCCCTGACCGCCTTCAGCAACCGGCTCAACGACGGCTATTCGCTGGGCGCGCAGCCCGCGGGCCCCTTGAACCCGACGACCTTCTTCGAGCGCCCGACCCTGCGCCAGATGGCCCGCCACATGATGGAGGCGTATCCGGATCTCGTGCGCCCGGCGGCGGTCCAGGCCGAGGCCGTGACGGTCGAAGCGCCGGCCGCGCCGACGCCGCTTCCGGCCGCCTGGCCGGCGCCCGAGGAGCGCGCGGCCGAGGCGCGCCCCGACGACGTCGCCATCATCGGGATGAGCGGCCGCTTCCCCGGCGCCCGGGACATCGAGGAGTTCGCCCGCAACCTGTTCGCGGGCAGGGACAGCATCGGCGAGATCCCGGCGGAGCGCTGGGACTGGCGCGCCGCGCTCGGCGACTCGCACGCGCCCGAGAGCAGCCGCTGGGGCGGCTTCATCGAGGGCATGGCGGACTTCGACCCGCTGTTCTTCAACATCTCGCCCAAGGAGGCCTACCAGATGGATCCCTCCCACCGGCAGCTGCTGATGCATGCCTGGTGGGCGATCGAGGACGCCGGCTACAACCCCACCGAGCTCGCCGGCACCCGGACGGCGCTGTTCGCGGGCATCGCGCAAAGCGGCTACAGCGAGCTGCGCCGCGAGGCCGGCGAAGGCATCGAGGGCAATTCCTTCCTGGGCATCGTGCCCTCGATCGCGCTGAACCGGATCAGCCATTTCCTGGACCTGCACGGCCCGAGCGAGCCGGTCGAGACGGCCTGCTCCTCCTCGCTGGTGGCGATCCACCGCGCGGTGACCAGCATCGCCTGCGGCGACGCCGACATGGCGCTCGTCGGCGGCGTGCAGACCATCCTCACGCCGCACGCGCACATCGGCTTCGGCAAGGCCGGCATGCTGGCGCCGGACGGCCGCTGCAAGACCTTCTCCGCCCGCGCCGACGGCTTCGTGCGCGGTGAGGGCGTGGGCGTGCTGTTCCTCAAGCGCATGAGCGCGGCATTGCGCGATGGCGACGCCATCCACGGCGTCATCAAGGGCAGTGCCGTCAACCACGACGGCCGCTCGAACACGCTCACCGCGCCCAACCCGGTGGCGCAGAAGGAAGTCATCGTGCGGGCGCACGCGCGCGCCGGCATGGACCCGAGAAGCATCGGCTACATCGAGACGCACGGCACCGGCACGAAGCTGGGCGACCCGATCGAGATCAACGCGCTCAAGCAGGCCTTTGCGGAGCGCCTGGCCGCGCAGCCGGACGGCGGCGATGCCGGCTGGTCGCGCAGCTGCGCGCTGGGCGCGGTCAAGACCAATGTCGGGCACCTCGAGCTGGCCGCCGGTGTCGCCGGGGTGATCAAGGTGTTGCTGCAGATGCGGCGCAGACGGCTCGCGCCCAGCCTGCACTGCGACGAGCTGAACCCGTACATCGACCTTGCGGGCAGCCCGTTCCATGTGCTGGCCGCGGAGGCCGACTGGCCGCGACGCGTCGATGCGCGCGGCCGCGCGCAGCCGCGCCGAGCGGGCGTCAGCTCGTTCGGCATCGGCGGCGTGAACGCGCACGTGGTGCTGGAGGAGCACATCGAGGGCTTGGCCGTCGCGCCGGCCGGCACGCAGCCGGTGGCGATCGTGCTGTCGGCGAAGGAGCCGGTGCGCCTGCTCGACGCGGCGCGTGCGTTGCTGCACTTCGTGCGCGAGCCGGCGTCGGCCGTGCGCCTGGACGATCTGGCCTACACACTGCAGGTCGGGCGCGAGGCGATGCCGGAGCGCCTGGGCTTCGTCGCGGGCTCGGTGGCGGAGCTGGAAGACCGGCTGGCGGCCTTCGTGGCGGCCGGACGCGCAGTGGACGGCATGGTGGCCGGTCGCGTGAAGTCCTCGCGCCAGGCGCGCGTCGCCGCGGCGCCCGCGCTCGCGGGCATGGACAGGCTGGTCGACATCTGGGTCGAGCAACGCAAGCTGGCGGCCCTGCTGGACGCCTGGGTGAAGGGCGCGGAGATCCCGTGGGCCAGGCTGCACGACGGCCAGGCGCAGGCGCGGCCGCGCCGGATGCACCTGCCCGGGTATCCTTTCGCCAGGGAGCGCTACTGGGTCTCGGAAGAGAAGACGACGCCGGTGGCAGGCAAGACGGGCGCGCCGGCCCGCGGCGACGAAGCCGCGCCGCGCGCGCACTGGCTCGCGCCGGATGCGTCGGCCGCCGACGGCCAGCGCTTCCACGTAGTCCTGGCGGGCGACGAAGCCTGCCTGCGGGATCACCGCGTCCACGGCGAGGCGATCCTCCCGGGGATCGCGCACCTGGAAATGGTGCGCGAGGCCGCGTGTCGCGCCTTCGGTGCGACGCCGGAAGCCGCGGTCGTCCGCATGACGAACGTCGGGTGGATCCGGCCGGTGCGTGTGGCCGGGCCCACGCGGGTGGGCGTGCATCTGCGCCCCGACGCGGGCGGGCATGCCACGTTCGGCCTGCACGTCGACGATGCGCGCGGCGAGCGCCTGACCTGCTCGGAAGGCGCGCTGTCCGTCGTGGCGGGCGCGGTGGACGAGCGGCTCGACCTGGCCGCCCTGCAGCGTGCGTTCGCGACCTCCCGACGCGTCGATCCCGCGGACTGGTACGCGGCGTTCGAGCGCATCGGCATCACCTACGGGCCCAGCCACCGCGGCCTGCAGTCCTGCCTCGTCGGCCCCGCGGGGGTGCTGGCGAAAGTTTGCCTGCCGGCTTCGGAACGTGACGCCGCGCGTCGGTTCACGCTGCATCCGGGCCTGCTGGACGCGGTCCTGCAGGCAGCCGTCGGCCTGCGCCCCGCCGCGCCGGCGGGCGCTCCGGCACGCCCGCCGCTGCTGCCCTTCGCGATGGCGTCGGCGGAGATCTTCCGCGCCGCCGGCGAGGCCGCGTGGGCGTGGCTGCGTCCGTGCGGCGCGACGCTCGAAGGCGAGGCCCGCGCGAAGTCTTCCGCGGACAAGGTCGACATCGACGTGTGCGACGACGACGGGCAGGTCTCGGTGCGGATCCGCGGCCTATCGTCGCGGCCACTGACCCGGCCGCGCACGGACGCCCCGCCCGCTGAATTGGGCCCCGTGGCCGCGGAGGCGCCGCCGCCGGCGCCGGAGGCCGACATCGGCCTGCTGACCCGCACCGCGATCTGGAACCCGCGCGCGCTCGCGCCGCTGGCGCCGGAGCAGGTGGGTGTCGCGCCCGGCGGCGCCGGCATGCTCGTGCTGGGAGGCACGCGCGCGCAGCAGGACGCGATCCGCGCGCTGTTCCCGGATTGCGCCACCGGTGCGCCGTCGCGAGAAGGCGAGGCGCTGTCGCCGCTCGATGCCCTGCGGCATCAGCTGACGGACTCCGCGCCCCTGACCCATGTCGTCTGGCTGGCGCCGGCGTCGCCCGAGTCGTCCGGCGCGGCGGGCGAGGCGATCCTCGCGGCGCAGGAGCAGGGCGTGCTGCAGCTGTTCCGCGCCATCAAGGCGCTGCTCGCGGCCGGCCACGGCGCGAAGGCGCTGTCCTGGACCGTCGTCACGTGCCAGACGCACGCGACGAGCGCGATCGACGAGGTCCTGCCGGCGCATGCCGGCATCCACGGCCTCGTCGGCTCGATGGCCAAGGAGTACCGGCAGTGGCGCGTCCGCCTGCTGGACATGCCGGCGCGCGAGGACTGGCCGTTCGCGGCGATGTTCGCCACGCCCTTCGATCCCGACGGCAATGCCCTGGCCTGGCGCCGGGGCCGCTGGCTGGCGCGCGAGCTGGTCGCCGTGGATCGCATGCCCGAGGGGCAGGGCATGTTCAAGACCGGCGGCGTCTACGTGGTGATCGGCGGCGCCGGCGGCATCGGCATGGCCTGGAGCCGCTGGATGATCGAGCACTTCCAGGCCCGCATCGTGTGGATCGGCCGGCGCCCGGCGGACGCCGCCATCCGGGCGCGCTGCGAGGCCCTGGCGCGCCATGGCAGCGCCCCGGTCTACCTGAGCGCCGACGCCTGCGATCGCGCCAGCCTGGCCGAGGCGCGCGAGCGCATCGCGCAGTTGCGCTGGGACGGGCGCGCGATCGCCACGAGCGGCGTCGTCCACTCGGCCATCGTGCTGGCGGACGCCAGCCTGGCCACGATGGACGAGGAGCGCTTCCTGGCCTCCTGGCGCTCCAAGGCGGACGTCAGCGTCCGCATCGCCGAGGTGTTCGGAGCCGACCCGCTCGACTTCATGCTGTTCTTCTCGTCGATCACCTCGTTCGGCAAGACGGCGGGGCAATCCAACTACGCGGCGGGCTGCGCGTTCAAGGATGCCTTCGCGACCCGCCTGGGCCGCGACCTGCCTTATCCGGTCAAGGTGATGAACTGGGGCTACTGGGGCAGCGTAGGCGTGGTCAGCGACGCGGCCTCGCGGGAGCGGATGGCGCAGGCCGGGTTCGGCTCCATCGAGCCGGAGGAGGGCATGCAGGCCCTGGACAGGCTGCTGGCCAGCCGCTTCCACCAGGTGGCGCTGCTCAGGACATTGCGGCCCGGCATCGTGGGCCAGGCGGGCAGCTCCGGCGAGGAGCGCATCCAGCACTATCCGGGCGCGGGCCCGTCGCGCGGGGATGCGGGCTCGTCGATGGCGCGGCTGCGGTCGGCCTTGTCCGGCTGCGCCAGGGCCTGGGAGCAGCGGGCCGGCGAGATCGAGGTGCGCTCGCCCGAACTGGAGTCGCTGATCGCGCGCGCGCTGCTGTGGGCGGTGCTGCCCGCGCTCGAAGCGCCGGAGTCGGTCCATGCGCGCCACCAGCGCTGGATGGACGAGACCCTGGCGACGCTGTCGGAAGCCGGCTGGATCGTCCGCGAGGGCGATGACGCGCCGCGCGGCTGGCAGGCCACCGCGCGGGCGCGGGCGCTGGCGGCGCAGATCTGGCCGGAATGGGAGCGGCAGGCGGGGGCCTGGCACGACGACGACTTCCGGCGCATCCCGATGAAGCTCGCCGAGGTCTGCCTGCGCGCGCTGCCCGAGATTCTGTGCGGCCGGCAGCGCGCGACGGACGTGATGTTCCCCGGATCCAGCATGGCGCTGGTCGAGGGTCTCTACAAGGGCAACCGCAAGGCGGACCTGTTCAACGACATCGTGCACGACGTGGTGCTCGCCCAGGCGCGGCTCCTCGACCGCCCGCTGGCCGTGATCGAGGTCGGCGCGGGCACCGGCGGGACGACGGACGGGCTCCTGCGCAAGATCCGCGAGCGCGGCGTCGCCATGGGCGAGTACGTCTACACCGATCTCTCCCACGCCTTCCTGCTGCACGCGCGGCAGCAGTACGCGCCGCGGGCGCCGTTCCTGAAGACGCAGCTGTTCAACGTCGAGAAGCCGATCGGGCCTCAAGGGCTCGAGCCAGGCCGCCACGACCTCGCCATTGCGACCAACGTCCTGCACGCGACGCAGGACATCCGCCAGGCCCTGCGCAACGTCAAGGCGACGCTGCGCGCGGGCGGGCTGCTCGTGCTGAACGAGATCAGCCAGAAGTCCTTGTTCAGCCACGTGACCTTCGGCCTGCTGGATGGCTGGTGGCTCTACCAGGACGTGGAGCTGCGCATGCCCGGGTCGCCCGGCATCGACCAGGAAACCTGGCGCAGGGTGCTGGCCGAGGAGGGCTTCGCGCCGGTGGTCTTCCCGGCCGAGGCCTTGCACGCGCACGGGCAGCAGGTCATCGTCGCCGAGAGCGACGGTGTCGTGCGGCAGCGGGGCGGGGGTGGCGGTGCATCGCAGGCGGTCGCCGCGCCCGCGCCGAGGCCGGCACCCGTGCCGGCTCCGGTGGCAGATCCGGTGCCGGCGCCAGCGCCCGCCCGTGCGGCGATCGGCGACGGGCCCGGGCCGATGCGGGCCTACCTGAAGGCCAAGCTCGCCGAGGTGTTGAAGCTGCCTGGGGAGCGCATCGAGACCGACATGCCGTTCGCCAGCTACGGCATCGACTCGATCATGGCAATGGCGCTGATCCGCGAGCTGGAGCGGGACCTGGGCGCCATGCCCAAGACCCTGTTCTTCGAGCACGAGGACATCGAGGAGCTGAGCGCCTATCTGATGGAGCGGCACGCGCCGCCCGCGGCCGGCGACTCGGGCGACGTCGAGCGCGCACCCGCGCCGATGCCAGCGCCAGAGCCCGCGCCGACCGGCGACGCCGCGAGCCGCATGCAGGCCTACCTGCTGGCGAAGCTGGCCGAGGTGCTGAAGCTGGAGCCCGGGCGCATCGAGACCGACATGCCCTTCGCGAGCTACGGCATCGACTCCATCATGGCCACCGCGCTGATCCGCGAGCTGGAAAAGGATGTCGGCAGCCTGCCCAAGACCTTGTTCTTCGAGTACGAAAACATCGAGGAACTGGGCGCCTACCTCCTGGAGCGGCAGCAGTCGGAGGCGACCGGCGCGAGCGCAACGCCAGCGATCGAGCGCAGGCCTGCGCCTGTGCCGGCACCGGTGCGCGCGCCCGCCGGCGAGGCACCGCGCGACATGCGGTCCTACCTCAAGGCGAAGCTGGCCGAGGTGCTGAAGCTGCCCGAGGAGCGCATCGAGACGGACGTCCCGTTCGCCAGCTACGGCATCGACTCGATCATGGCCATGGCCATGATCCGCGAGCTGGAACGGGACCTGGGCGCCCTGCCCAAGACCCTGTTCTTCGAGCACGAGGACATCGAGGAATTGAGCGCGCACCTGGCGGAGCGCTGCGCGCAGCAAAGGCAAAGTGATGCAAGTCTTGCATAGCGAGCAGGTCGCCGCCCCCGAGGGTACAGCAGAGGGCGGCTTCCGGCTGATCGAGAAGTCGCGCATCGCCGGCGAGCCCGGCCTGGCCGCGCGGCTGGCGGCGGCCAAGGGCGACGCCCACCAGGACGGCGTGCTGCTCGATCTCTGGCCCGCGATCTACCACTGCGAGGCGTCCGGGGATCACATCCACGTCCTCCAGGATCGCGAGCTGTTGTTCGTCACCCGCTACGTCGGCGCGCCGGAGCGCGAGATCCGCCTCCTGCGCAGCCTGATCGAGCATGCGCGCGCGCGCGGGCTGGAGCTCGGCTACCTGGACATGTCCAACCGGCGCAAGCGCCACATCGAGCAGGAGTGCGGCCTGCTCTCGACCCCGCTGGGCGTGGTCCAGACGGTCGAGGACATGGCGAGCTTCAGCATCGAAGGCGCGCGGATGCGCCGGCTGCGCTACCTCGTGTCGCGCTTCGGGCGCGAGGCGGGCTGCCGCATCGTCGAGTACACCGAGGCCGAGCGCGCCATCGACAGCGCGATCCGCGCCGTGATGCTCGCGTGGAGCCGGGAGAAGGGGGTCGTCAACAAGGTCGACGCGATCCTGGCCGACATGCGCGTGGGCAATCTGCTCAAGCGCTATCGCGTGTTCCTGACCTACCTCGGCGAAACTCTCCAGAACGTCATCGTCCTGAGCCCGATCGTCGGCGGCTACATCACGGACCAGGAATACTTTCTCCCCACCATGCCCCTCGGGGGCACCGAGTGGGCCTACGTCGAGATCATGCGCCTGCTCGCCGCCGAGGGCTGCACCAAGTTCAGCCTCGGCCTGACGTGGGGCCTGTTCGAGCCCCCGGCCGGCTTCAGCGACGAGGAGGGCTGGGCCCTGATCCGTCGCACACAGGGCCAGCTCGCGCGCATCTTCGAGCGCGGCGCGCAGAACCACCAGTACAAGAACAAGTACTGCCCGGCGGAATACCCGCTCTACCTCTACCGGACGTCCACCAGCCGGCCCCAGATCATCAAGCAGTGCATGGGGCAGTTCTTCCGCAGCGGCGTGGCCTACGAGGAGATCGCGCGCCAGATCGAGCGCGACGAGCGCGCCGACGAGGCCGCGCCCGCCCGGCCCGCGCCAGAGAGCGCGCGCTTCGACGCCACCCGGGTCGATCCGCGGGATGTGCGGCTGGACATGATCAGCGACTCCTGGGCGCACCTGGACTATCCGTTCATCCGAGCCCGCCTGCGCCGCCTGCACGAAGGCCTCGCGGCGGAAGCCGAGGGCGGCACCGATGCCGATGCCGATGCGCTCGAAAGCGTCCTCGGCCTGCGCCATGTCGTGCTCACCACCTCCGGGCGCAATGCGGAGCGGATGTTGTTCAACCTCTTGCGCACCAAGCGCCGGTGCGTGCTGCAGAACATCCCGTTCTTCTCCACCGGGCACAACCTGAGCAAGGCGGGCTTCAGCTCGCGCGTGGTGGCCGACCCGAGGGTTTTCGATCCCGCGTGCGGCGAGATCTTCCGCGGAGGGCTGGACACGGTGGCGCTGGAGCGCGAGCTCGCCGCGCCCGCGGCCGACGTCGCGCTGGTGCTGATGGAGCTGTGCAACAACGGCTCGGGCGGGTATCCGGTCTCGCTGGCCCACATCCGCGCGGTGTCGGCCCTGTGCCGCGGCCGCGGCGTGCCGTTCGCGATGGACATCACGCGCGTCGTGCGCAACGCGGAGCTCGTTCGCCGGCATGAGCCCGGCCGCGCCGCCATCGCCTTGTGGGAGACGGTGGCCGAGATCATCGGGCAGGCGGACATCGTCCTGGGCAGCCTCTGCAAGGACTTCGGCCTCAGCGCCGGTGGCGTCCTGGCCGCCCGCGACGAGGCTTTCATCGCCCGGGCGCACCGCTATGCCGAGATCGAGGGCGCCGCGCTCGATCACCTGCAGGCGCGCATCGTGCGGCAGGCCCTGCACGAGCGCGATTTCATCGAGCAGGCGGTGTGCGCGCAGCTCGATCTCGCGCGGCGCGTGCACGACGCGCTCGAGGCGCGGCACGTGCCGGTCGTGCGGCCCGTCGTCGGTCACTGCATCCTCGTGCGCGCCGACGCGATGGCGGTCCACGCCTCGGCGCCGCGGCCGGCGGAATCGCTGCTGCGCTTTCTCCACGAGGTGCATGGCGTGCGCGGCGGCGTGCACCTGTCCGGCAGCGAGGAGCACGGGCCGCTGGGGCGCTGCATCCGCCTCGCCATGCCGCTCGGACTGAACGACGAGCGCCTGGTGGCGCATCTCGCCGCGGCGCTGGCGCCGGACGCCCGCGAGACCCCGGATCCCGCGCTGACGTTCATGGCGGGGGCGGCCCCGACCGCCGCCCGCGCGGAAGTCCCGCCGGTCGGCGAGGTTCGGCCGCCGCGCGCCGCGCGCCGCGGCGCCTGGTCGGACGACGGCATCGCGATCATCGGCATGTCTGGCCGTTATGCCCAGGCCGACTCGCTGCCGGCGTTCTGGCGCAACCTCGCGCAAGGGCGCAACTGCATCACCGAGATCCCGGCCGCGCGCTGGGACTGGCGGGAGCATTTTCACGCCGACCCGGAAGAGGCGCTGCGCCTGCAGAAGGCCTACGGGCGATGGGGCGGCTTCGTGGACGACTTCGAAAAGTTCGACCCGCAGTTCTTCTGGATGGCACCCCGGCGCATCCGCTTCATCGACCCCCAGGAGCGCCTTTTCATTGAGGAATGCTGGAAGGCGCTGGAGGATGCCGGCCATCCGCCGGCGGCGCTGGCGGACCCGCTGCGCGAGCGCACGGGCGTGTTCGGCGGCATGTCCAAGCAGGGCTTCAACCTCTATGCGGCGCAGTTCAAGGGCACGCACCCGCACACCTCGCCGGCCTCGATGGTGGGGCGCGTCTCGCACTTCTTCGACCTGAAGGGGCCCAGCGTCGCGATCGACAACCATTGCGCGTCCGCGCTGGTCGCCGTTCACGAAGGCTGCGAATATCTCCGGCGGGGCTTGGGCGACCTGGCCATCGCCGGCGGCGTCAGCCTGAGCTTGCACCCGTCCAGCTATGTGCAGCTCTCGCTGGTGCAGATGCTCTCGCGCGATGCGCGCAGCGCGGCCTTCGGCAAGGGCGGCGCGGGCTATGTGCCGGGCGAGGGCGCCGGCGTGGTGGTCCTGAAGCGCCTCGAGGAAGCCGTGCGGGACCGCGATCCGATCCACGCGGTGATCCGCGGCGGCGCGGTCAATCACAACGGCCGGATGCGGTACTACGGGCAACCCAGCCAGGCGCGGCAGCAGGCCGTTGTCCGCTCGGCGCTCGCGCAGGCGCGGGTGGATCCACGCACGATCAGCTACATCGAGGCGGCGGCCAGCGGCGTCGAGTCCTCGGACGCGGTCGAGATGGCCGCGCTCACCGAGGTGTTCGGCGAGCGCGCCGGCACCGAGGGCGAGTACCGGATCGGCTCGGTCAAGCCCGCGATCGGGCATTGCGAAGCGGTCTCGGGCATGTCGCAGCTGGCCAAGACCGTGCTGGCGCTGAAGCACGCGGCGCTGCCGCCGACCCTGGTGCCGGCCGAGCTCAGCCCGCAGATCGACTTCGACCGCCTGCCGTTCCGGCTGCAGACCGAGCTGACGCCGTGGGAGCGCGTCAAGGTCGACGGGCAGGGAGTGCCCCGGCGCGCGGGCGTGACGGCGCTGGGCAACGGGATCAATGCGCATCTCGTCGTCGAGGAGTTCGTCGCGGACGCGGATCGCGGGCACGACGCGCCGGAGGAGGATTTCATCTTCCCGATCTCCGCGCAGGATCCGCTCCGCCTGCGCGAGTACGTCCAGCGCTGGATCGGGTACCTGCAGGACGAACCGTCGTGCGACCTGAGCGCTGTCGCCTGGACGATCCAGGTCGGCCGCCAACCGATGCCGGCGCGGCTGGCGGTGGTGGCCTCCGGCCGAGCGGATCTGCTTGCGAGCCTGGCGCGATGGCTGGACGGGGAAGGCAGCGACTGGCGCGTCCACCAGGGTCGCGCGCGCCGGCCTCTGCCCGCGGACGAGGCGCTTGCCGCGGCCGTCGAGCGCAGGGATCTCCAGGCCATCGCATCGCTGTGGGTGCGTGGACACGACCAGCCCTGGGCCGGCCTTCATCGGGGCCGGTCGACGCGCCGCGTGGGCGGCCTGCCGGCCTATCCCTTCGCGCGCGAGCGCCACTGGATCGCGGACGAGCTCGCGCCGTCTGCGTGATCACCGTTCAATTTTTCAGTTTTCATCAACCGAACACATCAAAGGAGCAATTCGGGTGAACAACGCAGCAAACGAGAAATACGACGTCGTCATCGTCGGCACGGGCATCGGCGGCACCGTCCTGGGCGCCATCCTGGCCCGGCATGGCCTGAAGGTCGTCCTGATCGACGCCGAGATGCATCCGCGCTTCGCTGTCGGCGAGTCGACCATTGCGACGACCACGCTGACGCTGGAGCTGATGGCGCTCCGGTTCGACGTGCCCGAGCTCGCGCACATCACCTCGATCGCGGAGGTGTCGGCCAACGTGATGCCGTCGTGCGGCGTCAAGCGCAACTTCGGCTTCGTCTACCACCGGCCGCACACCGAGCAGAACGCCGAGGAAGTCAACCAGGCCCTGGTCGTCAACGAGGTCCACTACTTCCGGCAGGACATCGACGCCTACATGCTGCACGTGGCGGTCCGCTACGGCTGCAAGGTGCACCAGAACACCCACGTGGAGGACATCCAGTTCAACGCGGACGGCGTGGTGGTGCGCACCCGCAAGGGCATGACGATCCACGCGGATTACCTCGCCGACGGCGCCGGCTACCGCTCGGTGCTGGCCGACAAGCTCGGCCTGCGCGAGATGCCGACGCGCGCGAAGACGCACGCGCGCGGGCTGTTCACGCACATGATCGACGTCAAGCCCTTCGACGAGTGCCGCAGCGTGCCCGACAACCTCAAGCAGCCGGTGCCCTGGCACCAGGGCACCCTGCACCATCTCTTCGACGGCGGCTGGATGTGGGTCATCCCGTTCAACAACACGCCGGAGTCCAAGAACCAGCTGGTCAGCGTCGGCCTGATGCTCGATCCGCGCAAGTATCCGAAGCCGGACGGCAGCCCCGAGCAGGAGTTCGCCGACTTCCTGGCGAAATTCCCCAGCATCGCGCAGCAGTTCACCGACGCGCGGGCGGTGCGTGAATGGGTCTCCTCGGGCCGCATCCAGTACAGCGCGAAGGAGTGCGTCGGCGACCGCTTCTGCCTGCTGTCGCACGCGACCGGCTTCATCGACCCGCTGTTCTCGCGCGGCCTGTTCAACACCATGCAGACCACGAACGCCCTCGCGGGCCTGCTCATCCAGGCGGCGAAGGACAAGGACTTCAGCAAGGCCCGCTTCGCGCCGGTCGAGAAGATCCAGCAGGGCCTGATCGACTTCAACGACCGGCTCGTGAACTGCTCCTACATCTCATGGCGCCATTACCCGCTGTGGAACGCTTGGTTCCGCCTGTGGCTGCTGACCGGCAACTACGGCCAGCTGCACCTGCAGCGCGCGATGATGAAGTACAAGGCCAGCGGCGACGTGCGCCATCTCGAGCCGGTCGAGGCGCTGCATCCCGGCGCCTTCACTACGCAGGATTCCATCCGCGACCTGTTCAACGAGGCGGCCGCGGTGGTCGAGCGCGTCGATGCCGGCACGCTCGCGCCCGAGGCGGCGGAGCAGGAGATCTACGCGCTGCTGGAGAAGAACCACGCGCTGCTGCCGCCGTTCTTCGGCTTCACCTCGCCCGCCGAGCGCATCACGCGGCCCAGCAATCCGGAAAAGATCTCCGAGATGCTGACAGGCTGGATCGCCCGCCTGCCCGAGGAGGTCGCGAACGAGTACTTCGACTACGACATCCAGGCCCTGCTGCAGCGTCCGGTGGTCCAGGACACGATCAAGACTGCGGCGGACTGACCGACGCCCGCGCGGCGCGGCTCACCCCAGGAACAGAGACGCACATGGTGTTCAACGACGACTTCCGCGATGGCATGGCCTTGCTGGCCGGCGCCGTCAGCGTGGTCACGACCGACGGCCCCTGCGGGCGCGCCGGGTTCACTGCGTCGGCGGTCTGCAGCGGGACGGACCAGCCGCCGACCATCCTCGTCTGCATGAACCGCTCGTCGTTCGCGCACCGGTTCTTCGTCGAGAACGGCGTGCTGTGCGTCAACGTCCTGTCGTCCGAGCAGGAGACGCACTCGAGGCTGTTCTCGGACCGCGAGGCGACGATGCCGCAGCGCTTCGCCGCGGTCGCGTGGCGGCCGCTGGAGACGGGATCGCCCGCGCTCGAAGGGGCGCTGGTGAACTTCGACGCCGACATCGTGCAGACCCACGAGGTCGGCACGCACAGCCTCTTCTACGCCCAGTTGCGCTGCGTCCGCCTGCTCGAGGCGGACGCGGGCGGGCTGGTCTATTTCAATCGTACCTATCGCCGGCTGGAAGCGGATCCGCCAGGCGTGAAGGTGCACTCCACGAACATTCGAAAGATGAGCAAATGAACGCAGTTGGCATCGAGGCGCTCAACGTCTATGCCGGCGCCGCCTGCCTGGACGTGTTCCAGCTCGCCGAGCACCGCAAGCTGGACATGACCCGGTTCCAGAACCTGCTGATGCGGGAGAAGTCGGTCGCGCTTCCTTACGAGGATCCGATCACCTATGGGGTCAATGCGGCCAAGCCCATCATCGACGCCCTCTCGCCCGAGGAGAAGGACCAGATCGAGATGGTCATCACCTGCACGGAATCGGCGTTCGATTTCGGCAAGTCGATGAGCACCTATTTCCATCATCATCTCGGCCTGAAGCGCAATTGCCGGCTGTTCGAGCTCAAAAACGCCTGCTATTCGGGCGTGGCGGGGCTGCAGATGGCGATCAATTCCGTGCTCGCCCAGGTCTCGCCGGGCGCCAAGGTCCTGGTGATCGCCACGGATCTCTCGCGCTTCATGGTGGAGGAGGGCGGCGAGGCCTTGTCCGCCGACTGGTCCTTCGCCGAGCCCAGCAGCGGCGCCGGGGCGATCGCGATGCTGGTGAGCGAGACGCCGCACGTGTTCCAGATTGACGTCGGCGCCAACGGCTACTACGGCTACGAGGTAATGGACACCTGCCGCCCGACCGCCGACAGCGAGGCGGGCAATTCCGACCTGTCGCTGCTGTCCTACCTGGATTGCTGCGAGAACGCCTTCAAAGAATACCAGAAGCGCGTCGCCGATGTCGACTATGCGCGCACCTTCGGCCTGCTCGCCTTCCACACCCCCTTCGGCGGCATGATCAAGGGCGCCCACCGCAACCTCATGCGCCGCAACACCAAGTGCTCGACCGCCGAGATCGAGGAGGATTTCGAGCGCCGCGTGAAGCCGGGCCTGGCCTATTGCCAGCGGCTGGGCAACATCATGGGGGCGACGACCATGCTCTCGCTCGCCAGCACGATAGACAACGCCAGCTTCGAGGCCCCGCAGCGCATCGGCGTGTTCTCGTACGGTTCCGGCTGCTGCTCCGAGTTCTTCAGCGGCGTGGCCAACGCGGAAGGCCAGCGGCGCGTGCGGGCGATGAAGATCGGCGAGCAGCTCGATCGCCGCTATCGCCTGTCCACCCACGAGTACGAGCAGGTCCTGAGCGAGAGCCGCTGCGTGCGCTTCGGCACCCGCAACGCCACGCTGGACGGCTCCTTCATCGGGGGCGCGCGCAAGGCGCACGGCCAGCCGACCCTGTTCCTCGCCCAGATCAACGAATACCGCAGGGAATACGAATGGATCTCGTGAGCACTCCGGCCCTGGATCGCTACCGGACCGTGCGGGTCCGCCTCGAGGACGAGATCTGCCGCCTGCAGCTCCATCGCCCGCAGGCCGACAACACGATCAACAATGAGATGATCGCCGAGTGCGCGGAGGTCCTGCGCATCTGCGAGCATGCGGCCAAGGTTGTGGTGATCGAGGGCCTGCCGGAAGTCTTCTGCTTCGGCGCGGATTTCACCGCCGTCGCCGCGGAGGCCGGTGGCGGCGTCGACCCCGAGCCGATGTACCGCCTGTGGCAGCAGCTCGCCACCGGGCCGTACGTGAGCGTCGCGCACGTGCAGGGCAAGGTCAATGCGGGCGGCGTCGGCTTCGTGGCGGCATCGGACATCGTCATCTGCGACGAAAGGGTGCCGTTCAGCCTGTCGGAGTTGCTGTTCGGGCTGATTCCCGCCTGTGTCCTGCCCTTCCTGATCCGCAGGATCGGTGTCGCCAAGGCCCACTACATGACGCTGATGACGCAGCCGATCACGGCCGAACATGCGCACTCGTGGGGGCTCGTCGATGCCGTCGGCAAGGACTCCGAGAACCTGCTGCGCAAGCACCTGCTGCGCCTGCGCCGGCTGAACAAGCCCGCGATCGCGCGCTACAAGGCCTACATGCAGGCGCTGGACGGCTCGCTCGCGGCGGTCCGGGGCGATGCGGTGCGGGTCAGCGCCGAGGTGTTCGCCGATCCCGACAATCGCCGGAAGATCTCGCGCTACGTCGGCACCGGCAAGTTCCCGTGGGAGGCGGATTGAGATGAGTACACATGACCGGACCGTGGATCTGCGCGAGGTGGAAGACGGCATCGTCGAAGTCGTGATGCAGGATCGCGCGAACAAGAACACCTTCTCGAACGCGCTGATCCAGGGCCTGAGCGAGGCCTTCGACGCCATCCGCTCCACCGGGCGCTACAAGGCGGCGATCCTCACCGGCTACGACAACTACTTCGCCAGCGGCGGCACGCAGGAGAGCCTGCTCTACCTGTCCGAAGGCAAGGGAACCTTCGCGGAGATCGCGGAAGGCAACAGCCGCAACGGCGTCAGCCTCTACAGCCTGGCGCTGAACTGCCCGATTCCCGTCATCTCCGCCATGCAGGGCCACGGCGTGGGCGGCGGCTTCGTGATGGGGCTGTTCGCGGACTTCGTCGTCCTCGCCAAGGAAAGCCTCTACACGACCAACTTCATGAAATACGGCTTCACGCCCGGCATGGGCGCGACGCTGGTCCTGCCGCACAAGCTCGGCCTGCCGCTGGCGCAGGACATGCTGATGACGGGGCGATCGTTCTACGGCGAGGAACTGCAGAGGCGCGGCGTGCCGTTCCCCGTCGTGCCGCGCGCCGAGGTGCTGCCCCGGGCGCTGGAGCTCGCGCGCAATCTGGCGGAGAAGCCGCGCCTGTCGCTGGTGACCCTGAAGGATCACCTGGTCGCCGGCCTGCGGGACCAGCTGTCCGTCGTCATCGAGCAGGAACTCGCGATGCACCGCAAGACCTTCGGCCAGCCGGAGGTCAAGGAACGCATCCGCGCGCTTTTCGGCAATTGAAGATCGAATCGAGACCACACCATGGAAAAACAGCAAATCTTCGAGATCGTCGTGCGGCACGCCAAGGAAGTCCTGCCGGCGCTGGAGAACCATTCCTTCACGATGACCGACGCCTTGAAGGATCTGGGCGCCAATTCCATCGACCGCTCCGACATCACGGTGATGACACTGGAAAGCCTGTCCCTGCGCGTCCCGCTCGTGGATCTGGCGCGCGCGAACAACATCGGGGAACTGGTGGACCTGCTGCATGCCCGGCGCTAGCAAGCCGGAGATCCTGCTCACCGGCGCCGGCGTCGTCACCGCCATCGGCCAGGGCAGGCAAGCCCTGGCCGATGCGCTGTTCCAGGGGCGCCATGCCTTCGGCGTGATGCAGCGGCCGGGGCGCCAGTGGCCGGCCGCGGCGCCGGGCGACACGGCGCGGGCCGTCGATGCCGGCGCCTTCCTGGGCGCGGAGCTGCCGGAACTGCGCATGCCCGTCTCGCTCGGGGCGCACGAGCGCAGCGCCTCGCTGTCCGCGAAGGCCGCCGTCGCCTGCCTGCACGAGGCGTGGCAGGACGCGCGGCTGGCCGACGTCGACCCGGAACGCGTCGCGCTGGTCGTGGGCGGATCCAATTTCCAGCAGCGCGAACAGGCGCTCGTCCACGAGGCCTATCGCGACAAGCGCGAGTTCCTGCGCCCGAGCTATGCGCTCGCGTTCATGGACAGCGATCTCTGCGGCCTGTGCACCGAGCTGTTCGGCATCCGCGGCGGCGCGTTCACCGTCGGCGGCGCGTCCGCGAGCGGCCAGCTCGCGGTGCTGCAGGCCTGCGAGATGGTCGAATTGGGCCGGGTCGATGCCTGCATCGCGATCGGCGCGCTGATGGATCTGTCTTTCTGGGAATGCCAGGCCTTCCGCGCCATGGGCGCGATGGGCTCCGACCGCTTCGCGAGCGAGCCCGCCGCCGCATGCCGGCCCTTCGACGGCGCGCGCGACGGCTTCATCTACGGCGAGTGCTGCGCGGCCGTGGTGGTGGAGAAGGGGCCGGCGCCGCGCCGGCAAGGCGTCGCGCCGTATGCGCGCATCCTCGGCCGCGCCATGCACATGGACGGCAACCGCAACCCGGATCCCGCGCTGGCCGGCGAGCTGGCCGTGATCCGTGGCGCACTGCAAGATGCCGGCGTCGGCGCCAGCGAGATCGACTACATCAATCCGCACGGCAGCGGCTCGCGCAAGGGCGACGAGACCGAGTTGCAGGCGCTCGCGCAGGCGGGCCTTTCGCACGCCTTCATCAACACCACGAAATCGCTGGTCGGCCACGGCCTGACGGCGGCCGGCACCGTCGAACTCGTCGCCACGCTGCTGCAGATGCGCCACCGCACCGTCCACCCGGCGCGCAACCTCGTCGCCCCGATCGACGACCGCTTCAACTGGGTGCGCTCACGGCGGGTCGAACACGACATCCGCCGGGCCCTCAAGATGAGCATCGGCTTCGGCGGCATCAACACCGCGATCTGCCTCGAACGCGCCTGACCATGAACGATTCCCTCGCGCCCGCCCGCGCCTGCCCGCGCCTCGCCGTCCGCCATCCCGAGGCGCGGCCCTGGTTCGAGCGCGGCATGCTCTGGGCCTACGGCTTCAATTTCGAGGCGGCCCTGGAATGCTTCCAGCAGGCCGCGAAGCTGGATCCTGCCTGCGTCCTGGCCCACTGGGGCGTGGCCTACGCCTCGGGCTGCAACTACAACAAGCCCTGGCGCGTCTTCCATCCGAGGATGGTCGCGCGCAGCATGAAGCGGGCGCGCGCCGCGATCCGGGCGGCGCGGGCGCACGCCCCGACCGCCAGCGCGCTGGAGATGGCGCTGGTCGAGGCCGTCGAGGCCCGCTTCCAGTCCGAGGGCGCGCACGAGGAGGCCGTCCTGAATCGATGGAACGACGACTACGCCGGCGCGATGCGGCGGGTCTACCTGTCCCATTCCGACAACCTGGACGTCGCCGCGCTCTTCGCCGATGCCCTGATCAATCGCACGCCGTGGAAGCTGTGGGACATGTCGACCGGGCGGCCCGCCGCCGGGGCCGACACGGCGGAGGCGATGGCCGTGCTGGAGCGCGCGATGGCCCAGGCCGATGCCGATGCCAGCGCGCAGGCGCATCCGGGCCTGCTGCACACCTACATCCACACGCTCGAGATGTCGCCGATGCCGGAGAAGGCGCTGCAGGCGGCCGACAAGCTGCGCAATCTCGCGCCCGACGTCGGGCACCTGCTGCACGTGGTCTCGCACATCGACATCCTGTGCGGGCACTACCAGGACGCGCTTCTCGCCAACGAACGCGCGATTGCGGTCAACCGGGAGTACCTGTCCGCGCACGGGCACTGGCTCGAGTTCAGGCTCTATTGCGTGCACGAGATCCATTTCAAGATCTACGCCGCGATGATGATGGGGCGCTTCGGTACCGCCTGGGAGGGTGTGCTGCAGATGGAGGCGCTCGTCGACGCCCGGCTCCTCGCGGTCCAGGATCCGCCGATGGCCTTCCTGCTCGAAGGCTTTCTTTCGGTGCGCACGCACGTGCTGATCCGCTTCGGGAAGTGGCGCGAGATCCTCGCGCTCGAATTTCCGGACGACCCGGTGCTCTATTGCAATACGACTGCGATGCTGCATTACGCGCGGGGCATTGCCCATGCCAATCTGCGGGAACCCGAGGCCGCCGTGCGCGAATGCCAGGCGTTCGAGCTCGCGCGCACCAGGCTGCACGAGCACCGGTATCTCACCAACAACACCTGCGCCGATCTGCTCGCGGTCGCGCAGTGCGTGCTCCTGGGCGAGTGCGCCTATCACGAAGGCCGCCACGAGCAGGCTTTCGAGCACCTGCGCGAGGCGGTCCGGCGCGACGACCACCTGGAGTACATGGAGCCCTGGGGCTGGATGATGCCGACCCGCCACCCGCTCGGCGCGCTGCTGCTCGCGCAGGGGCGCGTGGAGGAGGCCGCCGAGGTATTCCGAAGCGATCTGGGCCACGACAAGGCGATCTACCGCTCGCTCCAGCATCCCGGCAACGTGTGGGGGCTGCAGGGCTATGTGGCCTGCCTGCGCAAGCTCGGCGAGCACGACAAGGCCGACCTGCTGCAGCCCGCGCTCGACATCGCGCGTGCGCGCGCCGATGTCGAGATCGGCGCATCGTGCTTCTGCGCCGTGCCGCAGGCGCCCGCGCGGCGCAGTTGCTGTCATTGACGCGCGGTAAAATCGATCGATGCAAGCATCAGGCGGCGCCGCGGGCTACATCGACGAGCTGACGTTCACGGATCGCTTCCAGCGCGAGGTCGCCCCGGCCTGGCTGAATTACGTGGCGATGCTGAACGGCATCGCGCCGCGCGATCTCGGGCAGCCCTTCACCTATCTCGACCTCGGTTGCGGATTCGCGCAATCCACCATCGTCAATGCGGCCGGATTCCCGCATGCGCAATTCCACGCCTGCGACTTCAATCCGGCCCATATCGAGGCCGCCCGCGACCATGCCGCGCGGCGTGGCGTCGGCAATGTCGTTTTCCACCAGACCCGCTTCGAGTACCTGCTGGACCAGGATCTGCCCGCCTTCGACTTCATCCAGCTGCACGGCATCTACAGCTGGGTCGATGCGGCGGTCCGCGAGACGATCCAGAAGATCATCGCGCGCCACCTGTCGGAAGGCGGGCTGGTCTACCTGAGCTACAACTGCTTCCCCGGCTGGGCGGCAGAGGTGCCCTTGCGCAAGCTGATGCTGGAGCTCTCGCAGGCCACGCCCGGCGACATGCTGGCGCAGGTGCGCGGCGCGCTGCACACCACGCAGCAATTCGGGAATTCCAGCTTCAGGTATTTCCGCGACAACCCGGCCGTCGTCGAAGCCGTCGAAGGCTTCTCCAAGGATCCGGTGAATTACGTCGCGCACGAATTCTTCAACGGGGCGTGGAAAGTGCATTACTCGGTGGATGTGGCCGACGACATGGCCGGCGCCGGCCTGCGCTACGTCGGCAGCGCCACGCTCGCCGACAACCACCCGATGCTGATCATGGACCGCCAGGCGGCGGAGGCCATCGCGGCCCTGCCCAACCAGCGGCTGCGCCACCTGGCGGAGGATTTCGCGGTCAACCGCCGCTTCCGCCGCGACGTGTTCACCCGCGGCGCGCGGGCGGGCGGCGCCGCCGCGCCGGGCGATGCGATCCGCATCCTCGACGACGCTGTCATCGGCCAGGTTCCGGGGCGTGATCGCCTGGACACCCGCGTGACCATCCCGCGCGGCTCCCTGAGCTTCCATCCCGAATTCATCGCGGACCTGCGCGCCGTGCTGGAGCAGGGCCCGCAGCGCATCGGCGACATCATCGCGCGGCTCGGGCGATCATCACGCAACGCGATGGAGATGCGGCAGAACCTGCTGTTCCTCGTGGCCGCGGGGGCCTTGATGCCGTTCGGGGGGTCTAAGCTCGAACCTCAGAAAATTCCGGCGACCGTCATTTTGTCTCGCTGAGGCCCTGCGGCATCGCCGCCGACCAGATGGCGCTGCCCGACGCGTTCGCTGCTATAGATTCAGCTCCCGGATGATGGTGTCCAGATCGATGGCTTGCCCGCCGTCGCGGCACGCATAGCGCCCCATCCGCCGGAATTTCCGGCGCTTTGGGCGTGGAACCACTCGACTGGCGCGCAAGTGCCCCCCGTGCAAGCCAATTTAGGGGGTGTACGCCCAATGCTGGCTTATTACTGAAGTGGACTAAGATAGCGGCTGAATATCGGAGCAAGGACATGAAGCGCGACATCAGCGGCATCGACCTTGGGGCTTCGGCCTCAACAGACAAGATGCGGATCAAGACAGCGCTGGCGGCGCAGATCGCCAGCGGCGTCAAGCGTCTCGGGCTGACCCAGGAGGAAGCGGCCAAGCGGATGGGCCTGCCGCAGCCGAAGGTGTCGGCCGTGCTGCGGGGCGAGGTCGGGAATGTCTCCGAGCGCAAGCTGATGGAGTGCCTGAACGGCCTCGGCTACGACATCGAGATTCAGGTGCGGCGTGCCTCACGGCAGCGCGGCCACTTGATGCTGGCGGTAGCATGAGCGACGCAGTCTGGCGTCAGAAGTAGGCGCCGAAAAAGAAAACGCCCGGTGAGCAGACCGGGCGTTTCACAAGACCTATCAACAACTGCACCCAGGACAGGAAGCAATCGAGATATGAGCGAGTTTACCACCGCAGCAGAGACACCATCAACAGACGAGGCCGAAATCAAGCGGGTTCTTAAGGACGGGGCACCAGGCGTAGTACCCATCCAAGGGGACCTCTTCACGATCATCAGCGTGCTGGGCGACTGGCCGGTGAAGGACGACATGGCTTCCATGGAACACCCCTTCTACTCTTTGTCCAAGAGCCCGGAGAGACGCATCAGGGAATACTCGCGCGGCGGCAAGACTTTCAAGATCATCCCATCGGTTGTTGGGGCACCGACGATCTTCGACAAAGACCTGATGATCTACCTCATCAGCATGGTGATGAAGGCGCGTAACGAGGGGGCTCCCGTCAGTCCCCGCATCCGAATGAATGTCACCGCCTTCCTGAAGGAAACGCGGCGCAGCACTGGCGGCGCCAGTTACGTGCGCGTGGTAGAGATGTGCAGGCGCCTAGCGGGCGCGCGGATCGAAACCAACATCAACACGACCGAGCAGGAGCGAACCAAGGGATTCGGCTTGCTGGCGGAATACGAGGTTGTGCAGGAGACCAAGAACGGGAGAGGCGCCTTGGTGCTGGAGGTGCTTCTGTCGGAATGGATCTGGCGCGCAGTGAGCGACTTCGACGTGTTGACCTTGAACAACGCGTACTTCGGAATTACGCAGGCGCTGGAGCGCCGCGTGTACGAGCTAGCCCGCAAGCACTGCGGGAAGCAGGCCTGGTGGGTGGTTGGCCTGGAGCTGCTGCGCGAGAAGGTAGGTAGTGAGCAGAGCGCGCGAAAGTGGAAGCAGGAAATCAAGGCGATGGTGACCAAGCATGACCTGCCGGACTACCGGATATTCCTTGACGAGTCGGTCAAGCCCAACCAAGTGATCATCTTGAGCCGTGACCACAAGACCCTGATGGAGCAAGCCGAGAAGGCAGGCAAGGTTGGCTGGATCGAGCAAGTCGTCCAGATGAAGCTGCACTGAGCTCGCAGCCAGCGTTGCTGGCCTGACGCAAAAAAATGGCCCCCGTGCTTCGAAAGCCGGGGGCCTTTCCATTGGTCCGAGCAGGGCCAGCGTTGGCCAGAAGATCGTCTATCGGGGAACAAACGGGTTTTGTGGCGCGGGCCAGATTTCGGCAAAAGCATCGTCTATCGCGGTACACCGAACGGGCCGGAAAGCCTTGTGGGGCTTGGATTTCATTGGATCGAAGGGGTTTGGCGATGAAGCTGCTGCCAAGCTGGCTGCACGGCCGGTCATCGTCTATCGCGGTACACATGGCGAGTTGTCCACAGGATTAGATGCCTGATCGTCTATCGCGGGCCGGTTTAACGTCTATCGCGGTACGCCTGCATCGTCTATCGCGGCACCGGTAGATCGTCTATCGCGGTACACGGTGTGTTGAAAACCATTGGCAAATCAACACCTTACAGCGACTATCCACAGGCCTAACACGCGCGCGCGTCTTAACTCTTTTTTTTAACGGTTTTAACGCCGCCGAAGGGGGGTACCCCCCCTTCTCGAACCCACCCGAGGCCTTCGGCCTCTCCCATCCCCCCAGGGGCTATGCCCCTCGGCCTACCGGCCTCACCCCATACGTGCGCGCCGTTGGCGCGTGAGCTAGGAGCCCCGGCGATGCCGGGGCCGGCTACACGCCACCGCCTGAGCGCTACTCAACCGACAGAGACAGGGCAAGGTCTGGAAATAATGCAGTCCAGAAAGTGGAGGGGCGAAGCCGTACCGACAGGCATTGATAGTTCGGACAGACGAAATGGCTTAGATACAGGCCCTTGACGGGCCTGAAAGCGCCTGTCCGAGGCCGAGGCCCCGGACAGGACGAAATGACGCCGCCCTACGCGTTCTGGTGTGTTGTTTCACACCGATCCACCCGGCCACGGAAGAGGACGGCCACCAACAACTCGGACGCCAGGTCTCGCCGTCCACATCGAGGCCTGGGGATGAATTCGAGCTGGCCAGCGCCGGCATGCCGCCAAGGCGTGGGCCACCAGCTCGGCCGTGTCGGCATAGCGCGGCATCTCGGTAGCAGCCATCCGGCGCAAGGCCAAGCCAGGTCGCCGATGAGGGCGGCCGCCAGTATCGCGCTCGACGCCGAACGGCATCACCACAGGATGACTACGAGGCCGATCGGCTCGCTTGCGTTATCATAACGTTACGGTAAAGATAACGTTATCGCATCGCCAGACAGGAAACCTTGACCGTGGCAACTGAACGAATCGTGACCCCCGAGGCGCTGAAACAGGCCGTTGCCGCGCTGCGCGAGCGCGGCATCAAGGAGAGTGCTCGGACCGTGTACGACGAGCTGGGCGGCGGCAGCATGACGACCATCGCCAACCTTCTGCGCGAGTTCCGCAAGCTGGAGGCCCAGCATCCGGCCGAGCCGACGGAGCCCGTAGCGCTACCACCCGCGCTTGATGCCGCCATGCGGCAGAGCGCGGGAGAAATGTGGAAGGCTGCCCAGCACGAGTGCGCGGTGATGGTGGCCGCCGTCAAAGCCAAGGCACAGAACGACGTGGCCCAGGCAGAAGCCGAACGCGACACCCACCTGGGCGAGCTGGAGGCAGCTACACGTGAACTGGCAGAAGCGCGCGAGAAGATCCGCGCCCTAGAGGACGCCGCCTTGGCGCAGAGCGAGGAGCTGTCCAGCGAGCGCATCGCGCGGATCACGGCCGAGACGCGAACCAACGAGTTGGACAGACACCTGAAGGAGCTACAGGCTGACGTCAAGGCCGAGCGCAGCCGGCGTGACGAATCCGAGGCATGCCGCCGAGCGGCAGAGCAGGCGCTGAGCGCCTGCTCTGCCGAGACGGCGCGGCTGACAGAGCAGGCCAGCGGCCTGACACAACGATTAGCAGATGCCGGCGCCGAGCTGGCACGCACCCGGGAACTCAACGATCAGGCGATGCAGGATCTGGAACGCCGGCACGCGGATGAGCTGGGTCGGATTGAGGCCAAGCACGCCGTGGTGCTGGGCGAGCAGAAGCGCCGCAGCCTCGAAACCATCGACAAGCTCCAGAAGACGAATCAGCGCCTCGAGTCCGAGGTGAAGGAGCACATCGCCGCTGCGCGCGAAGCTGCCGAGAAGGCCGGGCGGCTGCAAGGGGAGCTGGGCGCGCTGAAGGGCGGGAAGGATGGTGTCTCGATGGGTGGAAAAGCGCAGAAGTAACCCGGCGGCAAGCAGTTGGAACCGCTTGCCGCACAGTGCTGAAGGTGCTGCGGCTGAAGCCGGCGCCGGGCCAAGCACCGGCGCGGACCTCGTCTACAGCCGGAAACTGCGCGAGTACATCGCGTGTACGACCCAGCTTTGTGCGTGCGCGATGCGCGCAGCGCGAACGCCCACGGTGCCCCGGCTCAAACTGCGAGCCGGCCGGATGCTTCACACGCAAGCCGCATGCGCCGCGTGCGGCGTGCAACACCTGCGGGATTTGTCTGACGCTTGAGGGCTTGTGCATGTCCTGAGCGGCCGCCGAGCAGGCGACGGAAGATACCGAGCGCGACCTTCGGCGCCGGAGGGGGAACTGCGCGCGCTGCTGGTGCGAGGCGCGAGCCCGCGAAAGACGATCTATCTCGACACCCAGACGACGGCCTGGACCTGCAGCGCGATGAGCTGCTGGAAGTGGGCGCGATAGACGATGGCGACGTGGTTTTCCAGTCGCTGGTGCGGGCCGACCGTGCTCACTGAGTTGCCGAAGGCCGAGCTGATCCACGGCATCAGCCCATCAGACGTGCAAAACGGCCTACTTTGGGCGAATTACTGCCGGAACTGGCACAGGTGTTGCTGTCGGCTGCGGCGCTGGTGGTCTACAACGCCTCTTTCGACCTGGCCTTCCTCCCGGCCTATCTGCGAAATTAGGTCGAACCGGCGACTTTGTGCGCGATGGAGGCCTTCGCGCTGCACGTCGGGCAGTGGGATGCGCGCCGCGAGGCGTTCCGGTGGCACTTGCTCGCTGCTGCATCGTCTATCGCGGAACATTTCTGAACGAGCTTGCAGTACCGAGCTGTCGCTGACGCTGTGGCCACTCGGGCAGTCTGGAAATGGCTTCAACAGCATGGCGCAAGAAACGATGCACACGCCTAGCAGCTTTCGCTTCTTGGTTCGCGCAGCGCCAGGCACGGGTGGAACATCCCTAGGCGTTCCCCGGCCTGGGTGGCCGGGTCGGGCTTTCGTGCTGCGCACCGAGCCAGCCTGCGGCTGTCTCGGCCCCTTCGGGCTTCGATCCGCTCACGCCTCCGCGCCCTGACGGGCGCTGCGTGCATCCGCTTGCCGGGGGCGCTTGGCCGGCCCACAAGTGTCCTTCGCGAGCTGAACTTTCGCCCGCGAAAGTGACGCTCCCGGCTGGCCAGCGAGTTGGCCGGGGGAGGGTGGTGGCGTGCCCAGGTGGGTACGTTGAATCCGCTCCGCGCGCGTGTTGCACCGCCTGCCCCTCGCCAATTCCCGGTGGACGTTGCCCTACGGCCTGGCTTCCTCGGTCAAGGGCCCGCTTCGCTGCGATCCTCACCCGGTCCCCTCGCTGCGCTCGCGGCTGCGGCTTTCGGTCGCTCCCTTGACCGCGCCAGGCCTTCGTGCCCCGCACCACCAGGCGACGGGCATACGGTGCAACACAGGGACAGCCGCGCGCTCCGCTGAGGTCGGTGGCGTGCGAAGGCTGCATCGGTCAGATGGACAAGTGGCCTCGCCGGCCAGGGCAGGCTCGGGGCTCCGGTACGCGCGAAAAAGCTCGATCTCCTCTTGTAAAGCTATTGTCGGTCAATAGCCTGTGCGGTAGAATGTAGCCTAAATTGAACGAAGACTGATGCGACATGACTACCACCCTGAAAGCCCTGACGATGCGCCCTGGCACCGTGTGCCCGGCGTACCTGTTCGGTGCAGAAGTCAAGGCAAGCGGTCAGGCGCGTGCTGGCTTCGTTCGCTACACATGGCCAAGCGTTCCGGGCGCTGACAGGTTGGACGGTCGCGGCATGTTCGGCAACTGGGGGGCCTCGATGTCCAGCGAGGACATGCAGAAGGTCAAGGCGGTCAGCAGCCTACCTGGCAGAGCCCCACGAATACGAGACCTAAAGCCATGCAGCGACACCACTACAGAGCCCGGAAGCTGCGCTTGCAGAGCCTGATTGCCAAGGCTCAGGCTCGGATCGAAGAGCTGGCCGCGCATGAGGACACCAGCGCAGTGGGGAAGCGGGTCCGCACGGTGGCGGCACGCACGCTGGCGAGGCATCAGAAGAGCCTGGCTGCACTCGTCGAGCTGTATGGCGCGACGTTCAACGACAAAAAGGGCTGACACCATGACGACCAAAGCAACACCCCAGTGCGCCGCACAGCGACTTAACGACCACCACGAGCGGATCGGCGTGGGCTTCTACGGTCTGGTCGGGCGTTTCTTCAGCGCTCGCGTCCGACCGACACGCTGCAAGTCACCCCGGACTTCGGCGATTCCTGGCAAGACGCGGACCTGGCCAAGCACCTGCGACCACAACGGCCGCACCATCCACCTCTGACCATCAACCCCAGCAAGGAGAGCAGACCATGAGCGGTATCAATGAATTCATCATCGATGGCAACGTGACCAAGGACGTGGAGCTGCGCTACACGCCTCGCGGCACGCCCGTTGCGTCGTACACCGTGGCGGTGGACGACGTGACCGGCTCCGGCGACGACCGCCGCGAAGACACAGACTACATCCCGGTGACGACCTACGGCCGCCAGGCCGAGAACGACGCGAAGTACCTCAAGAAAGGTTCGGGCGTGACGGTCATGGGCAAGATAAAGAGCTGGTACAAGCCCGAGCAGAAGAAGGGCGGCTTCAACTTCGAGGCCAAGCGCGTGATCTATCGCGGCAAGCCCTCCGCCACGCCCAAGAGCGTCGATTCCGCCCCTGAAGACGACTGGCTGAAGGACTATGACAACGTCGAGCAGCAGGGCGGCCACGCCCCCCGTTCGCGCTCGTGACGCGCAGATCCTAACGCTGATGCGTCAGGCGGCTTTAATTTCCCCCAGCAAATCGGGGTGGTGATCCAGCAGCTTGAGCAGCTTCACCAGTGACAGCGGCGGCTTGGCTCTGCCGGTTTCGTAACGCGAGAAGGCATTGACGCCACCGCCGAAAAGTTCGGCCGCCTGGCGCTGGTCAAGATCGAGCTTTTTGCGCACCGTGGCGATGTAGTTCGGGTCAACAAAAGCGGCATTCACTTGGCGCTGAAATTGTGCGATCAGATCGCCGTAGCGGTCGCCATGTTCTCGGGTCAAAACAACCTCGCCGCATGCTGGGCAAAAGTCGCCCGTCACGGCTGGAACGGTGGTCGATTCACCCTTGTACGTGTAGCTCAAATCGCGCGTGTCGTGCATCAGATCGGCCGCGCCGCAGCTTGGGCATTTCATGGTCACAACTCCTTAAAAGACACAATCAGCACGTCGTCGACGACGGTCAATTTCAGGTACACCTCATCGCCGCTTTCTGCCTTGGCGTGGTACACGTCCTGCCAAATTCGATGATCCGCGTGCGTCGTCATCGACTTGTAGAAATCGGCAGGCGTCAGCGTCAGCACCACCGCACACATGCCGGCAAGGTCATGAATGCCCAGCTCGCTTGCGCCGTTGTAGGCGCTGGCCGTGGCGCGCACTTGGCCGGCTTCGACCAAGGCTTTCACGATTTGCAGCTTGCAATGTGGGGTGCCTTTCTCCATGGCGATCATTATAACCGATTAGGTTAATTATGCAAATAGGTTAATGTGGGTTGGTTCGCCACCAGCGAGCAGGACGCTCAGCGCGCGCGACATGTCTGACCACTTCGCTAAGGAACGCGGCCTTGTTATTTGTAACTACAACGCCGAAAAAGAGTCAGGCGCGCGGCTGGACCCGCCCCGAGCTTTTTCGGCTGCTGGCCGATAGTTCCACCACAAGCGCAATGCTTGGCTGACTCGCCGGGCGCGGTCGGGGATACCCGACTTGTTCGGCATGATGGAGGGGCAAGCCTCGGAAGGCTTGGAGCCGGCGCTTTCGGTTCCAGAAGAAGGCATCAGGGATAGACATGAAGAAGGCAATCGGACTTACGTTGATCGGCGGCGGCGGCTGCGCAATGGCCCTGGCGGGCGGGAAGGCCTTGCAGGCCTATCTTTTCGACATCCAGGGCGGCCCTGTGATGACTGCGATGCTTCGGGCGGTCATTGCCTTGGCTTGCGCCTGGGCGCTGTTCGTGCTCGGTGTCCGTCTGCTGGCCCGGCTGGCCAACCAAGACCCCGAGGCGCGCGAGCTGCTGGCCGCGGTGCTGGGTGTCTTCCGCATGGTTCCGGTGCCGGAGAGCGTGCGCCGCGCTGCGGCTAAGGTGGCTGGCCTGGATGTGGTCAGCGGGTTCGAGTGAACACCTCGCGCGCGCGCCCAGCTCCAAGCGCGCCCAGGCGGGCACTGCCTTCCAGCGGCAAGGGTGTGCTGCGCCTGGCTGGGGTCGCGGTTCTGCGGGTGATATTCCCGCACTAACTCGGGTAGGTGTAGAGCTGTGGCGGCTTGCAATCGCAAACCTGCTCTGCACCCTCTGTGGGCCATGTCGCTGAAGGCCTGGGCGTGCCCCCCGGCTGGTGGCCGGGTCGGGCTTTCGTGCTGCGCACCGAGCCAGCCTGCGGCCGTCTCGGCCCCTTCGGGCTTCAATCCGCTCACGCCTCCGCGCCCTGACCGGCGCTGCGCGCATCCGCTTGCCGGGGGCGTTGGCCGGCGCCCTCAAGTGACCTCCGCGGGCTGAACTTTCGCCCGCGAAAGTCACGCTCCCGGCTGGCCAGCGAGCTGGCCGGGGAGGGCTGTGGCGTGCCCAGGTGAGTGCGTTGAATCCGGCTCCGCGCGGGCTCCGCTGGGGGCTGCGGCGTGCGCAGGCTGCATCGGTCAGATGGACAAGTGGCTTCGCCGGCCGGGCAGTCTCGGGGCGGTACATAGCGGAGTGGGGCGCATATTGACGGTAAATAGAGACGAGCATATAATTTAACCATGTTGGAACGATGAGGCAGACGCCTCGCCACGCGCGCTAAGCGCGCGTTTCCTCAACCAGTGAGCAAGCCACCATGAGCCGCAACATCCTGGGCCTTCACGCCCTTGTCCTGCATGCCGACTTCCCGGCGAACACGCCCGAGCGCGCTGCGTTCCGGGCGCACTTGGTGAACGTCGCCCGCGCGCTGCGCGAAATCGAGCACACGGAAGACGGGGAGTCGAAGCCCGAGGCAGAAGCGAGCGCGATCCGCGCCTGTCTCGCCAAGGCCCGCGACACGCTGGTCTGACCTTCAAGACCGATCAACGAGCAAACCGAACAAGGAGCACCAGGCATGACCGGAAACCATCAACACTGCCAGCACCTGCGGCCGATGACCACGGCCGAGGCGGCGCAGGCGATGGCCAAGCTCGCAGATCTGGCCACCAAAGGCAAGCCGCTGGCACTCGGCCTGTGGAATGGCACGCTGACGGGCACGGAGAGCGGCAACGTCCACCAGGGCGAACACGTCTCGGTGTTTACCGACGAGACGCTATTTGCGCCCTTCGGTCCACAAGGCGACCAGGCGAGCGAAGCGGGCGCGGCCCTGCTGGTCCTGGCGGCCCGCCACGCGGCCAGCTTCGCGCAGGCTCTGCCTGAGAACTTCAAGCCCGGCCGGCTAGCCAAGCTAGCCGGGCTATGTCAGCCGATCATCGATGGCTACGCGGCCGAGAAGTCCGGCCTGGATGACGACATGGTGCCGCACTTGGTAGCCCTGGCCGACGAAGCCGAGGGCATCCAGGCGATGCAGCGCGAGCTGCTGCGCGCTCACGCTGCGCTGCGCGCGGTGCTGTCGGTCTTCGACTGCAACGGCAACCGCGACCCGGAGCGCAACCCGCTGGAATCTGCCGCTCTGCGCGCCGTCTACGACGCGCTGGGCATGCGCTGGCCGATGGAGGCTTGAGCGGTGGCCAGCACACAAGGTGGTGTGAGTCCAGTGTTTCGCAATGAAACGGCAGCGCCTATCGGCGCAGGAGAAGCCGGCCAGGGCGCGGAGATCCACGCGCTGTTGGCTGACGCCGCAGCGCACTACCGCGACGCGCTGCGCGCATCGCCGCAGGCTGTGCGCTACCTCGCCAGCCGCGGCATCGGCGGGGCCATCGCCGCGCGCTTCGGTTTGGGCTTCGCCCGCCCGAAGTGGCGCGACCTCGGCCCACACGAATCCAGCAAGTCGGGCGAGCAGGTCCGCGCTGGAGTTCTCCGCCGCCTACGGCATGGCCGACGCGAACTACTGAGCCCGGCACCCAAGACCTACCGCAACCGCACCCAGGAGCAACGAACGATGAACACCGCACTTCGCGCAACCCCCAAGGCCATGAACATCGGCCGCATGGAACCCCTTTTCCCGTTGGGCAACGTGTGCGCCACACCCGGCGCCCTCCAAGCCATCGAGAAGGGCAAGCAGGCCCCCATGCACTTCCTCAGCCGCCACGTCACCGGCGACTGGCTAGAAATGACCGCCGACGACATCCAGGCCAACACCGACGCCCTGCGCGAAGGCGGCCGGATCTTCTCGGCCTACTCGATCAACGGTGGCGCCCGTCTGTACGTCATCACCGAGGAAGACCGCAGCAGCACCACCCTGCTGCTGGCCGACGAATACTGATCCGAGGGGCGCGACGTGGCCAAGAAGCAGCATGCCCGCACGGGCACCGAACACCAGAATGCCCTGGCGCGCACCCTGCGCCAGATCGCGCATCGTCACAGCCTGTGGACGGTCTTTCGGGACTTCGTGGCCATGTCCGCCCTGACGCTCAGCAACGCGGCCGATCGTAGCCAGGCCGAGGCGCGCGAGGCGGAATATCTCCAGATCGCCGGCCGCTACACCCGCGAAGAACTGGGCCTGATGTCCGAAAGTTTCGCCCACGTCGTCATGGGTCTGGAAACTGGGCACCAGGATTTTCTAGGCTCGCTTTTCATGCTGCTGGAAATGGGGGATTCGTGGAAAGGCCAGTTTTTCACGCCTTACCACCTGTGCCTGTGTATGAGCAAAATGACGATGAGCGACGCCGGTTCGTATATTCAGGAAAACGGGTTTGTCCGCGTCAGTGATCCGTGCGTGGGTGGGGGCGCGATGATTATTGCCGCCGCCCATGTGCTGCTGGACGACGGTATTAACTACCAGCAGCACATGCACGCCATGGCCCAGGATATTGACCTGACGGCCGTTCATATGGCCTATATTCAGTTTTCCATGTTGCATATCCCGGCCGTGGTGATTCACGGTAATTCGCTGGCGATGGGAACCTGTTCGACCTGGCGCACACTGGCCCACACCATGGGCCGATGGGACGCCAAGCTGCACCGCTTGGCGCAAGCTCAGGCAATCGCCGGGGCGGCCGAGCTGATGACGCAGCCCGACGCCGAGCGGCCGACGTCGGCGCCAGTGTCGCCCTTCGTGCCCAGCGAGGAAGCCCGCCGAGCCGCCAACGACCCGCACGCCGTGCGCAAGGTCCGCCGCCCCTCCCAAGTCAGCCTTTTTTGACCATGGCCCTGCAACCCCTGGCCCGCAGCCCCCGTCTTCGTGGCGTGGGAAGATGAAGTGACGACGAGCTGGGCGATGTGCTCGACGTGTGCCTCCACGATGCCCAGGGCATCGTGGAGGCACAAGCCGAAACGATGGTTTCGGCCTGGCTTCGCCAGCTCGACCCCAAGGGCGCCGAAGAAGACCACAGCAAGCACCCCAACATCGCGTTTGCGGGGCGCGCGGCAGACGCCGTGGCGGCCGCTGATCCGGCCGCCACGGCGGCAGTCCTTGCCGATTTCCCCGCTCACATCAGTTACGGGCTCACAATGAGCCATAACTTGCGGCTTGAGTTGGCCAGCACCTTGCAGACGATGGGCCAACCGCCGCAGCTCGCACTGTTTTGACTATGAACCGTTCACCTGAAACCAAGCGCGCCCAGCTTGCCGCCCGTCTGGCCAAGCGCGCTGAACTCGCAAAATTTGATGCCGATGACGCGGACTTCAAAATGGCTGTGGCGACGCTCCAGGCTCACGCGGCTTCGCCGCGCAACCCTCTCGCCGATCGCGCGGCCTACTGGAACAGCTACATGCACTTGCCGCCTCTGTGGGCAGATCTGGCGCGCAAGCAGCTCTACGACATCACCGCGCTCGAAGTGGCGGCCCTGCTGGCCGTGACCATCGAGGTGGCCACCGGCCGCGGCCGGGGCCGTGATGGCAACCTCTACGACGAGGAGGGGGTCCATGTGCTTGTCGCCCGCAAAGCCCTGCCGTTCGCGGCCGAGTTCCATGCCAAGTGGCTCGAATACTGGAGGCAGCAATCATGAGCGAGCAATCTCCGACCTACCCCAGGCCAGCGCGCCAACGCCGATGAGCTGCTGTGCTCGGTTTCGGCTTCGACCTGGCTCAAGGATGCGCTGCGGTCTGCCTTGAACCGCGATCCAGTGGATGCCGCGCATGACTCTGGTCCTGTGCATCGCGCGCAGATTCGCTTCTGGCGTCCGGCGCCACCCGACTCGGCCTGTCGGTTCCTCGCCGCTGATCGCGCCGTGCTTGTCCCTCGCCTGGTTGTCTTCGTCCACGTCGCCGGCGTCTTGGCCCTGGCGTTGATGGCCGTCTATACCCTGGGCCTTCATTGCGAGGGCTTCGGTTGCATGGACCTCGGGCTGATGTGGATGGCCTGGGCTGTCCTGTTCGGCTCGTGGCTGTTGTTCGGCCTGCTGTCTGGCTCGCAGTCTCGCAAGGTATCTCGCGGCCTGGTCAAGTTGGCCGCTCTGGCCGTTCGCGCTCGGTGATGGGTGGCCTGGCTGTCATCCGCTGGCTGCTGAAGTAGGGCGACTCGGGCCGCAAGCGGCCCGACCGGGCTTCTCCGGGTTCGCGCATTCGCGCTCATCCCCTTCGGGGATTGCTGCGCAGCCCTGCATATCCCTGTCGCTTGCGCCGTCCCGGCGCCGGCCTGGTGGCCGAGTCAGTGCCGCTATCGCGGCAGGGCCGGTGCCTGGCGGCACCGGCTGGCACCGAAGGGCTGGAAAACACGTCGCCGCGCTCGCATTCACGGTGGCGGCAGCTCACTGAACCCTGCTCTTTCCGACGCCTAGCGCCCTCTCCGGGGGCTGCAAGGGTTCGGCTTCGCCCAGGTACTCACCCGGTCCCTTCGCTGCGCTTCGGGCATGCGGCTTCCGTGCCTGCCCTTGCATCCCCCTTCGTGGTCGCTTTAACGGCGCCGAGCCGGCTCCAGTGAGCAGATTTCTTCCACCACCACGAAAGGACAGCCATGAGCACAATGACCATCCAGCCCATCGACGCCAGCACCGAAGCGGGCGTTCCCCCCGCGCCCCCCGAGCCCCACCAGCAAGCAGGCGGGATCGCCCTTCGGGCGGTGCAGGGTGAAGGAGAACCCCAATACATCGCCTTGGGGGCGATGCGCCTGGATGAACGCAACGTGCGGAAGGACGAGCCTACCGAGGGCGAAATCGAGCAACTGGCCGACCTGATCGACGCCCAGGGCCTGCTGCAAAACCTGTCCGTAGTGGCCTACGCGCATCCGGTCAAGGGCAAGGGCAAGGACAAGAAGCGCACCTTCTCGCATGGCGTGATCGCCGGGGGGCGTCGCCTGCGGGCGCTGCTGGTCCTGGTCAAGCGCGGGCGCATCACGCTGGACGAGGAAATCCTGTGCACGGTGGTTTCCGCAGACCGCGCCCTGGCCGTGAGCACCGCCGAGAACTCGGGCCGCGTCCCGATGAGCCAAGCGGACACCATCATCGCCTTTGCCGACATGGTGAAGGCCGGTGCCGGCGTGGAAAGCCTCGCCGTGTGCTTCGGCCTGTCGCCGCTGACGGTGCAGCGCCGCCTGAAGCTGGCGAACGTCTCGCCAAACCTGTTCGGCCTGTTCCGCCAGGAAGGCATGACGCTGGACCAGCTCATGGCCCTGGCCCTGACCGACGACCACGCCGCCCAGGAAGCAGCATGGAACGCCGCGCCGGAATACGACCGTTCGCCGCGCAAGCTGCGCTCCCTGATCGCTGGTGAAGGGCTGTCCCAGGCGGTGATCCGCTTCGTGGGCGTGGAAGCCTACGAGTCCGCGGGCGGTGCCGTGCTGCGTGACCTGTTCGCCGACTCCGACGAACAACCGGCTTACATCCAAGACCCCGCGCTGATGATGCGGCTGGCCTCGGAGAAGCTGGAAGGCATCGCGCAGACCGTGCGCGACGAGGGCGCAGCCTGGGTGGAGGTGTTCAACTCGTGGGGCTACAGCGAGCGCGAGCAGTTCAGCAGCCCGCCCAGCACCAAGCGCGCCCCCACCGAGGAAGAAGCCGCCGCCCTGGCCGAACTCACTACCCAGGCTGACGAGCTCTATGAGCAGATCGAGGCCGAATACGAGTCGGACGACGAAGACCACTACCAGGAGAAGATCGACCGCCTGGAGGCCGAGGCCGAGGAAGTAGCCGCGAAGAAGACGGCCATCGAGGACGGCATGCGTGTGGTGCTGCCGGAAGTTGCCGCACTGACCGGCGCAGCGGTCTACGTCGACCACCAGGGCCAGCCCAAGATCGAGCGCAACCTGTTGCGCAAGGCCGACTCGGGCACGGTCAAGAGAGCAGCGGCCAAGGCCGAGGCCGCAGCCGGTGGCCGCGCCGAAGGCGGCAAGACCGACGAGAAGGGCGGGGTGTCCGACAAGCTGTGCCACCAACTGACCGCGCACCGCACCCGCGCCCTGCAAGCCTCGCTGCTGGGCAACCAGCTGGCGGCACTCGCCGCCCTGGTGCATCCCCTGCTGACCCGCCTGCTGTACGGCGCGGGTGCCATGTGGGAGAGCCCGAGCGCTATCAAGGCTAGCGCCGAGAACTGCGAAGGCCAGCTTTCGAACTGGGCGCCTGACCTCGCCGAGAGCCGCGCCGAGAAGGCGATGCAGGAGGCCATGCTGGAGGCCCGCGACATGCTGCCCGCCGAAGTCGGCGAGCTGCTGCCCTGGCTGCTGGCCCAGCCGCTGGACACGCTGGTGCAACTGCTGACGCTGTGCTCGGCCCTGTCGCTCAACGCCATCAACGGCAACGGCAAGCATGCCACCACCGAAGCCATCGCCAACGTGGTGAACCTGAACATGGCGGACTGGTGGGAGGCCACGGAGGCCAGCTACCTGGGTGCGGTGCCGAAGTCGCTGATCGTGGAGTCCGTCAAGGAAGCCGGGATGGCCGAGGACGCCGAAGCCCTGGGCAAGCTCAAGAAGAGTGAGGCCGTCGCCAAGGCGCAGGAACTGCTGGCCGGGAAGCGCTGGCTCCCCGCCGTGCTGCGCTGATTCGCTGGGCGGCCTTCTGACCGCCCCTTCGACCGATCTGCATCGAACAGGACTCAAGGCATGAAACACCTTTAGAGAGGACGGCCTTCCCCTCACCCCCCGAAGGCGACGCGAAGCGCGACCATGCCGTGATCCGCTTTCGGCGGGCGGTGAACTTCCCGTGCTTCGGCATGACCGAGGGCGAGCGCTGGAGCTTCGTGGTCTACGGCAAGAGCCGCCAGCGCCTGGACCAAGAGCGCCTGCCACTGCTGGCCGACTTGGTGCCGCCCGCACCCACGTTCGACGTTGAGGCCGAACAGCGAGCCCGTGATGCGGCACACGTTCGCTTCACAGCCTGACCCTGTAGCGCGGGGAGAGTGGGGCCGCTTCCGCACTCGGGGGGATCGACCCCCCGAGTGCGGCGGTTCTTGGGGCGCTAGGCGCCCCCGCCACCGGGCATCCCCCGCCATTCCCGGTCAGCGCCGGGGCCAGCATGAAGCCAGCGCCGGCCTGCTGCCGGCGACGGTGGAGATCGGAGGTTTCGCGCGCGAAACCTGGCCTGGCCGCCGATGCCGAGCGCCTGGACGGCGACCCGGCGTATCTCGCCGGGCTTGCGCCATGGCTCGGAGCGGCCTAGGGCCGCTGACGGTGGGTGGGTGGGCTTGCTGTGATTACCGAGGGTAGCCGGTCGTTCTCGGCGTCAAGGGCTGCGCTGCCCTGCGGCCAGCTTGCGGCCTATCGGCCGTCTCCGACCCTTGACCCCTGCGCTGCGGCCGGCTCTGAGGCGGTAAGGCAATCCCGCCTGCATTCAACCGGAGATATCCCATGAACACGAACGACCAAACGGCAAACTACGTCTCTCCTCTCGCCAGGTGCGGCGGAGCTTCAGTGGTCGAGCAATTCCTCAAGGCGGCTTGGCCGAATTGCAATTTCCGCGTGTCCGACGTCGATGCTGTTGCGGTCTTCGTAATGTTCACGCTCAACGAGCCAAATGCGCCTTGCATTGTTGACGTGCACCAAGCGCTTATCGCTCGGTTCAAGGCGGTGCGTTTCAAGATGCCGTTCATGCTGTGCAAGGAATGGACAAGACCAAGCAATGAACAGTTGGGGCAATGGGGCAAGGCAATGCGTCAGAACGCGGCAACCGCTTGAGTGGTTGCCTTGCATGCGGCGCACCGCCTCGAAGCTGCGCCGCTTCTCTTGCTATCGCTCATCTGGCGCCCTTCGGCGAGACTTCAACTTGGCTTCGCTGGATGGAAGCCGCTGCCTGAACGGTAAGCGGCAATGACAAGTGGCCTATGGCCACGAGGGGTGTGGGAGGGCTTGCTGCTCCGACAAAGCCACCTGTAGCGGTCCGATAACATCCGCGACAGGACCCGATTACATATTACATCGGCGGTTGCGGCACCACATTAGCTGAGAACATCGTGCGCTCTGGCCCACATTGCGTAAGAACGAGCCCACATTAGTTGAGAACAGCCCGATTACATCGGCCAGGGCCCCACATTAGCTGAGAAAAGCGGCGCCACGACTGGCCGAGAGCGTGTTATCCCCGTGCCTTGGATTTTGTCGTGCTAGCGGTTTAGGCTCGACAGGGATTGCGTCTTCTGCACCGGTCGCTTCAAGTCGAGCATCCCAAGTTCCTGATAGTCAGCCAGCCGGGACACCTGGTTGACCAAGGCGATGGTCGCCTTCGAAGCGACAACATTGTTAGGCG
>Ga0070663_100000107_pt1 | contig 38699 bp, 32 predicted proteins | sample KBSC63metaG_FD_65646 | JGI IMG/M metagenome (GOLD analysis project Ga0070663, IMG submission 65646) | Corn rhizosphere microbial communities from Kellogg Biological Station, Michigan, USA - KBS C6-3 metaG | ecosystem: Host-associated > Plants > Roots > Rhizosphere > Soil ...
GTTCGCAGGCGAGAAACAAGCCGACAGGGCCGGCGCCGGCGATCACGACGTCGTAGTCGTGCGAGGAGGGGACAGAGGACGAAGGACTGGGATGTTGCGGTGTCATGGAACTGCTCCATCAAAGGATTCGTCGGAGCAGCGTGTCGAACAGCAGGCGCACCCGGACGAACCCGAGACGCCGATGCGCCGGGAACGTCGAGGTATCTCATGCGAAAGCCACGGATAAGATCTTCCGTACCGGAAGGGCTTGGGCCTACCCGAACCAAGCCTGCCTTTTTCGACGGTGGCAATCTAGCATCGCGAGTGCGGGCCGTACAACGTGCATTCGCATGTCTTCGCGCTCGCCGGATCTCACCCAGTCATCGAGTTCCAGCCGGCGAACGCAGGCGCACGTCGATGCGTTGAAACTTCGATCGTCGGCTTGGATGAAAGCATCTCGGATTCCGCGGAGTAACGGGACCGATCGGCGACAGTCCGGACTGTCGCCGCCATCCGTATCCGAGCCGGAGCATCGGAGAATCGCGTTGCACCTAGCTGCCGTCGAATCCGTCGGCGAATATCGTGTCCGTCGATCCGTACTCGACAGCGCCGATATCCGTGGCCGCACCGAACGTGCGTGGAAAGCCGCGCTGATCGAATTCGAACCCGCCCGCGTCGTTGCCGTTGTCGATCGCAGGGCTGAGCGGATCCAGGGCGTGGGTCGGCGTGGGGCCTCCGTTGTCCCCGATCGGCAGGATCAGCGGATCGACGCCGACGAGCGTATCGGCGGGCAGCGTCAGCGTCGACGCGAAGACCAGGTTGTTCGCGCCGGTCACGGTGGCGGCCCCGCCCGAGCCGACATCGTCGGGGACCGGTCCATTTCCGCCGATGTTGCTCGTGTTGCCGGAGACGATGCTGCTCTGCAGGTCCAAGGTCGCGGACACCAACTGGATTCCCGCTCCCGGATGCGTGGTGCCGACAGAGATGTTGTTCGCGATCGTACAGTTGGAAATTTCCACGTTTCCATACAGGGCCAGGCCGCTTGCGAAATAGCCCTGGTTGCCGGAAATGGTGGTGTTTTCCAAGACTACCGTTGCCGTGCCCGATTCGTACGTGTAGAGCGCGCCGCCGTCCCGTCCGCTGTTCTGCGTCAATGTCGATGACGTGATCAGTACGGGGCCATTGACGAAGACGCCGCCGCCGTAGGAAGACGTATTCAGTTCTACGAGGCTCTTGTCGAGCACGAGAGAGGCCTCCGCGAACCCGGTCCGCCCCACCTCCAAGCCGCCGCCGTAGCCACGAAAGTCGGGCCGTGTCTGGTTGCCGGTGACGAGCGTACTCCTGACCTCGAGCGGCCCCGCCGTGTAGAGGCCGCCACCGAGGCTGAATGATCCGGTGGTCTGGACGAGATTGCCGGAGATGACGCTGTCGATGACCGACGCTCCCGCGAGACTGTAGACGCCGCCGCCCTTGACCTTCGTGCCATAGGTGAAATTGGTCGCTTGGCACGAATCGACGACGCTGCGCGCGAGGTTCACCGAACCCATCGACATCACGCAGCCGCCGTACGGGTTGCCGGATTCGCCGACGGGCACGTAGGCGTTGCCATGCGAGATCGTCAGGTCGTCGATGCTCAGGGTGCCGGTTCCGTCGTGACGGAAGATCCGGTACAGGTCGCCGCCGGAGACGGTGAGCAAGGACGCTCCGGGGCCTTGCACCGTGAGATCGTCGATGTCGATGGCGATCTCGCCGGTGCTCAGCGTGATCGCGCTGCAGCCGGTCTGGCTGAGATCGATGACGTCGCCGCTGACGGCGTCGAGGACCGCCTGGCGCAGGCTGCCGGGTCCGGCGTCGTCGCAGTTGTTCACGACGATCGAGCCGGCCGGCGCCATCGGTGCAGGGCCGGCGACGCGTCGCATCCAAGCGTGTACGGACTGTTGGCGTTGCGCCGATGATGGGCCGAGCACGACCGGTGCGGTCGATCCGGCAGCGAAACTTCCGCTCGTCGCGAAGTCGTGCGCGCGTTGCGCCGCGATGGCGGGCGACGCAAGCGCGAGTGCGAGCGCGAGGCAATGGGGAAGCATGATGATGGGTGCCGGGTTGTCGCGGCGAGTGGACGATGTCGTGCTCATGGGACTCTCCCTCCAGTCATAGGCGGAGTGGACGCTAGCGCTTCGAGCCTGCGTTTGTACACCCGTATCGATGACAGAGTTCGGCGTGGCGTCGTCGTCGCAAGGCGACGGGCCGCTTCCGATGCCCAGGTAGACGACTCGATCCCGCTCGACTCCACGCGGTCAGATCGCGCGCCAGAGCCGGCGTGCCTCCTCGGCGACGATGTCGGGAAACTCCTCCGGGAAAAATAGCTTCGCTCCCGCTATGCGGCGGATGCCGCGAGATTTCGGGAACGTACGGTCGAGGTAGTCGGCATCCGCTTGCGAAAAGATGTCGTCGCTCGCGCCCCACACGATGCGCACCGGCACCTGGCTGCGCTTCAGTGCCGCCTCGATGCCAGCCAGTGGATTGGGTTCGAGCGCGATGTGGAAGGCGTGGTATTGCGCACGGCGCAGAGGCGAGCCGACCAGCGGCTCGACGTAGTACTCGATGGTCTCGTCGGCGAAGCGACTGGGATCGCGATAGACGGCCGCGCCGAACGTCGAGCGTGCCAGCGACTTGTCGACGAGCCAACGGGCCGTCGCATCCGCGAGCGTTCCGGCACGCGCCATCTCGATCGCCGGCTTGACCTTGGGCGAAGGGCTGTCGGGCTCGACATCGCAATTGGTCAGCAGCAGCGTGCGTACGCGCGCCGGATGACGCACCAGGAACAACTGCGCGACGGCTCCGCCGCTGTCGCTGGCGACGATATCGACCTTCGGGATCGCGAGCCGATCGAGCAGGGCGGCGAGCATGGCCACTTGGGCGTCGGCGGCGAGCGATTGATGCTCGGGAACCTGCGAGTATCCGAGGCCCATGAAGTCCGGCGCCACGCATCGCCGATAGGCGAACAATCGATCGATGGCGCCGCGCCATTGATAGCCGTTGAGCGGGGCACCGTGCAGAAACAGCGCTGCATCGCCGGTGCCTCGTTCGTAATACGCGATCCTGCCGAACGAAATGTCCGCGAAACGCCGCGCCGCACGAAACGCCGCGGCATCCGTCGGCTGCGGCGAAGTCGTGCTCGCGAGCGCGCGTGTCATGCCGGCGCGCGATGCGCATGCGCCGGCCGCGAGCGCGGCAGCGCTCAACTGTAGAAATTGCCTGCGTTTCATCCCACGTCTCCATCAAAGGCACCGATGCCCGCGAGCATGCTGGCGCTTGCGCCGCGCGTTCGCGCGCACGAACGGCCGGCGCCGGGCACGAATGGATGATTTCGGCACTTGCGTTCGCGCCTGCGGTTGTAGAACGATCGGCCCATGAGCGATCGCCCTTCGTGCTATCCCGAGCCGCCGCTTGCGCTGCTGTCGGGCGTCGGCCAGCACCGCTTACCGCTGCTCGACGTGCTCACTTCGCCGGTTCCGCGAGGACTGTTCGATTCGCCGGTGGATGACCGTCATGTCCTGTGCCTCCATCTCGGCGATCCGATACCGGTGTCCTACCGTGCGGGCAACGTCGAAAGGCAGGGCGTCAGGATCCATGGCCAGTTCTGCGTGGTGCCCGCGGGGTCGAGCACGCGGTGGACGCTGACGCGGCCGGCGCGGTCGCTGCTGCTTCGAGTCGCCTCGCCGCTGGTGCGCGAGACGGCAGAGGTCATGGGGCTCGGTTCGCAAGGCGCGGAGCTCGCGCCGTCGATCCATATCCGCGATCCCCAAGTCGAGCGCATCGGACGGATGATGCAGGCCGAGGACCATGACGCCTATCCGGGCGGCCGGCTGTTCGCCGACAGCCTCGCCTCGGCGCTTGCGGCGCGGCTGCTCACCTTGCAGTCGCGCAAGACGACATCGGGCGCGAAGCCGGGCCGTGCGCTGCCCGCATGGCGGCTGCGCCACGTCGTCGAATACATCGAGGCGCATCTCGACGAGGACCTGACGCTCGCCGAGCTCGCGGCCGTCGCCGGATTCAGCCTGTCGCACTTCAAGCCGCTGTTCAAGCAGGCGGTCGGCGTGCCGGCGCATCGTTTCGTCCTGGAACGCCGCGTGGAACGGGCCAGGTCGCGATTGCTCGAAGGACGCAGAGACTTGATCGAGATCGCGCTGGAGGCCGGTTTCGCTCATCCGAGCCACATGGCTCGCTGCATGCGTCGCGTGCTCGGGCTGAGCCCGACGCAAGTAGCCGATTCGTACGCCGGCGAAGCGGGCGGTCAGCGGAAGCGGCGCCCTGTCGACCGCGGACGTCAATAACCGCGCGGCGCGCAGCAGGTGCGCAGCAGCTGCCGAATATCACGCCAAGATTCCGGTGCGGTGCGGAAGGCATCGCCGGCAGATTGCTTTTCTCTTCGGCGTACGTTCGATTCGCACGGGCATCAGGACGAGGGTGCGATAATCGACGATTGCCGTTCCGGATAGCTGCGATGTTCCGCTGGTTCGAATCCCTGATCGACGTGTTCCCGCCGGTCGAGCTGCAGACGCCGCCGCGCAGCGTGTGGCGATTCTATGCGCACTACCTGCGCCCGCTGTGGCCGCTGTTCGCCGCGACTCTGGTGGCGGGACTGTTGCTCGCGCTGGCGGAGGTCGCCATGTTCGGGTTTCTCGGGCACATCGTCGACCTCGTCGCCGAGCGTCCCGGAGCGGACTTCTTTCGCCGCCACGCCGGCGAACTGGCATGGATGGCGGGGATCACGCTGATTGCGCGGCCGCTGTTCCTCGCGCTGCACAACCTCCTGGTCAACCAGGCGATCGTGCCGGGCCTCAGCAACCGCACGCGCTGGCTGACCCACAACTACGTCGTTCGCCAGAGCCTGACGTTCTTCCAGAACGATTTCGCCGGTCGCATCGCCAACCGCGTGATGCAGACCGGCACGTCGCTGCGCGAGTCCGCCGTGCAGCTCGTCGACGCGATCTGGTACATCGTCGTCTACACGGGCAGCGCGCTGTGGCTGTTCGCCCAGGCCGATCCGTGGCTGATGGCGCCGCTCGCGGCGTGGCTGGTCGCCTATTGCGCGCTGATGGTCCATTTCGTGCCGCGCATGAAGGCGCGCGCCTGGATCGCGTCCGAGGCGCGCTCCAAAGCGATGGGGCGCATCGTCGACGGCTACACCAACATCGGCACGCTGAAGCTGTTCGCGCATGCGAATCGCGAACAGGGCTACGTGCGCGACGCGATCGACGAACTGGTGGTCAAGCATCGCGCGCAGACGCGCGTGACCACGGCGATGGACACGGCCATCGCGCTCATCAACGGCGTGCTCATCGTCGGTACCTGCGCGCTGGCGCTCTGGCTGTGGAGCCGCGGCCAGGTCAGCGTCGGCGCGATCACGCTGGCGACGGGGCTGGTCATCCGCATCCACAACATGTCGGGCTGGATCATGTGGACGGTCAATGGCATCTTCGACAACATCGGCACCGTGCAGGACGGTATCGAGTCGATCGCGCAGCCGACGTCGGTACGCGATGCCGCCGACGCGCAGCCGCTGACCGTCACCCGCGGCGACGTGCGCTTCGAGGACATCCATTTCCACTACGGCAAGCGCGGCGGCGTCATCGCCGGGCTCGACCTGCACGTGCGTCCGGGGGAGAAGATCGGACTGGTCGGCCCCTCCGGCGCCGGCAAGTCGACGCTGGTCAACGTGCTGCTGCGCCTCTACGACCTGGAGAGCGGCAGCATCCGCATCGACGGCCAGGACATCGGCCGCGCCACCCAGGAAAGTCTGCGTGCGCAGATCGGTGTCGTGACACAGGACACGTCGCTGCTGCATCGTTCCATCCGCGACAATCTGCTGTACGGCCGTCCCGATGCCAGCGAGGCGCAGCTCGCGGCCGCCGTGCGCAAGGCGCGCGCCGATGTCTTCATCGAGCAACTGGTCGACGGCGAAGGCCGGCGCGGCTACGCCGCCCATGTCGGCGAGCGCGGCGTCAAACTGTCGGGCGGCCAGCGCCAGCGCATCGCGATCGCGCGCGTGCTGCTCAAGGATGCGCCGATCCTGGTCATGGACGAGGCGACCTCGGCGCTCGATTCCGAAGTCGAAGCGGCGATCCAGGAGAGCCTCGACGAGCTGATGGCCGGCAAGACCGTCATCGCGATCGCGCATCGCCTGTCGACGATCGCGCGCATGGACCGGCTCATCGTGATGGATGACGGCGCCATCGTCGAAGCCGGCAGCCATCGCGAACTCGTCGAGCGCGGTGGTCTGTATGCGCGGCTTTGGGCGCGCCAGACGGGCGGCTTCGTGGCGGCCGATGCCGAGTGATCGAGGCCATGAGCGATGCTGCCGACCGGTTCGGACGCACGGGTGTGCCGTCGCGATCGGATGATTGAGGCGCGCCTGGCAATAAACCTTGCCGGGCCATAGCGGAAATCATGAATCTACGACGGGGCGGTGTGCTCGCGCGCGTTTCGGTGGTAACAAGGAGCGGCCATCCGACCTGGAGCAGGATTCGATCATGCTTGCGCGAATCGATGTGCCTCGCCGCTGCATCCCGCTGCTTTGCGCGTTCGCCGCCGCTTCGTATTCGGCTTGCGCCGCCGGCGTGGCGCCCTCGAAGATCGCCGTGTTCGAGTTCGAGCTCGAGAACACCAGCCCGAGCAGCGCAACCTGGGGCGAGACGTCGAAGGATTCACCCGCCATGAAGGCGATCACCGAGCAAGTGCGTCGCGATCTGGAACGATCGGGAAAATTCGAGACCATCGATGTTTCGCACGTCGATGCGAAGGAAGCGCTGGCGCACACGCTTCGAAGCTGCCGTGGCTGCGACGCGGAGATTGCATCGAAGCTCGGCGCCGACAGGTCCTTGATCGGCGTGATCTCGAAGGCCGGCAATACCGAATACTACGCCTCCATTCGCCTCACGGACGCCAAGCTCCATCGGGTGGTCTTCCAGAAGATGGCATTCTTCACCGGCGGCGAAGCCTCGTGGTCGACCGGAGCACACGAGCTCGTGGCCGAAGCCATCGCCCACGCAGACGACTAGGCATCGTTTTCGATCGCCGCCGGCGGATGCCGCGGCTGCCCACGGTGTCGCGCAGACACGCGTATCGAGCCGCACGCAGCGGGCCGACAGGGCGAGTCGTCTCCACTTGCCGATTCGCCGCGGCCGAGATCCGATAGAACGCGATCGGGATCGCACCTGTCGAGATCGATGGCACCAGAGTGATTGCCAGCCGGTCGAAGAGGGGCATGCATTGCCGTGCAAACCGGCAGACTGCGTGAATTCCCGCGGGCATCGCCAAAGCAATCCGTCATGAGTCATGGCGGTGTGAATATTTGTATCGCCGTGAAAAATTCCCGTTGCGCATGCGAAGCTTCGATCGTTCTTTCGGGGGCGTTACACGCGCGCGTACGAAGCGGCGAAGGCCGCAGCGCCGGCTCGGTCCACCGAAGCAGCATGCGGCGTATCGATCCATCGCTGCGATCTGAAGGCCTGTGGCTGTTCGATGGCCCGAAATCGCTGGAGCTGGCGTGATAGGCGTGCAGGGGGTGGCGAATCTTTCGTTCTTGATTCGGAATTCCGGGTCGATGCGAAGGATCGACGCGAAGGATCGCGCAATCGCAATGCCGACAGGAAGAACGAGAATGCGCCAGACGCGTGGCCGTGAAGAAGCAGCGACCGAGCCTGCGCACACGACGATCGGGGCACTGGGCTGGTTCATCATCGCGATGTGCTGCGCCAACGCGTTGCTGGAATTTTCCGACAGCGCGATCGTCGATACCGGCAAGCAACTGCTCTCCAAGACCCTGATGCTGGCCGCGGTCGTGTACGGCATCCGGCGGTTTCGTCCCGCCCATGCGAAAGCCTGGTATTGCCTCGGCGGTTTCGCCTTGCTGACCGGCAGCATCAAGTTGGAGCAATTCGGGAGGACCCTGGCCGCCGGCCGATGGGAGGTCCTCGCGCAGAGTCCCCTGCTGTTCGCCGTCACGCTGTGCGCATCGGTCGCCATCGCGGCGGCGTCGATTTTCATCCTGCGTGCGCGTCGGCCGCACGGTGACTGGCCGCTCGCCGACGCCTGGCTGATCGCGCTCGCCATCCTGCTGACTTGCGCAAGACTCGTCACGTTGCCGATCTACCAGACGAATGGATTCGGTCTCGCGTTTCTCAGCGCCGGTGTTCTGACGGTGCTTCGCGATACGCTGACCTTGGTGCCGCTGCTGGCCGTCGTTTTCAGCGAGCCCCTGCGCAATGCAAGCCTCAAGCTCTACATCGGCGGCCTCGTGCTGGCCGTCCTCAGCGAGAAGTACTATTTCGCCGTGCACGGCATTCTCGTCTTCGCCGGATGGGAGAAGACGATCGCGACGCTGGGCATCGGCGTGGGCCAATCGTGCCTGACGGTGGCGGCGCTGTTGCCTTCGATGCGGCAGGTCGAAGCGCCGACGGCGGAATCGCGGCCGCCGTGGAACGCGCTGCGGACGGTCGGCCTGCTGGTCGCGGTCCTCGCGCCCATCAGCACCGAAGCGATCCTGATGCCGCTCGAACGCGGGGCCGTACGCCAGGCATTCACGGCGGGCATCGGCATCGTCGTGATTGCGATCGTGGTGAGGATGCGTGCCGCCGTGGCATCCGCGAACCGCTCGACGAACGAACTGCGCAAGCTCGCTCATCACGATGCGCTGACGGAACTGCCCAACCGTCGCTATCTGTCCAGCGTCACCGTGCCCGAGTTCGAAGCCAAGCTCAGGGCTGAAGGCCGGCTGGCGCTGACCTGCGTCTACATCGACGTGGACAACCTCAAGGACATCAACGATCGGATGGGGCATCAGGCCGGCGACCGGCTCATTTGCGAAATCGCCTCTGCGCTGCGCGGTCTGAGCTACTCGCTGCCCTACACGGCCTTGCGTCTGGGCGGGGACGAGTTCCTGATCGTCGCCGAAGGCGACTCGAGCGAAGTGGCGTGGCCCGAGACTCCACTGGAAATCGAACTGCTGCATGCGATCCGGTCGACGCCGGTGGCGCAGGACGCGACCTATGCGAGCGCGTCGATCGGTGTCGTGTCCTGTTCGTTCTCGAGCGCGGCGTCGTCGCTGGACAGCGACGTCAATCACATGATCGACAAGGCGGACCTGGCGCAGGTACGGGCCAAACGCCAGGGCGGCTGTCGCGTCGTGCGCTACGAGCCGTGCATGAGCGCGAGCGCGCGTCACGCGGCGCGCGTCAACCGCGATATTTCGAGCGCCTGGGGACGCAACGAGATGTCGCTGGTCTACCAGCCGGTCGTTCATCTCGACGACGGAAGCCTGTACGGAGCCGAAGCGCTGCTGCGGTGGAAGCATCCCGAGCTCGGTTTCGTGCCTCCGCCCGAAGCGATCCTTGCCGCGGAACGCCAGGGCATCGTCACCGAACTCGGCCTGCGCATCCTCGACCGTGCTTTCGAGGAGATTGCAAAGCTCCCTTCGCACCAGCGCGTGCGTGTCGGGGTCAATCTGTCGAGCCATCAGCTGCGGCGCTCGAATGTCGAGAAGATCATCGAACATGTCGCGAGCAGTGGCCTCGGCGAATACCTGTGGCTGGAGATCACCGAGCAGGAACTGGTGGAATCGCGTCAGTTCGCCGCTCATGCACTGAACGAGCTGCGCGGCAGCGGGGTTCTGGTCGCCATCGACGATTTCGGAACCGGCTTCTGCGGACTGGACTATCTCTGCACGCTGCCGGTGGATCTGGTGAAACTCGACGGCGTGTTCGCACAAGGTTCGGCGAATTCGGCCGAGCGGCGGCATGTAACGGAGCTCGGAGTCAAGCTGGCGGCATCGATCGGCGCACTGACGTTGGCCGAGGGCGTGGAGGACATGGAGACGGCGAGCCGCATGCATCGGCTCGGCTGTACGTTCGGCCAGGGCTATGCGTTCGCGCGGCCGCTGCCGTCCCTGGCCCAGGCGATCGAGTGCGTTCACCGGTTCGCCTGACCCTGTTCGGATGCTCCATGCTCCGTCGCCGGTGCAACGCGAAGAAGCCGCCGCCCGTCGGTGCGGCGCATCGGCAGGCGTGCATTCGCGCTGCCCGCATTTCGCTCGTCGCAGGATCGCCGCGAGACGCCTGATCGCCGGTTTGCGTGCCCGCATGCAAGCGTGCGTGAGTATTCGTGAGGATTCTGCTCGAGCGCTGCCCGGCAGCCGTACTCGAACCGCAAGCCGTCCGGCGCTCAGGCCGTCGCGCCGAGCTTCTCGCGTTCGTCCCGCCGTGTTTGCGCCGACCGCCGGTCGGCCGCGGCAACGCGGCAGGCGAAGCATCCGCAGCCGCCTTCGCACCCGGGAGCGCACTCCGCTTCGCAGCGGCATGGGAAACGAAGCGCATCGGCGTCATGCAAACGATAGTAGCCGCCCGACTCCGCGTAGCGCGCGCGGCCCGACGAGGTCGGCCCGGGCAGGGGAATGGGCGTGGAATAGACTCTGGTCGTGTCGCCCATCGGGTCGCGTGCCTTCCACCTGTCCGAGTCGGGGGTCTTTTTCGAGAGAGTGCTTACGCCCAAGGGAGACGAGACCCGTCGTGTTCTGACACGATCAGCATGGACGATGTCTGACAGATCGGACAGCGCACGCTCACCGTGCCGAGGCCGATCGACGCCACGACCGGAGCGCGCTCCTCCCTGCATTTCACGCAATACGCAGTCACCGCCTGCAGCTGATGCAATTCGTCGCGGACGAAATTGATCCGAAGGAATGCGTCCGGCATCGACGTTGCCCCATTGAACAAAGTGTCATGGCAGCAAGAAACACGCCAGCAAGAGAGCATCTTCGGCACGCGGCGGCTTCGATCGACGAGCGTTGCGCGCGCGCTGCGCGGCCGGCGAAGCGCCACCGCCGCAGTACCCATTGCTGCACAAGGAAAAATTTGAAAAAGCGGCGAGGTGGCCGTCCCTGGCTGCAACGTCCATCCTGGCGCGGATGCTCTCGCATGCTGCGCCCGGAATCCGCGGGCCTTGGCGAGGTGGTGGATTCCGTCTCCCGGCGCGAAGGCGACGCTAGGGGGACCGCGGTCGACGACGCGTGAACGTCTTGCAAGAATCGGTGAGCGAACTAGTCGCCGAAGGGCCAGGGATGCGGCCTGTCCTCGACGAACTCGCGCCGGGGTTTGCCATCCTTCGTGTAAAGGCGGCGCGCGTCCGCCTCGGGCTTTCGCTGCGGCAGCCATGCGCGCTTGGCGGCGATTTCGTTCGGAGAAGCGCCATCGATCTCTTCGAAAGTGAATCCGTACGTCATCTCAGCCTCCTATTCGATCTCTGGATAAAAGCGCGGAATTCGACGTCGGTTGCGAACCCCGCGAAAGGAACCGACAGCCCGCAGCGCGTTGCGCGAGAAATGGCGGACGCGATGCGTTGGAGCAAGTTTCGTCGCCGAAGTCTGAACTCGCCTCAACAAACGAAATGTTTATGCGCGCGTTTGCCGCGTGCTCGCGACCTCCGGTTCCGCGTAGCGCTTCAATACGGTTTCCGGCTGCGAGGACGCTCGAAGGACCGCGACGACGATCGGAGGGACGTGGGAGCAGATCGACTGACGACCGTCGCAGTAGTGCACCAGCAGCCTGTGGCTGTTCGTGTCGTAGTCGAAGCGGTGGATGCTGAAGCTGTAGATCGGTTTGAAGTGCATGGTCGCCGCGCGCAGACGAATCGGGACGAGCCTCACGGTGCATCCCCTTCGATTCGATGTCCGGCGGTACGCCGCCTATATGCACGAAAACGGCGTCGAAGGAATGTGAAGGTTTGCCTGAAACGCGAAGAAGCAGCGCCGACGCCGACGTGCGGCGTTGCCGGCCGTCGTCCGTACCTGTGCTTTCCCACGAAGCATTCACATTCGATCGTCCAAGCTGCGCCGACGACTACGCGGGGATACCGAATTGGACGAACTGGGACTGTTCCCGCACAACTGCGGCCGATGTGGATTCTGGACGGCCACCGAGGCACAACGCAGCCTCACCGGTTGGACGCTCCGCTGCACGCATTGCGGATGCGCGCGCGATGTCCACGGCGATGCGCGACAGTTTCGTGCATTCGTCGGCGGCGTCAGCCGATTCGCCAGCCGCGCCGTCGAAAAGTATCCGCAACTCAAGCAGCTCAATACGCGCGGAGCGTTTGCGACGTTGCCTGCGAAACAGCGATTGTGAGGCGCGAGCGCTCGCGTGCCCTAGGGTTTCCCCTAGTGCGCTCGGCTGTAAAGTCGGTTACGCCATCACGATCGCTTGTGGGGCCGTTCATAGGATAGGCGGGCCAGAATATCCTGGCATTCGAGAAGACCGCCATGAAGACCATGATGGGAGTAGCGATACTCGGCACTCTGATCTGCGGTACGGCTTTCGCGCAGGACGCAGCGAAACCGACATTGCGCGACTCGCTCATCAGCCAAGGCATGACCGAAGTTTCCGATGGCTTGTTCGTCAAGGAGACCGACAACGAGAATTCCTATGTCGCCGTCGGCACTCCAGCCCAGCAAGCGATGCTGAGCAAGCTCGTCGAAGTGCGCGAACGGTCGGCCAGCAGTACGCTGGAGCCGACTGACATCCTCGACGAGCTGATTTCGAAACTCAGGCAGCCGCCGCAACCGCGCCTCGGCCAGCAAGTGACCGAGCACGGCGATTGCAACGGCGGCAGTCCGCAAAGCACGGGGCCGTTCTTCGCCCAGGCATCGGCCGGCGGTCCGTTGCAGAACGGCCCCTATGGCGGCAGCGGCGAGGCGGTCAATACCGACACCTCGGCGACGGCGGTCAACACCACGAACTTCGTCCACGCCACGGTCTACAACAGGCTCGGCGACATCATCGGCGATCAGTCGTCGACGCAGCATGGCGCGACGCCGGCGATCGCTTCCGCCTATGCGGCCAACTCGCCGCCCGGATGCGTCGCTCAATCTGCGGCGACGCTGACGTGCCCGGGACATACGACGCCGTCGGTGTCCGCGTATGCATCCAATCACCAGGCCGGGACGCTCTGCGTCTTGCAGTAGTTGTCTTCATCTCCCCGCGCCGCGATCCTGCGGCGCGGGTTTTCCGCCCAACTCGCCTCTGCGCGGCTCGACTGTCGATTTCTCGTCGAAAGCGCGTGCCGCGGCGACGCGCGCCGATTCGCTTCTGCCACTCGCAAGCGAGCTCACAAACGAGTGTTGATGGGCATCGCGCGTCTGAACGATCGCTGTCGATGCCTGCAGTGGCTTCAGCCGCCGTAACCGGCGCATCCTCATGCTACGCGTGCGCTCGCGCCCCTCGGCCGAGCGCATCGGGGCAACACGGCCGCATCAGCGGCCTTGCCCGTAGGCGTGGTTCCAAGGCCGCGCCTACGGGCTTTTTCCAAAATGCGGTGTCGCGCACTTGCCGTTGCTTCATTCCTTTCAGGTCGCCACCGCAGCCTCGACTGGAATTTCCGCGGACATGTCGCACTGCTGATGACCGCATCCGCAGGGCGGCCCGATCCCATCGTCCGAACGTTTTTCGCACTGCGGCGAGCAGAATGCATCCTCGGCGCCGACGATACATGCGCAGGCCTTGTGCTCGCATTTGCGTTGATCGACTTGCATGGCGGATCTCCCATCGAAAAACACCGGTCTACGCTTCGCGAACCCAACTGCGGCTGACCGCGGGACTTGCAGAAAAGACGCCGGCGAGGAGGGAGCGGACCCGTCGAGGTCAGCTCGCATTGCACGACGAGCATGCCCAGTGGCGGTTGCTCATGCCGAGCATGATCAGGATTGCAAGCGCCCGGCCGCAGCGATGCGGCGCCATGGAAACGAGGGGCGTTTCAGGGACGTTCGGTTCGGTCCCGCTGCCGATGATTCGAGCCGGCGACGAAGCGAACGCGGCTGCGCCGTTGCGTCAAGCGCGGATTGCAGTGGCGAGCGCCCGTCGACGAGCCCATACTTGCCCGGCACACACTGCGGAGCACCGTCGATGAAAGAGGGTACGGTAAACGTGGCGTCAACCGAGTCGGCGCATGAGCGGGCGACGCGCAAGACCTTGAGCTACCTCGTCCTGCTCTGCTGCGCGATCCTGTGCATGCTGGGATTGCTGTACCACACGGTCGTAACGTCGCAATCGACGCCGCAAGCGCACCCCAGGGCTACGCCGACATCGAGCGCCAAGCCTCCGGCATTGCCGCCGCCGCTTTCCGCTTAGCGGCAGCGCAGGGGACGACGTGCCGCTGGTCGCGCGGACCCAGCCGCTCGTCGCTTCTTCACGAATTGCCCACCATCGTGAATCGACTATTCGCACGCAGGCGTCGCGTGGGTGAGGGGCATGGGGACACCGGAGCAAGAACGGCACGCCAACGAGCGGCGCCGACAGCAGGCTGCGCGTCTGATCGCCGACAAGGAGCGGCGCAGGCGTGCACGCACGACCGACGAGCTGCTGCTTTACGAGGATCTGCTGCGGCGCGTGGCGCGCAGGGTGACGCCGGCAGAGCCGCTCGAACGGTGATGCCCGAGTCGGCGCACATGGCCGACATGGGCGTTGAGATCACTCGTCCACGCAGTCCGAAACCATGAACGGTTGCAGCAGGCTCTCCGGATTCGTCGAGTCGCGCAATGCGGCGACGACCGCTATGGGTATCTCGCTGCACACCTTCTGGCGGCCGTCGTAGTAGTGCACGCACAGCTCGCCGCGCGTTTCGTCATAGGTGAATTTGCGGATGCTGAAGCTGTAGGTCGGTTCGAATTCCATGTCGACGCTCCCAGCGCGCACTCAGTGGACGTTTCGATCCTCGTGATGAGGGAGTGTTTCGCAGCCGTACTGCTGTTCGATGTAGCCGATGAAGAAATCTTCCGGTGCCGGCGTCTTCTCCAGCACATGAAACATCGCTTCCGGCACGTTCCGGCAGACCGTCGTGCGGCCGTTGGCGTAGTGCGCACTGAGTGTCCGGTTGGTTTCGTCGTAGCTGAAACTTGCGATCGCGCTGGGATGAGTCGGGACGAGCCGCATTGCTGTCTCCCCATGATCGGCACGACCGGCCGCAAGCAGCTTCATTTGCCGAAAACAGATGTCGAGAAGGCGTGAAGACGCCGGGCGTCGTTGGCACAAGTTCATTTTGGGAAAAAGGATCGAATCCGCGCTTCCTGCGGAAGTGCTCTGCGCGCACCCGGCAGACCATCCTCGGCCCAGGGCGCGGCCTTGATCCACTGCGAGTGCGGCGCTCGCGCGCGGCGCGACGGAGGTCATCTCACGAGAAGGATGGTCGCGCTGCGGTGCAGCGAGCTTGCGACGCGTTTGCCGAAGCTCTCCGGTTCGACGACGGAACCGGATTCCGCCCGATTCAGGGGGAGCGACCCCTCGCTTCGAAGACGACTCGCCGAGCCGATGAGGGGTTGGCATGGGTCATGGTCCAATGAAAGAACGGGCGATTGCTCGCCCGTTCTTCCTGGTCATTGCGGCTGAAAAAACTGCGCGTCAGGCACGGCGCCATGCGAAGGCGGCGGCGGCCGCCAATGCCAGCATCAGCATCAGCAGACCGAGCACGTTCAGCGCAGGCGTCGCGATCGGTCCGGGCGGATTGACGACGCCGCCTCCGGTCACAGTGAAGCCGTTGACCAGTGTCGACGTCAGCGAGCCTGCGCCGTTCTGGGTGCCGGTGACGTTGCGCGGACCGGGGATTGCGTTCGCGTCGATCACCAGGGTCGCGGTGGCGGTATTGACGTCGACGATCGTGAGCTGCGTGACCGCAACGCCCGCGCCGAAGTCGAACGTGGTGCCGGCGATGAAGCCGACGCCGGTGATCGTCACGTTGACGTTGGTGCCGACGGCGCCGTTGTTCGGGTTGACGGCGCTGACGTTGAATTGCGTGATCGACGGAATCTCGCCGAACGACGTGGCAGCCTGGATGACGGTCGTGCCGCCGGCCGGGAGCGTGCGATTCCACTGCAGAGCGGCGCCGTTGTCTTCACAGCCGGTGTCGGTGATGTTGTCGAGCTGGGCCGCGCCGATCTCGCCCCAGACCGTGCCATAGCTGCGCGCGGAATACGCGTCGGGAGCGCTCTGCGGAATCAGCAGGATCGTATAGGTGGGCGGACTGCCGCAGTCCTGCCCACCGGGACTGCCCGAGGTCGGTTCGCGGAACGGCACGCCGGCGTCGCTGGCGGCGAGATAGATGTCGGCGCCGAGGAAGACCTTGACGCTCTGGGCTGCGCCGCTGTTGCTCAGCGTCAGCGTCTTGGTGAAGTAGTTCTGGCCGTTGACATACTGCACCTGCATGTTCGCGCTGATGCCGCTCGCTCCGAGCGTGCCGCTGACGGCCACTTGAAACGGGCTGGCGGTCGTTCCGGCGCCGGACACGCCGCTCAACGAGACCGGCGTGAATGCCGTATACGTGCCGATACTCCCGGTCGCCGTGCCCGAGGGATGCTCGCCGAAGTTCGGCGCGTACAGGGTGTCGGCGGTACGCACGAACCAGCCCATGTCGGCGGTGTCGGTCGCGCCGCTCGGATAGATCTGCCCCGAGCCCGGTACCTGCGAATTGAAGACCTGGAACGAGCTGTCGTCGCCGACGTGGATCTGCAGCGGCGCGCCGTTGATGACCGTCACCTGGGGGGCGGCCGTGATATGTGCGGGGGCTCTGGCTTCCTTGGCGTAGGCCCCGGACGCAAAAGCCAGCAGCCCTAGACTCAACAGGGCCGTGCTCAAACGTGTCACGAAAGCAGTTCTCATCCTTTTTCTCCCCGATAGAATGTGATAGCTATCACATATTTACATTAACTTACATACGATCGCTGGGCAAGCCGACCGCCTTGCTGCCGATCTACACCAGATACGCAATTTGGCGTCGGATCACGACACGCGCCGGCACTGGGACTTCTTGCACGGGAGCACGCGCAGGTGCGCGAGGTGGATGGCGGCTGCCGTGGCCCTGCGAGAAGAGAGGATCGTAGACGCAGATCCCCGGGGCGAGGAGGGGGTTCGTTGTGAACTTTTCTGACGCCGGCGGTGCGGTTGCAGTCGTTTGCTTGCGTGTTCTCGCCCCTGCGCGAAGGCGCACCTTCGCGCAAGCACGCGCGGGGCTTTCGCGCCGTCGTGAATGGCGGTAGATTCCGGCAACTCGACATCTGGCAGGGGATCGGCCGAAACGTGGGACTCCTGCTCCACTGCACCAGCTGCAGAAGCAGCGCGCTCGACATGCCGATACATCCGCGCGGCGACGATGCCGTCGAATGCCGGGCGTGCGGCGAGTGGTTCACCTACGGCGAGCTGGAGCGAGCGGCGCTCGCCGAGACGCGCTCGCTCCTGATGCAGTCCTTTCCTTTTCTGGCTCCGGCATAGGGCTGCACGCTCCAAGCGCGCCGCAGCCGGCTACTTAAGCGCCCGGCCTGTCGTCATCGGAACGGCGAGACCAGCGCAGCCAGCGCAGGACGAAACAGGCGCTCGAGGTCGCTTTGCGCACTGGCGTTTCCGGCGCGGCCGCGGGAGGTGCCTGCGCGCGAGCGGCACGTGCCGCTTCGGCTTCTGCTTCGTCGGTCAGGTGACCATAGATGAAACGCCCACGGCAGCGGCCGCAGGTTGCGAGGTCTTTCGGCTGCGGGTCGGCTTTGATGATGAATTGCGTGCTCTCGCAGCGTGGACATCGCAGGAGCAGTGGTTTCACGGGGCTTTTTCCGGTGGAAGTTGCGCTTCGCACGCAAGAACCGCTCCATTCAGCGCCCGGACCCGCCGATTGAGGAATCTTCCGCAAGCCGCTGAGGGATTTCCCGATCGCGCCTGGCCATCCGTTTGCAAGTCGCTGCGTGCGGCGTTCGCGCTAGGAGTTCATTGTCCTCGGCCGCTGTCAGGGAAGGCCGGGGCTGACGTCCGGCATCGGTGTCGGGCATGAAAAAGCCCGGCTTGCGAAGCCGGGCCAGTCCAAAACGAGGGACAACTCTGAAGGCGCCGGGAGTGAGGCGGCGCCAACCGATAAAGTAGGGCTCCGGATGGCAATTTCAAGCAGGAAAACCCCCCGCGCCGCGGTCGCCAGCTGCGCACCGGGCTGAACGCATGAGTCGTCAGGAAGAACAGCTGGCGATCCGGAAGCGACGCGAGCAGGCCGCTCGATTGATCGCCGAGAAAGAACGGCGCCGGCAGCGTGCCCGCACCGACGAGCAGCTCCTGGACCAGGAACGGCTGCGCGAGGCGATGCTCCGCGCCGGCCTGGAGAAATCCGAGCCGGACTGACTTTCCGCGCACAGGTTTTGACCGCCGGCGATCCCGGCGAGTAGTCTGCGCGACGGACCGCAGATGCGAATCACCTTCGAACTCGAACCCGCCGATCTCGAGCGCTTCCAGGCGGCGTTGGCGCGTGCGCGGCGCACGACGCGCTGCGCGGACGAAGTCGACGTCATCGACGCCGCCAAATACGCGCTCGATCACCTGGCCACGGCCACGGCCCCGGCCTACGTGCGCAAGCGCCTGGCGGAAGTGCAGCGCCTGATCGCCATGCTCGAGGACGAAGCCTGGGCGCTGCCGGACCCGGAGCGCGCGGACGTAATCGACACCCTGGTGTATCTCAGCGATCCGGACGATCTGATTCCCGACGACATCGAAGTCATCGGTCTGCTCGACGATGCGATCATGCTCGAGCTGCTGCTGCGCCGCCTGCGCCGCGTGCGCAAGGCCTACGCAGAGTTCTGCGCGTTCCGCGCCGAGCTCGATCATGGCACCGGCGACGATACTTCGCGCAGACGCCACGCGCGCGAGCTGGCCGAACACCGCGCCCTGCTGCAGGCTCGCATGCGCCGCCGGCGCGCGCGTTCGGTCGATCCGCTGCAGGCCCTCGCCGTCAGCTGAGCGGGCGCCGAGCCACGATCATGAAGCTGTTGAACGGCGTCTTGCCCCACAGCGGCCGTACGTCGAGCGCGAGTCCGGCGGTGTGCAGCGGCGCTTCGATTTCCTCGCGCGTCGGGAAGTGCCGTGCGGGACTGCGCATCCAGCCCATCGCATGGAGCAGGCGTTCTTCCCATACCGTGACGCGAAAGCGCCAGCCCGGCTGGCGCAGCGCGTTGCGGATGATCAGTGCCGCGCCGGGTGCCACGCGAGCGGCCGCTTCGCGCAGCAGCGGGGCTTGCGCCGACGCCGGCAGGTAGTGCAACACGTCGATGAGTGCAACGTGGCCGCGGAATGCCGGCAGGCCTTGCGCATCGCCGTCGTCGAATGCGAGCCCGGCTTCGCCGCTCGCCGCCGAGCGCGCCGCGGCGATCTTCGCCGCGTCGAAATCGAGTCCGCGGTAGCCGCCGCGAAACCCCTGCGCGCGCAGGTGGAAGCCGAGCAGGCCGAGCCCGCAGCCGATGTCGAGCAAGTCGAACGTATCGTGCTCGACGTGGGCCGCGACGGCCGCGTACACCGGATCCAGGCGCAGCTTGTTGCGCGCGTAGTCGCGATGCCAAGGCCGCGCGAAGCGTGCCGCGATGCCGGCAGCCGTGTCGCGCCGCGCCGGGCTATCCATCGATGTCGCTCATGCCGTCCCCAGACGAATAGGCGTCGGCGAGCTTAGCGGAAGCCGTCGTGCCCTGCGCGCGCGCGTGGGCGCGACGCGATCTCTCGAACGATCGGATTTCGCCGGCCGCCGCCTGTGCTAGCCTGCCCGGCCGCCGAAAAGCCAACCGCGGAACCGATCCGCAAAGGACGCCTTGCATGCACTTCTTCGCCGCGCTGCGCGAACTGGACCTGCAGCAGCGCAAGGTGGTCCTCGCAAGCTTCCTCGGCTGGACGCTCGATGCGTTCGACTACTTCCTCCTGGTGTTCGTCATCCCGGAGGTCGCCCGCGATTTCCACGTCGGCATTCCCGAAGTCGCGTTCTCGCTGACGTTGACGCTCGCGATGCGACCGGTCGGCGCCTACATTTTCGGCCGGCTCGCCGACCGCTACGGGCGGCGGCCGGTGCTGATGGTCGACATCGTGCTGTTCGCCGTGCTGGAAGCGGCCTCGGCGCTGGCGCCTTCGCTGGCGGCGCTGCTGGTCGTGCGCGCGCTGTTCGGGATCGCGATGGGCGGGGAGTGGGGCATCGGCGCGTCGCTCGCGATGGAGTCGATTCCCGCAAAGACGCGCGGAGCGGTTTCCGGACTGCTGCAGGAAGGCTATGCGGCCGGCTACCTGCTCGGCGGCCTGTGCTATCTGCTGCTGTTCGACCACATCGGCTGGCGCGGCATGTTCGCGATCGGCGTGCTGCCGGCATTGCTGGTCATGTACATCCGCCGGCATGTGCCGGAGTCGCCGGTGTGGGCGGCGGAGGGGCAGGGTCCGGCGCAGCCGCGACCGGGCTTCTTCGTGACGATGCAGGGGCGCTGGGGTCTGTTCGCCTACCTCGTCGTGCTGATGATGGCGTTCAACATGTTCAGCCACGGCTCGCAGGACATCTATCCGACCTTCCTCAAGCAGCAGCATCATTTCGATACGCAGACCGTCGCGTGGCTGACCATCACGCTGAACCTCGGCGCGATCGTCGGCGGCCTGTTCTTCGGGGCGTGGTCGGAAAAGGTCGGCCGGCGCCGCGCGATCATCACGGCGGCCCTGCTGGCACTGCCGATGGTGCCGTTGTGGGCTTACGGGGGATCGGTCGTGCTGCTCGGCATCGGCGTGTTCATGCTGCAAGTGATGGTGCAGGGCGCCTGGGGCGTCGTGCCGGTGCATTTGAACGAACTGGCGCCCGATGCCGTGCGCGCGACGCTGCCGGGCTTCGCCTACCAGGGTGGCAACCTGCTGGCCTCGTTCACCGCGCCGCTGTTGACTTGGCTGGCCGCGCAGCGCGACGGCGACTACGCGTTCGCCATGGCGGTGTTCATCGCCTGCGTGGCGGTGCTGCTCGCGATCGTGACCGCGCTCGGGCCGGAGGCGCGCGGGGCGCGTTTCGGCGTCAAGGCGGCCGATGGCGCGGGCGCATGACGGCAGGGCTTCCTCATGACGGCATCGCGCCAAGCTGTTAATCTCGCGCGCTTTTCGCGATGGAGTCGGTGGTGAAAGTCGAAGCAAAGAAGGTCGTTTCGTTCCATTACAGCGTCAGCGACGGCGGCGACGTGCCGGTCGATTCCTCGCGCGAACGCGGCGAGCCGCTGGCGGTGCTGATCGGCGCGCAGAACATCATTCCCGGCCTCGAAAGCGCCCTGCTCGGCCATGAGGTCGGCGATCGCTTCGAGGTGGAAGTCGCCCCGGCGGACGGCTATGGCGAGCGCCGCGCGGACTTCATGCAGCGCGTGCCGAAGAAGTATTTCCAGGACGCCGAACACCTGCAGCCGGGCATGAGCACGGTGCTGCAGACCAAGGAGAGCGGCCCGCGCATGGTCGTGGTGCACAAGGTCGGTTCGAGCGTCATCGACGTCGACCTGAATCATCCGCTGGCCGGCAAGACGCTCAAGTTCGATGTCGAGATCACCGACATCCGCGACGCTTCGGAAGAGGAAATCGCCCACCGTCACGTGCACGGCGAGGGCGCTCACTCGCACTGATTCCGGCCCCGCACCATCGGGTTTCGGCCCGATCTGCCGGACCTCGACTTCACCGATGTCGACTTCTGGCAGGTGCTTTGCGCGCGCATCGATGGTAGACCGGAGATTCTGGTCCGCCATCGGAGGCTCCATGCGTGCCGTCGCCGTTCCCGCCCTTGCCTGTTTCGCGCTGTCGGTCGCCGCGGCGTCGCACGCCGCGCCGCCGCTGCTGCTGCAGACCCCGACGATCTCGCAGACGCAGGTCGTCTTCGCGTACGCCGATGACCTGTGGATCGCGCCGCGCGACGGCGGCGACGCGCGCGTGCTGGTGCATGGCGACGAACAGGCAGGCCATCCGCAGTTCTCGCCCGACGGCAGCCGCGTCGCGTACAGCGCGAGCGTCGGCGGCAACGTCGACGTCTATGTCGTCGCCGCAGCCGGCGGCGAACCCAAGCGGCTGACCTGGCATCCCGGCAGCGATGTCGTCGTTGGCTGGACGCCCGACGGCAGCCGCGTGCTGTTCGCCTCGCACCGCGAAGCGGCGAACGATTCCGGCAAGCTCTACACGGTGGCGCTCGGCGGCGGTCCGCAGACGCCGCTGCCGCTCGCGCGCGCCGAGGCAGGCGCCTATTCGCCGGATGCGAGCGGCATCGCCTACGAGCCCGACTTCCAGTGGGAACCGGATTGGCGCGGCTACCGCGGCGGACAGACCACGCCGATCTGGATCGCGAAGCTGTCCGATTCGTCGATCGTGCGCATTCCGCGCGACAACTCGACCGACCGCAACCCGATGTGGGTCGGCGACACGGTCTATTTCCTGTCCGATCGCGACGGCGCGAGCACGCTGTACGCGTACGACGTGAAGAGCGCGCAGGTTTCGCGCCTGGTCGAGAACGACGGCTTCCCGATCGACGCCGCCTCGGCCGGCCCCGGCGCGATCGTCTACGCGCAGATGGGCACGCTGCATCTGTACGATCTGGCGACGCACGCGAGCCGCGCACTCGATGTACATGTCGCCGACGACGGCGCGCGCGTGGCTGCGCGTTTCGAAGAGGTCGGCAAGCACATCGACAACGCGGCGCTGTCGCCGACCGGCGCGCGCGCGGTGTTCGAAGCGCATGGCGACATCCTCAGCGTGCCGGCGGAGAAGGGCGACGTACGCAATCTGACGCGCACGCCGGGCGTGGCCGAACGCGATCCGTCCTGGTCGCCGGACGGCAAGTCGATCGCCTACTTTTCCGATGCGTCCGGCGAATACGCGCTGCACGTGCGCAGCCAGGACGGACTCGGCGCAGTGCGCGCCATCGCGCTCGGCGAACCGCCTTCGTTCTTCTACTCGCCGCTGTGGTCGCCCGACGGCAAGCGCATCGCCTATCGCGACAAGCGCATGAACCTGTGGCTGGTCGATCTCGACCATCCCGCGCCGCAGAAGGTCGACAGCGACCGCTTCGATACGCCGCTGCACGAGTTCGACACGGCATGGTCGCCGGACAGCCAGTGGCTGACCTACACCAAGCAGCTGCCCAATCACCTGCGCGCGGTGTTCGTCTACTCGCTCGTCTCGCGCAAAGCGACGCAAGTCACCGACGGCATGAGCGACTGCCTGTATCCGAACTTCGACAAGAACGGCAAGTATCTCTACTTCACCGCGAGCACCGACGTCGGCCTTTCGCCCGGCTGGCTCGACATGACCAGCGATGCGCATCCGGTGACGCGCAGCGTCTATGTCGCCGTGCTGCGCAAGGGCCTGCCGTCGCCGATCGCGCCGGAGAGCGACGAGGACAAGGGCGCGGGAGCGTCCGCCGACAAGGACGACAAGAAAGACGAGAAGAAGGACGCCAAGCCGGCTGCCGTGGCGATCGACTTCGACGGCATCCTGCAGCGCACGCTGGCGCTGCCGATTCCGCCCGCCAACTACGTCGGTCTGGTCGCCGGCAAGAGCGGCGAGCTGTTCCTGCAGCAGGCGGCCCAGGTTCCGCACGACGACGATCCGGTCACCGTGCAGAAGTTCGATCTCGAAAAGCGCAAGGTCGACAAGCTGCTCGACGGTGTGAACCGTTTCGCCGTGTCGTTCGACGGCAGCAAGATGCTGTTCGCTCGCAAGGACGACTGGCACATCGTCAAGACGGAGGCCGCGCCGAAGGACGGCGCCGAGGGCAAGATCGCGACCGAGGCGATGAAGGTGCAGGTCGACCCGCGCCAGGAATGGGCGCAGATGTACCGCGAGGTCTGGCGCATCGAGCGCGATTTCTTCTACGACCCGCATTTCCACGGGCTCGATCTGGCCGCCGCATCGAAGCACTTCGAGCCGTACCTGGCCGGCATCGGCAGCCGCGGCGATCTGGACGTGCTGTTCCGGCGCATGCTCGCGTATCTCTCGGTCGGCCACATGTTCGTGAACTCGCCGCATGACGAGGATGCGACGAAGGTCGAGATCGGCCTGCTCGGCGCCGACTATGCGATCGATCGCGACCGCTATCGGTTCGCCCACATCTACGATGGCGAGAACTGGAACCCCGACCTGCACGCGCCGCTGACCCAGCCCGGCGTCGACGTGAAGGCGGGCGACTACCTGCTCGCGGTCAATGGCCGCGAGCTGCACGCGCGCGACGACGTCTACTCGCTGTTCGAGGACACGGTCGGCAAGCAGACCGTGTTGCGCGTCGCCGGCGATGCCGCGGGAACCGGCGCGCGCAACGTCACGGTCGTGCCGGTGAAGGAAGAGCACGGCCTGCGCCATCTCGCCTGGCTCGAAGCGAACCGGCGCAAGGTCGACGAGCTCAGCGGAGGCAAGCTGGCGTACGTGCACCTGCCCGATACGCAGAACGGCGGCTTCACCAGCTTCAACCGCTATTTCTTCGCCCAGACCGATCGCCAGGGCGCGGTGATCGACGAGCGCTACAACCACGGCGGCCAGCTCGCCGACTACATCGTCGACTACCTGCGCCGTCCGCCGATGACGCGCATCGTTTCGCGCGAAGGCGAGGCGTATACCGAACCGACGCAGGCGATCTTCGGGCCGAAGGCGATGCTGATCAACCAGTTCTCCGGCTCCGGCGGCGATGCGCTGCCGTGGTACTTCAAGCGCATGGGCGTCGGCCCGCTGATCGGCAAGCGCACCTGGGGCGGATTGGTCGGCATCGGCGGCTATCCGCAGCTGATCGACGGCGGAGGCGTGACGGCGCCGCGCTGGGCGCTGTCCGGCATCAAGGGAGAGTGGGAGGTCGAGAACCACGGCATCGCGCCCGATATCGACGTCGACGACGATCCGCAGCTCGCGCGCGCCGGCCACGATGCGCAGCTCGAGCGCGCGGTCGCGTACTTGATGAAGGAACTCGCCGACCACCCGGCGCCGGTCTACGCCACGCCGCCGTATCCGGACTTCAAACCGGTGTTGCCGCCGCTGCCGTCACACTGAAGCTGCGCCGACCTCTCCAGCATCATCCCGGCAAACGCCGGGACCCAACTCCCCACCGTCATCCCGGCGAACGCCGGGACCCAACTCCCTACCGTCATCCCGGCGAACGCCGGGACCCAGCGTCTTGCATGACCCTCGGCGCGTGCGTCCGCGCACGAACTCACTCCAGCACCCGCTTCCCGTAGACGAAATGGTCGCGCCACCACGCGCCGTCGATGCTGTCGAGCCGCACGGTGCCGCCGCTGTTGGGCGCGTGCACGAAACGCCGCTCGCCGACGAAGATGCCGACGTGGCTGACCTTGCGGCCTTCGGCGAAGAAGACGAGGTCGCCCGACTGCAACGAATCGATCGCCAGCTTGCGCCGCCCGAGCTCGCTCATTTCGTTCGACGTGCGCGGCAGGCCGACGCCGGCCGCATCGCGAAACACGTAGCCGACCAGGCCGCTGCAATCGAAGCCGCCTTGCGGCGTGTTGCCGCCGTAGCGGTAGGGCGTGCCGACCAGGGCGATCGCGCGGAACAGCACCGCATTGGCCGCGTCCGCACGCGGCGTACCGGCGACCAGCGGAGGTTCCTTGCGGTGGGGCAGGCTGCCGCAGGACGCCAGCAGCAGGCCGAGCAGGCCGGCAAGAACGAAGCGGGAGAGGTTCGACACCCGGCTACGCTCGCCGAGTCGGGGGCGTCCTGTCAATGCGTGACAGCGGATGCGCGATGGCGAAGTTCGCGACCGGATTGTTCAGGCCGCGCTACCGCAAAGTGTCAGTTTCGGACGCGCCGGGCGCTCGGCCACGGTGTCGGTCAGCGGCGCCACGAGCAGCGAATGCAGGTCCTCGACGGTCTGTTCGAAGCGCGCCAGGCGCTCGTTGGCGGCATCGGCGACCGCTGCGGGCACCGAACCCTGGTCGATCAGGCCGCGTACGAGCGCACGCTGCGGTTCACCGAAATCCGGGTCCTGCAGCGCCTCGTCGAGCGCACACACCAGCGCTGCGAGCCAACCGGAATTCGGGGCGCGCAGGGCAAGCAGCAGTTCGTTCGAAGATACCTTCATGGTGCGGATCCGATCGTGGTGGACTCGTATCCGGCCTCTGCAGGTTTGATGCCAGCCTGGCCAAGGCTTGTCCGGCCGCTCGCGCGCAACGGCGCCCCCTTCATCGCATCAGCGCCAGGCGCCGGCCGCGACGAAGCCCGCCCAATAGAAAGGATGCGTCGATTCGCCCCGGCGCTGTCGCGCATCCAGCGTCGCGCGCATCGCGCTGCGCATCGAGGCGGGGGTGTCGCGTCCATCGATCAGGCGCGCGCGGTAGAGCTCGCGCATCAGCTCCGCCGTGGCGTCGTCTTCGACTTTCCAGAGGCTCATCACGACGGTGCGCGCGCCGGCGAGTCGGAATGCGCGGCGCAGACCGAACACGCCTTCATCGCCATAGATCGTCCCGAGGGCAGTTTCGCACGCGGACAGCACGACCCATTCGGCAGCGGACAGATCCAACGTCGCGATTTCCTCGCTGGTCAGCAGCCCATCGTCCGCGTCGCGACCGCCCGGTTCGGGCAGAAACGCCAGCGCGGACAGCGCGGCCAAGTGCGCGGCATCCGTCGAGCGGGCATTGCCTGCCGGAAGGTCGAGCGAGATGCTGCGCAGTATCGGGTCGCCGGCACAGTGGTCGGCAAACGCGAATGCATGCGTGGCCAGGTGCACGATCGAATGGCCGGGCATGGCCCGACGCACGGCGGACTCGGTCGCCGCGACGCCGCTCAGTACATCGATGCCGGCGGCATGTCCCTCGGCGACGGCATGCAACGAGGACAGTTCGTTCGCAGCGCCAGGCAGCGGGCGCAGCAAGTCGATGTCGATATCCGGGCAGGCCCTGCGCAGGGCAGCGTCGAGTGGCACGGCCGGTTCGTTGCCGACGGAGCCGGCCCCGGCGAGCAGCATGCTGCCGTTCGTCGGGCCTGCGCGCGCGAGCAGTACTTCGCGCTCGTGATTCAGCAGATGGAACGTCGGTCCGGTCTCGACGAGATAGCGTCCGTGTTCGTCGAGCAGGGCTGCGAAGTTGACGCGAGTCAACGCGGCGGACGGAATCATGAAAGCGGTGTCGGTATCGGCCGGCAGCTGCAACGGATCGAGCAGGCGGCGGCGCAGCGCGACCGCCGCTGCCGCCGTCTTCGGCGGATCGCCATGCGCGTCGGACGAGCGCGCGTGCCATTCGTCGGCGCGGCGAATCAGATCTTCGAGCGCGCCCAGATCGACAGCCCGCGCCGGTGTCCCACGCGAGCGTACGAGTGCGTAGAGCCGCGCGTTCGATGGCGGCGTTCCGCGTTGATAGCGATCCGGCGCGAAGTCCGACACTTCGACGAAACGGACGATGGCGGCCTTGTCCGGCAACGCCGATGCGATGGTGGCGAAATCGCTCTGCTCGGCGGTCAGATCGCGCCGATCGCGGCTGTCGCCGACGGCGAGGTGGCGCTCGACGCGATCGAGCTCGTCCTGCGCGCGGTCGACGGCGGCCATGGCTTCGGCAGACGGCACTTTGGCCGCGGCGACGCGTGCAGTCGACAGCGCCGAGCTCGCTGCCCGCCAGGCTTGCCAAAGGGCTTCGTCGGAGTGTCGCGTCGAGGCCAACGCAATGCGCGTCGACACTCGCCGCGTGATGAAGCCGCTGCTTTCGAGCACGAGCTGCCAGGCTCGTTCGATCGACGCCGCATCGCGGCTGTCGGTGGCGATAGCGATGGCGAGCCCGGCGACGTCGCGTCCGCTCTGCTCGAACGCGAGCATCTGCCGCTCGCTGAGCTGGTCGATCGCGTTGCGGCGCGTGCGGACGGCGGAGCGCTGCGCCAGCTGCACCTGTTCGAATGCTTCGCGATGACGGCCGAGCCCCCACAGCGCTGCGGCGAGACCGCCCAGCCCTCTGCGCGGGCCGATCTCGTTGAAATCGCGGCCCTCGCCGAGCAGGCTCAGGAATCGCCGATAGAGCGTTTCGGCCTCGCCATAGCGATGTTGCCATAGGCGGACGGTGGCGAGATTCTCGTACGGCAGCAGCACCAGGGTTCCGGCGATGGCGGCAGGATTGCCTTCGTACTCGGCAATGATCTCCTCGTAGATTGCCGCAGCGGCATCGAGGCGCTCCGACCCTTGCAGCGTTTCGGCGTAGCTCTTGCGCACGACGAGCGTCTTCGGCGAACCCTTGCCGAAGACGCGTTCGTAGATCGGTATCGCTCGCGCGAAGTAGGTTTCCGCTTTGCGCATGTCGCCGCGGCTTTCATGCAGCGTGCCCAGGCTGCTGAGCAGCAGTCCGAGCAGGTAGCCGTTCGCCGTCGGATGCTTTTCCTCGATGGCGAGCGCGCGTTCGAATTCGACTTGCGCCCGCGCGTTGTCGCCGATGATGCCGAGATTCTGCGCGAGGGCGATCGAGGCGTCGATGTGCAGGCGCTGCCGGTACGGCCGCAGCTGCGCGGCGATGTCTGCGCCCTCGCGCAGCGCGTCGATGCCCGCCGCGTATCGGCCCGATTCGCGCAAGGTGAAGCCGAGCCAGGTCATCGCGTCGCTGTGGCGCGCGCTGCGTGTACCGAACGTGTCGCGCGTATAGGCTTCGTATTCGCGCATGGCCTGCAACGCTTCGTCGAGACGCGCACTGTCGAGCAGCACTCGCGCGTACATGCGCAGCGCCTTCGCGAACGTACGTGGATCCTGCACGGGCGAGTGTCTGAGCGTGTCGAGGCTGCCACGGATCAGCTTCTCGCCTTCGATCGGCTCGCGTTCCAGGTAGTAGCGCGAGAAGCCGGCTTGCAGTTCCGCTTCGGCCAGTTCCGGCGCGGTCTTTCCCGGCAGCGCCGCAACGACTTTCGCGGCTGCCTGCGTGACGCCGACGAAGGCTGGATAGTCGCGGTGCAGCGCCAGCCCGTTCGCCTTGCGCATCAGCGCGCGCGCATGTTCGCGCGAGTTTTCGCCGCCGAGTTCGCGCGCCAGGGCGACCTCGCGGTCGATGAGGGCATCGAGATCGGCTGCCTGCGTGCGTTCTCCGTCGAGCAAGGCATCGACGAGTGCATCGAGCGCCTGAAGGGTCGCGCGCGACGCGGGGCCCTGCTCATGTTCGCTGGCGGCAAGCGCTGCGCGGGCGATACGCTCGGCGCGATCGTAGTCTTCCTCGCGCAGCGCGATTTCCAGTGGGGCGGGCGGTTCGATCGATTCGGCGAATACGCAAGCCGCGCCGACGGCCAGGATGGCCGCTGCGATCGTTCCAATCCACGCGCTCATCGAACCTCCGATGCCCCCGGAACCCCTGCCTTCGGCATTGGATGCTAGCGGGTTTGCGCCCCGCTCGCAGGCGTGTCGCCCGCGTCGCTGCGGTGCAGACGCAGCCAATGCAGCTCGGTCGACGGGGCGGACAGGTCGCGCAATCGGGCCGCGAGGGCGTCGAGGCCCGTTTCGGAGGCGGGCAGGGGTGCGGCGACCAGCGCATCCACGCCGCGATGGCGAATGTCCTCGGCCCGTGCAAGCGGATGCGCCGATGAATCCAGCATCGCCAGCGCGGACTCGGCGACGACCAGCAGCATGCGTTCTTCCTCGCCGTGCGCCGGGCCGATACGCCAGCGGCGATCGGCGCCATCGACGATACCGGGCAGTTGCAATGGGATCCGTTCGATTTGAGGGTTCGTGCGCGTCGCCGGCAGCGGGAACAACGTGGCCACGTCGTGCGTGCCGTCCTCGGCGAGCACATAGGTCCAGCAGGGCCTTGCGCAGCTCAACTCGAGGCGCAGCGTGTCGCCTTGCTGTACCGTTGCTCCGTCGAACAGTGGTGCGCCGGCATCGTTGCGGAACCAGCGTACGTCGCTAGACAGCGCCAGAGGAGGAGGCCTGCGCCCGGCGACGAACAGCGCGATCGCGATCGCGACGACGGCAGTGGCCGCGATGGTGGCAGCTCCCCGAAGCGGGCGCGGCCGTTCCGCCAATGCCGACTGCAGCGTGCCGGCGCTGGCGGGGCGCTGCGCCGGCGATGCGGCCAGCGTCTGCTCGATCGTCGCCACCAGACCGGACGGCAGATCGGGCCGCAGGTCGCGCAGGCGCCGGCGGCGCCCTTCGCGATGCGCTGCGAGTAGTTCGGGCAGGCTTGCGCCGCCTACCGGCGCCGCGCCGGCAAGCAGCTGGAACAAAGTCGCGCCGAGCGCATAGATGTCGCTTGCAATCCCCGGCCTGCCGCCGGCGAGGACTTCCGGTGCCAGGAACAGCGGACTGCCGGATGCGAGCGCATGCGCGCTGACTTCGCCGCGCAGGGCCACGGCCGAACCGAGGTCGCAGAGCACGTAGCGTCCGTCGCGCGTGCGCATCACGTTGGCCGGTTTCAGATCGCCGTGCACGAAGCCGGCGCGATGCACGGCTGCCAACGCGCCGCACAGTGCGATGCCGAGACTGCGCGCTTCCTCGGCGCCGATGCGTCCGTCGCGCGCGCCGCGCGATTCGAGATTCTCGCCGGCGACGAATTCGGTCCAGACACCGACACGGCCGTCGCTGACATCGGCGCCGAGCACGCGCAGCACGTTCGGATGATCGATCTTGGCGAGCGTGCGCGCTTCGTCGAGCAGGCGCCCGCGCCGCCGCGCCTCGATAGGGCCGGCGTCGTGAAGCTTGAGCGCCACATCGCGATCGAGCGCCGGATCGCGCGCGCGCCACACCTCGCCGCCGAAGCCGCCGCCGATGCGCTCGAGCAGGATCAAGCGGGCGAAGCGCTCGCTCGACTGTGTGGCGCAGACGCGACGATACGCGTTCGCAATCGAATCGATGTGCCGCAGCGCACGTAGGCGGGCGGGCGGCAGTTCCTGCGTTGCAGCCTCCCAGTCGAGCGGCTGGCGGTCGGCGAGCTGCTCCAGGTAGCGCTGCAGGTCGCGCTCATGCATCGCCGAGGGCCTCGGCCAGCTGAGCCAGCGCGCGCGCCACGCGCATGCGCGCTGCATTGGCGCTGGGAGCGCCGATCGCTTCGGCGAGCTCCGCATGGCTGAGGCCGAACTCGATGCTGAGCACGACCGCTTCGCGCAGATCCTGCGGCAGCATTTCGAGCGCACCCTGGTAGCTCGCGAAACTCTCCGCACCGACCGCATCGACGATCTCCGGGCAGGCGTCGTCGGCGACATCGAGGTGCGGCGAGCGGCTGCCGCGAGCAGCCGAGCGGCGCAGCTCGTCGCGCATCAGATTCTGGAAAATCTGACGCAGCCAACCGGTGAACGCGCCTGGATGACGCGGATCGAAACCGTCGAGATGCGAAACGGCGCGCAGCAGGGTGAGCTGGACCAGGTCGGCGGTTTCCGACAGGTCGCGCGCGTGTTGCGGCAGGCGACCGTGTGCCCAGCGCGTCAAAGCGCCCTGATAACGCCGCAGCAGCGCATCGCGCGCGTGCGCATCGCCGTCGCGCGCGCGGTCGAGCAGGTCTTGCGTACTGGCAGCGTCCATCTGCGCACCGTGCCGAAAGCCGGAGCCAGTATAGCCAGCCGTTGCCATCCGGCGACCGACGGGCGCGACCGGGCTCGCGTAGGACGGTTCGGGCGGGCACGGCGTCAGCGTTGCCGCATGGCGCATCAGTCGAAGCCGTTCTGGAAGATCACGTCGCTGTAGACGTAGTCGATGCACGGAGAGAATTCCGAGGTGTCGCCAGCCGGGCCGCGCGCGATTGCAGTAATCGCCTTGCCGTCGAGGCCCGTCGACTCGATCGCGAAGGCGAAGCTCGCGCTGCTGTGCAGACCGGGCACCGGCGTCGGCGGTGTCGTCACCGTTCCATGCCCGACCAGGCGCTGTCCCTCGCCGTAGCCCGAAGCGTCGCAGCTGTCCGAGGCGTACAGATCGATCGCATAACTGCGCTCAGCCGCTGCGTTCAAGCTGCCGTGAACGACGCCGGCGTAGAAGCCGCCGCCGGCCGTGACGAGCAGCGGAAAGTTCTGCACGCCATCCGGATCGATGCCGCCGCCGTCGTTCGGCGTGACACCGTCGCGGCCGATATCGATGCCGAGTCCGCCGTTGCGATAGATGCGGTTGCCGACGAGCGGGTTCGCATTCGCGCCGGCTTCCTCGGCGATGCCGAATCCGTTGCCGGCGATGCGGTTGCCGTTGACGATATTGCCGCTGGCGCCGGATCGTACGAGCACGCCGTGCAGGCCATTGCCGAGCAGGGACTCGGAACCGAACGGGGGCGCCAGACAGCTCGGGCAGCGGCCGATGTCGTTGGCGACGATGACGTTGTCGTCGGCTCCGCTCCTGAGCACGATGCCGTCGCTCGTGTTGCCGCCGATCCAGTTGTTCAGCACGAAGTTGCCGTTCGAGTTGCCCATGCCGATGCCGGTGCCGTTCGCGTCGGTTCCGATGCCGTCCGGTTTGACGCCGATGAAGTTGTTGTAGACGCGGAAGGCCGCCGGCTGCGTCGACGTCGCGCCGATGTCGATCGCCGCGGTCCTGGCGCTGTTGAACACGTTGCCTTGCTCGGCGTCCAAGCCGCCGATGGTGCCGTCGTGTGCGCCGAAACCCGCGACGATGCCGTTCTGCAGCACGTTCAAGAGCACCGGATTGCCGGCCGGGCCGATCGAGCCGCCGAACTGGCTGGCGCCGATCTGGTGGCCGCCGCCGCCGAGCAGGACAATCGCGGCGGCACCGGCGTCCAACGTTGTGCCGCCGAAGCCGAGTCCGGAGACGTCGAGGCTGGCGTCGGCGTCGACCGGTACGCGCAGCAGCGCGGGCAATTGCTGATTGCCCCACACGCCGACACAGATCGTGCGGGCAGCGGGCGCGCCGGCCACGCTGCCGGGTTGACTGAATCCTTCGATGCGGACGTTGTCGGTGATGTCCGGCAGCGGCTGGCCCTGCGCCTGCGTGATCACGCGCGGGCAGGTGCCGGGAATATTGAAGCGGATGACCTGCGTGCCGGGTAGGTTGTTCGATTGCGCGATGGCGTTGGCGAGCGAGCCGGCGCCGCTGCCGTTGGTGTTGCCGACGACGAGAATCGTTGCGTTGGATAGATCCGTCTCCCACGGTCCGCGGTCGACGCTGGCGCCGATCACGCGCGGATTGCCGACGATGTCGGTCGCGGGTTGCCCTCCGGTGGGCGGATTGATGCCGGTGTCGACTGCGGGAGAGGTGAGCAGCAGACGGTAGTCGCCGTTGGCCGCGCCGACGAACTGTGGATCGAGCGAGTTGTTGCCGATGCTGATCGAAGGCAGCTCGTCGAACGTGTTGCAGTCGATCGTGTTGTGGCGCATGTGCAGGGCCGTTCCCGGCACGCCGCTCACGTCGAGGCCGCATTCGTTGCCCCAGAAGACGTTGTTGTCGATGTCGGCGTGCGGATCAGTGCTCTGTCCCGCCTCGATGCACAGCGCCGTTCCCGCGTTGTTCGCGAACGTGCTTTGCACGACGACCGCATCGTGCTCGGAATGGATGCTCGCGGCGCAGTCGCCCGAACCGGATGTGTTGTCGGCGATCACGACTTGCCTCAGCGTCGCAGCGTCCAAGCCGAAGACGCCGCCGAGTTCGAGCGCGCGATGATGCTGCTGGCCGCTGAACGCGCCGCCGGACCGCTCGATGCGTACGCGATCGAGCGTCACGTCGGCGCCGTTGTCCAGGTCAGCCCCCTCGATGAACAGTCCTTTCGCGTAGCCGCGGAAGGTAATCGACTTGATCAGCAGCGGATGGTCCGCCGACAGCGCGAATCCGTAGGCGCCGCCGGTCGCCGGATGGAATACGGTGAGGCCCGGATCGAGCGAACGGCCGGCCTCGGAGCAATTCGCGTCGGAATAGCCGCCGAGGATCGTCAGGTCGTGGTCGATGTCGTCGACGTCGATGAACGACGCGACGTACTCGCCGCGCCACAGCCGGATCGTCGTGTCGTCGTCGCGCGCCGAGTCGAGAGCCTGCTGGAAACTGGCGACGTTGTTGACACACCAGATGTTGTCGGCCTGGGCGAGGGATGGGGCAACGAGTGCCAGCATTGCCACGAAACGTGAAGCAACCGGATGTCCGTTCATGCCGACCTCGCGCAATCGTTGGGAGACTGGTTCGACACAACGCAGGCGGGCGCCGCAACCGCACCGCCGTCTAGAGAAGTCCGTCGTCGAAGCCGTCGGCGAAGATCCGCTCGCGCTGCAGCTCGACCGCGCCGATGTCGACAGCGGCGGCGGAAATACGCAGGTATGGCGCGCCGCGCTGGTCGAACTCGAGATCGAACGGGTTGCTGCCGGCATCGACGACTGGGCTGCCGTTGGCCGGCGTACGCACATAAGCGGTCGGCCTTCCGCCAAGATGGACGCCGATCTGGCCGAGTTGCGGATCCGCGTTCAAGGTGTCCGGCGGCAGGGCGAGCGTCGAGACCTGGATCAGGTTGTGGCTGCCCGCAACGGTCGCGGACGGCCCGCCGCCGAGGTCGGCGCCGTGCACGGCCGCACCGCTTCCGGCGACGTTGTTCGCGATGATCGAACTGTCGATGGCGGCCGAGGTGCGCACGTAGACGCCGACACTGTCGCCCGACGCCGCCTGCGTGTTGTGCGATACCGTGCTGTTCGCGAGAACCAGCGCGCCCTGCGCGTTGATTCCCGTGCCGCCGGTGGACGGAGATGCGCCGAGCGAGGCGTTGTCCGACACGGTGCTGTTGCGAACGACCAGCGGTGTCGCCGCATTCGCGTCGTTGGCACACAGCCCGCCGAAGTAGTCGGCGACGTTGCCGACGATGCTCGACCCGATGACGCTGGCGCCGCCGGCGGCCGCGGCGCCGCACGACGAGAAACCCGGGCCCGCCTGTGCGCTCGCGACGTTGTTCGTCAATGCGCTGTACTTCGCCGCGAGCACGCCACCGACCATCGCGCCGCCGCCTTGTGCACCGCCGCCGTCGGTACGCGCGGCCGCGCCCGTGATGATGCTGTCGATCATGACCAGATTGCCGGCTGCGAACACGCCACCGCCGGCGGCGGCCGTCGGGCCGTGCGCCACGCAGTAGGCCAGCGTGACATCGTTCAGCGCGACGCTGCCGAGCGAGTAGATGCAGCCCCCGCGTGCCGCATCGGTCCCGTTGTATTTGTAGCCGTGGACGATCGACACGTGCCGGAAACTCATCGTGCCGCTGCCGAGGTGGACCGCGACCGGGAATCGATCGTCGCCGCTGATGCCGATGCCGGCTTCGGAACCGACGAGCGTCAGGTCGTCGAGGCCGGTCGCGATCGCCCCGGTGGTCAGCGTGATCGTGCTGCAGGCGAGCTGGCTGAGGTCGATCGTGTCTCCGCTCGCGGCGAGGTCGCGCACCGCAGTGCGCAGGCTGCCGGGGCCGTCGTCGTCGCAATTCACGACGACCCAGCGGGCCGCTGTCGAGGGGGCCGTCGCCGCGCAGGGGGCCGCCGCCGCGGCCGCCCCCAGCACGCCCGCCAACAGCGCGCGTGCGGGGAGGGAGGTGCGCGGCAGTCGGGCCGCAGCGGCGGAAGCGCGCTCAGTTCGTCGCATCGCAAATCCTCATTGCAGAAGTCGCCATTCCTTCAACGCAGCCGGGGCAAGCAAGCGAACGCACGCGGCCGCGAGCTCTTGTGCAGCGGCGGGTTCAGTCGAAGTCGTCCTCGAAGAGCACGTCGAACGCGGGCGAGAATTCGCTCGAATAGCCGTTCGCATCGGTCGCGACGGCAATCAGCGGGATCGCCCGGGCGCCGTCGGGCAGGCTCAGTGTGAGCGTGCGCGGCTGCTGCGCGGCGGTTGCCGGGTAGCTGTCCTGGCCCAGCAGCGCGCCGCTGCCGCCGCGCACGTTCTCGTAGAAGTCGATGCGCAGCGGGTACGCCGACGCAGCGGTTGCCGAGTCGACGCGATACGTCACCGTCAGTTGGTTCCCGGCGAGGTTTGCCGACGCGATCTGCGGCCAGTTCTGCAGCGGGTTCGCGCCGGCGTCGCCGTCGGCGTCGCCGGGATCGTTCGGCGTCGGGCCGGAAGGGGCGATGTCGACGTTCGCGCGACCAGTGCCGCGATTGTGGTGGATCACGTTGCCGCGGTTGTCGAAGCTCTCGCCGCTGCGCGCGTCACGGCTGAGGATGCCGGCACCGTCGTTGTACGCGATCAGGTTCGCTTCGCCGGCGCCGAAGCCGCCGATCGGCGCCGGCGAGTCCTGGCTGGTGACGCGGCTGAGCACGATGCCGCCGCCGAATTGCGGTGAGTCGGCGAATCCGTTCGGGATCGCGCGCGTGCCGTTCCAGTCGGTACCGATGAAATTGCCCTTGATCTCGAAGGCGAGGAAGGCATCGAAAGGCGTCGCGCCGGACAGCGCGATGCCGGCATAGCGATGGCCGGAGATCACGTTGCGCGACGGCATGCTCGAACCGCCGATGCGCAGGCGCGGCGTCGTCGCGCCGCTGCTCGAAACGACGATGCCCGCGTTGCCCCCGGCCATGTCCGGCAGCGCTCGCTCGCCGCTCGCATCGGTGCCGATCAAGTTGCCTTCGATGATCGTGTCGCCGCTGCCGACGCTGATGGCACTGTTGCCGCAGTTGGCGATCAGATTGCGCTGTTCGGGCAAGGGGCCGCCCACGCGCAGCGTGCCGATCGGCGCGATGCAGGTCTGCGAGCCGCTCGGCACCGCTGCCGTGCCGTCGATCGTCGTACCGATGAAGCAGCCTTCGACGGCAAGCCGGCTGCTCGCGTTGGACGCGCCGATATGCGGCGCATAGTGGTTGATCGCGAGGCCGCGCAGCGTGATGTCGGCGGTCGGGCTGCCGCTGTCGAGGACCAGGCCATAGCCGCTGCCTGGTCCCTTGAGTTCGATCATCAAGTGCGTATCGAGGCCGCCCCGATCCGGGTTCGACGTATTCGGCCGGCTGCCGCCCTGGGTGTAGCCGTCGATCGTCAGCCGGCCACGCAGGTTCGGCAGGCGCGGCTGCTGCGGGGTCGCGATCGTGAAAGGCCCGAGCCCCGGGATCGCGAATGCGATCGTGTTCGCTTCGGCGGGTACGGCCACTGCGTGCGCGTTCGCGTCGACGATCGCCTGCCGCAGCGAACCGGCGCCGTCGTCGCTGGTGGTGGTGACCGTGAACGTCGCGGCGGCCGCGCCGGCGCAGGGCAGCCCGAGCGTGGCCGCGGCGGCGAGCAGGTACGGGGGCACGGACATCGGTCTGACTTCCGAAAGTGGGGCGATCGAGGTGTTCAACGCAGCCCTGTGCGCAAAGCGAACGAACCGGGCGGCGCACCCCTTACAATCGGCGGATGAATCCACGGCAATCGGACGTATTGATCCTCGGCGGCGGCGTGATCGGGCTGGCCTGCGCGCACTATCTGCTCGAAACCGGTCGCAGCGTGACGGTGCTCGACCAGGCGACGGTCGGCAGCGGCAGCTCGCACGGCAACTGCGGCACGTTGACGCCGAGCCACGCCACGCCGCTGGCGATGCCGGGCGTGATCGGCACTGCATTGCGCTGGTTGTCGAAGCCTGACGCGCCGCTGCGCATCAAGCCGCGCTGGGATCCGGCCTTGCTGCGCTGGATGCTGGGCTTTGCCGCGCGCTGCAACTGGAAGGACGCCGCACGCGCGACGATGGCGAAAGCGCCGCTGCTGATCCGCTCGCGCGAGCTGATCGAGGAACTGGTGCGCACGCAGCAGCTCGCCTGCGAGTTCGAGGCGCTCGGCACGTTGAACGTGTTTCGCGATCCGTCGAACTTCGAGCACGCGCGCGACTCGCTGGCGCTGCTCGCCGATGCCGGCATCCGCGTCGACGTGCTCGATGCCGCGCAGACGCTCGCGCGCGAACCGGCGCTCAAGCCCGGCATCGCCGGCGCCTTCTTCAATCCGGGCGATGCGCAGCTGCGCCCGGATCGCTACGTCGCCGAGCTCGCGCGCAGCGTGCTCGCACGCGGCGGGCGGATCGAGGAGGGCGCCCGCATCGAGGGCCTGGTGCGCGAAGGCAGCCGCATCGCCAAGGCCGCGACGACGAAGGGCGACTTCAGCGGACGCGAGGTCGTCTTCGCGCTCGGCGCGTGGTCGCCCGCGCTCGCGCGCCAACTCGGCCTGCGCATTCCGATCCAGCCGGGCAAAGGCTATTCGATCACCTACTCGCGGCCCGCGCGCTGTCCGCGCATTCCGATGACCTTGAAGGAGCCGAGCGTGTGCGTGACGGCCTGGGGCTCGGGCTTCCGCCTCGGCAGCACGATGGAATTCGCCGGCTACGACACCTCGCTCAATCGCACGCGGCTGGACGCGCTCAAGCGCGGCGCCGCGGCCTTCCTGCACGAGCCGGAAGGTCCTGCAGTCGTCGAGGAATGGTATGGCTGGCGGCCGATGACCCCGGACGACCTGCCGATCCTCGGGCGCGCGCCGGGCCTGGACAATCTCGTGCTGGCGACCGGCCATGGCATGCTCGGCGTCAGTCTTTCCGCCGTGACCGGTCTTCTGGTCAGCGAGGTCGTGGCCGCGGGCTCGCCGTCGTTCGACCTGGCGCCGTTCTCGGCGGCGCGTTTTTCGTGACGTACTTTGATGAGACATGAATCGATGAAAGGACCCTTCATGCGCCGACCTTTTCAGTACGCCGCTGCGGCGTTCGTCCTCCTTTTCGCAGCGGCTTTCGGCGGGGCGGCTGCCGCCGACGCGCCGGTCCCCGTCGAATTCCAGTGGGGCGTGAAGATTCCGCTGCGCGACGGCGTCAAGCTCAACGCGACGCTGTACAAGCCGCGCGAACAGAAGCAGGGCCTGCCGTGCATCTTCACGCTGACGCCCTACATCGCGCAGAGCTATCACGATCGCGGCATGTACTTCGCCGCGCACGGCTACGTGTTCCTGACCATCGACGTGCGCGGCCGCGGCAACTCCGAAGGCACGTTCACGCCGCTGCTGCAGGAAGCCGAAGACGGTCACGACATCGTCGAATGGCTGGCCACGCAGTCCTATTGCGACGG
>Ga0070663_100000109_pt1 | contig 38563 bp, 40 predicted proteins | sample KBSC63metaG_FD_65646 | JGI IMG/M metagenome (GOLD analysis project Ga0070663, IMG submission 65646) | Corn rhizosphere microbial communities from Kellogg Biological Station, Michigan, USA - KBS C6-3 metaG | ecosystem: Host-associated > Plants > Roots > Rhizosphere > Soil ...
CGGTGGTGCGCGATACTGGGATTGAACCAGTGACCTCTTCCGTGTCAGGGAAGCGCTCTCCCGCTGAGCTAATCGCGCGAGGTGGAGACGGGATTCGAACCCGTGTACACGGCTTTGCAGGCCGTTGCCTCGCCTCTCGGCCACTCCACCGTGACTAGGCTCGAGAGCCTACCGAGCGGATGACGGGATTCGAACCCGCGACCCTCACCTTGGCAAGGTGATGCGCTACCAGCTGCGCTACATCCGCACTCCGCAGTTCCGGGAGGTCATTCCCCCGTCGCCGTGGTGTGAGAAAACCATATCGGACCCCGGAAACGGGTTCGACACCGGGGTGTCACTGCGCTGTTGCAAGCCCGTCATCAGGCCAGATCGTGGGGGATGAGGTGGGTGAGCGCGTCGTCGACGTCGACCCAGAGGTGCTCGTTGCCCGGGAGGACCACGTCGTACGTCCTGTCGAGGAAGTCGGCCAGCTCCTGGGCGGACGCCTCGAACATGGCGTGCCCGGAGGGCGAGTTCAGCTCGATCAGGACGGCTTCGGGGTCCTCGACCGACGGGCGGATGCGGACGTCCCCGTCACCCGCGTCGGCCAGGAGGCCGTCCGCGAGGAGGTCGCGTGCATACACCCACTCGACCCAGCCGGCGCGGCCGGTGCGGAAGGCGGCGACGACCGCGTACGGGTCGCGTGTGTCGTAGCGCAGCTCCACCTTGACCGGAACCGCGGGAGTCCGCGGCGCCAGCAGGTCGAAGACCGCCGTCGAGCGGAGCGTCACGTGATCGTTGCGCATCGTCCTACCCTTCGTCTCCCTTCCCGGCCCGGCCCGGCCGAGGGCGTCACCACTTGGACGCATCAGGAGGCCGAATCCGTCGCGGGTGCGCCTCAGATCACCCGTACGGGCTCTTCGGCCCCCGTCTCCACCCGTGACCACCCGCGGCGCGCAACTGACCGGCGCGCCCCGCGGGGCCCACGCCTCCATACTGCGCGGTTTAGTCGCCGGGGGATAGCACCGTCGCACGGATGTCGAACGTGGCGTCAGGCGACCCCCTGCCCGCACAACCCCGGCTAGCTCGGTGTTGTGCGTTCCGTACTCACCGGTAAGCGGAGTGTGGTCGTCCAGGACCACCCGTTTGCAGGCGCCTGAAAGTCGTACGCTAGAGTTCTTCGTAACACCGCGAGCGGGCGATTAGCTCAGCGGGAGAGCGCTTCGTTCACACCGAAGAGGTCACTGGTTCGATCCCAGTATCGCCCACGAGCTTCGCGGAAGAGCCCTGTTTGCGGAACACGCAAACAGGGCTCTTCTCGTTGTGTCCTGTGGGGCCGAGCCCCACAGCCCGCCGGGGGCAAGCCCTCGGACCCCCAGGTCGGGTCACCTTTTCGAATCGAGGGCGGCCGGTGGTGGGTCACCCCCTCTAAACGGAGTGAACGATCCGTTCGGGTCATCCGTATCAGCTGTCGAGAGCGGTTCGCGCCCCCGCCGCCGGGGCCCGCCGGAACTGCCTTCGAAACTTGCCGCTGCGGCGGCTTTCTGTCGAACGCCAGCCTGCGGGAGGTCGGATGTGATCCTCGGCACGCCACGCCGCCGCGGCGACCCGGGCGACGTGTGACAGAACCGCCACGCGTGACGCCGTGGCGAAGAACGTCACCCTCGGTGGTGGCCGGGTCCGGCGGCGGGCGCCACCGGCGCCGGCTGGTCCACTGTGGACCAAGCCGGACCCGCAATGTCCACAGTAGATTCTCCGGGGTCCCGCTGGGCTGTTCGGCGGCGCTTGGTCCACCCGGGTGCGGGCATCACCCTGTCTGCTACGCAGCGTAATTTTCACGGGGATACGTCCTATTACGCATCGTCATCCTCTTGTTATGTTCCGGCCATTTTCTGGCGGGGAAGTCGCGCAGGATGTGGCTCGAAATCGTTGTAACACTGGCGAGAGAGTCGCCGATAACTTGCCGTGTGAAGCCTCCGCGGGCTCTGCGCGACTACCGAGATGTAGTGACTCTCTGAAATCACTTTCGGTGACGCTGCGTGCCTGCGGCTCAATTCGATCCAGTTCCCGGGAGGTCAGATGGAAGAGTCGGTGCGGCCTTCGTACACGGTGAGCCAGCCACCGCCGCACATCGACCTCCAGGCCATCCCGCGTCCCGCCAAGCGGGACGACCACCCGGACGACACCGGAGCCCCGCCCGCCAAGGCGTGGCCCGCGGCCTGGGAAGCGCGGTACAGAGCCTGGGTCATCGGCAGCGACGTGTTCATCACGCTGCTGGTGATCGCGATCAGCGCGTTCGTCATCGATCGCGTTGCCCCGCACGACATGCACGCCTTCGGCACCATCCTCGCGGTGTTCGTCTCGCTGCCCGCCAGCCGGGCCTGGAGCCCGCGCGTGCTCGGCGAAGGCGCGGAGGAGTACCGCACCCTCGGCCGCGGCTTCATCACCGCCGCCGTCCTGGTCGCACTGGGCGGCCTGCTGTTCGGCGCGCTCGAGGTCCAGGTCTGGGTGTTCGTCGTCGTCCCGGCCATCGCGCTGGTCGCCTTCCCGCAGCGCTACCTGCTGCGCCAGGTGCTGCACCGCAAGCGCGCCAGGGGACTCTGCCTGCTGCCGGTGATGGCGGCGGGCAGCCCGGAAACCGTCGCCGACCTGATCGCCCGCACCCGCTCGGAAGCCCACGTCGGCTGGCGCGTCGAGGCCGCCTGCACGTTCAGCGGCCACGGTGCCGACCGCGACAGCGGCGAGATCGACGGAGTCCCGGTGGTCGGACGGCTGGAGGAGCTGTCCCGGCACGTGCGGCGCGGCGGCTACCGGGTCGTGGCGATCACCGCCGACCAGTACTGGACGCCGAAGCGGCTGCAGCGGCTGGCCTGGGACATGGAAGGCACCGGCGCGGAGATGGTCGTGGCGCCCGTGCTGATGGAGGTCGCCGGGCCCCGGCTCAACGTCACCGGCGTGCTCGGCATGCCGCTCCTGCGGGTCACCGCGCCGATGTTCACGGGCGGCCGCCGGGTCGTGAAGGAGATCGTCGACCGCTGCGGTTCGGCGCTGCTGCTCACCCTGCTGTCCCCGGTCCTGCTGGCGATCGCCGTGGCGATCAAGCTGAACGACCGCGGCCCGGTCATCTACCGCCAGCGCCGCGTCGGCCGCGACGGCGCGACGTTCACCATGCTCAAGTTCCGCACGATGGTCACCAACGCCGACGAGATCAAGCAGGCTCTCGCCGCGGAGAACGAAGGCGCGGGCCCGCTCTTCAAGATGAAGCGCGACCCCCGTATCACCCGGGTGGGTGGTTTCCTGCGCCGGTATTCGCTCGACGAGGTTCCCCAGCTGTTCAACGTCGTCTCCGGGAAGATGTCGCTCGTCGGCCCCCGGCCGCCGCTGCCGGAGGAAACCGAGCAGTACGCGCCCGACGCCCGCCGCCGGTTGCTCGTGAAGCCGGGCCTGACCGGCCTCTGGCAGGTCAGCGGCCGCAGCGACCTCACCTGGGCGGAGAGCATCCGGCTCGACCTGCGCTACGTCGAGGACTGGTCGCTCGCCCTCGACCTGGTGATCCTGTGGAAGACGTTCCGCGCGGTGATGGGCGGGCAGGGCGCCTACTGACCCGTCTTGGCCGCGCCGCGCACCACGGCCGCCGATTCCCGCCGCAGGGAGCCGGCGGCCGTGTCGCGTCCTGGGGAAGCCGCGGCTCCGGCTGCACCGCGCTACCGGTTTCCCGGCTCGCCACGGGCCGCGAGGTCATCGGGCCGCACCCGTGCCGCTGTCCGCCGCAGTGGTCCGCACCTGCCCGGGCCATCCGGATCGCCCCCGCTCGCCCGGATTACCGGCACCCGGCGAGCGGCAGATCGCCCGGACGGCACAACGCCTTCCTTCCTCTTGTGGTCCACCTCACCGCCAAGAAGTAGTTGATCTCGAAATAGTTCAACGCTCAACCTGGTTGCACGGGGTACCGACCCAACGGAAGGAAGCACAGCCCCATGACCACCTTTGCCGAGCAGACCGAGGCCCTCCAGGTCCCCGCGGACGTCCAGAACCTGCTGTTCCGCGAGGCCCGCACGGCCAACAGTTTCAGCTCCGAGCCGGTGACCGAGGAGCAGGTCCGCGCGATCTACGACCTCGTCAAGTGGGCCCCGACGTCGATGAACACCCAGCCGCTGCGCGCGCTGGTGCTCCGGACCGCCGAGGCGAAGGCCCGCCTGCTCCCGCACCTGGCCCCGGGCAACCGGGACAAGACCGAAGCGGCGCCGCTGACCGTGGTGCTCGCCGCGGACGTCGACTTCCACGAAAACATCCCGCAGGTCTTCCCGCACGCCCCGCAGGTGAAGGACAACTTCTCCGACGAGCAGGGCCGCGTGGAGTTCTCGAAGCTGAACTCGCTGCTGCAGGTCGGCTACTTCATCATCGGCATCCGCGCCGCCGGGCTGGCCGCCGGCCCGATGACCGGCTTCGACGCCCAGGGCGTCGACGACGAGTTCTTCGCGGACAAGAAGTGGCGCTCGCTGGTCGTCGTCAACGTCGGCAAGCCGGGCGAGAACCCGTGGTTCGACCGCCTGCCGCGGCTGGACTTCGACCAGGTCGTCGAAACCCTCTGACCGCGATCGGACGGGCCGTCTCCGGAACCGGGGGCGGCCCGTCCGGCGTTCGCGCGACGCGCGTGAGGCGCGCGAGCGCCGACGACTAGCATCGACGGCGTCATCTCTGTCACTCCAGCTTGAGGAGCCGATCGTGTCCCAGTCGCCCCCCGTTTCCCCCGTGGCCGCCTCCCGTGTGGTGGTACCGGCGGGCACTACGGCGGGCGCGGCGGTCCGCGAAGCCGGTCTGCCGACCAAGGGCGCGGACACGATCGTCGTGGTCCGCGACGCCGAGGGCAAGCTGCGCGACCTCGCCTGGGCGCCGGAAACCGACGCCGAGGTCGAGCCGGTCGCCGCGAACACCGAGGACGGCCGCAGCGTCATCCGCCATTCGGCGGCGCACGTGCTCGCCCAGGCCGTGCAGCAGCAGTTCCCGGACGCCAAGCTGGGCATCGGCCCGCCGGTCAAGGACGGCTTCTACTACGACTTCGCGGTCGACAAGCCGTTCACCCCGGAGGACCTGCAGGCGCTCGAAAAGCGCATGAAGCAGATCGTCAAGGGCGCCCAGCAGTTCTCGCGGCGTGTTTTCGACTCCGTCGACGAGGCCAAGAAAGAGCTCGCGGACGAGCCGTTCAAGCTCGAACTCGTCGACCTCAAGTCCGAAGTGGACACCTCCGAGGTGATGGAGGTCGGCGAGGGCGAACTCACCATCTACGACAACCTCGACCCGCGCACCAAAGAACGTGTCTGGAGTGACCTCTGCCGCGGCCCGCACGTGCCGACGACGAAGTTCATCCCGGCGTTCAAGCTCACCCGCGTCGCCGCCGCGTACTGGCGGGGTAGTGAAAAGAACCCGCAGCTGCAGCGGATCTACGGTACGGCGTGGGAATCCGCGGAGGCGCAGGACGCCCACCTCGAGCGCATCGCCGAGGCCGAGCGCCGCGACCACCGCAAGCTCGGCGCCGAGCTGGACCTGTTCTCCTTCCCCGAGGAGATCGGCTCCGGCCTGCCGGTGTTCCATCCCAAGGGCGGCATCATCCGCCGTGAGCTGGAGAACTACTCGCGCCGCCGCCACGAGGAGGCCGGCTACGAGTTCGTGAACACCCCGCACATCAGCAAGGGCGAGCTGTTCCACACCTCCGGCCACCTGCCCTACTACGCGGACACGATGTTCCCGCCGGTGCAGTTCGACGAGGAGAACTACTACCTCAAGGCCATGAACTGCCCGATGCACAACCTGATCTTCCGCTCGCGCGGGCGGTCCTACCGCGAACTGCCGCTGCGGCTGTTCGAGTTCGGCACCGTCTACCGCTACGAGAAGTCGGGCGTCGTGCACGGCCTCACCCGCGTGCGCGGGCTGACGATGGACGACTCGCACATCTACTGCACCAAGGAGCAGATGCCGGGCGAGCTGCGGTCGCTGCTGAAGTTCGTCCTCGACCTGCTCGCCGACTACGGCCTCTCCGACTTCTACCTCGAGCTGTCCACCCGCGGTGACTCCGACAAGTTCATCGGCGAGGACTGGGAGTGGGAGGAGGCCACCGAAACGCTGCGGCAGGCCGCCGTCGACTCCGGCCTCGAGCTGGTCCCGGACCCGGGCGGCGCGGCCTTCTACGGCCCGAAGATCTCGGTGCAGGCCAAGGACGCCATCGGCCGCACCTGGCAGATGTCGACCATCCAGCTGGACTTCAACCAGAACAAGCGGTTCGAGCTCGAGTACACCGCCCCGGACGGCTCGCGCCAGCGCCCGGTGATGATCCACCGCGCCCTGTTCGGTTCGATCGAGCGGTTCTTCGGCGTGCTCACCGAGCACTACGCGGGCGCGTTCCCGGCGTGGCTCGCCCCGGTACAGGTGGTCGGCATCCCGATCACCGCCGACCAGGTCGAGCACCTGCAGGCCATCGAGAAGGCCTTGCGCGCCAAGGGGATCCGCGCCGAGGTCGACGCGAGCGACGACCGGATGCAGAAGAAGATCCGCACCCACACCACGCAGAAGGTGCCGTTCATGCTGCTGGCCGGCGCCAAGGACGTCGAGGCCGGCGCGGTGTCGTTCCGCTTCCGCGACGGCGGCCAGATCAACGGCGTGCCGGTGGAAAAGGCGGTCGAGGCCATCGCGGAGTGGGTCGGGCGCCGCGAAAACGCGTCGCCGTCGGCGGAGGCACTGGAGACGGTCGTTCGGTGAGTGACGGTCCCGAGCTCGTCGAGCAGCAGGGCATCGGGGTCCAGGACGCCTTCCAGCGCCTCTGGACCCCGCACCGGATGGCCTACATCAAGGGCCAGGACAAGCCGGACGGCGACGACGAGCCCGGCTGCCCGTTCTGCCGGATCCCCGCGCTGGACGACAAAACCGGCCTGATCGTGGCCCGCGGCGACGTCGTGTTCGCGGTCCTGAACCTGTACCCGTACAACCCGGGCCACCTGATGGTGGTGCCATACCGGCACGTCGCGGACTACACCGAGCTGACGGCCGAGGAGACGCGCGAGGTCGCCGAGTTCACGCAGCACGCGATGAAGGTCATCCGCGCGGTGTCCGGCTCCCACGGGTTCAACATCGGCCTGAACCAGGGCCACATCGCCGGCGCGGGCATCGCCGCGCACCTGCACCAGCACCTGGTGCCGCGATGGGGCGGGGACGCGAACTTCATGCCGATCATCGGCCAGACGAAGGTGCTGCCGCAGCTGCTGGGGGAGACGAGGGACCTGCTGGCCGACGCCTGGTGACCCCCCGGCGCGGTCGTCTGGACCATCCCGGCTCCGACCGGCGAAAACTCCTGATTGAGTGTTCAACCGAGAGTATGATGGGGTTATGTCCGGAACCCGATGGCTCAGCGACGACGAACAGCGCGTCTGGCGTGAGTTCAACGCGGCCACCCGCATGCTCAGCGCGCACCTCGAAGGGCAGCTGCAGCACGACTCGGGCATGCCGCACACCTATTACGAAGTCCTCGTCGCCCTTTCCGAAGCACCCGGCCGCCGGCTGCGGATGAGCGAGCTCGCCGACGCGCGCCAAGCGTCCCGCAGCCGCCTTTCGCACGCCGTCGCGCGGCTGGAGGCGAACGGGTGGGTGCGGCGCGAGGCGTGCCCGACCGACAAGCGCGGCGCCTGGGCGGTGCTGACCGACGCCGGCTTCGCCGCGCTCGAGGAGGCCGCGCCCGGGCACGTCGAGGCCGTCCGCGAAAGCCTGTTCGACCCGCTGACACCGGAGCAGGTGACGGCGCTCGGTGAGATCAGCGCCGCGATCCGTCGTCAATTGTCGCCGAAGTGCGCGGCCGCGGTGGCCGCCGAAGAGGCGCGGGAGCACGAGGGCCAGCTCACGAAATCGGGCTGACCCGGGGCGGCGCGTCGGGGGCGCGCACGTGGGTGGATAGGCTGCATTCGCCCACCCGACCCTCGTAGCCAGGTGCCTCGACGAACCGATGCTCAATATCTTCGCGCGTGCCTCCGTCTCCCGCGTCACCGATCCGATCGGCCAGGCGCTGGTCCGCGCCGGGCTGACCCCGAACGTCATGACCGTGTTCGGCACCGCCGGCGCGGTGGTCTGCGCACTGGTCTTCTTCCCCAACGATCACCTCCTGTGGGGCACCTTCACGGTGTGGGGCTTCGCCATGCTCGACATCCTCGACGGGGCCATGGCCCGGGCCCGCGGCTACGGCACCCCGTTCGGCGCGGTGCTCGACGCGACCTGCGACCGCCTGGTCGACGGTGCCCTGTTCGCCGCCATCGCCTGGTGGTGCTTCGTGGTCGACGACAACCACCCGGCCGCCGCCGCGGCGCTGCTGTGCCTGGTGCTCGCCCAGGTGATCTCCTACGTCAAGGCGAGGGCCGACGCTTCGGGCCTGCCGGTCGACGGCGGGCTCGTGGAGCGCGCCGAGCGGCTGATCATCGCGCTGGTCGGCACCGGCCTGCACGGCTTCGGCATCCCGTACACCGTGGACGTGACGCTCTGGCTGCTCGCCGCCGGATCGGTCGTCACGCTGCTGCAGCGCTTCGCCGCCGTGGCGAAGGCGGCCCGCGAAGCCGCCGCCGGGGAGCAGCGGGCATGAGCAAGCTGTCAGAGCGGCTGAGCGCCTTCGGCTACGCGGCCGGGTGGAAGCTCGCCGGCTGGCTGCCCCCCGGGTTCGGCGGCACGGTCTTCTCGCTCGGCGCGGACCTCGCCGTGAAGCGCGACGGCGGTGGCGTCCGGCAGCTGCGCGCCAACCTCGCCCGCGTCGTGCCGCAGGCCGACCCGGTCGAGATGGACGAGCTGACCCGGCGTGCGATGCGCTCGTACGCGCGGTACTGGCACGAGACGTTCCGGCTGCCGTCGATGGACCACAAGGAGGTCAGCGCCAAGGTCGCGGCGTCGATCACCGGCGTGGAGAACCTCGACGCGGCGCTGGCCGAAGGCAACGGCGCGGTGATGGCGCTGCCGCACAGCGGCAACTGGGACATCGCCGGCGTGTGGCTGGCCGACTACCTCGGCGGCTTCACGACCGTCGCGGAGCGGCTCAAACCCGAGTCGCTCTACCGCCGGTTCGTCGAGTACCGGGAGTCGCTCGGCTTCGAGATCGTCCCCCTCACGGGTGACAGCTCGGCGATGCGGGTGCTGCTGAAACGGCTGCGAGAGAACAAGGCCGTCTGCCTGGTCGGCGACCGCGACCTGACCACCAGCGGCATCCCGGTCAAGTTCTTCGGCGAGAAAGCCCGCTTCCCCGGCGGCCCGGCGCGGCTGGCCGCGACGACCGGCGCGGCGCTGATCCCGGCCGGCTGCTGGTTCACCGAGGACGGCTGGCAGATCCGGCTGCACCCGCGCATCCGGGTCACCGCGCGGGCCGAGGTCCCGGCGGCGACCCAGGCCCTGGCGGACATCTTCGCCGGCGACATCGCCGCGCACCCGGCCGACTGGCACATGGTGCAGAAGTTCTGGCCCGCCGACCTCGAGGCCGCCGAGCGGGTCGACCTCGAAGAAGCGAGCTGAGCGGTGGCCACGCGGCCGATGCGGGTCGGGATCGTGTGCCCCTACTCCTTCGACGTGCCCGGCGGGGTCCAGGGGCACGTGATCGACCTGACGAAGGCACTGCTCGCGCGCGGGCACCAGGTGTCCGTGCTGGCACCCGCGGACGAGGACGCGGACCTGCCGGAGTTCGTGCACCCGGCGGGCAAGGCGCTCGGCATCCCGTACAACGGCTCGGTCGCGCGGCTGCAGTTCGGCCCGGTGTCCTACGCGCGGGTGCGGCGCTGGATCCGCGAAGGCGACTTCGACGTCCTGCACCTGCACGAACCGGCCGCGCCGAGCCTGTCCCTGCTGGCGCTGCTCATCGCCGACGGCCCGATCGTGGCGACGTTCCACACCGCGACCACGCGCTCGCGCACGCTGTCGGCCTTCCAGCCGGTGCTGCGGCCGCTGCTGGAGAAGATCACGGCGCGGATCGCGGTGTCCGCGCTGGCCCGCCGCGTCCAGGTCGAGCACGCGGGCGGCGACGCCGTGGAGATCCCGAACGGCGTCGACGTCGAGTTCTTCTCCTCGGCGTGGCCGCTGCCCGGCTACCCGCGGGCCGGGGGCACGGTCGGGTTCGTCGGCCGGTTCGGGGAGCCGCGCAAGGGCATGGGCGTGCTGCTGGAGGCGCTGCGGCGGATTCTCCCGGAGTTCGAGGACCTGCGGCTGGTCGTGGTCGGCCGCGGCGACGACGAGCAGCTGCGCCGCGACGCCGGCCCGGAGCTGGCCCCGCACCTGGAGCTGCTCGGCCAGGTCGACGACGCCACGAAGGCCCAGGCGCTGCGCAGCGTCGACGTCTACTGCGCGCCCAACACCGGCGGCGAGAGCTTCGGGATGATCCTCACCGAGGCGATGGCGGCCGGGACGCCGGTGCTGGCCAGCGGGCTCGACTCGTTCCGGCGGGTGCTCGACGACGGCCACGCCGGGATGCTCGTCGAGACCGGTGACCCGGCCGCGCTCGCGGACGGGCTGCGCGAGCTGCTCGGCGACCCCGCGCGCCGGGCATCGCTGGCCGCGGCAGCAGGGGAGCGCGTCACGATGTACGACTGGTCGGTGGTGGCCACGCAGGTGCTGCGCGTCTACGAGACGGCCGTCGCCGCCGACCCGCGGCGGGTCGCGGCGCCGGAGCGGGAGTTCGCCCGGTGAGCGTGCTCGGCTGGCTGCTCCCGGTGCTCGCCGTGGTCGTGGTGCTGGGCGGCCTCTTCCTGGTGGCAACGGCGAACCGGCTCGACCGGCTGCACGTGCGCACGGACGCCGGCTGGGCGGCCCTGGACGCGGCGCTGGCGCGACGCGCGGTCGTGGCCCGCGCGGTGGCTTTGGTGTTGGGCGACCTGCGCCTGCGGACGTCGGCCGAACGTGCCGAAGCCGCGCCGCGGGCCGAGCGCGAAGCCGCGGAGAACGAGCTGACGCTGGAGCTGAGCCGTGTCGACCGGGCGAGCCTGGCTGCCGAGCTGGCCGAGGAACTGACCGACGCCGAGCACCGGGTGGTGATCGCGCGCCGCGTCCACAACGACGCCGTCCGCGACACGCTGCGGCTGCGGCGGCGGCGGAAGGTGCGGTACTTCCGTCTCGCGGGGACCGCGCCGTTGCCGGAGTACTTCGAATTCGCGGAGCCGGAGGTCTGACATGTGGTGGGTGGTCGTCGAGGAACAGCGCGGCGGCGGGGACGCGCGCGCCTGGAACGTCACGAAGACGAAACCGGCGGGCGCGGACCGCGAGCACGCCGACGAGGTCGCGCGGCGGCTGGCGTTCTCGCACGAACCGGTGCACCCGCCGAAGGTGAAGGAGCGGAAGGTGCTGCAGGTCGCCGACGGGTATCTGGTGATCGCGACCGGCCCTATGGCGAAGTGCCACTTCCGTGTGACACTTGGCCATAGGGTGGTGGAACCGGAGTGAGCTGGTGGGTCGTCGTCGAGGAGCAGCGCGGTTCGGAGCGGAACTGGTCGCTGTCGGAGCGGTTTGCCTTCGCCGACCAGGAGACCGCTGAGGCCGAGGCGTTGCGGCTGGCGCGCGAGTACGAACCCGCCTACCCGTGGTCGCCGAAGTCGCGGAAGGTGCTGCGTGGCCCGGGCGGGTACCTGGTGATCGTCGAGGGCCGGACGACGACGTTCCACTTCCGGCTGAGCGTGCTCGAAGAGCTGTGAAGCTGCCAGACTGAGGCCATGAGCGAAACCTGCGACGTCGCCCATGGCACAGCTCCGGCCGACCCGGGAGTGCGGACCCTGGTGGCGGTGTTCGCGTCGCCGGTTTCCCGGTTCCTGCTGAAGTTCGCGAAGGACCTCGGCTACCACGTGGCGCTGTTCGAGCCGGACCCCGCGCGCGTCACCGACGTGCCCGAGGGCTTCGAGGCGGACACCGCCCTGCCGCCGCTCGACGCGTCGGCGGACGTGGTCGTCACCGACCACCACCGGCCGGAGCTGGGCGCGGTGCTGAAGGCGGCGCTCGAGGGGAAGCCGCGGTGGGTGGGGGTGCTCGGCAACCCGCGTCATCCGGGCCCGCACGTGGCGGCCCTGCAGGGGCTGGGCGTGGCCGAGGACGACATCGCCCGCGTGCACCGCCCGGTCGGGCTGAACATCGGCTCCCGCACCCCACCGGAGATCGCCCTGGCCACTTTGGCGGGCCTCGTGGCCGACCGCAACAACCGCCCCGGCGGCTTCGACTTCACGTAACTCGCGTGCGGGAAAACGGATCTCGCGTGATTGAAGCCGGAACTCGCGTGATTGAAGCCGGAACTCGCGTGATTGGAGCCGTACCGCCTCCAATCACGTGAGTTACGGCTCTGATCACGCGAGATCGGGCTAATGGACGGCCATTCCTTCCGGCATCGGCTCGAACCTCGCGTGACGGCGGGTGAACGTGGCCGTGCCCGAGGTCATCGAACGCAGGTCGATCAGGTAGCGGATCAGTTCCGTGGCCGGGACTTCCGCCCGGATCACCGTCCGGCCGCCTTCGCCCGCCTCGGTGCCCAGCACGCGGCCGCGGCGGGAGGACAGGTCGCCGAGGACCGTGCCGAGGTGCTCGTCCGGGAGCCGGATCGCCACCTCCTCCAACGGCTCCAGCAGCGTGATGTGCCCGTTCGCCGCGGCCTCCCGCAAGGCCAGGGCACCCGCCGTCTGGAACGCCGCGTCCGACGAATCCACGCTGTGCGCCTTGCCGTCGACCAGCGTCACCTTGACGTCGACCACCGGGTGCCCGTCGGCCAGCCCGCGCTGCAGCTGGGCGCGCACGCCCTTCTCCACGCTCGGGATGAACTGGTGCGGCACCGCGCCGCCGACGACCTTGTCCACGAACTGGAACCCGCTGCCGCGCGGCAGCGGCTCGACCTCGATGTCGCAGACGGCGAACTGGCCATGCCCGCCGGACTGCTTGACGTGCCGCCCGTGGCCCTTCGCCGGCTTGGCGAACGTCGAGCGCAGGCTGATCTTCACCGGTTCGGTGTCGACGTCGGCGCCGCCCGCGCGCAGCCGCGAGAGCACGACGTCGGCGTGGGCCTCGCCCATGCACCACAGCACCAGCTGACCGGTTTCGGCGTTGCGGTCCAGCCGCAGTGTCGGGTCGCCGGCGACCAGGCGCGAGAGGTTGCGGGCCAGGGTGTCCTCGTCGCTACGGGTCTTCGCGACCACCGCCACCGGGAGCAGCGGTTCCGGCATCGCCCACGGCTCCATGAGCAGCGGGTCGTCGGGGGAGGAGACGGTGTCGCCGGTCTCCGCCGAGCCGACCTTCGTCAGCGCGCAGAGGTCGCCCGCGACGCAGTAGGGCACTTCCCGCAACGAGGAACCGAGTGGCGAATACAGGTGCGCGACGCGCTCGTCGGCGTCGTGGTCCTCGTGGCCGCGCTCGGCGAGGCCGTGGCCGGACACGTGCACCGGCCGCTCGGGCCGCAGCGTCCCGGAGAACACCCGGACGAGGGACACCCGGCCGACGTAGGAGTCCACCGCCGTCCGGACGACCTCCGCGGCGAGGGGTCCCGCGGGGTCGGCGGTGATGGCCGCGTGCTCGCCGCCGTCCGGCGTGGTGACGTCGGGTGGCCGGTGCTCCAGCGGGGAGGGGAACGCCCTGACGATGCCGTCGAGCACCTCGGCCAGGCCGATCCCGCTGGTCGAGCACACCGGGATGACCGGGTGGAAGGACCCGCGCGCGACCGCGGTCTCCAGGTCGGCGATGAGGGTGGCCTCCGCGATCTCCTCGCCGGCGAGGTAGCGGTCCATCAGGGACTCGTCCTCGCTCTCGGCGATGATCCCTTCGATCAGCTCGTTGCGGGCCTCGGCCAGCTGCTCCAGGTCCGCCGCGGCGGGCTCGCCGACCGTCGGCGGGTGGCCGCCGGAGTAGTCGAAGTACCGCTGGGTGATGAGTCCGACCAGGCCGTCGGCCGCCGGCAGGTACAGCGGCAGCACCCCGGCGCCGAACGCGGCCTGGCAGGCGGCGATCTCGCTCATCGCGTCGGCCCGGTGGTGGTCGAGCCGGGAGACGACGACCGCGCGCGGCATCCCGACCGCGGCGCACTCCTCCCACACCGCGACCGTCGCCGCGTCGACGCCCTCGGCGGCGGAGACGACGAACAGCGCCGCGTCGGCCGCCCGCAGCCCGGCCCGCAGCTCCCCGACGAAGTCCGCGTACCCGGGCGTGTCGATCAGGTTGATCTTGTGGCCCTGGTGCAGCACGGGCGCGACCGAAAGGCCGACCGAACGCTGCTGCCGGACCGCCGCCGGGTCGTGGTCGCACACCGTCGTGCCGTCGACCACCGAGCCCGCCCGCGGCACCGTGCCGGAGGCGGCGAGCAGGGCTTCGGCGAGCGTGGTCTTCCCGGACCCGGCCGGGCCGACGAGCACGACGTTGCGGACCTTGGCGGGGTCGTCCACAGCGACGGCGGCCCCGGTGTCGGCGTGCTTGGCTTGTTTGTCTGCCATGACGACTCCTCGGCGAACGGCTCATGTACGGGATGTGTCCTCGATCACACACCCGCTACCCTGGTCACGGCAAGGCAAGGCCCCCGGGACCAGCCGAATGCCCCGGGGGAGCGCGGAGGGGGAGAGGCATGGACAGGCGGGCTTTCTTGCGGATTTCCGGGGCGGTGCCGGTGGCGGGCCTGGCGGGGTGGCCCCCGCCGGACGACTGGGAGCGGCTCCGCAAGCGGCTCTCGGGGCCGCTGTTCCGGCCGGGCGACGCCGGCTACCCGGAGGCCAAGCAGGGCTTCTTCACGCTCTACGACGACCGGATGCCGGCTGCGGTCGTCGGCGCGGCGCGCGTCGAGGACGTCCAGGCCGCCGTCGGCTTCGCCGCCCGGCACCGGCTGCCGATCGCGGCCCGCAGCGGCGGGCACAGCTACCCCGGCTATTCCACTGTGGACGGCGGAATCGTGGTGGACCTGAGCCGGTTTTCCGGCATCGACGTGCGCCCGGACGGCCGCGCGGCGATCGGGGCGGGTGCCCGGCTGGGGCCGATCGCGGCCACGCTGGCCGCCGCCGGCCGGGTCCTGCCCGCGGGTTCCTGCGACAGCGTCGGCATCGCCGGGCTCACGCTCGGCGGCGGCGTCGGCCTGGTCGACCGGAAACACGGGCTGACCTGCGACCACCTGGAGGCGGCGCGGATCGTCACCGCCGACGGCCGGGTGCGCACGGTGTCACGGGCGGCGGAGCCGGACCTGTTCTGGGCGCTGCGCGGCGGGGGCGGCGGCAACTTCGGGATCGTCACCGGCTTCACCTTCTCGACCGTGCCCATCGCCGACGTCGTCACCTTCAAGCTCATCTTCCCGCCGGGCACCCAGGCCGCGCTGCTGGCCGCGTGGCAGGAGTGGCTGCCGGGGATGCCGGACGAGCTGTGGTCGGGGGCGTACCTCGACGCGGGGGCCGCCGAAACCAACGGGACGTTCCTCGGCACCGAAAGCCGCCTGAAGGCGCTGCTCGACGACCTCGTCCGCCGCGTGGGCACCCCGCCGGCCGGCCGGGAGGCGCGGCTCACCGACCACCTCGGTGCGATGCGGTCGTTCGACGACCACGAGGCCAGGCCCGGCGTCGTCGCGAACCGGGCGGCGTACGTCGGCACCTCGCGCATGCTGCTGCGGCCCGTCACCGACCCGGCCGCGGTCGTCGAGGTGCTGACCCGGGCCCCGCGCGTCGGCACGCTCATCGACTCCGCGGGCGGGGCGATCGCCCGCGTCGGCGCCCGCGAAACGGCGTTCCCGCACCGGTCCGCCCTGGCGAGCTTCCAGTTTTTGCACGGCGCCGAGCCCGTGGACGGCGGCGAAGCCGAAGCACGGCGTGCGCTGGCCGCCGTGCGCGACGGGCTGGGGCCGGAGTTCGGCACCACCGGGTACGTCAACTACCTCGATCCGGACATGCCCGACTGGGCCCGTGCGTACTACGGGGTGAACCTGCCGCGGCTGCGCGCTGTCGCCCGGAAGTATGACCCGCGAGGGATTTTCGCCTTTCCGCAAGGGCTTTCCGCACCCCGCTCGACCGTCCACATGGGAGGGTCCTAAACTGCGCCGGATCCCCGCCGGCAGGAGGCAGCGTTGCTCGACCTGGCATTCTCCACAGAGGACCTCGCGCACACCCGGTTCGCGTTCTCCCCGGCCTGGGAGATCGTCGCGAGCGTGCGCGTCCTGAACTCCCCGGGGCAGCACGCCCTGCACCTGCCGTGGATCAAGCGCGCGACCGCGGCGCTGGGCGAGGCCGGCCTGGACATCGGGCTGCTGCGCGACCTCGTCCCGCTGCGGCACCTGCCCGGGTTCCTGGCCGGGACGCCGTCGACGCCCCTGCCGGACCTGGCCGACGAGCTCGCCGACCTGCGGGACGTGCCCGCCCGCCTGGTCCGCCGCGAGCTCGACGCGATGGCCGGGCCGCGCTCGCCCGCGCTGGTCCGGTTCCACCGCGAGCCCGAGGCGGGGCTCGAGCGGCTCGCGACGCTGATGGAGCGGTACTGGCACCTCGTGCTGGCCGCCGACTGGCCCCGCATCCGCGCGCTGCTCGAGGGCGACGTGCTCCACCGGTCCCGGCTGCTGGCCCAGGGCGGGGCCGCCGAGCTGTTCAACGACCTCACGCCGCTGGTGCGCTGGCAGGGCGGCACGCTCACGGTGGCGCACCGGCACCTGCACGCCGCCGTCCCGCTCGACGGGCGCGGCCTGGTGCTGGTGCCCTCGGCGTTCGTCTGGCCCCGGGTGTTCTCCAAGACCGACGCGCGCTGGCAGCCGGTGCTGCGCTACCCGCCGCGGGGGATCGCCACGTTGTGGGAGACCGGCACGGCGACCGCGCCCGGCGCGCTGGCCGCCGTGGTGGGCCGCGGCCGCGCGATGCTGCTGGCCGAACTGGCCGCGCCGGCGTCCACCGCGGAGCTGGCCCGCCGGACCGGGCTGAGCGCCGGGGCGGTCTCGCAGCACCTCGGCATCCTGAAGGCCGCGGGCCTGGTCAGCGGCCATCGTGCCGGACGTCACGTGCTCTACGCGCGCACCGCGCTCGCGGAATCCCTGGTCGCGGGCACCGGCGAAGTGGACTGCTGAGATACCCGCGTACTGGCCTGCTTGAAGGGGCCACCGCCGACCTACCCTCGGATTGGCAAACCCCCGATCCGTGTCGAAAGGCCTCGTCGTGTCCGAGCAGCAGACCACCCCCACCAACGGCACCGTCCAGTCCGTCACCGGCACCGCCAAGGTGAAGCGCGGCATGGCCGAGATGCTCAAGGGCGGCGTGATCATGGACGTGGTCACCGCCGAGCAGGCCAAGATCGCCGAAGACGCCGGCGCGGTCGCGGTGATGGCGCTCGAACGCGTGCCCGCCGACATCCGCGCCCAGGGTGGCGTCGCCCGGATGAGCGACCCCGACCTGATCGACGGCATCATCGAGGCCGTCTCCATCCCGGTGATGGCGAAGGCCCGGATCGGCCACTTCGTCGAGGCGCAGGTACTGCAGTCCCTCGGCGTCGACTACGTCGACGAGTCCGAGGTCCTCACCCCGGCCGACTACGCCAACCACATCGACAAGTGGGCCTTCACGGTGCCCTTCGTCTGCGGCGCGACCAACCTCGGCGAGGCCCTGCGCCGGATCACCGAGGGTGCGGCGATGATCCGCTCCAAGGGCGAGGCCGGCACCGGCGACGTCTCCAACGCCACCACCCACATGCGGAAGATCCGCCAGGAGATCCGTCGCCTGCAGAACCTGCCGGAGGACGAACTGTTCGTCGCGGCCAAGGAACTGCAGGCGCCGTACGAGCTCGTGCGCGAGGTGGCGCAGGCCGGCAAGCTGCCGGTGGTGCTGTTCACCGCGGGCGGCATCGCCACCCCGGCCGACGCGGCGATGATGATGCAGCTCGGCGCCGAGGGCGTGTTCGTCGGCTCGGGCATCTTCAAGTCCGGCAACCCGGCCCAGCGCGCCGAGGCGATCGTCAAGGCGACGACGTTCTACGACGACCCGGACGTGCTGGCCAAGGTCTCGCGCGGCCTGGGCGAGGCGATGGTCGGCATCAACGTGGAGGAGCTGCCGGAGCCGCACCGCCTCGCCGAGCGCGGCTGGTAAAGCCACCTCGGTCGATCGAGAGGCCCCGTGAACGTCGGTTCACGGGGCCTCTCGTGCGTGCTGGACCAGAATGTCGGCGCGACGGATGGCGTAAACCGATGGTTGGAGGGCGGCGGCTCGGGGCGGTGGCGTACCGCACAGGTTTCGCGACATGTCAACCTCGCGAAGGTCGACGTTGCCCGCGCCGCCGTGGAAGCATTTCCGCCGGAAAGCCGATCTCGATCCGGATGGGGGAACAATGAGAATTCTCAACCGATTGTCGCCGCGGAAAATCGGGTACGTCCTGGCGACGTTGCTGGCGGGCACGGCGATGCTGATCACCGGTGCCGGCAGCGCGGACGCCGCGCTGCTCTCGCACCGCGACGTGCACCTGAGCCCGGCCGGTGGCGAGTTGACGGCGACGATCAGCTGGCTCGGTCCGTCCGGGGGGCCTTACCATGGCAAGGTCTCCGGCGCGACGGCCGATGAGGCAAGCGACGGAAAATGCGTGATCGCCGAGGTCCTCATGGACGGTCAGCCGTTTCACATTCCGGACAGCTATGTCTGCCGGGCGAACCATCCAGGTTGGAAATACTGGAGCATCAACTATTCGAACACGTTCTCGGTCAAAATCCGGATGTGCCTGACCCGCGACGGCGACAAGGTGTCCTGCACGGGTTGGCATTAGAAGCATGTGGGCCCGTTCGTGGCCTCGCGGCTCGAGCGGAATCCGAGAAGCGCTCCGGTGGCGGAGGACGCGGTGGCTAGGGTGGCGTGGTGGTCGGGTTCGAACTCGCGGTGCGGTTGCAGCGATCACGGTTCGCCGAGGTCGTGTTGGCGGCGGCGCTGGCGGCGGTGGCCTGCCTGGTCGGTGCCCAGTACCAGCCGCACGGCTGGGACGGCGACCCGCGCGCCTACGCACTGACGTTACTGATCTTTCTGCCGCTGGCGCTGCGCCGGCGGATCCCGGTCGTCGTGTGGCTGGTGAGCTGCCTGGCCCTCGCCGGCTATCTGCTGGCCGGATTCGACCAGGTCAACGTCAACTTCTGGGGCCCGCTGCTCGCGCTCTACTCCGTCGCGTCGGTCCGGACTCCGCGCCAGACCGCCTGGTGCTGGGCGTTCACCGTTCCAGTGCTGTACTGGTGCGCCACCCGTGCCGGTGGCATGTCGCCGGAAGCCGCCACGCTCGAGTCCGTGCTGTTCCCGACGATGGCGTGGAGTTTCGGCACGGTCGGGCTCAAACTCACCGAGCGGAACCGGCAACTCGACCTGCTCACCGCGCAACTGCGCGAGGAACAGCAGCAGCGAGCCGCCACCGCGGTCGCGCGGGAGCGAGTCCGCATCGCCCGCGAACTCCACGACGTCGTGGCCCACCACATCTCGGTCGTGTCGATCCAGGCCGGACTCGGCAGCTACGTGTTCGACACCGACCCACCCACCGCGCGGCTGGCACTCGACACGATCGGCAAGACGAGCCGCGAAGCGCTTCAGGAACTGCGCAGACTGCTGGTCCTGCTGCGCGTGGACACCGGGGCCCCGGGCTACGACACCGGAGGCTGGGACCCCGCGCCGAGCCTGGCCGACCTGCCGCGGCTGGTGGACCGGATGCACAGCACCGGACTGGACGTCACGCTCGAGCAAACCGGGGCCGAGGCCATGGCGGCGCTGGCGCCCGGGTTGCAGCTGTGCGCCTACCGCGTCGTCCAGGAAGCACTCACCAACGCCCTCAAACACGCCTGGTCCGCACGGACCAACGTGTACGCCCATTGCGAACGCGACGAGTTGACCATCCGGGTCACCACCGACAAAGACCACTCGGACAGCGCAGCGAAATCGGTCGGCACCGGGCTCGGAATCGGCACAATGCGGGAGCGTGCCGCGCTCTACGGCGGCACACTGCAAGCCGGTCCACGGCCGGGCGGCGGGTTCGAAGTCGCGCTCCGCCTGCCGAACACATCCGGGCCGCACGGGGAGAAGGATCCGGGGGGATGGGGGACATGATCACAGTCATGGTCGTCGACGACCAGGTGCTCATCCGGGCAGGACTGGCCGCGTTGCTGCGCGCCACCTCGGTCTTCGAGGTCGTCGCGGAGGCCTCCGACGGTGAAGAAGCGGTGGCGCTCGCCGCGTCGACCAGGCCGCAGGTGATCCTGATGGACCTCCGGATGCCCGGTGTCGACGGGGTCACCGCGACCCGCCGGATCCTCGCCGCCTCCCCGAGGCCTGTCCCACGGGTGATCGTGCTGACCACCTTCGACCTCGACGAGTACGTCTACGCCGCGTTGCGCGCCGGGGCCGCCGGCTACCTGCTCAAGGAAACCGACCCCGCTCAGCTCGTTTCCGCCGTGCAGACCATCGCCACGGGTGACATGTTGTTCGCTCCGACCGTGACGCGCCGGCTCGTGGACGCCTACCTCGGTCAAGCGGTGTCCTCCGGTGCCGGGGCGGTGCCCGATCTGGCGGCGTTGACCCCACGCGAGTGCGAAATCCTCCGGCTGGTCGCCACCGGCCGGGCGAATGCCGAGATCGCCGCGGAGCTCAGCGTGAGCGAAGCGACGGTGAAGACCCACCTGAACCGGCTGATGACCAAACTCGGGTTGGCCAGCCGGGCGCAAGCCGTCGTGGTGGCCTACGAGTCCGGCCTCGTGGCGGCACGCGTCCGGCGGGACACGACCGGCTTGCCCCGGGGGTGACCGTGAACGCCGGTTCACGGTCACCTCTCCCGTGCTAGGGGACGAGCACGATCTTGCCGCGCGAGTGGCGGTGCATCAGATCCTGGAAGGCCTCGCGGACCTGGGCCAGCGGGTAGGTGGCGGCGATCGGGACTTCGAGTTCTCCCGCCTCGACCAGCTTGACGAGCTCGCCCAGCACCTCGACGGTCGCGGACCCGGCCATGCCTTCGGCCTTGACGCCGGTTCGTGCCGCGCCGGCGAAGTCGATGATCGTGTTGATCCGGTCCTTCGCCACGCCGAGTTCCAGGGCCAGGTCGACGTAGCCGTCGCCGAAGTTGTCGACGAACGCGTCGACGCCGTCCGGCGCGGCGGCGCGGATCCGGTCCAGGACGCCGGCGCCGTAGGTCACCGGGAGCACGCCGTGCTCGCGCAGCCAGGCGTGGTTGGCCTCGCCCGCCAAGCCGATGACGGTCGCGCCGGCGTGGCGCAGCAGCTGCACGGTCAGCGAACCGACCCCGCCCGCGGCGCCCGCGACCACGATCGTGTCGCCCGGTCCGGCCCCGACGGCCTGGACGTTCGCGTGCGCGGTGGTGCCCGCGACGAACAGCGAGCCGCCGACCTCCCACGGCACCGCCGGCTCGCGCGGGACGAGGTTCGCGGCCGGGACGACGACCAGCTCGGCGTGGCTGGCGCGGGTGTCCACCCAGCCGATCACCTCGTCGCCGGCGGACCACGTACGGACCGCGGAGCCGACCTCCTCGATCACGCCGGCCAGGTCGCTGCCCTCGCCGGACGGGAACGTCGCGGGCCAGCGCTCGTGGAGTGCACCGATCCGGATCGTGTTCTCGCCCGGGTTGATCCCGGCGGCCCGCACGCGCACCAGCACCTCCCCGGCCGTCGGCGACGGCCGGGGCACGTCCCGGATCTCCAAGACGCCGATGTCGCCGTAGTTGTCGAACCGCACTGCCTGGGGCATCTCGCCCCTCCTTCCGGACTCCTTGTTCCTGAGAACCAGGAAACCCGAATCACCAAGCATGATCCATGCTGGATTCGCGCGAAAAAATATGCGATCGTCTCATGGCGTGGACGTCCTCACAGATCTGCTGCAGCGCTCGAGGGCCCGCGGCGCCGCGTTCTCGCACTCGACGGCGCGCGGTGCCTGGGGGATCGAGTTCCCCACCGGCGCCAAGCTGGCGATCCACGGCATCCTCGGCGGCGAAGCCTTCGCGTGGACCGACGACCCCGGCCGCGCCCGCCACGTGCTGCCCGGCGACGTCATCCTGATCCGCGGCCCGGTCAGGCAGTTCATGGCCCACGCGGCGGGCGCCGGCGTGGTGCCGTTCGCGTACCACCCCTCCGACACCCCGGGTACGGGCGCGCGCCGCATGAGGTTCGGCGCGGAAGCGGGCGACCCGACCACGTTCTTCTGCGGTGCGTACACCTTCGATGGCGAGCTCTGCGCGGGACTGCTTTCCGGGCTGCCGGACCTGACCTTGGTGCGCCCCCGGGCCGGGTCGAGCCTGCGCGCGACCCTCGACGTGTTCGCCGCCGAGATCCTCCGCGACGCGCCCGGGCAGCAGGCTCTGCTGGACAGCCTGCTCGACGTCGTCCTCGTGCAGGTGCTGCGCGAACAGCTCGCTGCCGACGTGGAGACCGCACCGGCCTGGTTCCGCGCGATGGACGACCCGTCGGTCGGGGCCGCACTGCGCGCCGTCCACGAGGCCCCGGCGCGCGCCTGGACGGTCGCGAACCTCGCCGAGGAGGCATCGCTTTCGCGCGCGACCTTCGCGCGGCGGTTCACCGGGCTGCTCGGCGTGGCCCCGCTGACGTACGTCGCCGACTGGCGCATGGCGCTGGCCCGCGAGCAGCTGCGCGACGGCGACGCCGGCCTCGCCGCGATCGCGCACTCCCTGGGCTACTCGTCGGAGTTCGCGTTCGCCGCCGCGTTCAAGCGCCACCACGGGACGCCGCCCGGACGCTGGCGCGCGTCGAAGTCGGCCGCGGCGCGACTCGAAGTCCGGGGGAAGGCGGAGGGAAACGGCCGCCCCTAGGTTCCCGCCGGCCCTGAGGGTGGAAGACGAACAGCGTGCAGCCGGTGCTGGTGGCGGCCAGGACGTGCCGGGGGTCCGTTTCCAGGACGTCGGCGCCCGTCCACAGTGGATGCAGCCGGATGCCGGGGAAGACCGCACCGCGAAGGCGGTCGGCCGTTCCGGGCACCCTAGAGGTATTCGGAGATCTCGACGCCGTAGGTACCCGGCTCGAGGGCCTCGAAGATGTGCGGCACATCCCCGGGATAGCAGATGTAGTCCCCGGGCAGGAGCTCCTCCGGGGCGTCCAGGACGCCGATGCGCGCCCGGCCCGCACAGAGCACGATGTGCTCGACCACCCCGGTCATGTGCGGGTCGGAGCGCCGGGGGGTGCCCGGCTCGCCACGGACGACGTAGATGTCCCGGCGGGCGCCGGTGGGGCAGGCCGACAGGAGCGTGCACGCGTAGTCGGCGTGTTCGGCGAAGACCGTCGGCCCCTTGCCGGCGCGGACCACCCGGACCTTGGGGCGTTCCGGTTCGACGAGCCGGGAAAAGGGTACGTCGAGAGCGACGCCGAGGGCCCACAGCGTCTCGACGCTCGGGTTGCCGGTGCCCGACTCGAGCTGCGAGAGCGTCGACTTGGCGAGGCCGGCGCGGCGCGCGACCTCGGTCAGGGAGAGCCCTGCGCGGGTCCGTTCGCGGCGCAGCGACGCCGCGATGATTTCCAGCGGCGCCCCGGTGGCGTCCTGAGACATGCTGTTCGCTCCATCGGTCTGTTCGTTCGCCTTGACGAACGCGGGGGCCTGTGTTCACCATAGAACACATGCGTTCGATATGGCGAACACTCGATCGGGGCCTCGCCCGTGACATCGGCCTGGTCTGTCTCGCCGATTGTCTCGTGGGGGTTTCCTACGGCGCCATCGCGGTGAGCTCCGGCTTCCCGCTCTGGCTGCCGATGCTGATGTCGCTGCTGGTCTTCGCAGGAGCGTCGCAGTTCATGTTCATCGGGATCGTGGCCGCGGGCGGCAACCCGTTCGCCGCCGTGCTGGCCGGGCTGCTGGCCAACGCGCGGCACCTGCCGTTCGGCTTCGCGGTCGGCGACGCCGTGGGGACGCGCCGGAGCACCCGGGCGCTCGGCAGCCACCTGATGAGCGACGAGACGGTGGCGTTCGCGATGGCCCAGGACGAAGCCCCGCGCCGCCGCGCGGCCTACTGGGCGTGCGGGCTGGGGATCTTCGTCTTCTGGAACACGGGGGTGCTGGTCGGCGCGTATGCCGGGACGGCGATCAGCGACACGGACGCGTTCGGGCTGGACGCGGCGTTCCCGGCGGTGCTGCTGGCGCTCGTGCTGCCGTCGCTGCGCGACAAGGCGACCCGGCTGCCGGTGCTGATCGGGGTGCTGGCCGCCCTGGCCGCGACGCCGTTCCTGCCGGCCGGGCTGCCGGTGCTGCTGGCGCTGGCCGGGGTCCTGGCCGGGCTGACCGCGAAGGAACCCGAGCCACAGGAGGCACGCTGATGGACGGAACGGAACTGCTGGTCGCGACGGCGGTGCTGGCCGCGGGCACCTTCGCGTTCCGGTTCGCCGGGCCGGTGCTGCGCAGCCGGGTGAAGCTGACGCCCCGGGCGGAGCGGCTGATGGCCCTGGCGGCGGTGGTGCTGCTGGCGGCGCTGGTGGCGGTGAGCGCGCTGACCGAAGGCCACGGCTTCGCGGGCATCGCCCGCCCGGCCGGAGTACTGGTGGCGGGCGTCCTGGCGTGGCGGAAGGCCCCGTTCGCCCTGGTGGTGGTCGCCGCCGCGGCGACGGCGGCGTTGCTGAGGCTCGCCGGCGTGCCCTGAGGGTCCGCCGGCCAGTGCGGAAAGAGGCATCACGCGTGATCAGGCGGGCATCACGCGTGATTGAGGGGGCATCACGGGTGATGCCTCTCCAATCACGGGTGATGCCCCTGCGGACACGGGTGATGCCCCTCGTTGCCGCGCCGGGGGAGTGGGTCTGACCTGCCGGGGAGCTGCCGGGGGAGGGCGTCTAGGCTGGTGGGAAGGTCTTTCGGGAGGTCGGGTGTCGTCGGAACCACTCATCGGTGTGCTCGCCCTGCAGGGTGCCGTGCGCGAGCACGTCGCCATGCTGGCCGAAGCAGGCGCGCGGGCCAAGCCGGTGCGCCGGGCCGCTGAGCTGTCCGAAGTGGACGGTCTGGTGCTGCCCGGTGGCGAGTCGACCACCATGTCGCGGCTGCTGGAGAGCTTCGAGCTGCTGGAGCCGCTCAGGGCGCGGATCGCCGACGGGCTGCCCGCGTTCGGCTCCTGTGCCGGGATGATCCTGCTGGCGCGGCAGACCCTCGACGGGCGGCCCGACCAGCAGCAGCTCGGCGGGCTCGACGTCGTCGTCCGGCGCAACGCCTTCGGCAGGCAGGTCGACTCCTTCGAGGCGGACCTCGACTTCGCCGGGGTCGACGAAAAAGTGCACGCCGTGTTCATCCGGGCGCCCTGGGTCGAGAAGGCCGGTGACGACGTCGAGGTGCTGGCCACGGTCAGCGGCGTGCCCGGTGTCGAAGACGACACCGCTAGGATCGTCGCGGTCCGGCAAGGGGCGGTGCTGGCGACCGCGTTCCACCCGGAACTCACGCCCGACGTGCGGGTGCACCGGCTGTTCGTCGACCTCGTGCGAAAGGCTGCCTGAGACGCGGTGCCCGGCCGGGGTACGGAACAGATGGAGGAGAGATGAGCGGCCACTCCAAGTGGGCCACCACGAAGCACAAGAAGGCCAACCTCGACGCGAAGCGCGGCAAGCTCTTCGCGCGGTTGATCAAGAACATCGAGGTGGCGGCCCGCACGGGCACCGGTGGTGGCGACCCGGACGGCAACCCCACGCTCTACGACGCCATCCAGAAGGCCAAGAAGAACTCGGTCCCGCAGGACAACATCGAGCGGGCCCGCAAGCGCGGCGCCGGTGAAGAGGCCGGCGGCGCCGACTGGCAGGACATCACGTACGAGGGCTACGGCCCCAACGGCGTGGCGGTGCTGATCGAGTGCCTCACCGACAACAAGAACCGCGCCGCGATGGAGGTCCGCACCGCGCTCACGCGCAACAACGGCTCCCTCGCCGACCCGGGGTCGGTCGCCTACATGTTCAACCGCAAGGGCGTGGTGATCATGCCGAAGGGCGACGCCACCGAGGACGACGTCCTCATGGCGGTGCTCGACGCCGGCGCCGAAGAGGTCAACGACCTCGACGAGAGCTTCGAAATCGTCTGCGAGGGCGGCGACCTGGTGCCGGTGCGCAAGGCGCTCCAGGAGGCCGGGTTCGAGTACGAGTCGGCGGAGCTCACCTTCCTCCCGACGGTGAACGTCCCCCTCGACGTGGACGGCGCGAAGAAGGTCTTCAAGCTGATCGACGCCCTCGAAGACTGCGACGACGTCCAGAACGTCTACGCGAACTTCGATGTGTCGGACGAGGTGCTCGCCGAAGTCGGCTGAGTTTTCCCTTACGCCGCAACGCTTTCGTGCCCGGGCCGGAAACTTTCCGGCCCGGGCACTGGGCTGGAGGCGGGGCGTCAGGCAGAATGTGCGCCGTGACCTCGACGACCCCCGCCGCTGCCGCCGACATCACCGCCGAACTGTCCGCGGAAGAACTGCGCCTGATCGAATGGATCGAGGGGCAGGCGAAGGAACGCGGCAACGCCGTCATCAACGTCGCCGGTGACGACGAAGGCGCCGGCTACTGCTTCACGGCCTGCGCGTGGGCGCTGCACAACGTGCCGGAGGCGGTCGTGGTCGGGCTGCCCGGCCACATGGGCCAGATCCTGCTCGACGCCTACGTCGACCGCGCGGCCAACGGCGAGATCTTCGAGGTCGGCAGGCGCTACGACGACTTCTTCGAAGGCGTTCCCGTGGTGCTCGAGCGCGTCAACAAGGGGCACTACCCCGAGTACTTCGGCACCGCGTTCCTCATCTACCCGGACGGCGACTTCCCGGCGCTGCAGCTGGTCGTCGCGACGCCGGAGGGCAAGTTCCCCTGGCACCCCGACGCGCCCGAGGGCTTCGCGCAGTGGCAGCCCGTGCTGACCGGGAGCGGCGACCCCGAAAGCTGGACCCCCGGGGTCGACGGCCCCTAGCGCGGTTCCTGGAACTTCCGCAGGTCGGCGGCCGCTTCCGGATACCGCAGCGCCAGCTCCGCAGCGGGCGCGAACTCCACGCAGTCGTCCGTGTAGGGCGGTACGACGACCGTGCCCAGCAGGCTCCACGCGCCGCGCGTGACCGTGGCCTGCCACGTCCCGGCGGGCACGACGACCTGCGGCCGTTCGCCGGCGGCGACGTCGGTCCCCAGCACCGGCCGCTCGACCGAGCCGTCCGGATGCAGCAGCAGCATCGCCGCGGGCGCGCCCGCGTGGTGCACCCAGACCTCGACCCGGTCCAGCCGGTGCGGCGCCGAGCGCTCCGGCGCGACGAGCAGGTAGTAGATCGCCGAGCCCGACTCGGCCCGCCAGCTCTGCGCCCACCGCCCGCCCTCGACCGGCAGGGGCTCCAGCCCCAGGTGGGTGACGAAATCCGATGGCTCCGGCATGTCACCCATCCTGCCGCAGAAGCGCCCAGTAGCCTGCAAGCTCGAACTGGTGTTCGCGGCAGGAGGAATGCGGGTGCGGGTGCTCGGGGTCGACCCCGGTCTGACCAGGTGCGGCCTGGGGGTGGTCGACGGCGGCAAGGGCCGGACCGTCCGTTGCGTCGCCGTCGACGTCGTGCGGACGCCGCCGGACGCCGATCTGGCGCACCGCCTGCTCGGCATCTCCGACGAGGTCGAGCGGTGGATGGACAAGTACAAGCCGCAGGCCGTCGCCGTCGAACGGGTCTTCGCCCAGCACAACGTCCGGACGGCCATGGGGACCGCCCAGGCCGGTGGCGTGGTCGCGCTCGCCGCGGCGCGCCGGGGGCTGCCCGTCGTGTTCCACACGCCGAGCGAGGTCAAGGCCGCCGTCAGCGGGTCCGGCCGGGCCGACAAGGCGCAGGTCACGGCCATGGTGATGCGCCTGCTCAACCTCGAGGTCGCACCCCGTCCGGCCGACGCCGCGGACGCCCTCGCCCTCGCCATCTGCCACCTCTGGCGGGAGCCGATGCGAGCCCGGCTCGCCGAGGCCGAAGCCCGCGCGGCCGAAATGGCCCGCACGCACAAGGCCCGTCTCGCCGCGGCCGCGAAACAAGCGAAGAACCCAGGAGCAGCACGATGATCTCGTCGGTACGCGGAGAAGTCCTGTCGGTCGGTCTCGACCACGTCGTGGTCGAGGTCGGCGGGGTCGGCTTCGCCGTGCAGGCCACCCCGGCCACCCTCGCGACCCTGCGCCGCGGCGAGGAGGCCCGCCTGCACACCGCGCTGATCGTGCGCGAGGACTCGCTGACGCTCTTCGGCTTCGCCGACGCCGACGCGCGCGAGCTGTTCGGGCTGCTGCAGACGGTGTCCGGGATCGGGCCGCGGCTCGCGCTGGCCACCCTCGCCGTACTGGACCCGGACAAGCTGCGGGCCGCGCTGGTGGAAGGCAACATCACCGTGCTCACGTCGGTGCCCGGCATCGGCCGCAAGGGCGCCGAACGGCTCACCCTCGAACTGCGCGACAAGGTCACCGCGCTGGGCAGCACCGGCGACGCACCCGCTGTCACCGCCCCCGGCGCGCTGCGCGCCGAGGTCGTCGAGGCGCTGGCCGGGCTCGGCTTCCCGGCCAAGCAGGCCGAGCAGGCCGTCGACAAGGTCCTCGCCGACGGTGACGGCCACACGACCTCCAGCGTCCTGCGCGCCGCACTGACCACCCTCGGCCGGAAGCGGTAGGCCCGGCCGTGGAATATGAAGCGGTGGACGAGGAAGAGGCCCTTTCGGCGTGGGCCCAGACCGGCGAGGAGAACGTCGAAGGCACGCTGCGGCCCCGCAAGCTCGACGAGTTCGTCGGCCAGCCGCGCGTGCGCGAGCAGCTGGAGCTGGTGCTGGAGAGCGCGCGCCGCCGCGGCGTGCCCCCCGACCACGTCCTGCTGTCCGGCCCGCCCGGCCTGGGCAAGACGTCGATGGCGATGATCGTCGCCGCCGAACTCGGCGCGGCCATCCGGATCACCTCCGGCCCGGCTCTGGAACGCGCCGGCGACCTCGCCGCGATGCTGTCCAACCTCGCACCCGGCGACGTCCTGTTCATCGACGAGATCCACCGGATCGCCCGCCCCGCCGAGGAGATGCTCTACCTGGCGATGGAGGACTTCCGGGTCGACGTCGTCGTCGGCAAGGGCCCGGGCGCCACCAGCATCCCCCTGGAGATCGCCCCGTTCACGCTGGTCGGGGCGACCACCCGGTCCGGCTCGCTGACCGGCCCGCTGCGCGACCGGTTCGGCTTCACCGGCCAGATGGAGTTCTACACCGACGCCGAACTGGAGCTGGTCGTCCGCCGGGCCGCGACGATCCTCGACATCCCGATCGACCGCGACGGCTGCGCCGAGATCGCCCGCCGCTCGCGGGGCACGCCCCGGATCGCGAACCGGCTGCTGCGGCGCGTCCGCGACTACGCCGAGGTCCGCGCCGACGGCAAGGGAACCCGCGACGTCGTCCGTGCCGCGCTGGCCGTCTACGACGTCGACGAGCTGGGGCTCGACCGCCTCGACCGGGCCGTGCTCACCGCGCTGACCAGGTCGTTCGGGGGCGGGCCGGTGGGCATCTCGACGCTGGCGGTGGCCGTGGGGGAGGAGGCGACCACCGTGGAAGAGGTCTGCGAGCCCTACCTCGTGCGCGCCGGTATGCTCGCCCGCACCCCGCGTGGCCGCGTCGCGACCGCGTCCGCGTGGGAACACCTCGGCATGGTGCCGCCCGCGGACCTCCCGGGGCGCCCGGACCAGGGCGGGCCGTCGCTGTTCGAGCAGGACTGACCGGCCCGTACGGGCGGGTGGGTGCTGGCGTCCGCGCTGGTACCTGGCACACTTGACCGGAGCACATACCCAAAAACCGGACATTTCGGCTGGGCCCGGGTGTCCGTCGAACGGAGAATCATGCAACAGCTATTGCTGCCCCTGCTGCTCGTGCTCGTCCTCGCCGTGCCGCTGGTGATGAGCACCCGCAAGCAGAAGAAGCAGCAGGCCGCGCAGCAGGAACTGCAGAGCAGCCTGGCGCCCGGTGACCGCGTGATGACCACGTCCGGTCTGTACGGCACCGTCGCCGACGCTTCGGGCGACAACACGATCGACATCGAGATCGCCCCCGGTGTCGTTACCACCTGGCTGCGGCTCGCGGTCCGCGAGAAGGTCGAGCCGGTCGTCGAGACCGACGAGGACTCCGTCGACGAGGTCGAGGAGACCCCTGCCGAGGAGCCGAAGATCATCGAGTCGACCTCCGGCATCAAGGCCGACGACGAGCCGCAGACCACCGCGCAGGTGGCGCCCCCGCTGGAGCACGGCAAGAAGTAGACCCCCGCGGCACTCCTGGGCGGGCCGGGACTCCCGACGAAAGTCGGTACGGCCTCGCACGCCGGGCTCACGCAGCACCGAGTAGTGTCTCGGTGCTGCGTGCGTGTCCGCCGTCATACCCGTGCCCGGGAGTGAATCGCACACGGTCGGTGAAATGCACACAGCCCCTCCCGGTAACCCTCCGGGCGGGCACCGCAACTTTGGGGTCCACCCCGTCCGAGGAGACCGAAGCACCGTGGCAGCTTCAGCCGGGCATCTCCGCCCGGGACGCTATCTCGCCCTGTTCGCCTTGATCGTGATCGTCTTGTACGCGCTGGTGTTCCTCACCGGCAACCACAAGCCGACCCCGAAACTGGGCATCGACCTGCAGGGCGGCACCCGGGTCACGCTCACCGCCCGCACCCCCGACGGCGGCCAGCCGACCCGGGAGTCCCTGAACCAGGCGCGTCAGATCATCGAACGGCGCGTCAACGGGATCGGCGTCAGCGGCACCGAGGTGCTCCTCGACGGCAACAACGTCGTCATCACGGTCCCGGGCGAGCAGGGCGACCAGGCGAAGAACCTGGGCAAGACCGCGAAGCTGGGCTTCCGGAAGGTCGTCTCCGCCGCCACCCAGCCGGTGGTGCCGCCGCAGCCGAACACCCCGCCGCCGGCCACGGGCACCCCGACCTCGGGCGCCCCGACTTCGGGTGCGCCGACCGGCACCAAGACGCCGGCCAGTTCGACCCCGCCGCCGACGGCCGGTGGCGGTGGCGGCGCCGCGGCCGCGCCGCAGCAGAACACCACGCCCGCCGCGCCGAGCAGCAGCACCCCGCCGCCCTCCGCGTCGCCGACCCCGGCCCCGGCACCTTCGGACGGCTCGGTGGACGCGCAAACCGCGAAGGAGATCCAGGCCGCCAAGGCCCTCCGGCAGAACCCGCAGCTGATCGGCGCCGACGGCCAGCCGAACCAGGAACTCGTCGCGAAGGCGATGGCGTCGCTCACCTGCGCGCCGAACGCCAAGGACACCCTCGAGGGCAACGACGACCCGAAGCTGCCGCTGGTCGCCTGCGGTGACCACGACACGTACAAGTACCTGCTGGAGCCGGAGTTCCTGCCGGGCACCGAGATCGCGGACGCGAACTCGTCCTACAACACGCAGAACGGCCAGTGGGTGGTGAACCTCAGCTTCAAGAGCGAGGGCACCAAGGTCTGGGCGGACTTCACGACGAAGAACACCGGCCAGCAGGCCGCGTTCGTGCTCGACACGCAGGTCGTGTCCGCGCCGAACATCCAGGTGGCCATCGTCGACGGCAACACCCAGATCACCGGCAAGTTCACCCAGGCCGAGGCGAAGGACCTCGCGGACATCCTCAAGTACGGCTCGCTGCCGTTGTCGTTCGCGTCCTCGGACGCGACCACGGTGTCGGCGACCCTCGGCCTGGCTTCGCTGGAGGCCGGCCTGATCGCCGGCGGCATCGGCCTGCTGGTGGTCTTCATCTACTGCCTGTTCTACTACCGCCTGCTCGGCGTGCTCACCATCCTGTCGCTGGCCCTGTCCGGCTCGCTGGTGTTCGCGGTGCTGGTGCTGCTCGGCCGCTGGATCGGCTACACGCTGGACCTCGCGGGCATCGCCGGCCTGATCATCGCCATCGGGATCACGGCGGACTCGTTCGTCATCTACTTCGAACGGCTCAAAGACGAAATCCGGGAGGGCCGGACCTTCCGGTCCGCGGTGCCGCGCGGCTGGGTCCGCGCCCGGCGCACCATCCTGGCGTCGGACGCGGTGAGCTTCCTGGCCGCGGCCATCCTGTACGTCATCGCGGTCGGCGACGTCCAGGGGTTCGCGTTCACCCTCGGTATGTCCACGGTGCTCGACCTGGTCGTCGTGTACCTGGTGACGCACCCGCTGGTGGCCATGGTGTCCACGTCCAAGAACACGTTCCTGTCCAATCCGAGGCACCTGGGTCTCGGCGCCGTGCAGCAAGTGGGTTCGCAGCGTAAGAAGTCGACCTCGGTCGGCCGCGCGAACGTGAAGGAGGCCTGACGTGGGGGTCGAAGAACTGGGCACGGACGCCGAAGGCAACGCCAAGGCGACGGTGAAACCCGGCAAGAAGGAAAGCGTCTTCCACCGGCTGTACGTCGGCACGGGCGCGTTCGATGTCGTCGGCAAGCGCAAGCGCTGGTACGTCTTCTTCGGCGCGCTGGTGCTGGTGTGCTTCCTGTCGATGATCCTCCGCGGCTTCAACCTCGGCATCGAGTTCGAGGGTGGCACGCAGATCCAGATGCCGGCCAACGGCACCCACGGCGTGATCACCGAGGAACAGGCCAAGGAGTCGTTCCAGAAGGCTCTCGGCCACCCGGCCACGGAGGCGCAGAAGGTCGGCAGCGGCAACGCGGCGACGATCCAGATCCGCACCGGCACGCTGAACGCGGCCGAGGTCGCGAAGGTCAAGGAGACCCTGTTCCAGGACCTGGGGCCGATCGGCAGCAACGGCCAGTCGAGCGTGCAGGCGATCAGTGACAGCGCGGTGAGCGCGTCCTGGGGCGGCGAGATCTCGCAGAAGGCGCTGATCGCGCTCGCGGTGTTCCTCGTCGCGGTGGTCATCTTCCTGGCGGTCTACTTCGACCTGCGGATGGCCGCGGCCGCGCTGGTCTCGCTGCTGCACGACATCCTGGTGACGGCGGGTGTGTACTCGCTGATCGGCTTCGAGGTCACCCCGGCGACCGTGATCGGTTTGCTGACGATCCTCGGGTTCTCGCTGTACGACACGGTGGTGGTGTTCGACAAGGTCCGCGAGAACACGCGCGGCCTGCTCGGGCTGACCCGCCGCACGTACGGCGAAGCGGCGAACCTCGCGCTGAACCAGACCCTGATGCGGTCGTTCAACACGGCGTTCATCGCGCTGCTGCCGATCCTCGGCCTGCTGATCGTCGGGTACGTGCTGCTCGGCTCGGGCACGCTGCAGGACCTGGCGCTGGTGCAGCTCACCGGTACCCTCGTCGGCGTCCTGTCGTCGGTGGCTCTGGCGACGCCGCTGCTGGTCGACTTCAAGATGCGCGACCCGAAGTACGCGCAGCAGGCCGAGCGGGTCCGCCAGCGCCGGGTCAGCCAGGAGCGCAAGGCGGCGGGCGAGGACTTCGACGCCTCGGACGACGACGCGTTGGCGAAGGAACTGCGCAAGGAGAAGGCGTACGCGGCCGCGGCCAGCGTCCCCGCCCGGATCCAGAAGCAGCGCCCGGCCGGGAAGCGGAAGCGCTGACGTGGAGCTCGACGACGCCCTCGGCCTGATCGCCGAGGTGCCGGACTTCCCCGAGCCCGGCGTGCTGTTCCGCGACCTGAGCCCGCTCTTCGCGGACGCGGGTGCGTTCAAGGCGGTGACCGACGCGCTGGCGGGCACCCTCGACGCTGGAGTCGAGGCGCTCGCCGGCGTGGAGGCCCGCGGGTTCCTCCTCGCCGCGGCCGTGGGGTACGCCCGCGGCCTCGGCGTGGTCCTGATCCGCAAGCCGGGCAAGCTGCCGCAGGTGGCGGGCCGCGTCGACTACGCCCTGGAGTACGGCACGGCGACGGTCGAGCTCCCGGCCGGCGTGGTCAAGCCGGGCCGGCGCATCGCCGTCCTCGACGACGTCCTGGCCACGGGCGGCACGGTCGCGGCCACGGGCAAGCTCCTGGAAGACGCGGGCGCGGTGGTCGACAGCGTGTCGGTCGTCCTCGAACTGGCCGCCCTCGGTGGCCGCCAGGTCCTGGGCGACCGCAAGGTCCACGCCCTCCGGACCTGCTGAACCCGTAACCCGCGTGATTCCCGCCGGAACTCGCGTGATTGAAGCCGGAACTCGCGAGTTCCGGCTTCAATCACGTCAGTGACGGCCCGAATCACGCGAGTTACGGGTTCCGTCGGGTGAAGCCGCTGGTGACGGGGCCCACATCCCCCTGAACGGGCGCACCCGACAGGGCTACGAGGCGCAACGGCTACCCTGGTGGTCCGAAGGCCGCACGAGCAGCAGGAGGTGCGGGTGAGCCAGGAGCTCGACGCCGCGGTGCCCGCGAAGCAGGGCGCCCAGCAGAACGGGCAGGCGGCGGCACAGCCCGCGCCGCCGAAGCCGAACGGCGCGGCGCCGAACCCGTCCGCGACCCGGCGGGTCCGGGCGCGCCTCGCCCGGCGGATCACCGCGCAGCGCGCCGCCCCGGTCAAGCAGGTCCTCGAACCCCTGGCCGTCATCCACCGCGAGCTGCACCCCAACGGCGACCTCGGGCTGCTGCAGCGCGCCTACGACGTCGCCGAGGAACTCCACCGCAACCAGCGGCGCAAGTCCGGCGACCCGTACATCACGCACCCCTTGGCCGTCGCCACCATCCTCGCCGAGCTGGGCATGGACACGACGACCCTGGTCGCGGCCCTGCTGCACGACACGGTCGAAGACACCGGGTACGCCGTCGAGAGCTTGAAGGCCGACTTCGGCGAGAAGGTCGCCGAGCTCGTCGACGGCGTCACGAAGCTGGACAAGGTGCAGCTCGGCTCGTCCGCCGAAGCCGAGACCATCCGCAAGATGGTCATCGCGATGGCCAAGGACCCCCGGGTGCTGGTCATCAAGCTCGCCGACCGGCTGCACAACATGCGGACCATGCGCTTCCTGCCCCCGGAGAAGCAGGCCCGCAAGGCCCGCGAGACCCTCGAAGTCCTCGCGCCGCTGGCCCACCGGCTCGGCATGGCCACGGTCAAGTGGGAGCTGGAGGACCTCGCGTTCGCGATCCTGCAGCCCAAGAAGTACGACGAAATAGTGCGCCTGGTCGCCGACCGCGCCCCCTCGCGCGACATCTACCTGCGCTCGGTCATCACCGACCTGACCAGCAACCTCGTCTCGTCGCGGATCACCGCGAAGGTCGAGGGCCGGCCGAAGCACTACTACTCGATCCACCAGAAGATGATCGTCCGCGGCCGCGACCTGGACGACATCCACGACCTGGTCGGCGTGCGGATCCTGGTCGAAGACGTCCGCGACTGCTACGCCGCCATGGGTGTGGTGCACGCGCTGTGGCAGCCGGTGCCCGGCCGGTTCAAGGACTACATCGCCCAGCCGCGCTTCGGCGTCTACCAGTCGCTGCACACCACCGTGATCGGCCCGGACGGCAAGCCCCTCGAGGTGCAGATCCGCACCTACGAGATGCACCGCACCGCCGAGTACGGCATCGCCGCGCACTGGCGCTACAAGGAAACCAAGGGCACGCACAACGGCAACGCCATGGACGTCGACGAGATGGCGTGGATGCGCCAGCTCCTCGACTGGCAGCGCGAAGCCGCGGACCCGGGCGACTTCCTCGAATCGCTGCGCTACGAGCTGGCTTCGCGCGAGATCTTCGTGTTCACCCCGAAGGGTGACGTGATCACGCTCCCGGTCGAGTCGACGCCGGTCGACTTCGCCTACGCCGTGCACACCGAGGTCGGCCACCGCTGCATCGGCGCCCGCGTCAACGGCCGCCTGGTCGCCCTCGAACGCAAGCTGGAAAACGGCGAAGTCGTCGAGATCTTCACGTCGAAGGCGGAGAACGCCGGGCCGTCGCGCGACTGGCTGCAGTTCGCCGGCTCGCCCAAGGCGCGCGCCAAGATCCGGCAGTGGTTCGCCAAGGAACGCCGCGACGAGGCGATCGAAGGCGGCAAGGAAGCCATCACCAAGGAGATCCGCAAGGTCGGCCTGCCGATCCAGCGGCTCGTCTCCGCGGAGTCCATGGGCGCGGTGGCCACCGAGCTGCGCCACGCCGACATCTCGTCGCTGTACGCGGCCGTCGGCGAGGGCCACACGAGCGCGAAGCACGTCGTGCAGCGGCTGGTGGCGCTGATCGGCGGGGTCGACGCCGCCGAGGAAGAGCTCGCCGAGCGCGCGACGCCGTCCACGGTGACCCGGCGCCGCGGCTCCAACGACGTGGGCGTCGTGGTCAAGGGCGCCAGCGACGTCTGGGCGAAGCTGGCCCGCTGCTGCACCCCGGTGCCGGGCGACGAGATCCTCGGCTTCGTGACCCGCGGCGGCGGCGTCTCGGTGCACCGCACCGACTGCACCAACGCCGGTGACCTGCAGTCCCAGCCCGAGCGGCTGGTCGAGGTCGAGTGGGCGCCCTCGGCGTCCTCGGTGTTCCTGGTGGCCATCCAGGTCGAGGCGCTCGACCGGCACCGCCTGCTGTCGGACGTGACGAAGGTGCTGGCCGACGAGAAGGTCAACATCCTGTCGGCCTCGGTGACGACGTCCCGCGACCGGGTCGCGGTCAGCCGCTTCTCGTTCGAGATGGGCGACCCCAAGCACCTCGGCCACGTCCTCAAGGTGGTTCGCGGCGTGGAAGGCGTCTACGACGTCTACCGCGTGACGTCGGCTTCCTAGGGAGTCCGGGAGACGCCCGCCGGCCGCGGCGATCCGCTCGCGCGATTCCAGGAGCCGTGCACGCAACGGCAGGACCGGGGCGGGCGCCGTTCACCGTGGTGAACTCGAGGGCGTCGCGAGCCGTGACGCCGCCGCGCTCGGCGGCCAGTGCCGTGCGCATGGTGCCGAACAGGTCGTCACCGGCGGACAGGCAGTTGCCGACCGACAGCGTCGGGCGGATGCCGGCGGCGAGCGCCCGGCCGGTCGTGACCGACACCGAACACCCCGCCTCGGCCGGCATCACGAGCCCAGCGCCGTGTCCTCGCCCGGCAGCGGGGTCCGCACCCACTGGATCTCCGTCGCGATGTCCGGCCCGTCGGGGCGGCCGAGGAGCTCGACTGGGAGAAGAGCCGTGTCGCGCACGTGCTGACCCGGATGGAGAACCGCGCCCCGGTGGCGCGGACCGGGGACGGCGCCGACATCCGCCGCCTCGTCCTCGACCGGCTCACCCCGACCAGGCCGCGGCCATCCGGACCTGGAGCGAGCAGCCGATCGATCAGAGCTGGAACAGCGCCGCGACCAGGGCGATCAATGGCGGCACCGCCTGCGCGAGAGCGCCACCCCTGCCCGCCCCGCGCGGCCGGCTGAGGGCGAGCACGTCCGAGACACCGAGGGCGATCCCGGCCAGCAGCATGAACCCGCAGCAGTAGAGCACCAGCGTGCGCCCGGCCTCGACGTGCCCGGTGTGCAGGAGGACCAGCCCGAGCACCGGTCCGGCGGCGAGGAACAGGTTGTAGAAGCCGACGTTGAACGACCACAGCCGGGTGGCCGGCAGGTTCGCCGCCGGGATCCGGAAGATGCCCTCGTGCACGCCCGGCCGCTCGAACAGCACCACTTCCCAGGTGAACGCCAGGAGGTGCACCAGCACCGCGAGCCCGGCGAAGACCTGCGCGACGGCGTTCACGGCACGAGCTCGATGCCGTGGCGCCCGGCGATCTCCGGGATCGTCTCCGGCGCCGCCCCGGCGACCTCGCGGAAGAACCGGCCCATGCCGCCGGTCAGGGTCACCGCCAGGAACTGCGCCGACGGCGTGTGCACCGTGAAGGTGTTGAGCGCCCCGGCCGGGATGCTGATCGACGCGCCGGGGCCGAGGTCGTGGAGTTCGCCGTTCACGAAGACGGTGATGCGCCCGTGCAGCACGTAGAAGGTCTTCGCCCACGGCTCGGAGTGCGGCGGGACCGACGGCCCGCGGGGCGCGTCGACCTCGAACACCTCGTAGGCGTCTCCGGTGTGCTCCGCGCCGACCTTGACGGTGATCCGCGCGTCGCCCGTGTCGAGTTCCGGGCCCGCGCCCGGGGAGCTGAAGTGCGTCATGGCACCGACCGTAGGAACCCCGGCGGCCGGGGAACCATCCCGGAAACGTGGGATACCGGCCGGTCGCGGGGTGCGCGCATACTGCGTCCATGTGGGAAGGCCGGGCGCAGGGAGTGCGGCGGGACGTCGCCGCACTCGCGACGGCGGGCCTCGGCGTCGCCGAGCTGCACGCCGCCGCCATCGAGCTGGTCGACCGCGTGGTGCCGGCGGAGCTGACGTGCTGGGCTTCGCTGGACCCGGACACCGCGGTGATCAGCTCGATGACCAGCGGCCGGGCCCGCATCCCCGGCGAGTACGAGCCGCTGCTGGCCACCTTCGAGTACGACGGCGCCCAGCCCCACACCTTCGCCGAGCTGGCGCGCCGGCCGGTGCCGGCGGCGCGCCTGTCCGACCTGCCCCGCCGGGCCGTCGAGCGCCGCGGCCGGCTCACCGAGGTCTGGCGGCCGCTGGGACTCGGCCACGAACTGCGCGTGGTGTTCCGGGTCGACGGCACGGCGTGGGGCGCGGCCGGCCTGGTCCGCCGCGGCGAGTTCGGCGACCGCGAGGTCGAGTTCCTCACCGCGGTCGCCCCGGCGCTGGCGGCGGCGACGCGGGTGGCCGCGCGCTCGCGCGGCGCGGGGGAGCGGGCGGACCCGGCGATCGTGGTCTTCGGGCCGGACGGCAGGCAGCGGGCAGCCACCGCGGCGGCCGCGGCGTGGCGGGCCGAGCTCGACGAGATCGCCCCGGGCCGCTT
>Ga0070663_100000112_pt1 | contig 37777 bp, 32 predicted proteins | sample KBSC63metaG_FD_65646 | JGI IMG/M metagenome (GOLD analysis project Ga0070663, IMG submission 65646) | Corn rhizosphere microbial communities from Kellogg Biological Station, Michigan, USA - KBS C6-3 metaG | ecosystem: Host-associated > Plants > Roots > Rhizosphere > Soil ...
GACTACCGGAGGCATGCATCTCCGACGTCACCGACTTGCCGATCCTTGCGCGGCAGGGAGCCGCGGAGACCATGGCCACGGCACCGCACCTTGCCCCTGGCGAACTCGTGAGGCTGTTCGACGACGGTGATCCAGATGTTCGCAAAGCCGCCGCCGCAGCGATCAGAGTCCTCCACGAGCCCGACTCCGCTTCGATCGGGGAACGCGTTGTGGCGGCGTACGCGGCCAGCCGAGCCTTCCCGGACAACTTCGGTGACCTCTTCCACGCGCTTGAGCAAAGTTTGAGACTGCTGCCGACGACCACGATCATCGCGTGCGAACGCGCCGTTGAGCACGCTGGCGTCGAACTCGGTGATCTGAGTAGGGCCGCCGCTGCCATCAGCCGCGACATCGTCACCGTCGTGCTTCGGCTCTACCGGCAAGGCGACGCGGCAATGCGCGCCAGATGTCTCGACGTCGTGGACAAGCTGGCCGATGTCGGGGCGTACGGGCTGCCGGAGGCGCTCCAGCACGAACGTTGACGGGCGGGGTGCGCGGCCTGGTGAAGCACCTCTGAAGATCCACCTGTCCTGGGGACGCTGCTGGGGCACTTTTCGTGACCCCATTTCGCTGCCTTCGGCGCCGTGCCCCAGTTTTGCCCCAGCTACTAGCCGGTAGCTGAACTTCTTCTTGACGAAACTCAAGATCCGGGCCAACGAAAAAACCGCCCTACCTGGATCTTAGGATCCGGTGGGCGGTGTTTCGTCACTGTGGAGCTAAGGGGACTCGAACCCCTGACCCCCTCACTGCCAGTGAGGTGCGCTACCAGCTGCGCCATAGCCCCGAGGCGAAGGTGAACTCCGCATCTCGTATGCCCATACAGTACACCCCGCCAAGACCCACTTCGCGCGGGGGTCCCCACCGCACCGCCGACCGGCCCGCAATCGTCTGACCAGCAGGTTCAAGCCTTATTTTTAGTCCTGTATTGACGCCCCACTGTGGCCGCCGTTACATTTTGCGCGGTTGTGACGCCGAGGTCCCCGCCCGTTACGCCGCGTCTTCACCCACCGGGCACACCTCTCGATGACGCCGCGTGTGCGGCGGAGGAGGCTTCGATGACGAGACGGCGGGTGATGACGCTGCTCGCGGCAGCGTCGGTCCTGGTCGGAAGCATGCCAACGACAACAGCGGAAGCCGCCGCCCCGGACGGGTGGTACACCGTTGCCGCTGCGAACAGCGGGAAGTGCGTCGATGCCCGGGCCGCCGGGAGCGCTGACGGCACCGCCGTCCAGCAGTACACCTGCAACCGGACGAGCTCCCAGCAGTGGCAGTTCCAGCCCACCGGCGACGGCTCCTTCCGGATCAACGCCCGCACCAACCCGGCCGCCGCCTGGGATGTCGCGAACGTCTCGACCGCCGATGGCGGGCTCGTCCAGCTCTGGACCTACGGAGGCGGCGCCAACCAGCAGTGGCAGGCCGTCGACGAGGGCAGCGGCCGGTACCACTTCGTCAGCCGCAACAGCGGGAAGTGCCTCGACGTCCCCGGCGCCTCCACCGCCGACTCGGTCCAGCTGCAGCAGTACACCTGCAACGGCACCGCCGCCCAGTCCTTCATGCTGACTCCCGTGGACACGAGCCAGCCAGGTCAGCCGGACTTCGGCCCGAACGTGGTGATCTTCGACCCGTCGATGCCCGGCTCGACCATCCAGAGCCGGCTCAACAGCATCTTCGGCCAGCAGGAACGCAACCAGTTCGGCAGCCAGCGCTACGCCGTCATGTTCAAGCCCGGCACCTACGCCAACGACGTCAACGTCGGCTTCTACACGCAGGTGCTGGGCCTCGGCCTGAGCCCCGACGCCGTCACCATCAACGGCGCCGTGCACGTCGAGGCCGACTGGTTCCCGCCGCAGAACGCCACCCAGAACTTCTGGCGCGGCGCGGAGAACCTGTCCGTGACCCCGAACGGGGGCGCCGACCGCTGGGCCGTCAGCCAGGCCGCGCCCTACCGCCGCATGCACGTCCGCGGCGACCTGCAGCTCGACGACGGCGGCTGGGCCAGCGGCGGCTGGATCTCCGACACGAAGATCGACGGCCAGGTCCGCTCCGGCTCGCAGCAGCAGTGGATCTCGCGCAACTCGCAGTTCGGCAGCTGGAACGGCTCGAACTGGAACATGGTCTTCGCCGGCGTCCAGGGCGCGCCCGCCGGCACCTTCCCGACGCCGCCGTACACCACGGTCGGCCAGACGCCGGTCGTGCGCGAAAAGCCGTTCCTCTACATCGACGGCGCCGGCAAGTACCAGGTGTTCGTGCCGAGCGTGAAGACCAACGCGTCCGGCACGACCTGGGCGAACGGCACCGCTCCCGGCAGCTCACTGCCCATCGACCAGTTCTACATCGCCAAGCCCGGCGCCACCGCCGCGGACCTGAACGCCGCGCTCGCCGCCGGCAAGAACCTGCTGGTCACACCCGGTGTCTACCACCTGAACCAGACGCTGCGCGTCACCCGCCCGGACACCGTCGTGCTCGGCCTCGGCATCGCCACGCTGATCCCGGACAACGGCATCACCGCGATGACCGTCGACGACGTCGACGGCGTCAAGGTCGCCGGCCTGCTGATCGACGCCGGTACGACGAACTCGGCCACGCTCATGCAGGTCGGCCCGGCCGGCTCGGCGGCGAACCACGCCGCGAACCCGACGTCGCTGCACGACGTGTTCTTCCGCATCGGCGGCGCCGCCGTCGGCAAGGCGACGAACAGCCTGGTCGTCAACAGCAGCAACGTGATCGGCGACCACATGTGGATCTGGCGGGCCGACCACGCCGAGCGCAACGAGTACGTCGGCTGGAGCACGAACACCGCCGACACCGGGCTCGTCGTCAACGGCAACGACGTCACGATGTACGGCCTCTTCGTCGAGCACTACCAGAAGACGCAGGTGGTCTGGAACGGCAACGGCGGCCGGACCTACTTCTTCCAGAACGAGATGCCCTACGACGTGCCGAACCAGGCGAGCTGGATGAACGGCTCGACGCAGGGCTTCTCCGCCTACAAGGTGAGCCCGAACGTCACCAGTCACGAAGCGTGGGGTCTGGGCAGCTACTGCTACTTCAGCGCCAACCCGTCCGTGGCGAGCGCGCACGCGTACGAGGCGCCGAACACGCCGGGTGTCCGGTTCCACGACATGGTGACCGTGTCGCTCAACTACCAGGGCACGATCACGCACGTGATCAACAACACCGGCCCGGCGACGCCGCCGGGCACGAAAGCCGTCAACCTGGTGAGTTACCCCTGAGCAACCGGCGTGCGCCGTGGTGGCGGCCGCGGCGCACGCCGGTCCTTTGTGGATACGCCCGAACGGGGTGTTCCGGGAGCCGGACGGGGGTAACCGTCGCACTATTGAGGTCCCCAACCGATCCGGGAGCGGCAGATGACCTCTTTCGCAGCGTTCACCGTCGTCGAACCCCGCAAAGCCTGGCCGCTGGTGGCCGTCCGCGGTGTGTTCGCCGTGCTCTTCGGGCTCTTCGCCCTGATCTGGCCCGGCGCCACCGTCCTCGTCCTGGCGATCCTGTACGGCGTGTACGCGATCGTCGACGGCATCGGCGGCCTGATGCAGGCGTTCCGCCCGGGTGACACCGCCCACCGGGTGGCGTACGGGGTCCTCGGCGCGCTCGGCATCGTCGCCGGGATCCTCGTCCTGGTCTGGCCCGGCATCACCGTCCTGCTGCTGGCCCTGCTGGTCGGCTTCTGGGCGATCGTCACCGGCATCGCCGAGATCGCCGCGGCCGTCCGCCTGCGCAAGCAGATCCAGGGGGAGGCGTTCCTCATCCTGGCCGGCGCGATCTCCGTGCTCGCCGGCATCTTCATCGTGATCAACCCGATCGCGGGCGCGTACGGTATCGCGCTGCTCGTCGGGATCTACGCCCTCCTGTACGGCATCGTGCTGCTGGTCTTGGCATTTCGCCTCCGGAAGCTCGCCGCCTGAGTACCGTGCGGGGGTGTCGACCCGCGAACTGGTGGTGCTGGGCACCGCTTCCCAGGTGCCCACGCGCCACCGCAACCAGAACGGCTACCTCCTGCGCTGGGACGGCGAGGGCATCCTCTTCGACCCCGGCGAAGGCACCCAGCGGCAGATGCTGCGGGCCGGCGTCGCCGCCACGGACATCACGCGGATCTGCGTCACGCACTTCCACGGCGACCACAGCCTCGGCCTGCCCGGCGTGATCCAGCGCCTGTCCCTGGACAAGGTCAGCCACCCGGTCCACGCCCACTTCCCGGCGTCCGGCGCGCACTACTTCGAGCGGATGCGGCACGCGACGGCCTTCTACGAACAGGCCGACCTGCGGGAACACCCGATCGCCGGCGACGGCCCGATCGCCACCGGGAAGCTCACCCTCGAGGCGAAGCGCCTGAGCCACCCCGTCGAGGCGTTCGGCTACCGCCTGACCGAGCCCGACGGCCGCACGATGCTCCCGGAAAAACTGCGCGAACACGGCATCTCGGGGCCGGACGTCGGCAAGCTCCAGCGCGAGGGCCGCCTGGGAGGTACGAAACTCGAAGACGTCAGTGAGCCGCGGCCCGGCCAGCGGTTCGCGTTCGTGATGGACACCCGGCTGTGCGACGCGGTGTACGCCCTCAGCGAAAACGCCGACACCCTCGTCATCGAGGCGACGTTCCTCGCCGAGGACACCTCCCTGGCGAAGGACTTCGGCCACCTGACCGCGCAGCAGGCCGCCCGGGTGGCCGCCGAGTCCGGCGTCCGGCAGGTCGTCCTGACCCACTTCTCCCAGCGCTACCCCGATCCGGAGCGCTTCGCCGCGGAGGCGCGGGCCGAGTTCGACGGCGAGATCGTCGTGGCGCAGGACCTGGAGCGGGTCCAGGTGCCGAAGCGGCGTTCTTTCCCCACGGCGTAAGAAGCGCCGTAGGCTGCATGTCGTGAGCCAGCCGATCCTGATGACCGTCGACGACGATCCCGCCGTGTCCCGCTCGGTCGCCCGTGACCTGCGCCGGCGCTACGGGAAGGACTACCGCGTCATCCGCGCCGACTCCGGCCCGGACGCCCTCGACGCGCTGCGCGAGATCAAGCTGCGCGGCGACGCCGTCGCGGCGATCCTCGCCGACTACCGGATGCCGCAGATGGACGGGATCGCCTTCCTCGAGAAGGCGATGGACCTGTTCCCGCACGCCCGCCGCGCCCTGCTGACCGCCTACGCCGACACCGACGCCGCGATCCAGGCGATCAACGTCGTCGACGTCGACCACTACCTGCTCAAGCCGTGGGATCCGCCGGAGGAGAAGCTCTACCCGGTGATCGACGCCCTGGTCGAGACCTGGAAAGCGGTCGGCGACAAGCCGGTCGAGGAGGTCAAGCTCATCGGCCACCGCTACAACTCGCCGTCGTTCCACCTGCGGGACTTCCTCGCGCGCAACGCCGTCCCGTACCGCTGGTACTCCGTCGAGGACGACGAGGGCTGCCGGATCCTGCAGGCCGCGGAGGCGACCGACAAGGACATCCCGGTGGTCGTCACCCCGGACGGCACCGTCCTCAAGAACCCGACCGGCAGCGAGATCGCCGACGCGGTCGGGTTGTCGACCAGACCGGCGCAGGAGTTCTACGACCTTGTCGTCATCGGCGGCGGCCCGGCCGGCCTCGGCGCCGCGGTGTACGGCGCATCCGAAGGCCTGCGCACGGTGCTCGTCGAGAAGAAGGCCACCGGCGGCCAGGCCGGCACGAGTTCGCGCATCGAGAACTACCTCGGCTTCCCGGACGGCGTCTCCGGCGCGCAGCTGACCGACCGCGCGCGGCGCCAGGCCCAGAAGTTCGGCGCCGAGGTGCTGACCGCGCGGGACGTCGTCGGCCTCGAAGCACGCGGCTCGTCCCGGGTGATCACCTTCGGCGACGGCAGCGAGATCGCCGCCCACTCGGTGATCCTCGCCAGCGGCGTCAACTACCGCGCGCTGGACGCCGAGGGCATCGAGGAGCTGACCGGCCGCGGCGTCTACTACGGCTCGGCCGCGACCGAGGCGCCCGAGTGCAAGGGCGAGCACGTCTACATCGTCGGCGGCGCGAACTCCGCCGGGCAGGCCGCGGTGTTCTTCGCCAAGCACGCCAGCGACGTCACGATCCTGGTGCGCGGCGAGTCCCTCGAGGCGTCGATGTCGCACTACCTGATCGAGCAGATCGCCGGCATCGGGAACATCCACGTCCGCACGCACACCACGGTCAAGCAGGTGCACGGCGACGGCCACCTCGAGCGGATCACGCTGTGCGAGAACGGCGTCACCGAGACGGTCGAAACCGGGCATCTGTTCATCTTCATCGGCGCCGCCCCGCGCACCGACTGGCTCGGCGAGGCCATCCACCGCGACGAGTACGGCTTCGTGTGCACCGGGCCGGACCTCCTGAGCGCCGGGCAGCGGCCGGCCGGCTGGCCGCTCGACCGTGATCCGCACTACCTCGAGTCGTCGATCCCGGGCGTGTTCGTGGCCGGTGACGTGCGGTCCCAGTCGGTCAAGCGGGTGGCGTCCGCGGTCGGCGAGGGCGCGATGGCCGTGACGCTGGTACACCGGTACCTGGAGGAACAATGAGCGCACTGCCGCGGGAAGAGCTTCGCGGCCTCTTCCTGTTCGAACACCTTTCCGAAGACCAGCTCGACTGGATCGCCGACAACGCCGTGCTCGAGGAGTACGCGGCCGACTCCACCGTCATCAGCGAGGGCGGCGAGGCGACCTGCTTCTACGTCCTGCTGCACGGCGCGATCCGGATGACGCGGCTGGTCAGCGGCACGGAGGTGGAGACCAACCGGTCCGACCAGCGCGGAGCCTACTTCGGCGCAACGCAGTTCTTCGTGCACCAGGAGAGCGAGCACATCTACAACGCCACGGTGCGCGCGCTGTCCGACGTCACGTTCCTGACGCTGCCGTCGCAGGAGTTCTCCTTCGAGTTCCGCCGGTGGTTCCCGATGGCGACGCACCTGCTGGAAGGCATGTACCTCGGCTGGCGCAACAGCGACACGGTGATCGGTTCGCGACGCCGTCTGCTGGCGCTCGGCGAGCTCTCGGCCGGCCTCACGCACGAGCTGAACAACCCCGCCGCGGCCGCCGTCCGGGCGACGTCCGCCCTGCGCGAGCGCGTCGCCGGGATGCGGCACAAGCTCGCCTTCCTGGCCAAGAAGGACATCGACCCGGAGCTGCTCCACCAGCTCATCGACGTCCAGGAACGCCTGGTCAAGCAGGTCGCGCAGGCCGAGAAGCTGACAGCGATGCAGCAGGCCGACCGCGAGGACGAGATCGGCGACTGGTTCGACGGCCGCGGCATCGACGGCGGCTGGGACCTCGCCGACATCTACGTGCGCGCCGGGCTGACCACGACCGACCTGGACAACGTCCTCGAGCAGGTCGGAGACACCTTCATCGACGGCGCCGTCCGCTGGCTCGCCTACGCGCTCGAAACCGAGATGCTGATGGGCGAGATCGAGGACTCGACCACGCGCATCTCGGCGCTGGTCGGCAAGGCCAAGCAGTACTCGCAGATGGACCGGGCGCCGCACCAGTGGGTCGACGTCCACGACGGCCTCGACTCCACGCTCGTGATGCTGTCGGGCAAGATCGGCGGCGGCGTCCGCGTCGTCAAGGAGTACGACCGCAGCCTGCCGAAGATCCCGGCGTACCCGGCCGAGCTGAACCAGGTCTGGACGAACATCATCGACAACGCCCTCGGCGCGATGAAGGGCGAAGGCACGCTGACGCTGCGTACCTGGGGCGAGAACGACCAGATCCGCGTCGAGATCGGCGACACCGGCCCGGGCATCCCCGCGGACATCAAGCCGCGGATCTTCGAGCCGTTCTTCACGACCAAGCCGGTCGGCGAAGGCACCGGGCTGGGTCTGGACATCTCCTGGAAGATCGTCGTCGAACGGCACCAGGGCGACCTGCGCGTCGAATCCGAGCCCGGGAACACCCGGTTCGAGGTCTGCTTGCCGACGGTCGAGCAGGCCTCGCTCTGATGGCTTCCGTCCCGACGGTCACGACCGAACTCGGGGCGCTGGTCGGGCTGGCGGGCGACGGCGTGCGCGTCTGGCGCGGGATCCCGTACGCCCGCCCGCCGGTCGGCGAGCTGCGGTGGAAAGCACCGCAGCCGCCGTCGCTGTCCGGCGGCGTGCACGTGGCGACCGAGTACGGGCCGCACGCGATGCAGTCGCCGGACCCGATGAACCCGTCCGCCGTGTGCGACGAGGACTGCCTGTACCTCAACGTCTGCACACCCGAGGAGCCCGCGCCGGACGGCGGCCGGCCGGTGCTGTTCTGGCTGCACGGCGGCGGCTACCGCGTCGGGCACGGCGAGCAGCTGGGCGACGGCGAGGAGTTCGCGCGCGCCGGGGTCGTCGTCGTCACGATCAACTACCGGCTCGGTTCGCTCGGCTTCCTGCACTTGGGCGGGATCTTCGGCGAGTCCGAAGTGGACGCCGGTGTCTGCGGGTTTCTCGACCAGGTCGAGGCCTTGAAGTGGGTGCGACGCAACATTTCCGCGTTCGGCGGCGACCCGGAACGGATCACCGTCTACGGCGTGTCGGCGGGCGCCAAGAGCGTCGGGAACCTGATGGGCAGCCCGCTGGGCCAGGGGTTGTTCGCGCAGGCGATCAGCAGCAGCGGCGGCGCGGACCACGTGGCGACGCCGGAGGCCGGGACCGCACTGGCCCGGCGGCTCATGGACGAAGTCGGCTGCCACGACATGGCCGCGCTTAGGGCGTTGCCCGCCAAGGAGTTCGTCGAGGCGCAGGAACGCATCCTGACCGGGTTCCAGGCGCTGTGGCTCTGGCGGCCGACGCTGCACCCGCGCGTGCTGCCGGAGGTGCCGATCGAACCGATCCGGCGGGGGAGCGCGGCCGGGATCCCGTTGCTGGTCGGCTGCAACAGCAACGAGGGCAGCACGTACGCGCTGATGCTCGGCGACGACGTCGCGACAGCCCCGGCGTCCGGTGTGCTCGCCGGCATCCTCGGCGACGAAGGCGCTTCGCAGCTTCTCGAGACTTACCTTCGCCGCGTCCCTGATCTGAAAGCCGCTCGAATCGCCGCTATGGGCGACGAGCGGTACGGCATCCCGACGCAGCGGCTCGCCGACGCCCAGTCCGCGCACGCCCCGGTCTACCGCTACCGGATCGACATCGCCGCGCCCGGCGTGCCCGAGCAGCTCGACGGCGGCCACGGGACCGAAACCACGATGGCGTGGAAGGTTCCGCTTCCACTGGCCGCGCAGGGGACCGCCGTGAACCCGGCGCGCGAGCGGGCGGCTCTGCTCATCCACCGCGCCTGGGTGCGCTTCGTCCGCGACGGCGTCGCGGACGCGGACGGTCCCGAATGGCCGCCCTACGGCCCGGAGCTGCGTCCGGTGCTGGTTTTCCGGGAAGACACGGATCTGGTGCTCGATCCACGCTCCGACGAGCGGAAAGCCTGGGGCGACACGGAATGGGCGTCCGGGACCTGGTTCCCGGTGACCTGAGACCGTTCCTTCACCCGCTGTTCACTTCGAACCGGCTCGCTCCCGCGTCCAATGAGCGAAGGCCCGTCGAGGGGAGTGGCTCGTGAAACGCCGGGTGTCGATCGGACTGGCCGTGGTGCTGGTGCTGGCCGTCGTGGGGGTGATCGTCTGGGGTCGAGGCGACGACAGCGCCGCGGGCTCGACGACGACCGTGCGCGGAGTGATCGGGTCGGAGAAGCAGGCCTTCTTCACCGACCAGCGCGTGGTCGACGCCTTCGCGCGCCACGGCCTGAAGGTCGAAGTGGACACCGCGGGATCGCGGCAGATCGCGACGACCGTCGACCTCGGGAAGTACGCGTTCGCGTTCCCGTCGTCGTCACCCGCGGCGCAGAAGATCCAGCGCGACGGCAAGGTGACCACGGTGTACACGCCGTTCCAGTCGCCGATGGCCGTCGCCTCCTTCGAGCCGATCGTTTCCCTGTTGCGGGCCGCCGGGGTCGTGCACAAGGGTGCCGGCGACTACGACGTCCTCGACATCGCGAAGTACCTCGACCTGGCGAAAGCCGGGACGCGCTGGGACCAGCTGCCCGGCAACACCGCCTACCCGGCGCGCAAGAACGTCCTGGTCACGACGACCGATCCGCGCGAGTCGAACTCCGCGGCGATGTACCTGTCGATCGTTTCCTTCGTGGCCAACGGGAACGCCGTCGTCAGCACGCCGGAGCAGGAGGCGAAGGTGCTGCCGTCGGTGGCGAAGCTGTTCCTGGACCAGGGGTACACGCAGAACAGCACCGAAGGGCCGTTCGAGGACTACCTGTCCGCGGGCATGGGCAAGACGCCGCTGGCGCTGATCTACGAGTCGCAGTTCGTCGACCGCGTCGTCCGCGGCGACGGCTCGATCCGGCCGGACATGCGGATGCTCTACACCGCGCCGACGGTCTACTCGAAGCACACGCTGGTGCCGCTGACCGGCGACGGCGACAAGGTCGGCCAGCTCCTGGCCACCGACCCCGAGCTGGGCAAACTCGCCGCGACCTTCGGCTTCCGCACGAACGACCCGAAGCTGTTCGCCGAGGTCGCCGCGACGGCCCACGTGCCCGCCGATCTGGTGGACGCCGTCGAACCGCCGTCGTTCGAAACCCTCGAGCGGCTGCTCGACGCCGTCGGCAAGCAGTACTGACATGGACTTCGCGCTCACGCCGCCCGAGCCGGTCACCGCGATCCCGGCCGAGCGCGCCGCCGGGCTGCTCACCCTCAGCGAGGACACGCGGTCGGAAGTCGCCGTTCGCGCTTCGGAATTCGCGTCCCGGCTCGAAGCCCTCGACGTCCGTTCGCCGGAGTTCACCGACCTGCTCGACGAGCTGCTGGCCGTCGGCGAGGCCGACATGCGCGCGGCGGCCGGCGTCGCGGGAACGATGCTCGACCGGTCGTTGCGCAGCGCGGCGTCGCCGCAGGACGGCGTCACGACGAGCCTCGCGAGCCTGCGCCGGACCGTCGCCGAGCTGGACCCGGCGAAGCTGCCGCTCACCGGCCGGAAGCTGCTGGGGATGTTCCCGGCCGCGGCCGGTGCGAAGCGGGCGCTGGACCGCTACCGGGCGGCGAACGAGCCGGTCAACGCCCTGGTCGTCGACCTGCGCGGCCGCCAGGACGTGCTGCGCCGCGACAACGCCTCGATCAAGGGCGAGCGCGAGCGGCTGTGGAAGGTCATGGGGAAGCTCGCCGAAGCCGCCGCGCTCGCCGATGCCGTGGACGGCGCGATCGAGGCACAGGCTGGCGTCTTCGACCTGACGGATCCGGCGCGCGCGAACGCGTTGCGCGCGGATGTGCTGTACCCGATCCGGCAGCGGCACCAGGACCTGCTGACCCAGCTGGCCGTCAGCGCGCAGGGCTACCTCGCGCTGGACCTGGTGCGCAAGAACAACGACGAGCTGATCCGCGGCGTCGAACGCGCGGTGTCGACGACGGTTTCCGCGCTGCGCGTCGCGTTGCTGGTCAGCGGGGCGCTGGCGAGCCAGCGTGACGTCCTCGACGAGGTCGCGGCGCTGCAGGCAACCACCGACGGGCTGATCCGCGCCAACACCGAACTGCTGGACCTGCAGTCCGCGGAGATCCGCAAGGCGAGCAGCGACCCGGCCGTCGCGACCGAGACGATCCGCGCGTCCTTCGACCGGATCTACGCCTCGATCGACGCGATCGACGGGTTCCGCGCCGACGCCGTCCGCACAATGGCCGCGACCGTCGAGTCGTTGTCCGGCGAGATCCGCCGCGCCGAGGACCACCTGCGGCGTTCGCACGAGGGGGAAGCATGAGGAAAGTCCTGGCCCTCGCTTTGGGCATGGTGTTGCTGGCGGGCTGTTCCGATCCGTCGTCCGCGCCGCTGGGCGAGCCCGAGCCGGGGACCTTGCGGATCCTCGCGGGTAGCGAGCTGGCGGACCTGCAGCCGGTGCTCGACGAAGCCGCGCAGGCCACCGGCGTGAAGGTCAAGTTCACCTTCACCGGCACCTTGGAAGGCGCCGAAGCCCTGGCCAACGGCAGCGTCGACGGCAAGTACGACGCCGTGTGGTTCTCGTCGAACCGTTACCCCGCAGGCATTCCCGAAGCGGCGAAGCGGCTGGGGAACCAGGTCAAGATCATGAGCTCGCCGGTGGTGCTGGGGCTGGCCACGCCGGTGGTGCAGCGGCTGGGCTGGGCCGGCAAGCCGGTCAGCTGGGGCGAGATCGCCGCGCAGGCCGGGAAGAAGGCGTTCAGCTACGGGATGACGGACCCGTCGGCGTCGAACTCCGGGTTCTCGGCGCTGGTCGGGGTCGCTTCGGCGCTGGCGGGAGCGGGCAACGCGATCGACGCGCAGCAGATCGCTTCGGTGACTCCGCAGCTGACGCAGTTCTTCAGTGCCCAGGCGCTTTCGGCAGGTTCTTCGGGCTGGTTGTCGGACGCGTACGTCCGGCGCGCGACCGGCCCGGACCCGGTCGACGGGCTGATCAACTACGAGTCCGTGCTGCTGTCGGCGAACGCGTCCGGGAAGCTGCCCGCGCCGCTGACGCTGATCTACCCGAGCGACGGGGTCGTCACCGCCGACTACCCGCTCACCCTGCTGGCTTCCGCCGGCTCCGACGCACGTTCAGCGCATCAGCGGCTCACCGACCACCTGCGGACGCCCTCGGTGCAGCAGCGGATCATGGAGACGACCGGGCGGCGTCCGGTGGTGCCCGGGGTCGCACTGGGGCCGCAGTTCGCGCAGCGGGACCTCGTCGAGCTGCCGTTCCCGGCGACGCAGCAGGCGGTCGACGCTCTGCTGTCGGCGTACTTCGACAAGCTCCGGCGTCCCTCGCGGACGCTCTACGTGCTCGACACGTCCGGGTCGATGGAGGGTTCGCGGATCGACTCGCTGCGAACCGCCCTGGTGGGGCTGACGGGCGCGGACACCTCGCTGACCGGTCGGTTCCGGCGGTTCCGGAGCCGGGAGGAGGTGACGATGCTGCCGTTCAACACGGGACCGGTTGCGCCGCAGACGTTCACCGTGCCGGAGGAGAACCCCGCGGCCGAGCGGGCGCGCATCAAGACGTTCGCCGAAGGGCTCGAGGCGCGAGGCGGAACGGCGATCTACGACAGCCTTTCGCGGGCGTACCAGGTGCTCGAGCCGCTGACGGCCGCGGATCCGGACCGGTTCACCTCCATCGTGCTGATGACCGACGGCGAGAACGCGAACGGCTCGTCGCTGGCGGACTTCCTGGCGTCGTTCGGGTCGCTGCCGCCCGCGGTGAACCAGGTTCCGGTGTTCACGGTCCTGTTCGGCGAAGGCAGCAGTGACGAACTGACCCAGGTTGCGACGCGGACCGGCGGGAAGGTGTTCGACGCGCGCAACGTCCAGCTTTCACGGGTGTTCCAGGAGATTCGCGGGTACCAATGATGCTGCGTTATCTGGGGTCGACCAAGAACCTCGCCGGCTGCGTCGGCGGGCTGGCCGGTGTCGCGCTGTACCTGACCGGGGTGGTCGGCTGGTTCTGGCCGTTCGTCGTGGCGGCGCTCTACGCTGCGGGGGCCTTGCTCGCGCCGGGGGAGAAGGTGCGGCTGGTCCCCGACACGTCTCTTGAGCTACAGCAGTCGTTGGACGCGCTCGAGACGGCGGTTTCCGCGCAGGCGTCCCGGATGCCTGCGTCCTCTGTGGACGCTGTGCGCCGGATCGCTTTGGTCCTTCGCGACCTGCTTTCCCGGCCTGAGCGGCTCTCGGCCGATCCGGATTTGCAGCACGCCGTCGTGCGGCTGGCGGGGACCGATCTGCCGCTGTCACTGGAGACCTACCTCAACCTGCCGTGGTGGTTCGTGGCGCGGCGCTCCGGCGCGGGCTCGGAATTGGTGACCCAGCTGGGTTTGCTCGAGGCGGAAGCGCACCGGGTGGCCGAACGGTTCTACGCGACGGAGGTCGATCGGCAGACCGACCACACGCGGTACCTGCGGGACCGGGACGCCTGAGTTCCACTCCTGTGAGTGATGACGTTCGAACGCGCGTTCGAGTAGCGTGATCGGTGTCGCACTCGTCGGAGAGGAGAAGTCATGAACGGGTACCGAGGTTCGGCAGGGTCAGGGTCATCGCGGCGGTGGTCAGCCAGCTCAGCAGGTCCGGCAGGGGAATGCGGGAGAGGCGCTCCGGCCATTCCTCCGCCACTGTGTGCAGCACGAGTTCGTCGTGCCGCGGCTCCACCTTCGTCAGTTTCAGGCCGGGTGGGAGCTCCGGCAGGGGAAGCACGATGGGCTGGAAGCGGCGCGGCGGCCGCAGCTGCCGCCGTCCGATGTGGAGGGTCTGCGGCACGAGCACCACGGCGTCGTCCGCCACCTGGGGGCGGAGGGTCAGGTGGCCCCACTGCGGGCGCTTGGCCCAGTGGATCCGCAGCAGGCCGCCGTCGGACGGCGCGGCGACGATCCCGGGGCGGGCTTTCGCCACCCGGTCCCGCAGCACGTCGGCCGAGACGGCGATCGCCAGCTGCACCCGCGCGGGTTTGGCGGCCGGCGTGGGCAGCGAGCGGAGGCGGACGTCTTCGGCGAGCACGGTGACGCGGCGCAGCAGGATGCTGTCTGGCTTGCCGCTGCCGTCTTCGGGCTCCGGCCAGTCGACGTCCTCGGCGACGATCCGGACGTCGCCGATGCGTCCGGTGGCCAGCCGGAGGCTGTCGGCCGGGTAGTCGAGCTCGGCGAGGGTGAGGCCGACTTCGCGGTCGCCCACCTTCGCGGTCAGCCTGCGGCCGACGAGCTGCTCGGTGACGGTGCGCACGAGGGCGGCCGGCGTGACCGGGACGTTCGGGAGCAGCGAACGCCCGGCCGCGGCCAAGCCGGCCAGCTCGGGCCAGGGTGCCCAGCCGTCGAACCACCTGCCGTCGCTCATCCGTCCAGTGTCACCCAAGGACACCGGCGGCGGCGACGGCGGGTGGCTCCCGGCGGGGCCGGCAGGTCGCCTCCGGTCACCGTCCGGCGAAGCGGGCGATGATGCCGGTCACGACCAGCCAGAACACCGCGGCGAGGCCGAAGTCGAGGATCACGGCCAGGCTGGGGCTGTCGACCGGGAACAAACCGGGCCAGAACAACGCGAGAGGAACCGCCAGTGACTTGATGAACTGGAAGAAGGCATTGCCGGCATTCGCACCGGCGAGCACCATGATCATGTAGAGAACTTCGATCCCCGCGAAGATCGCGCCGATCGCCGTGATGACCCGCACGGCCGTGTTCCGTCTGGTGGTGGTTCGCCAAGGAGACATGCCGCAAAATTCCCGGATCGGGTGACCGATCAAACGCTCCAAGCCCGAGATTGCGCCGTTCGGCCGCTTCCGTTGCTCTTCGCGACCACCTGGCACAGCCGGTGAGCAACCGGTAGCAGCTCCTGCCGGGCTGTCGCTGGCCACCGTCATCGACCTGCACACCACGCGAATCCTCGGTCGGCCACGGCGCCCAGCCGAAACCCGGACCCAACCAACCGCCATGCTCAAGCCCAGCTGCCTAAAACCCCGTGTCCGCCCCGCCGGGCAACTCCACCTTCGTGTCCCACCCTGACCCCACGCACCCGGCTGCGGCTGACCCACCTGATCGCCGAGCAGGGATGGACCTGTCCCGAAGCGGCGAAGACGTTCATGGTGGCCGCCAAGACCGCCTGCAAGTGGGCCGAGCGCTACCGCACCGAAGGCGTGGCAGGGATGGCCGCCCGCGGCAGCCGCCCGCATCACAGCTCCATCCGCGCACCCGCCCCGATGGCGGGCCGGATAGTGCGGTTGCGCCGGCGCAACCGGCTGGGCCCGGTCCAGATCGCCGGCCGGCCCGGCATCCCTGCATCGACCGGGTCACCGGCGAACCCCGCCGCCGCTCCGAACGGCGTCACCATCGAATGCGTGCTCTCCGACAACGGCGCCTGCTATCGCTCGTCGGCCTGGCGCGGCACCTGCAACCGACCTGGCCATCACCCGAAACGAACCCGGCCACTTCTACAATCACCGACCCCACTCATCCACCGGAGGTGAGCCACCCATCACCCGGCGGCCACTCCGCCGGCTCGCCCTACCCGCGCACCCCCACCGCCTCACCGAGCAGCCGGGCGACAGCCCAGTCCTGCACGGCGAGCCCGACGGACTTGAACACGGTCCGCCCCTCGACCGTCGGCGGCCGGCGCAAGGCCGGACCCAGCTCGAGCAACCCGTCACGATCAAGAAGCCCGCCGTCAACGGCGTGGATCACCTCCCCCGCCTCCGCCAAAGCAGCATCGACCTGATCCACCACCACACACCCCGCGGAACCGAGCAACTCCGCGGGAAGCTCCCGCATGGAGGGCAAATACGACCCGATCGCGTTGACATGAACCCGTTCCGGCAAGTCGTCGACATCGAAGAGAGGAGTACCGGACGAGGTGGCACAACAGACAACCTCGGCATCGGCCACCGCGTCCGCGGCACTGGCAGCCACCCGCACCACCATCTCCGGGAACTCGGTCCGCAACCGTTCCGCCAACGCCGAAGCGCGCAAGTGATTCCGGCCGAACACCGCCAAGGAACGCACCGGCCGCACCGCCGCCACGGCTCGCACCTGGTCGGCGGCCTGGGCGCCGGTGCCGAGCAACGCCAGCCGGCTCGCCGAAGCCGGGGCGAGCAGGTCCGTCGCCACCCCGGACACCGCGCCCGTGCGCAGCGTCGTGACCTGGACGGCATCGGCGACCACCTGGCCGTCTGCGGTGTTCCACACCAGCGTGCCCAGGATCATCGGTGTCCGGCCGGGGGCCAGGTTGAGTGTCTTCACCACGGTCGTCGACGACGGTGTGTGGCAGGCGGTCATCACGAGCGTCGTGGCTCCGGCGAAGGACAACCGTTGCGGCACCACGAATCGGCCGGCCGCGAGGTCGAGGAACGCCTCGCGCACCGCGTCGACCGCGGCCGGCATCGGCACGGCTCTCCGGACATCGTCGGCGTCGAGCATGGGCGGCCCCTCCGGCGTCGGATCTGCCGCTAGCCTGGCGGCATGTCCGAGGCCGTGCAAGAGGAGCAGCGCTTCTTCCGCGACGACTGGTACGGGGAGGAGATCACCGGGCGGCACTACGTGCGGTGCGAGTTCCACGAGACCGACTTCTCGGAGGCGGTCACCCGGAACTCGGTGTTCACCGACTGCGTGTTCGGCAACGTGCGCTTCAACGCGTCGCGGCACACGGACTCGGCGTTCACCGGCTGCGCCTTCAAGCGGTGCAACTTCTTCGACGCCGAATTCACCGGGTGCAAGCTCGTCGGCGCCACGTTCACCGAGTGCGAGCTGCGGCCGTTGCGGGTCACCGGCGGAGACTGGTCTTTCGCCGGCCTGGCGGGTGCTGATCTGCGGACGGTCACCTTCCAGGGGGTCCGGATGCGCGAGGCCGACCTCACCGGGGCGGACTGCGCCGGCGCCGTGTTCGCCGACGTCGACCTGTCCGGGGCGATGCTGCGCGCCGTCAAGCTGCCGAAAGCCGAGCTGCGGGGGAGCGACCTTTCGGCGCTCGACCCGCTGAACGCCGAGCTGGCCGGGGCGATCGTGTCACCCGAACAGGCTGCGGTGCTCGTCACGTCGCTGGGGCTGCGGGTCCGGGCGTAGGCTCGTCGCGATCGGGAAGGGAGCGCCGCATGGGTGTCGTGACACCGGGTTTCCAGGGCCGGGCGCGCAGCGGCAACCCGCGGCTGCCACCCGGGCAGTACCTGGCCGAGGACTTCCCGGTCCTGTCGGCGGGCCCGACCCCGCGCGTGCGCACCGAGACGTGGGAGTTCACCGTCACCACCGAGGCGGGCGAGAAGCACGCCTGGAGCTGGGCGGAGCTGATGGCGCTGCCCAGCGAGAAGCCCACAGTGGACATCCACTGCGTCACCCAGTGGTCCAAACTGGACACCCGATGGCGCGGCGTTTCGATCGACACGCTGGTCGGCGGGCTCGACACCGAGGCCGACTACGTCATGGTGCACGCCTACGGCGGCTACACGACGAACCTGCCGCTGGCCGACCTGCTCGACGGCCAGGCCTGGATCGCCTACGAGTACGGCGGCAAGCCGCTGACCCCCGAGCACGGCGGTCCGGCGCGGCTGCTCGTGCCGCACCTGTACTTCTGGAAGTCCGCGAAGTGGGTGCGCGGGCTGGAGCTGAAGACCCGGGACGAGCCGGGCTTCTGGGAGAACGCCGGCTACCACGACTACGGGGATCCATGGCGCGAACAGCGGTATCAGGGCGACTAGCCTGGCGGGTCGCCCGCCTGGCCGGATTCCGCGACGAGACACCGACGGCGCGCACGCTCGTCTTCGACCTGCCAGGCTGGCCGGGACACCTGGCAGGCCAGCACGTCGACGTCCGGCTCACGGCCGCGGACGGCTACCGCGCGCAGCGCAGCTACTCCCTCGCGGCTCCCGCGGACGGCGACCGGGTGGAGCTGACCGTGCAGCGCGTCGCCGACGGTGAGGTGTCCGAGCACCTCACCGGCCCGTACGCGATCGGCGACCCGGTCGAGATCCGCGGCCCGATCGGCGGCTGGTTCGCCTGGCGGCCGACGGACCCGGCGCCGGTCCTCCTGATCGCGGGCGGCTCGGGCATCGTTCCCCTGATGGCGATGGTCCGCGCCCGGCGCGCGGCGGGCGTCCGCACGCCGTTCAAGCTGATCTACTCGCTGCGCACCCCGGCCGAGCGGTACTACGCCGACGAGCTGCACACGCCGGTGGCGGGCGTGGACGTGACGTACATGTACACGCGCGAGCTGCCCGAAGGCCGCCCCGGCATTCCGCGCCGCATCGACGTGGCGACGATCAACACGGCAGGCTGGCCGGCGGAGTTCGGCGCGTCGTGCTTCGTCTGCGGCCCGACGGGCTTCGTGGAAACGGTGGCGGACATCCTGGTCGCCCTCGGCCACGACCCGCACCGGATCCGCACGGAACGCTTCGGCCCCAGTCGCGACTGATCGGCCGAACAGGCATCCGATGAATAGGTGACAACCTGCCCCGCTGAGCGGGAAATTGTCGACAAACCGCCCAAGAGATCCTATCTTTCGCTCATGCTGACCAAGTGGGGTTCGACGCGGCGGCGCACCGTGGTGACCGTCCTCCTGAGCGCGGGCGCCCTGCTCGCCACGACCGGTCCGGTGGCCGCAGCCGGCCTCGATGCCGCCGGCCGGGATGTCTACGTCTCGCCCGACGGGTCGGATCGGGCCTCCGGGACCGCCGGACACCCGGTCCGGACACTCGACCGGGCCCGCGACCTCGTGCGGCAACGCGCGCCCCACCTGACCCGGGACCTCACCGTCCACCTCGCGCCCGGCGTCTTCCGCCTGACGACCCCGCTGCGGCTCGACGCGCGAGACTCGGGCGGCAACGGCCACCGCGTCATCTGGCAGGGCAGTGTCAACGAGCACGGCAGTGGCGACACCGAGCTGAACGGAGGCGTGCGAGTCACCGGCTGGCGGCCGGTGCCCGGCCGTCCCGGGCTGTTCGCCGCGCCCGCACCTGCCGGACTGGACAACACGCGACAGCTCTACGTCGACGGTGTCCGCGAGCAACGCGCCCGCGGCCCGCTGCCGGTGGCCGTCAAGGCCACCGCCACCGGCTACACCGCCGATGCGGACACGCTCGCCCACTGGCGCAACCCGAAGGACGTCGAGTTCGTCTACGTCTCGGGCGAAGGGCTGTGGAACATCCAGCGCGACGGCCTCGGCCAGTGGACGGAACCGCGCTGCCCCCTCGCCGCCGCCGAAGGCACGACGATCACCATGGCCAACCCCTGCTGGGACAACTCGACGAAACGCGTGCTGTTCCCCGACATCCCCGGCCGCAGCGTCAACATGGTCGGCCCGGCCGACCTCACCAACGGGCGGCACCCCACCTACGCCGAAAACGCCTTCGAACTGCTCGACACCCCGGGCGAGTGGTACCTCGACCGCTCCGCCCGCGTCGTCTACTACCTGCCGAAGCCCGGCCAGGACCTGCGTCGCGCGGATGTCGAAATGCCGGTGCTGGAAAAGCTCGTCGACGCCCAAGGCATCCACGACGTCGCCTTCCGCGGGTTGCGCTACTCCTACGCGACCTGGCTGCGGCCGTCCTCGCCCGAAGGCTTCTCGGAAATCCAGGCGGGGTACACCATCACGGGCGCCGACGGCTGGGCGGTGCAGGGCCTCTGCCAGTTCGTGCCCGGCGGCACCTGCCCGTACGCCTCGTGGACGCGGGAACCCGGCAACGTCTCCGTCTCGCACGGACAGCGCGTCGAGTTCAGCGACAGCGTCTTCGCCCACCTCGGCGGGGCCGGGCTGGACCTCGTCGACGGCACCAAGGAATCCCAGGTGCGCGGCGACGTCTTCACCGACATCTCCGGCAACGGCGTGCAGATCGGCGGTGTCGACAAACCGCTCACGGACACCGACGCCGACGTCGTGCGGGACGTCCAGGTCACCGACAACCACCTCTACGGCCTGCCGCGCGAATTCCACGGCGGCGTGCCGATCGTCAACGGCTACACCGTGCGGAACACCATCTCCCACAACCAGATCGACCACGTCGGCTACTCGGCGATCTCGGTGGGCTGGGGCGGCTGGCCGGACAAGATCAAGCGGCCCGCGACGCCGAACCTGTCGCACGACAACGTCGTTTCCGGCAACCTGATCTTCGACTACATGCAGATGCTCGACGACGGCGGCGGCATCTACACGCAGGGCATCACCGGCAGTTCCCTCGACGACGGCGAGAAGGTCACCGGCAACGTCATCCACGACCAGTGGGGGCTCGGCAAGGGCGTCTACACCGACAACGGCAACACCTACGAGACGATCCGCGGCAACGTCCTGTACCGCACCGCGTACTTCAACGTCGGCACGGTGCACGTCGACTACCGCGACGACCTCGGCAACAACGATCCGACGCTGATCGAGGGCAACTACTGGGAGCAGGGCGACCGCGACAAGACCGACAAGGGCGCGATCACCCGCGGCAACCGGATCCTCGCGCACCCGGCCGACGCGCCGCCCGCGATCGTCGCGAACGCGGGCCTCGAACCGGCCTACCGCAAGCTGCTCACCCGCCAGGTCGGCGGGCGCGCGCCGGCCGAAGCGCCGTCGCGGGTGGGTACGTTCGCCGTCGCGGGGAAGCTGTACGCGACTTGGAACCCGACGTTCGCCTTCAACAACGCGCCGGTCACGGACTACGTGGTGACCGCATCGGGCGGCGGCCGCACCCACTCGGCAACGGTGACCGCGGCCGGCTTCGCCGAGCGCGCGTACGCCGAAGTGCCCGGCTTGACGGACGGAACGCCGTACACGGTGACAGTCGCGGCGCGCAACGCGTTCGGCACGAGCGAGCCGTCCCTGCCGTCGGCGGCGGTGACCCCCGGCCCGAAACCCGTGGTGTCGCCGGGAATCCCGACGAGCGCCCGAGCCTTGCCGAGCTCGACGGCGGCCTCGATCCGCTGGAACCCACCGGCCGCCACGGGCGACACTCCGGTCCTGGGCTACGTGATCACCGTGTCGGACGGCCGCACGATCCCGGTGCGGGGCCGCGACGCCCTGGTCACCCAGCCGACGATCAAGGGCATGACCAGAGTGGTCGACAACCTGAAACCCGCAACGGCGTACACGTTCACGGTCGCAGCGGTCACGGCAACGGGAACCGGCCCGGCGGCCACCTTCACCACCACGACAACGGCCGGCTGACCCCTGGGGGCCGGGCTGACCAACGCCTTCGACCGCGGCTAAGGCGCGTCCGGGCGGGAAAGCAGCTCGCGCAGCGTGGCCAGCAACTCCCGCCGGTCCGCTGCGCCGAGCTTCCCGCGGATGCGGGCCATGTGGTGCTCCACCGTCTTGCCCGAGATGAACAGCTTGCTGCCCGCCTGCTTGTACGTCAGACCCTCGACGACCAGCCGGGCCACCTCGAGTTCACGCTCGCTCAACGCAGCCAAGCCCGTTCCCGCCGCCGGTTCCGACGAGGCTCCGGGGTCGCGGCGGGCCGCCGTGCCCTGGAACTGGCGGGCCGCCTCCAGGAGCTGGACCATTGCCTTGCGGTCGGACGTGCGGATCGCCGCCTGGCCGGCCAGGCGGGCCGCGTCCCAGCGAAGGCCCAGGTCGTGGAGCTCGGCCGCCGCCGCGGTGATGGCGTCGGGGTCGAACGTTCCGCCGAGCACCGCCAGCCAGCCCTGGGCCGCCGTGGCGAGGGCGTGGGGGTGGCGGCCGCAGTGGGCGTGCGTCATCAGGGTGGCCAGGTGGGCCTTGGCCGCGTCCGCGTCCTCCAGCGTGATCGCCGCGTGCAGCTCGTGCCAGACCAGTGAAACCGTCCACAGTGGAGGCTCGCCGAGCCGGGCCAGGATGCCGTGGGCGCGTTCGAACTGGCCGGAGAGCTTGGCGAACGCGCCGGTGCGGGCCGCGGCGATCGCCAGCTCGCCCAGCGGCAGGAGCGTGAACAGGTCCGTCTGCTGCCGCATCGACGCCTGGTACGCGCGGTTCCACGACCGCTGCAGGCCGACCAGGTCGCTGGCCCGCCGCGCCAGGCCGAGCTCCAGCGTCGCGAAGAACAGCTCGTCACGTGCTTCCAACGGCCGGACGGCGACGGCGTCCCGGTGCTCCGCGGCCGTGGCCAGGTCGCCCGCCGTCATCGCGACCCAGCCCAGCAGCAGCCGGTGGCGCACGGCCAGGAGGTCGCCGCCGGTCCGGCCGGCCAGCGCGCGGCTCAGCACGGACTCCGCCAGCGCCAGCTCGCCCGTGTGCAGGGCGACGAGCCCGGCCAGCGCGGCCGGGCTGTCCGGCAGCAGGGTGCCGCCCAGCGCCGGCTCCAGCATCGTGGCCGCACCGAGCAAAGTGGACAACGTCTCCGTGGCGCAGCCGGACACCGAATCCACGATGCCGCGGGCCATCCGGGTGGCCGCGCCGGCGAACAGCGTCGGCGCGACGCCGGGGGTGGGGGAGTCGAGGAGGCGCCGGGCGCCCTCGAGGTCGCCCGTGCCGACCAGTGCCGTCGCCGAGAAGGCGTCGGTGCGGCCCGCCCAGTGGTACAGCTCGGCGCTGCGGGCCAGCTCACCGCGGTGCGCCAGCACGGTCGCCGCGATTTCCGCCCCGGCCGCGCGGGTTTCCGCGTCCGCCGCGCCGAGCATCCCGTCGCCGAGCCGCAGCGCGGTGTCGAGGTCGCCGGACAACGCGGCCGCGCGCGCCCAGCCCGCCGTGACGGCGGGGGAGCGGTCGCCCGCCTCGGCCGCGGCTTCGAACAGCTGCGTCGCCAGGCGCGCGTCGGACGGCAGCGCTTCCCCGGCCGCCGCGGCGAAGGCGGCGGCCGCGGACGCGCCGGAACTGCCCGTGCCGAGCAGGGACCGGGCCAGTTCGAGCACCGGGAGCCCGTTCGCCAGCTGCAGCTCGACCAGCCGCTGCACCGTCGTCAGCCGGCGTGCGGGCGGCCCGAAGCCGCGGACGGCGGCCGCGGCCAGCGGCAGCAGGGTGTCGTCGGGGGCGAGCAGGCCGGTCGCGCGGGCGCTCTCGACGATCGCGGGCAGCTCGTCGGGGCCGCGGTCGAGCAGTGCGCACAGCAGGTCGAGGTTGCGCCCGGCGCCCGCCTCGGCCGCGATCAGGTAGCGAAGCACGTCGTCGTCGAGCTCGTCGAGCTCGGGCCGGAACTCCTCCAGCCTGCCGAGCAGCGCACGCTCGGCCAGCCGAGGCACGCCGCCGCTTCGGGCGTGCAGCTCGGCCGCGGCCGCCGGGTCGGCGGGCGCGCCGGTCGCCGCGGACATCAGCCGGGCCACCTCTTCGACGCCGAGCGGGCCGAGCTGCAGCAGCGTCCAGCCGGGCGCGACCGCGGCCGGCCGGTGCGCGACGACGATCGGCCCGTCCGCGCCGGCGAGCAGCTCCTCGAGCTGGCCGGCCCCGAGCCGGTCGGCGTCGTCGACCAGGACGGCGTCGATGCCGGCCTCCCGGTAGCGGCGGTCGAGCGCGGCGAGCAGCACGCTCTTGCCGTAGCCGCCGGGGGCGACGACGGCGAGCCGCAGCGGGGCGGCGGGGTCGGCGGCGACGCGGTCGAGCAGCTGCCGGGCCGCCGGGTGCACGGGGACGGTGTGCGGCGGGGGAACCTGCGTGAGCAGTGTGTTCAACAGTGACCTTCACCGGAGGGGGCGCAGTGGGCGGGGGTGGGGGTACCGGCGGGGCCGGCGGTGGCTTCGCGTGCGGTGACGGTGATCACCACGGCCGAGACGGCCGCGGCGAGCACCAGGACCGCCGCGGCGAGGGGGCGCCGCCGCCGGAACAGGTTCAGCGGGCCGGTGCGCTCGGGCAGTTCGAACGGCGTGATCTCGACCGGCGGCCGGGGCGGCCGCTCGCCGAGCTCACCGAGCGTGTCCACCTTGGGGAGCAAGGTGGTTTCGACGGCGGGGGGCTCCTGCGGCGTCCCCCGGTGGTCGGCGCGCAGCGCCGCGACGGCGGCCGCGCCGAGTGCGGCGGTCGCCGGCGGAACCGGTCCCGCGAACACCGGGCACGGCGGCCGGGCCGGCAGGGCGTGCGGCGGGACGTCGCCGCAGAAGACCACGCCGGCGAGCCCCTTCGGAGACGCCGACGCCGCTCCGGCGAGCGCGAAGAGCGTGCTCAGCGCGGCCGCCGGTGCCACGCCTTCGGCGCTCTGGCCGAGTTGCCAGCCGCTGGCGCCGCTCGCCGTCGCCAGCGTCACGTTCACGCCGTCGGTGCCGAACTCGCACACCCCGGCCACCTGGGCCCCAGGGCCGGGGAGGGGCAGGTGCGCGCCCAGCGCGGCGATCGAGCCGGGGACCAGCGTGACCGCGGTGAACCCGGCGTCGGCCAGTGCCCGGCGCAGCACGTCACGGCGGTAGCCGCCCCAGTCGCCGGGGTGGGTGAGCACCAGGTGGTGCGGGGGACCACCGAAGAGGTTCGCGGCGTGCTCGGCGATGCCTTCGACGAGCACGGTGGTGAGCGTCTCGGGCGGGAACGCTTCGCCCTCGACGAGCATCGGCACGTCGTCGCCGATCCGCCGGTGGAAGCCGGTGAGCAGCCGGGACGGGACCTGCGCGCCCGCCTGCGCGGCCGCGTCGCCGGTGAGCAGGTAGCCCTCGTCGTCGAGGAACAGCGCGGACGCCGCGGCGGGGGAACGTTCGCCCAGCCAGAGGGGTTCGGGCTCACCCCAGCCAGGGCCCTGTCGGCGGCAGGTGGCGGCGTGGGTCCGGCCCTGGGCCACATCGATCCCGAGGACGTAGGGCAACGGCGCTTTCCTCCTCACCTCGTGGCGGCCGATCGGGGGCACGGAATCCCCCTAGGGTTCGGGGCATCCTCACCCAAACGGGTTAGTCAGGCAAGGGTCTGGAGGGATTTAACCCAACTGAGCGCGTCTCGGATGAGCCCCTAACTCCCTAACGATGACATATCGATCCCCTATCGGCTGACCGGAGTGCAACTCGGAGTGATCCCCGATGTGCGCTGGGGGACCGTCTCCCTACCTTGATCACGGAGCGGCGGTCCCTGCGGTCGCTGCTGTCCCCCGAACCACCGGACCAGGAGAACTTCCATGGAATCCGTGCAGACCTTGCACGACTTCGCCCTGAACCTGCTCAACGACCCGACCGCGCTCGCGGCCTTCGGGACGGACCCGCAGGGCGCCCTCGCTGCCGCCGGTCTCGGCGACGTCAGCGCCGCCGACGTGCACGAGGTCCTGCCGCTGGTGCTCGACTACGTGCCGGTCGACAGCCTCCCGGCCGTGGGCGGCCTCCCCGCCGTCGGCGACCTGACCAACGTCGGCACCGACGCCACCGGCATCCAGGGTGCGATCGACCAGCTCACCGCCCTCACCGCGGGCCTCGGCCTGCCGGCCACCCCGGCCCTGCCGGGCGTGGGCGACCTGGGCGTCGGCGAGCTGCCGGGCGTCGGCGGCCTCGGCCTGCCCGCCGTCCCGGGCGTCGGTGCGCTCCCGGCCGTGAACGACCTCACCACCACCGCCGCCGGCGTGACCGCGCTGGCCGGCGACCCGACCGGTGCCTTCGGTGCCGCGGGCGACCTCGGCTCGAGCCTGGACGCGGTCCAGGTGGCCGGCAACCTCGTCTACTCGGTCACCGACGTGGACCACAGCGCCGCCGTCGGCGCCCTGGGCCAGGCGAGCGGCCTCGGCGAGAGCGTGCTGGGCAACGTCTCCAACAACGCGACCGCCCCGGTCTACGAGGCCACCTCGCACGTCGGCGACGTCAGCGGTGACCTGACCCACACCGTCAACTCGGTCGTGGGCAACGTCGGCGACTTCTCCGGCATCCTCAAGGGCGCGGGCGACGTCGACGTGAAGCACGTCACGGGCGAGGTCTCGGGCGCCGTCCACGGCCTGGGTGACGTCACCAACACGGTGACCTCCGCCGCCGGCATCAGCGCCGACCACAACGTCGTCGGCCAGGTCGGCGACCTCGCGTCCGGCAACGGCTCGGCCGTCCACGACGTGGTCTCCGACGTGTCGGACCTCAGCCACAACGCGCTGGGCAACCTGCACATCGGCGACATCGCGTCGAACAACGACGTCCACATCGGGCACTGATCCCCGAACCGGTCACCGGTGCCCGTCCCGCGGTCTGGGTGCAGCCGCGGGACGGGCACCCGGTGTGCGTACGGGGAGTGAACCGGGGACACTCGACCATCGTGACCGCACCGGCTTGGCTCGAAGTGCTCAACGAGACGCTGGACGCGTGCCGCACGCACGGCCGCGCCGATCTCGCCGAGCGCCTGCGCAGACGCCGGGACGCCCCCGCCGGGCAGACCCGGCTGGGCGTGCTCGGCTTTCCCAAACAGGGCAAGGGTTACCTGCTCAACGCGGTGCTGAACGCGCCGGTGTGCGCGGTCGGTGACGCCGCGACCCCCGCCGTGCCCACCGAAATCGCCTACTCCGACGAACCCGCCGCGACCCTGGTCGGCCGGTCCCGCGAACGGATCCCCGTCGCGGTCGAACGGCTCACCGGCGAGCTCGGCGCCCGCCCGGCCGGCACGCTCAGCCGTGTCGAAGTCGGCGTGCCACGGGAACTCCTTTCGGCCGGGCTCGTCCTGGTCGACACCCCGCCGGTCGGTGACCCGCGGTCACCGCGCACCGCCGCGGCTCTGGACCTGCTGGCCGAAGCCGACGCCGTGATCCTCGTCTCGGACGCGACGGCCCCGCTGAGCGCCGCCGAACTCGCGCTCGCGCGGCACGTGCGTACTTGGTGCCCCCATGTCGTGTTGGCGCTCACGAAGATCGACGCCTGTCCCGGGTGGCGCGCGGTCGCCGAACGCGACCGCGCCATGCTCGGTGAGGCCGGCATCGACGCGGCCGTGCTGCCGGTCTCGGCCGTCGTGCGCCAAGCCGCCGCCAAGGCCGGTGATGCGGAACTCAACGCCCGCTCGGGTTTCCCGGAGCTGCTCGGCTGGATCGCCGAACAGGCCGCGCGCCCGCCCGAGCAGTCCCGTGCGCTGCTCGCCGCGGTGGGCGTCCGCGCCGCCGCCGCCGAACTGGTGGAGTCGCTGCGCGACCGCATCGACGCCGCGGGGCAGGACGCCGGGCTCGGCCAGGCCGCGCTGCTGCAGCGGGCCCAGCGCCGCGCCGACGACCTGCGCCGGCAGAACACGCGGTGGCAGAACCTGCTCTCCGACGAGATCACCGACCTGCTGTCCGACGCCGAGTACGACCTGCGCGAGCGGACCCGCAAGATCGTCGGCACCATCGACCGGACCTTCGACGAAGGCGACCCGGCGAAGGTGTGGGACGAATTCGGGCCCTGGCTGGACAACGCGCTGGCCGAGGCCGTCGACATCAACTACACGTGGTTGGCCGACCGGGCGGAGTGGATCGCGCAGGCGGTCGCCGCGTGCTTCGGCGCCCAGTACGACCAGGCGCTGCCCGACCTGCGGCTCGACGGCTCGGGGGTGGAGCACCTCGACGACGTCGGGCGGCCGAAGATCGAGAAGTTCAAGATCGGCCAGCAGGCCTTCACCGGGCTTCGCGGCTCCTACGGTGGTGTGCTGATGTTCGGCCTGGTCACCAGTCTCGCCGGGTTGCCGCTGATCAACCCGGTCTCGCTCGGCGCCGGCGCCGCGTTCGCCGCGAAGACGATCAAGGACGAAGGCGGCATGCGGCTGCAGCGGCGCCAGGCCGTCGCCAAGCAGGCGGCCCAACGGCACGTCGACGACGTCTTCCTGCGGTTCAGCAAGGAATGCCGCGACGCCATCCGCGTCGTCCAGCGGCGCCTGCGCGACCACTTCACCGGGCTGGCCGAAGAACTCGCCGACGAGCTGACGCACGAGCGCGAGACGATCCTGGCCGGCACCGCCGAGCGCGAGCGGCGCACCGGGCACATCCGCCGCGAGATCGACCGGCTCGCCGGGCTGCACCAGCGCGCGGGCGAACTCGGCACGATCGCCGGACGGCAGCAGCGGCGGGAGCTTTCGGCGTGACCCAGGACGTCCGCGACCTGCTGCACGCCGCGGCCGGGCTCTACCGGGACGACCCGCGGGCTTCGGCGCTGCTGCACGACTGTCTCAACCGGCTGGAGCAGCCGCTGCGCGTCGCGTTCACCGGGGCGCCTTCGTCGGGCAAGACGACGCTCGCCGCCGCGCTCGGCGAATGGCCGACGCGGGCGCTGCGCGACCTCGTGCTGCTGGACGATCCCGGCCCGGCCGACGACGTCCCGGACGCGACGGTCCGGTTGGTCCGCCACCTCGAGCCGGACGAGCTCGCGGCGGCGCACCCGCCGGGCGGCTCGGCGTTCGCGCGGCAGAGCGCGGTCAACTCGGTGCTGGTGCTGTCGCGGGCCGACGAGGTCGGCGCGGGCCGGATCGACGCGCTGCTCACCGCGAAGCAGCTCGCGCGGCGCGCGTGGCGGGAAGACCCGCTGTGCACCGGGTTCCTGGGCGTGATCGCCGTCGCCGGGCAGCTCGCCTACGGCGGCCGGTCGTTGCGCGACGACGAGTTCGACCTCCTCGCCGCGTTCGCCGCGGTGCCGCGCGAGGAACTGGAACGGCACGTCCTGTCGGTGGATTCGTTCACCGATCCGGCGTTCCCGGGCCCCATCCCGGTCGAGACGCGGCGGTCGCTGGTGGTGCGGTTCGGGATGTTCGGCGTCCGGCTGGCGCTCACCCTGATCCGCACGGGCTGCGACGACCGCGTCAAGCTTTCGGCGGAACTGGTGCGCCGCAGTGGTTTGGGCGAGCTGCGCGACACACTGGCCGGGTGTTTCGTGGCGCGCGCCGAGGCGCTGCGGGCGCGGACGGCGATCATCCGGCTGGAGGCCCTGCTGGCGGCCCAGCCCCGCCCGGGCGGCGACCGCCTGGTCTCCCGCGTCGAGCGGTTCGCCGCGGCCGCGCACGACTTCCGCGAGCTGCGGCTGATCGCCGACATCCGCGGCGGCCGCACGGCGCTGTCCGGCGAGCCCGCCGAGGAAGCGGTCCGGCTGCTGGGCGCCCAGGGCACGGCTCCCGCTGATCGGCTGGGCCTGGAACCCGACGCGGACCCGAACGAGATCTACGACGCCGGCCTCGACGCGCTGCGGCGCTGGCGGCACGAGGCCGAGCGCCCGGACCGCCCGCACGCCGAACGGACGGCGGCGCACGTGGTGGTGCGGTCGGCCGAGGGACTGCTCGCGCTCTTCGCCTAGAGCACCGCGGTCGCTTCGATTTCGACCAGGTGCTCGGGGACGTCCAGCGCCGCGACCCCGATCAGCGTGGCCGGCGGACTCGCCTTGGTGTCCAGCTTCGCGGTCGCCCGGGCGATGCCGTCCAGGAGCGCGGGCATCTGGTCCGGGGTCCAGCCGACGACGTAGAACGTCAGTTTCACGACGTCGTCGAACGAGCCGCCGGCCCCGGCCAGCGCGGTGCCGACGTTGAGGTAGCTCCGCTCGACCTGCGCGGCGAGGTCGCCTTCGCCGATCGTGGCGCCGTCGGCGCCCCAGGCGACCTGCCCGGCGACGAAGACGAGCTTCGTCCCTTCGGCGACCGCGACCTGGTGGTAGACGTCGATTTCGGGCAGCCCAGCGGGGTTCACCAGGGTGACAGCCATTTTGTCCTCCGTGATCTCTTGTGGTTACCCAGGAACCATAGGAGAGTGTTGGACCATGCGGAAGAAGGCACTTTTCGGTGACGGGGGAACCAGATGGTGACCAAGCAGGACGCGGACCTCTCGCGCGCGGATTCGCTGGCGCGCGAGATCTTCTCCGACGTCGCCAACAAGTGGGCGTTCCTGATCATCGAGACCCTCGGCGAGCGCACGCTGCGCTTCAGCGAGCTGCGGAACGAGGTCGAGGGCATCAGCCACAAGATGCTCACGCAGAACCTGCGCATGCTGGAGCGCAACGGCCTGATCGAGCGCGAGGTGTTCCCGACCGTGCCGCCGCGCGTCGAGTACACCCTCACCGAACCCGGTCAGGGCCTGCGCGCGACGGTCGACAGCATGTGCGGCTGGACCCAGCGGTACATCGAGGACATCGAAACCGCCCGGCTCCGCTTCGAAGGCTAGACCGGCTTTCCGTTCACCGTCACGTTCGAGAGCGTCACGTCCCGTGCGTTCGTGATCTGCGGCGCCGGGGTGTCGATCTTCGTGAACGTGCTGTCCGCCAAGCGGAACCCCGTCAGGGGGCTCTCCGCGGCGCCGCTGATCTTCAGCGCGAACGGCGAATCGTCGAGGTGGATGTCGCGCAGGTCGATGTCGCGGATCACCGGCTGGACGATCGGGCCGTAGCCCGGGCCGGTGAGGCTGTAGTTCATGTCGACGTAGACCGCGCCGCGGTCGACCGGGCCGCCGGTCAGGCGCCGGACGTGGATGTCCGAGACGACCCCGCCGCGCCGCGGGTTGGTCTTGACGTACACGCCGTAGAACGACTTGTACGACGAACCGGCGTGGATCCGGTTGTCCTGGGCGAAGACGTTGCGCACGCCGCCGGACATCTCGCTGCCGACGGTGATCGCGCCCCAGCGGCCGAAGTAGTCGTTGTCCTCGATGACGATGTCCTCGCTCGGCACGCCGACGCGGCGGCCGTCGGTGTCGCGGCCGGACTTGATCACCGTGCCGTCGTCGCCGGTGTCGAAGGAACAGCCGTGGACGTGCACGTCCGCGCAGCTTTCCGGGTCGACGCCGTCGACCATCGCGCCGCGGGAGTAGATCGTCACGTTCCGGACCGTCACGTTGTGGCACAGCACCGGGTGCACCGTCCACATCGCCGGGTTGCGCAGCGCGACGCCCTCGACCAGGACGTTGCGGCACCGGTAGAACTGGATCAGGTTCGGCTTGAGGAAGTGCTTGTCGCCGAACACCCGCTGCGCGACCGGCACCCCGTCGGCCGCCTGCTGCTGGAGCCGGTCCCAGTCGGGGCCGCGCTTGCCGTCGAAGTCGAACCAGGGGCCGGCCGCGGCGTTCCCGTCGATCGTGCCGGTGCCGGTGATGGCGACGTCGGTCTGGTCGATTGCGTAGAGGAACGGCGAGTAGTTGTGGCACTCGATGCCCTGCCAGCGCGTGAACACCACCGGCAGGTACGACGCGGCGTCGCTGCGGAAGCGGATCGTGCCGAGCACGTGGAGTTCTACTTTGGACAGAAGATGGATCTTGCCCGTGCGGAACTTCCCCGCGGGGACCAGCACGCGGCCGCCACCGGCGGCGTGGCACGCGGCGATCGCCGCCTTGAACGCGGGGGTGCAGTCGGTCGAGTTGTCGCCGACCGCGCCGTAGGACCGGATGTCGAAGACCCGGTCCGGGAACGACGGCGGCGTGATCCGGCCGAGGATCACCGGGACGCGCGCCCAGGGGTCGTCGGGGGCCGCGTTCGCGCTCGCCGGGCCGAACACCGCGCCCGCGGCCAGCAGCCCGCCCGCCGCGCCCGCGGCCTTCAGGAACTCACGCCGGGTGCTGCCCGTCATCCGAAGCCTCCTCGTCGAGAGTGTCATACATCATGTACAGCATGTGATATTCCGACATCGCGGTCAAAAAAGGTCCCGCTGACCGGTATTGACGCCCGCCTGGCCGCGGCGCACCATAGATCGGTCTATGGTCCAGTGCCGGCCCGAAGGGACTCCCCATGTCCGAAGACGTTCGCCCCCGGGTCCGGCTGTTCGGCGAGCTCCTGGCGCACTGGGCGCGCGAACGCCCGGGTGACACCGCGTTGATCTTCGGTGACCAGGCGTGGACCTGGGCGGAGTTCGACGAGCGGGTCCGGCGGTTGTCCGGGGCACTGGCGGCCGCGGGGATCGCGCGCGGCGACCGCGTCGCGTTCGTCGACAAGAACCACCCCGCCTGCCTGGAGACGACGTTCGCGGCGGCCGGGCTCGGCGCGGCCAACGCCGTGGTCAACTGGCGGCTTTCCGGCGACGAACTCGCCTACGTCCTCGCGGACGCGGGTGCGAAGGTCGTCTTCGTGGGCGCCGAGCTGCGGCCCGCACTCGACGCGATCCGCGACCGGCTGCCGGCCTTGGAACGCGTGATCGTCGTCGGCGGGGAGGCCGACGAGTACGAGCCCTTCCTGACCTCCGTCGCGCCGCACGCCGGCACCGACGTCGACACCGACGACGGCGTGCTGGTCATGTACACCAGCGGCACCACCGGCTTCCCGAAGGGCGCGGTGCTGACCCACCACAGCGTCCTCGCCCACGGCCTGGCCGCCGGGACGGCGTTCCCGATCGGCCCGGGCGACGTCAACCTGGTCGCGATGCCGCTGTTCCACGTCGGCGGCAGCTGTTACGCGGTTTCCGGGTTCCTCTACGGCGAGCCGTCCTACCTGACCCGCGAGCCGGACGCGGCGTCGCTGTTCGCGGCGCTGCAGGCCGGCATCACGCACGCCTTCCTGGTGCCCGCCGTCGTGGCCGGGATCGCGCAGGCCGGCGAGGCCGCGCTCAAGGCGTTCTCCCGGCTGAAGTACCTCTGCTACGGCGCTTCGCCGATGCCGCTCCCGCTGCTGCGCACGGTGCTCGCCGCCTGGCCGGACGTGAAGTTCGCCCAGGTCTACGGCATGACCGAGCTGTCCGGCGCGGTCACCGCGCTGACCCCGGAGGCGCACCGGGACGCGTCCCGCCCGGAACGGCTGGCGTCGGCCGGGACCGCACTGTCCGGAGTGGACATCCGCATCGTCGACCCGGTCACCGCGGAGGACACCGAGGCCGGCGAGGTGTGGGTGCGCACCGAACAGCGGATGGCGGGCTACCTCGGCAAGCCCGAGGCCACCTCGGAGACCATTGTGGACGGCTGGGTCCGCACCGGCGACGTCGGGCGGCTCGACGACGGCGGGTTCCTCTTCCTCGAGGACCGCGTCAAGGACATGATCATCACCGGCGGCGAGAACGTCTATTCGCCCGAGGTCGAGCGCGTGGTGGCGGAGTTCCCCGGCGTCGCCGAGGTGGCCGTGATCGGCATCCCGGACGACAAGTGGGGCGAGCAGGTCAAGGCCGTCGTCGCCGGAGACCAGCTCGACGCCGAGAAGATCGTGGAGTTCTGCCGCGAGCGGCTGGCTCACTACAAGTGCCCGCGCAGTGTCGACGTCGTGGAGGCGTTGCCGCGCAACGCCACCGGCAAGATCCTCAAGCGTTCGCTGCGCGAGCCCTACTGGCGGGACCGGGACCGGAACGTCTGATGGCCTCGCGCCGCGAGTACTTCGAGGCTGCGCTGAAGGTGCTGGCCGAGCGCGGTTTCACGGGGTTGAACGTCGGCGCGCTGTGCCGTGAGCTGGGTGTCACGAGCGGGTCGTTCTACCACCACTTCGGGGGCTGGCCGGAGTTCGTGGCGCAGCTGCTGGATCACTGGGAGAGCCGGCAGGTACTCGGCCCGCCCGCGGATTTCGCCGCGCTGATGGACCGCACCCTCGGGCTGCCCCACGAGGCCGAGGCCGCCATCCGGGCGTGGGCGAGGAACGACGAAACCGTGCGGGCGGTGCAGAAGCGCGTCGACGACGCCCGGGTGCGGACGGTCGGCAAGGCGGTCGAAGGCCTCGTCGGCGACCGTGCGCTGGCCCGGACGTTGACGTCGCTCGGGATGGCGATGCTGGTGGGTCACCAGCAGCTGGCGTCGGCGGGGGAGCACGGCGAGCTCACGGCACTGCTCGCGGAGTACACGCGGCTCGTGCACGCCCGCGCGGACGGGCGTTAGAGCTGGGCCTCGATGGCGTTCACCAGCTGCATCAGGGAGGCCCCTTCGGACGGCGCCGAATGCCGGACCAGGTCCACGGCCGGGTAGAACCCGATGTGGCCGAGGTCCGGCGAGCCCTGGTGGATGGCGCGCGCGAATTCCCGCTCGGCGGTGGCCCGCTCGGCGGTGGCCAGCCGGGTGACGGCCCGCCACACGGCCACCGCGCAGCTGAGCGGCTCGACGGGCATGAGCGGTTCGAGTTCACTTCCGGGAGCCAGGTTCTGCGCTGCCGATTCGATGCGGTTCATGTGTCCACCTTCGGTCGTTTCGCCCAAAGTAGGACGGCTGTGGTCCGGTCCGGAACCGGCGATCCGCGGAAGTGGGTTCGTGCAGTGGCGGATCAGGCGTTGCCGAGCACCCGGGTCACGGCGATCTCGATGACGACCCGCTGCGGGTTCGGCTTGGGCTGCCGGTAGCGGGCGGCGTACCGGTTTTCGGCGTCCCGCACCGATTCCGGGTCGTCGCGCAGCACGGCGCGTCCCTCCAAAGTGGACCAGCGGGGGCCGTCCAGCTGGCAGACCGCGACGGGGATGCCTTCCGCGCCCGCGGCGCGCACGAGGCGGGCCTTGACCGACGGGGCGAAGGTGATCACCCGGGCGAGGCCGGCGTCGAAGTCGACGGTGACGCCGACCGCGACGACGTGCGGGGTGCCGTCCGGGCGGACGGTCGTCAGCGTGGCCAGGTGGCGCTCGGTCCAGAACGCGCGGAAGTCCGGCCCACGGCCGTCGAGGTCGATCTTCATGCTGCCCACGCTAGTCCGTCCGGGTGGGCGAGGTGCCGCGGGACCCACGCACGGTAATAGTAAGTAAAGTTTCCTAACACTCTTGACCTGGTCTTGAACGTTCTGCCAGGCTTCGAACACCTTCGCCGCAGCCAACGATGTCCTACGGAGGAGTCATGAAGAGAGTCGTCCGGGCGGTGGTGGTTTCGGCCGCGCTCGCCGCGGGTCTGCTGAGCGTGCCGACGTCCGCGTCCGCGGCGGGCACGCCGTACGTGCCGGGAACGCTGCGGCCGTCCGTCTCGCAGGCCACGCAGGATGCGGCCCTGCAGAAGTACTACGACTTCTGGAAGAAGAACTTCCTGACGACCAAGTGCGGCACCGGGACGTATGCGGTGCTGTCCAAGGACGCCGACCACTCGTTCGTCGCCGAGGGCGAGGGGTACGGCATGACGATCTCGGCGATGATGGCGGAGAAGGACCCGCAGGCGCGCTCGATCGTCGACGGGATCCTGAAGTTCGTGAAGGCGCACCCGTCGGTCAACAACAAGGACCTCCACGCGGCCGAGCAGGATTCGAACTGCAAGAGCGTCAACGGCAGCGACTCCGCCACCGACGGTGATCTGGAAATCGCCTACGGACTGCTGATCGCGGACAAGAAGTGGGGCAGCGGCGGCTCGGTGAACTACCAGGCCGAAGCCGTCCGGATCATCAACGCGATCAAGAAGAGCGAGGTCAACGGCACCACGAAGTTCACGCTGCTGGGCGACTGGGGCAACGACGCGGAGTACCGGAACAGCTCCCGCTCATCGGACTGGATGCCCGGCCACCTGCGCGCGTTCGCCGCGGCGACCGGCGACAGCTTCTGGACCTCGGTCCGCACCCGCTCGGAGACGGCGGTGAGCCAGCTGCAGTCGTCGTACGCGCCGAACACGGGGTTGCTGCCGGACTTCGTGGTCAACACGAACTCGACGCCCAAGCCGGCGCCGTCGAACTTCCTCGAGGGCCCGTACGACGGCAAGTACAGCTGGAACGCGTGCCGCGACCCGTGGCGCCTGGGTGCGGACGCCATCTCTTTCGCCGGAAGCGCGGCCGCGGCGCAGGTCCGCAAGATGAACACGTGGATCAAGTCGGCGACGGGCGGCGACCCGTCGAAGATCCAGAGCGGGTATTCGCTGTCGGGTTCGAAGACGGAAAGCGGTCAGCACCCGTGCTTCACGGCCCCGTTCGCGGTGGCGGCGATGACGGACCCGGGTAGTCAGGTGTGGCTGGACAAGCTGTGGACGGCGGTGTCGTCCTGGTCGCCGGACGCGACGGACTACTACGGGACCGGGATCACGATCCAGGTGCTGCTGATCCTGAGCGGTAACTACGTGGCGGCTTAGGGGGTTCGTCCCGCACCCGGGTATTTCGGGTGCGGGACAGCCCGGCCGTGGGCGAGACTGGCGGCATGACCGGTGAGCCGCGCAGTGTCGAGGAGCTGACCCGTGCCCTCGACGCGGGGCAGCGGTTCAAGTACGTGTACTTCTGGGGCCACCGGCCACCCCGCGGCGGCGGAGTCGGCGCCGGCTGCTTCAGCCAGTGGTGGCCGTCGCCGTTCGAGGTCGACGAGGTCCGGTTCGCCACGGCGGAGCACTACATGATGTGGCGCAAGGCGAAGCTCTTCGGTGACGAGGAGGTGGCCGCACAGGTGCTCGCGGCGGTGCACCCGAAGCAGGCCAAGGACTTCGGCCGCCGGGTGCGCGGTTTCGACGAGGAAAGCTGGGTGGCCTGCCGGTACGGCATCGTCGTCGACGGGAACGCCGCCAAGTTCGCCCAGCACCCGGAGCTGGGCAGGTACCTGGCGGGAACGGCAAGCCGGGTGCTCGTCGAGGCGAGCCCGGTCGACCGGGTCTGGGGGATCGGCTTGGCGGCGGACGACCCGCGGGCCGGGAAGCCCCGGGCGTGGCGGGGCCTGAACCTGCTGGGGTTCGCGCTCGCGCAAGTGCGGGCTCAGCTGGGCTCGCGCAGCGGCAACCCGGCCGCCCGGTAGATCTCGTCGATCACGGTCATCGTCTCGACCGCGTCCTCCGGCGAGGTCTTCACCGGTGCCCCGTCCAGGACGGCCCCCGCGAACGCGTCCAGCTGGTAGGCGTACGTCGCCCGGCGGGGGAACTTCTCGGTGCGGCGGTGTCCGTCGACCTGCACCGCGAACCGGTGGAAGGCCTGGGGCGCCACCGGGTTGACCACCGAAACCGATCCGCGGGAGCCGATCACCTTCGCGCTGATCTTCACCACCGACGAAGACCACAGCGAGCACGTGATCTGCCCCGTGTGACCCGACGGGTACGCCAGCTCCGCCGTCATCGCCCGGTCCACTCGCGGCGACCGCAGCTTCGCCGAAGCCGACACCACCGACGGCGTCTCCCCGCCGAACAACCGCGCCATGTGGACCGCGTAGCAGCCCGCGTCCATCGTGGCCCCGCCCGCCAGACCGTAGTCGTAGCGGATGTCGGAGAACTTCGGCAGGGGGAAGCACAACGCCGTCTCGACCCGCTGGAGAGCACCCAGCTCGCCCGACGCCACGATCTCCTCCAGCCGCAGGGCGAGGGGGTGGTAACGGTAGTGGAAGGCCTCCATCACCACCCGGTCCGACGCCGAAGCCAGCGCGGCGATCTCCCGCGCCTCGGCCGCGTTCGCGGTGAACGGCTTCTCGCACAGGACGTGCTTCCCCGCCGCCAGCGCCGCCCGGGTCCAGCGGCCGTGCAGGCCGTTCGGCAGCGGGTTGTACACCGCGTCGATCTCCGGATCGGCCAGCAATTCCTCGTAGCCCGCGTGCGCCCGGGCGATCCCGTGCCGGGTGGCAAACGCTTGCGCCCGCTCGGGTGACCGCGCCGCGACCGCGACTACCGACACCGAGGGAACCGAAACAGCGGGCTTGACCAAGGCCGTGGGCGCGATGCGAGCCGCCCCCAGGATGCCGATCCGCAGGCTCATGTCCGGGAAGCTAACACCAGCCAGAATTTCAACAGCCA